>JADMIO010606940.1_pt1 | contig 83737 bp, 66 predicted proteins | sample 8958161 | NCBI WGS metagenome assembly JADMIO01 (sample SAMN16585339, study PRJNA669376) | soil metagenome | isolation source: Crop rotation soil | place: USA: Cullars Rotation, Alabama | collected 2011 | reverse complement strand
GCCGCGACTTCAAGTCACGTGAATTCCAAGCTTCGGATCCCACTGTGCTGGAAAGCAAATGCCACCGGAGATTTTTGGCTGGGTGATATCAACGCCTGCGTTACCGGTAGTTTTCCGAATAATTATCAGCAAATTTCAAGACCATTTATTGGGCAACCCCAATATGTACTGGCAGTCGTCAATAATAATGTGTATTATATTAATCCGGCCAACGGACGAAGCTATTTCTTGTTTAATGAACCCGGGCATGACCGTCTGAATTCTATGGCTTACGATCCTTATAGAAGAGTAGTATATTATACCTATAGTCTTACCGACCGTGTGGGACTTAACCCTGCGGTTGACAAGGTTCTCAAGAAATATGATGTCGATACCAGGACGATTTCTGTACTGGTGCCCAATGTAAATACCATCAATATTCCAACTTACGAAAGCGGGGTAGAATCCGGTGCAGGATCATTCTATAATGGTTCTTATTATATGGGTATAGAAGGATATACCGGCGCAAACTATGCGGCTGCCAGGAAATCCACAGTTTGGAAGGTAGATTTTGATGCATCGGGAAATGTGGTGGGTCCGGCGGCGCAGGTGTTTGGGGTCACGGCAGATGATGGAACGAATGCGCAAAATATCCATGACTGGAGTGATTTCGCCGTAACCAATGGAAGGCTGGTCGATTTCGATGGATCATCAAGCGGCCAGATCGACTTTTATCATTTTGATCTTATGACGGGACAGCGAACACGTTATGCTCCTTCGGGCGTTACACCAAAACAGGTATCGCTGGGATGGGATGAGACGATATATAACGTGGACTTTACTATCTCCCGCTATAATGGAACTAACGGTTTGGTAGCCGGAACTACATTCACCATGTTTGCGCCGCTCGGACCAACCATCCCAACCGGGTCTGCAGCAAGTTGGGGAGATGCTGCGGGTCCTTATCGTCCGTTTCTTGATTTCGGAGATGCGCCGGCAACCTATGATCCCAATCCATTATCACCCGCTTGCCATGATACGCTTACACCCAATGTTGGAACGCAACGAACAAAGTTGAGGCTGGGAGCAAATGAGGACGTCGAATGGCTCAAGAGAGGACTTACAACAGTAGAAGATAACTATGAAGACGGCTTGCCGTTTGTGCCGATTTTTTCACCACCAAGCGGGAATTATGTGGCGCAGTTAAATGTCTTCAATAATACAAGCGCGAATGCCACCGTTTGTGCGTGGCTTGATTTTAATGGCAATGGTTTGTTTGATGCAAGCGAAGCTGCAAACCCGCTTACAATTCCATCGTCTGCGTCTACGCAATCAGTCTTCCTGACCTGGCCCAGCACGCCAAGTAGCCTGCCAAATGGTTCATATACATATCTGCGCATCAGGATAACCGACCAGGCATCCGGAATGACCATTAATAATTCAACGGGCTATTATGATATGGGCGAAGTTGAAGACTACATGGTCGTCGTCGATTATGGTCCACTCGCTGTTAACCTGATTTCGTTTGATGCGAGTGTCAACAACAATTCTACCGTGAAATTGAAATGGTCGGCAAGTGAAGATGAAGACTTTCCGGGCTATCATGTAGAACGCAGTACTAACGGAACGGAATGGGAAAGCATAGGATTTTTGCCGTCGTCTAATTCCGGTGCAACAAATCATTACGAGCTGACTGATAACAACCCGTATAAAGGAACGTCCTATTATAGGCTGAAATTCGACGAAACAGCGCGGCAATCCAGCTACAGCCATATCGAAACGGCAAGAATCACTGACCTTTCAAATTCTATTTCCTTGTTTCCAAACCCGGCAGTTCACAGGGCCTCCATTGCGATCAATAGCGACGCGAACAACACGCCGGCCCAAATTAGAATCTTTGATCCACAAGGCAGAGAGGTATCAATACAAAAGATTACGCTGGCCAGGGGAATCAATACTATCGATTTAGGCCTGCGTCAAGACTGGCCCCCGGGGATGTATGTGGTGCAGGTAACCAGCGGAGAGCAATTGGCAAACAAAAAACTGGTGTTACGCAAGTAATCGATACCAACCCAATGTCACCAGACGATTGCAGATAAATAAAACCGAGGACTAAACCCTCCTTTTGTGGAGGGTTTTTTCATCAAGACAGCGATCTGCTACATTTGTACAATGTACACTCATAAGAAATCGCTGGGCCAGCATTTCCTGAAAGATGAAAATATTTGCAGGAAGATAATAGCTGCTTTGCAGCTGCGTCCATTTTCGCAGTTGCTGGAAGTGGGACCAGGCGGAGGTGCGCTCACAAAATACCTTTTACAATTGAAAGGCATCGATTTTAAAGCGGTGGAATTAGATGACGATAAAGTAAATTATTTACTGACAACCTACCCGGCATTACACGGAAAGATCATCCATCAAAGTTTCCTGGAAATTGAAAAACCATTTTTGGGGTCTTTTACAGTGATTGGCAATTTTCCTTACAATATCTCTTCGCAAATTCTGTTCAAAATTCTCGAATGGAGGGATGATGTAGAATGTGTGATCGGAATGTTTCAAAAGGAAGTGGCAAGGCGAATAGCTTCGCGTGAGGGGAGCAAAGTATACGGTGTAACCAGTGTGCTCGTACAGGCTTTTTTTGAAGTGGAATATTTGTTTGAGGTAAATGAACAAAGCTTTGATCCGCCACCAAAAGTTAAGAGCAGCGTAATAAGGCTCGTTCCCCGCAAGGAAAGTATTGCGATGAAAAATGAAAGAACCCTTTTTTTATTGGTAAAGACTGCATTCAACCAGCGAAGAAAAACTCTTCGGAACGCGTTGAAGGGCCTGCTTGATGCAACTATACTGGAAGATAAATTGTTTAATAAAAGGGCGGAACAATTGTCGGTAAAAGAATTTGCAGATTTGACGTTTATGATAACATAAATCATTATTGACGGGACATGAAGAAAGTATTAATTACAGCAAAGGCCCATGACTACCTGCAACAATCGTTGCAAAAAAATGGATATGAGCCGCTGTATAAACCGCACATTACATATGAAGAGGCATTAAACGAGATGGATGAAGTCGTGGGGCTCGTCGTAACCACGCGAATAAAAGTGGATAAGAAGCTATTGGACAGGGCCAGTTCCTTAAAATGGATCGGCCGGTTGGGCAGTGGATTGGAATTGATTGATGTGGGCTATGCGCAATCGAAAGGAATAAAATGTTATAGCAGCCCTGAAGGAAATTGCGATGCAGTAGCCGAACACGCATTGGGCATGTTGCTTTGCCTTATGAATAAAATCAACGCATCGCATAATGAAGTGAAACACGAAATATGGAAAAGAGATGAAAACCGCGGCGTCGAATTGAATGGCAAAACTGTGGGGATTATTGGTTTTGGCAACACGGGAAGCGCATTTGCCCGGCTTTTAATGCCATTTGGAGTTACTGTGCTTGCGTTTGATAAGTATAAGTTCGGTTTTGGAAATGGCTATATCAAGGAAGCAAGCCTGGAGCAACTGTGCCGCTATGCGGACGTCGTAAGCTTTCACATTCCATTGAATGATGAAACCTTTCACATGGCCGATTCATCTTTGTTAAATTCATTGCAACGGGCTCCTTATTTAATAAATACTTCGAGAGGCAAAATTGTACACACCGGGGATTTGATCGGTTCGCTGAAAAACAAGCAAATTTCCGGGGCCGCGCTTGACGTATTGGAGAATGAAAAGCTGAACACCTATAACGAACAGGAGCGGGAAAGAATGAACTGGTTGCTCAGTCGACCCGATGTTATTATTACACCACATATAGCAGGTTACAGTCATGAATCGCTCTACAAAATGGCAAAAGTGCTGAGCGAAAAGATACTTGGGAAGGAGTAGATTTTCGCTGGGCTGATGATGCTGCGCAATTAATTGGTCCATCGCCTTCTTATTTTGGAATAGTTTGTTATCTTTGCCATATAAATAAATAGTGCAACGCTTCAGAGATCCCCTGGGGCGTTGTTATTTTTTTTTATTGTGTATCAAAGGAAGACGTTATGAGCAACATTCAATATGTAACAAAAGAGACATTTGAGCAAATGAAGGCCGAATTACAGCATAAAAGAGGAGTGGAGCGCCCGGCGGCGAGCAGGGCAATTGCCGATGCAAGGGAAAAGGGCGATTTGAAAGAGAATGCCGAATACGATGCTGCAAAGGAAGCACAAGGTCTGTTAGAGGCCAAAATTGCGCTGCTTGAATCCCAGCTGGCTGCGGTCAGGGTAATAGATGAAGCGTTGATTGACACCAGTAAGGTTTCAATACTCACCAGGGTTACTCTTACGAACCTGAAAACAAAAAAGCAGATAACTTACCAGATTGTAAGCGACACCGAAGCTGATCTTAAGGCCGGGAAAATATCGGTTTCATCTCCCATTGGAAAAGCGATATTAGGAAAACACGCGGGTGAAACAGCAGATGTACAGGCGCCTGCGGGACTGATCAGTTTCCAGATTGACAAGATTACCGCCTAGGAAGCCAGAACGCTGTTCCGGCAAAATGCCCGGCGAGGTGAATGATTACATTTATAAACGGAACAGAGTTCCGTTTTCCTTTTAGATTTGTACAGGAGACAATAGCCATGTTGAAGAGAGCCTGGTATTACATTCTTTCGTTCAAATCAAAACTGTTTGGTGGTATGACAATATTTTCAAGGATTATCAGCGGCGAAATACCCAGCTATAAGATTGCTGAGAATGAAAAGTTCTTTGCCTTCCTGGATATTTTTCCTCTTAGGGAAGGGCATGTACTGGTGGTACCAAAGACAGAAACAGATAATTTTTTTGATCTGTCTTCCGAATATCTCCAGGAGCTTTTGGTTTTTGCGCAACCTATTGCCAAAGCGATAGAAAAATCATTTGATTGTAATCGCTGCGGAATTAGTGTTATTGGACTGGAAGTACCGCATGCACATATGCACCTCATCCCGATAAGCTCAGCCAATGATCTAAACTTTACGCAACCCAAATTAAAGTTGACGGATGAACGATTAATAGAAATCCAAAAGAAAATAACAGAGAAATTATAACCCCGTTATCCGGGTATATTCTTAACCAGCCTGCCGGGGTTGTTCCTGATAAACTCATTCCACCCCTTCACCGGTTTATTTTTATTTAAAAGAGAGGTCCTTGTCTGGAAATGATGACAAACGGCCACAGCAAGGGCATCGGTAGCATCAAAGTGGTCGGGCTCTTCGTTCAATTCGAGCAGCTGTTGCAGCATTTTCCACACCTGTTCTTTTCCTGCATTTCCATTGCCGGTAACTGATTGTTTCACTTTTTTTGGTGAGTATTCCGTAACCGGGACGCCTGCACTCATAGCAGCAGCAATGGCCACACCCTGCGCCCTTCCCAGTTTCAGCATGCTTTGTACATTCTTGCCAAAAAATGGAGCTTCGATGGCAAATTCGTGGGGTTTGAACGTTGCGATCAGTTCCTCTACTTTTTGATGAATTAACTGCAGCCGCCTGTAATTGTCTTTTTGAGAAGTCAGCTTTAACGCCTTCATTACTTTCATCTGAACAACATTGCCGTTTATCTCGATAATACCATAGCCCATCAGTAAGGTGCCGGGATCAATTCCAAGGATTATTTTACCAGTGTTATGCAATCGGAGGTGTATTTTTACAGGATTAATAAATCGGTAAAAAAATAGAAACCCGAAACTACAAAAAACAGGGTGAATAGCATTATCAAAGACCTTTTTTGGGCGGTATGCGAATAACAATTACACAGAGAAAATCCGTAAGAATATTTATCAATTACTTTCTTGGCCCGCTATTATTCGTTTGGCTGTCTTATTCCATTTACCTCCAGGTAAGCCGGCAGCCCGGGCTTGAACAATCCTGGCAACATATCCGTGACTCATTTGGTGGTGCCATGATTTGGAACCTCGTTGGAACCCTTTTATTAATGGTTGCCAATTGGTCCATTGAAACGATCAAATGGAAACTGGCGATTCAAAAAATACAGCGCATCAGTTTTTTTACCGCATTCAAAGCGGTGCTGTCAGGGGTGAGTTTTTCTGTAACAACTCCAAACCGGGTAGGGGAATACCTGGGCCGGGTGTTGTATATGGAAGAAGGAAAAAGAATTAAGGCGATTTCCCTGACAATCGCAGGAAGCATGAGCCAGTTGATCGTTACCCTTTTGATGGGCTTAGGTGGTTTATTGGTCCTGCGAACGCCCATGGAAAAAAGTGGGATGATTTCCTCGTTTTGGCTCGACGTATTATTATATGGGATTTTTCCGACGGTCGGTATTTTAACACTAATTTATTTCAAATTGCCGTGGTTGGTAAGGCGAATAGACCGGCTACCGGGTATTAAGGAATACAGTTGGGTCATCGAAGCTTTGGAAGATTTTAATGCAACTTTGCTGCTGCAACTTCTGTCTTTATCAGCAGTAAGGTTTTTTGTATTTATAGTGCAGTATTATCTTTTGTTCCGGTTGTTCGATGTTCATGTTTCAATCGGGCAATGCTGGTCGGCGGTAAGCGTATCTTTTTTGGTAATGGCAATAATTCCCACCATTGCCTTATTTACTGACCTGGGGCTTAGGGGTAAGGTAAGTTTGAAACTATTGGGGTTGTTCAGCAACAACAGCCTGGGGATTGGACTAACGGCGGTCAGCATTTGGTTTATTAACCTGGTCATCCCGGCGCTGGCAGGAAGTTTGTTAATATTAGGTATTAAAAAGGTATTTAAGAACAGGGATGGTTCGATGGAATGATTTAATTGTCGGGTTATCCGAAACATTAAGGTCGTTACATGCGTTATATTCGATAAATCAATTTTTATGGGGATGAGCAATATGTTTGTCGGTGCGGTATGCCGGGAGCGATGGAAATTGAATGGTAAAATTTTATCGGGTCAAAGCAAAATCTGAACGTGCATATGAATGGATTTCTTAAACTGGTTGCAGTGCTGGCTGTAGGACTACTGGCTTTTACCAACAGGGCTGAAACACATTTGGAGGACACCTGCACAATGAAAAATACGGCATTCCAGGCCGGTGAAAAAATTGCAATGACCGTTTATTACGCTGTTGCGGGGATATATGTGAATGCAGGCACTGCTACGTTTACCAATACACTGGAAACACTAAATAGCAAACCCGTTTATCATGTCGTGGGTGAAGGTCATTCCAATTCATCCTACGACGTTCTTTATAAAGTAAGGGATCGTTATGAAACTTATATTGACACTACTACGCTTCAGCCGCTGAAATTTGTGCGCGATGTAAATGAAGGCGGGTATAAAAAATACCAGAATGTAACTTTCAACAAACACGCCAATACGGCGATCACCAACGATGGTGTATTCAAAGTTCCTAGCTGCGTGCAGGACGTAGTAAGCGCCGTCTTTTATGCCCGTAATATCGATTTCAGCAAATTACAGCCTAACGACAGGATCGCGTTTGACATGTTCCTGGATAACGAAGTGTTTAACATGTATATCAGGTATCTTGGGAAAGAAACGATCAAAACAAAGTATGGTAAATTCAGGGCGATCAAATTTAAACCCCTTCTCATCAAAGGAACCATTTTCGAAGGCGGTGAACAAATGGTGGTGTGGGTGACTGACGATGAAAATCACATCCCGGTAAGAATTGAAAGCCCGATCTCAGTGGGCAAGGTGAAAATAGATATGATGAGTCATGAAAATCTGCGCTACCCGCTGACATCGCTTATCAGGAGACGCGATTAGAATAACGCTTAGCGCTGTGCTACTTTATTTCTTCCAGTTTAAAAAAATCTTTCGGCCTTATTCCCCGATCAGTGTGATGCAGGTTACAACATTCGTACACAGGGTCGTGTTCAAAAAAAAGTATATAGTCGTTTTCCACCCCTTCTCCCAGGAATAATTTTTTTTCAACCAGCGTTGTTAGAGGAAACATATCATATGCCATAACATAAGGCATGGGAATATGTCCCTGTGAGGGCAGCAGGTCCGCCATGAATACCACGGTTTTGTTTTTATATGTTAACTGTGGCAACATCATGGCATGCGTGTGACCATTCACCAGCCGAACCGAAAAATTTTCTCCGAATTGAATCTCTGCTATTTTGGAATTATCGGCGGGTGGCAGCTCGAGAAATTTTAATTGCCCGCTTTCCTTAATTGGCAAAATGTTTTCCTTCAGAAAGGATGCTTTCTCCCGATCATTTGGGTGTACGGCCCAATCCCAATGTGCCTGGTTACTCCAGTAAGTTGCATTCTTAAAAGCGGGGATCAGCTTGTCTCCTTCTTTTATTATGCTTCCGCCGCAATGATCAAAGTGCAGATGGGTGAGGAATACGTCTGTAATATCATTTCGGTGAAAACCATGTTTTGCCAGCGACTTTTCAAGTGAATCATCGCCGTGAAGGTAATAGAAACCAAAAAACTTTGCATCCTGCTTATTTCCCATGCCGTTATCAATAAGGATGAGCCGCTCCCCATCTTCAATCAGCAACGAACGCAGGGCCCAGGAACACATATTATTTTCGTCCGCCGGGTTAACCTTGTTCCACATGCTCTTTGGGACTACGCCAAACATAGCGCCGCCATCAAGTTTGAAATATCCGGTGTTTACTGAATAAAGTTTCATGTTGGCTGGGAAATTTGTTGGGTGCTTTTGGCAGCAAGAGTGTATATCAGGAGCACTAATCCCAGGGCAAAAAATATGACCAGCGCAAGCACCGAGTTTCGCTGCGAACCGGTAAGTTCATTGATCAGACCAAAACTAAAAATACCAATAACTGCCGCAATTTTTTCGGTGACATCATAAAAGCTGAAGAATGAAGTCGTGTCTTTTGTAACCGGCATCAGCTTTGAGTAAGTCGACCGGCTCAGCGATTGAATGCCCCCCATCACAAATCCAACGGCGGCGGCAAGACCATAAAATTCATAAATTCCACCGACCGGTAAAAGATAACCCACATAACAAAGCAACATCCAAAATAATACTATTGTCATCAGGGTTCTCATATTGCCGATCTTCGACGACAACCATGAAATACTAAACGCTCCGGGAATGGCTATAAGCTGGATGATCAAAATTGATATAATGAGGTTCGTAGTGGGAATCCGTAATTCGCTTTTTCCATAAAGAGCGGCAACAAGCATTACCGTTTGCACCCCCATGTTATAAAAGAAAAATGCGCTGAGAAATCTTTTGAGGGGTGGTATTTGTCTTAATTCATGCAGGACCTTTCGAAGTTCCCGATAACCTTTCGTAAGAATTTGATGCCGGAGATCTCCCGTTCCAGCCGGTACAGGTTTAGGCAATCCTCTCAGGGAATACTGACCGAATATCCACCACCAAACTCCTACCAATAAGAAAGAGAGACGAAACTGAATGGTGGACGCCTCACTATCATTTTCATACCCACCAATCAAACCAGGCGAAAAAATGAATACAAAACATATCAGCTGCAATAAAACGCTGCCCACATAACCATATGCAAATCCTTTGGCGCTAACCCTGTCGCGATCTTCCGGAGCAGCGATTTCGGGTAGAAAAGAATTATAAAATACAAGACTGCCCCAGAAACCTACGCAGGCAATGATCATGCAGGCAATACCCAGTCCAAGAGATGCGGGGGGAGTGGCTGTGGTGCCATCAACAGTATTAAACACAAAAAGTGATGCGCATGCAAGGCTACCCATCGTCAGAAAAAAATTCATGAAATTCTTTTTATTTCCCCTGAAATCAGCAATTGAGGAAAGTAATGGCGAAATAAGTGCTACGATGAGCATGGCAAGCGCCAGTGCATAATTATAAAGAGATGTATTTTCAAATTGCCTCCCGAGAAACGTGATCGTTGTTTTTGAAACCGTTTTATTATCTGCAGTGATCGCCTCAAAGTATGCGGGGAAAATAGTGGAAGTGATGACGAGATTGTAAGCCGAGTTTCCCCAGTCGTACATGGCCCAGGCATTGACTACCTTTTTCGAAGCCGTTTGCATAAAGCAATCTTGTTTATTGAATGTGAAAATAGTAAAATGTAAGGATGCCCGCTTATTTAATCAGGAGATTGATGCCACTGAATTTGCACGTTGTCTAAAATCTATCTTTCGATCACCCCGGTCATCAGCAGGGCAAGAAGAATAATTCCGGCGATAATCCGGTACCAGCCGAATACCTTAAAACCATATTTCTGCAAATACTGAATAAAAAAACGAATGGCCAGCATTGCGATAATGAAAGCGGTCACATTACCGGCAATGAATGCCGCTGTGTTTGCCTTGCTATAGAGAATTATTTCATACCCCTTTCGCGTTGTGCCGCTGAGTTCCCAGCTTTTTACAAACAGAGAATACAAGGTCGCTGCACACATCGTCGGCACCGCGAGGAAAAATGAAAACTCGGCGGCGAGGTTACGGGTAAATTTCTGTTGCATTCCGCCGATGATGGTGGCAGCGCTGCGGCTTACACCGGGTATCATGGCGATGGTTTGCCAAAGGCCAATAATAAAGGCGTTTTTGTAACTGATTTTATCATCCGTGTTTACGACCGGGTGATTAAATACGTTGTCGATAAACAAAAGAACAATGCCTCCAAGCAACATAGTAATTGCAACTGTCGTGGGGCTTTCAAGCATGGCATCAATATTATCGGAAAAAATAAATCCGAGCAGCAGGGCAGGAATTACTCCAATGATCAATTTTAGATAAAATTGCCAGCGATTGCCCCCGGCAGAGATCGGCGCAAAAAATTTCTTCCGGTAAAGTACCACCACAGCGAGGATGGCGCCCAGTTGTATCGCCACTTCAAACAGCTTGGTAAATTCTTCTTTATGTATTCCCAGCACACTGCTCGCAATGATCATATGGCCCGTCGAAGAAATCGGTAAAAACTCTGTGATCCCTTCCACAATTGCAATTATAATAGCTTCTAAAATGCTCATGAATCAATTTAAAAAAGGCCCGGCCGACCGAGTTCGCTAAAACTTTGGCGGTGGCGCAAGCTCGCTAAGGCGAGCGGGTCTGAAAATAATAGAATTTAGAGTTAAATGCAATAAAAAAGCCGATTTAAAAATCCGTGCACATTTTTTAAATCGGCTATTCGCTTCACTCTTTGTTTTTACTTTCTCGGATTTCTAAAAATGGCATAGATCTCAATCACAAGTCCCGCAAGGATCAGGATCGGCGCAATCGTAATACGCGTCGTGCTGTATACTTCATCCTTGTTGAAAACACCGGGGTCCTTACTGGCGCCACCCGCCATAAGGAACATGCCGATGATAATAACTATTGCTCCAATTCCCATCCACTTATAATTTTCTTTTGAGAAAATTGCTGGTGTCGTTTTGACGTGAACCTCTTTTGAAGAAGCCGGGCTTGTCGTTTTTATTTCAGCCATGTTTTTATTCAATTTGGTGGCGCAAGATAGTCGAAATGTTTAAAACCGAAAACAACCTCAATCCGCTGCGCTTTGATTTATTAATACAGATCATCCAGTTTCATCCTTAGATATTTGATCACGCTTCGATGAGTGCTGAAAAGTGTAATGCAGATACCTATTATGATTAATCCCCCGAAAAGAATGGCCAGCGTTGTATTGTCGTGGATCGCTTTCATTTCAGGCAATATTCGTTCGGCACCAAATATCACCACGATCACCGCTGTTATTGCGATAACACCGCTGATGGCACCATTAAGTACAGCCCGCATATTCATTGGTTTTGCAATAAACCAGCGTGTGGCACCTACCATCTGCATCGTCTTTATCAGGAAACGATTGCTGAACATCGCCAGGCGAATGGTATTATCAATTAAAATAATTACGACCAGCGCAAGCAGTATTGCTACCGCCAGGAGGATAAAGCTGATCCGCTGAATATTCTTGTTAAGATTATCCACCAAAGCCTTCGGATATTCTACATCGCTGACATAGGTCTGCTGCTTCAGGTCCGCCTGTATGGCGGCCAGCGAATCGCTGTTCATGTACTGCTGCTTCACTTTAAAGTTAACGCTGTTGGGAAGGGGATTTGCATCCAAAACTTTATCCCAGTTCTCATTACCATCGCCCATATAACGTGCTTTGGCAGCTTCTTTGGTCACGAACTCAATAGAACGTACATATGGTTTTGCAGAAATATATTCCATCAGGGCGGCGCTGTCTTTGGGATTAAGGTCACCGCGCAGGTATGCGCCGACCTCTACATTTTCTTTAAAATAGCTGCCTAGCTTGTTGGCGTTGATCACGAGCCAGCCAATGATACCCAGCAGGAAGAGCACAAGCGTAACGCCAAGTATCGACATGAAATAGGAGGGCTTGCCACGTTTGCCCGAGCCTTTGCCCGATTGAGCCATAGTATTGAATTTTGTTCGAATTAATGGGTCCGCAAATTTAGCTGTTTACCGCTACAATCAGTATTTTTGCTGCCCACTAAAACGACCGTCATTGGCTTATATTGCCGTGTGATTCAGGATATTTGTTAAAGAAATTTGTAATTCAGAAAACGTATCCGGGGAAGTCGAAGTACCTGCCGTGGCGGTGTCCACCCCACGCGGATTATCTGCGGTGATCTGCTCAGCGTCAATGATAAATCCTAAAGCTTAGTAATGACAGGACCTTGATGGTTGTGGCAAAAGCGATATGACAGTAAAACAGAGTCTCAAAACGATAATACGAGATACCCAATGGATGCACAAGGAGATAACCGGACGAAAAATAGCATAGCCGGAGTTGGAAGTATGGAGTATGACTTTAGAACGATAGAAAAGAAATGGCAGCAAAACTGGAAAGAAACCGGTGTTTATAAGGTTTCCAACGAAAGTAAAAGGCCAAAGTATTACGTATTGGATATGTTTCCATATCCCAGCGGGGCCGGGTTACATGTTGGTCATCCACTTGGATATATTGCCAGCGACATTTACGCCAGGTATAAAAGGCTGAAAGGTTTCAATGTGTTGCACCCGATGGGCTACGACGCTTTTGGCCTGCCTGCAGAACAATATGCATTGGATCATGGAGTGCATCCTGCTGTATCCACTGAGGCAAACATTAAAAACTTCCGCAAGCAATTAGACAATATTGGTTTTAGTTTCGACTGGGACCGGGAGGTGCGTACCTCCGATCCCGCGTTTTACAAATGGACGCAATGGATTTTTTTGAAGCTGTTTAAAAGTTTTTATAACCGTATTACGAATAAGGCGGAAAGTATCGAGGTATTGACGGCGGCATTCGAAAAGGAAGGAAACGTAAATCACCCGATTCCCGATAGCAATTTCCAGCTGCCTGTTGCAGGAAAGCATTTTGCCGCTAAAGACTGGAAGGGCTTTGATGAAAAAACAAGGCAGGATATCCTGATGGAATATCGCCTTGCTTATTGTGGTTATGGCGAAGTTAACTGGTGCGAAGCGTTGGGAACTGTGCTTGCCAATGATGAGGTCATTAATGGGGTAAGCGAAAGGGGTGGTCATCCCGTTGTAAAAAGGAAATTGCGGCAGTGGTATTTGCGCATCACAGAGTATGCAGATCGACTGCTCGAAGGATTAGATCATGTTGATTTCAGCGAAGCGATGAAGGAAATGCAAAGCAACTGGATCGGGAGGAGCAGTGGGGCAGAACTGGATTTCGAAGTGAAGAGTGATAATGGAACCGTGAAAACTATACGGGTGTATACGACTCGACCCGATACCATTTTTGGAGTTGATTTTATGGTTGTAGCGCCCGAACTGGAAATGGTGAAAGATATAAAATCAAAAGGGCAGTCTCATGCAGTTGATGAATACTTAACCTATGTAAATAGTCGCACCGAAAGAGAACGAATGGCGGAGAAGAGAATCACGGGTGCGTTTACCGGAGCATATGCCATCAATCCCTTCAATGGAAGAGAAATTCCGATCTGGATCAGTGAATACGTGTTAGCCGGGTATGGTACCGGCGCGATCATGGCCGTGCCCTGCGGTGATGAAAGGGATTTCAAGTTTGCCAAGCACTTCGGAATACCCATAACTAATATTATAGGTAGTCACTACAACGGAGAAGAAGCCAATCCTACAAAAGACGCGATCCTCGAGAATTCAGATTTTATCAATGGCATGGTCATGCGCGACGCCATTGAAGTGGTCATCAAAAGAATTGAGGAAACGGGGATCGGCGTGAGAAAGAAAAATTACAAAATGCGGGATGCGGCTTTCAGCAGGCAACGATACTGGGGTGAACCAATACCCGTTACCTGGAAAAATGGGATCGCTTACCCAATGGGTGAACATGAATTGCCGCTGGAATTGCCCTACGTGGAAACTTATAAACCCGGTCCCGAAGGCGAAGGTCCATTAGCAAATATTAATGAGTGGACTTCAAAAAATCTTGAAACGAATACGATGCCCGGCTATGCGGGTTCCTCGTGGTATTTCTTGAGGTACATGGATCCCGGTAATCAAAATGAATTCTGCAATAGAAAAGCGTCCGATTATTGGGGACAGGTGGACCTTTATATTGGTGGTACCGAACATGCGGTCGGTCATTTGCTCTATAGCCGTATGTGGACAAAAGCACTGTATGATTTGGGTTATATCGGCCACGACGAGCCCTATAAAAGGTTGGTGAACCAGGGAATGATCCAGGGAAGCAGCAGGTTCGTATATCGGGTTGATTCCTTTATTGACCCTGATGGCAAGGTATGGAACCTTAGGTTATTCAGGCAGGAACCACTCTTTGTTTCCGGGGGAATTCGCAAAATAATGCAGAACAATTCACATCCTGAATTTTCAAAAGTAATTGATAAGATAAACATCAATATTCCGATTGCCGAAGCGGGCAAAACATCTTTTCCGGAAGTTTCCGGGATTGCCATTTCAGAGATGCATGTTGATGTAAATTTTGTTGACGGGGTTGAATTAGACATTCATAAATTCAGAGAGTGGCGAAGTGGCGAGTACGCAAATGCTGAATTTATTCTTGAAGATGATGGCAGGTATATCTGCGGAACGGAGGTCGAGAAAATGTCTAAATCGAAGTTCAATACTGTAAATCCCGATGACCTTGTATGGAACTACGGCGCCGATACCTTCCGCATGTATGAAATGTTTCTGGGACCTGTGGAGATGAGCAAGCCGTGGGACACCAAGGGAATTGAAGGTGTTCACCGCTTCCTGAAAAAACTCTGGCGCTTATTTTATGATGAAATAAAAGGACGCGTCTGGACCAACGATCAGCCCTCTGAGGCAGAGCTGAAAGTATTGCACAAAACCATTAAACAAATTGAAGAAGTTACAGAAAGGTTCAGTTTCAACACCGGGGTAAGCGGTTTTATGATTGCGGTAAATGAACTTACGGATTTGAAATGCCATAAAAAGGCAATACTGGAAAAATTGGTAATACTGCTGGCGCCGTATGCACCGCATATTGCGGAAGAGCTTTGGTGGCAATCAGGAAACAGCGGGAGCGTACTTGATCAAAGCTATCCCGCATTCGATCCTAAATATCTTGTTGAAAGCAGCAAGGAGTATCCCATTTCTATCAATGGTAAAATGCGAACTACGATCGATATAGCTTTGGGAATTCCGGAAGAAGAAGTGGAAAAAATTGTGCTGGAAAACGAAGTGGTTAAAAAATGGCTGGAAGGAAAACAGCCAAAAAGAATAATATACAAGGAAGGAAAGATGGTGAATGTCGTCATATAGGCAAATCCGAAAAGCAACGGTTCACCCTGTAACAATAATTTTATGCGCAGTTTTTATTGGCCGGGACTTTTGATGTTCGTAATGCTGTTTTCATGCGAGATTTCTGTAAAACATCCTGATGTTTCAGCCAAATCAAAAATCAGGAATGGGATAAACATCCAGGCCAAAGGGATAAATGTGGAGCAGGCATTTTTAATTACTGATGATGGCAGCCTGTTGCCTGAAGATAACAAGGTTAAGGTAAATCAAAAGGTGCGGTTGCGTTTGATTGCATCAGGATGGACCGAAAAAGATGGCCGCATTTTCATTGACGCTTCAGAAAAAGTGGAAACAAGCGACGGCACTGTATTTCTAAATGAGAAGGATTTGTTCCGGGATTACCAGGACGGGCTTTCACCCGAAGACGCGAAATATATTACTCTTTCGGTCGTAATTACCCAGATTGATAAATTATATGACTATTACCGGGTTCTCTTCCAGGTAAAAGATAAAAGCGATGAACAGAAGTCTGTAGAGGGATTTTACAAATTATACATTGAATAGTCGTCGGGTTCTTATTTAATTTTGCAGTAGCAAAAAACTTAAATGGCTAAACCTTCCATAGAGTTGATCAGGGCATTGAGGGAAACGGTGCAGCGGCTTCGGGATGGCGCACACTACTCATGGGGTCATCATGGCGCGTGTAATTGCGGCAACCTTCTGCAGGTGATCACATCAATGACCGAAGGTGAAATTCTCCGGTATGCTCAATCGGGAATCGGCGAATGGACGGAGTTGTCTGAAGAATATTGTGCCGACACTGGTGCTCCCTTGAATATTATCATTTCGCAACTCGAACAGCAAGGCCTTACATCCGTGGATATGCACCATATCGAGTACCTTTCCGACAAAGCAGTGTTGCGCCAGTTACCGGGTGGATTTCGCTGGCTTAAGAGGAATGTAAGGGACGATGTGATCCTTTATTTTGAAACATTTGCGAATTTGCTCGAAGAACAATTGATCGTTTCAGTAGATTTAAAAACAGATGACATCATTGATAATAAACCTCAACTTGTCTTTTGTTAAAAAACTCACAGGTGAAATAATAAGCTGGTTCGATAGCCAGCTTATTTAATTTTATCTTTATGATCAAATCCTCACTATGATGAAAATATCCTCAATAATCCTTTGCTTACTATTAAGTGTTTCTGCTATAGCACAGGAACTAAATGTGATGACCTTCAATATTCGATTAAATACGGCCTCGGACGGTATGAATGCGTGGCCTCACCGAAAAGATATGGTTGCTTCAGAGGTCCTGTTTCATGAAGCGCATATTGTCGGTGTGCAGGAAGCGTTGCTTGACCAGATGACAGATTTGCAACAGCGCCTTCCTAAGTACAGGTATAAAGGCGTGGGTCGCGATGACGGTGAACGGAAAGGTGAATTCTCAGCGTTGTTTTATGATACAACGAGGCTGGCAGCATTGGAATCAAAAACTTTTTGGCTGTCCGAAACTCCTGAATGGGCCGGCAGCAAGAGTTGGGATGCGGCAATAACGAGGATTGTGACATGGATTAAATTCCGGGATAAGAAAACGAAAAAGATATTCTACGCATTCAATACTCATTTCGATCATATCGGCCAGGTTGCCAGGCGGGAAAGCGCCAAATTGCTCCTGCAAAAGATTAACGAGATCGCCGGTACCGCGCCTGTAGTGGTTACCGGCGATTTCAATTCGACGCCCAACGATGAACCGGTGCAGCTTATCGTGGACCAATCGAGCCCTCTTCGCCTTATTGATTCAAAGGAAATTTCTTTACAACCTCATTATGGTCCTACCGGGACCTTTAATGGATTTAAGGAAAAAGAACGAGATGATCAGCCGATCGATTATATCTTTTTAAAAGGAAAATGGAAAGTATTGAAGCATGCCACTATTTCACAAACATGGAATGGCAGGTTTGCTTCGGATCATTTCGCCGTGGTAGCAAGGTTGCAACTCAATTGAGATGCAAGACATTTTGTAGCTATTGGAATTGGGAATTAGTAACCGCAGTGCTCAACATCCGGCCTCTACTATCCAACATCTAATATCCAGTATCCACCTCACTTTTTTACAAGCCGTATCATCGCACTGCTTCCTTCAGTGCTTTCCAACCTTGCTTCGTAACGTCTTTCTTCAACTAGTGCAACCATATACGAGGTATTGGGAGGAATCGAGCCAAGATTTTCGGCAACCATAATAAGCTCATTGGAAGTGCCCAGGTCGGTAATGGGTAATTTTATGGAATATGCTTTCTCGGTTAAACGTATATGTTCGAATATGAGTTTATCATTCAGGAACAGTGAAATGGAATCGCCATCAATCTGCGCATTATCATAAAACCGTAACTCGATGGAATCACCCGTGACCGGTATTTCGGTGGCAAATACCTTTTTCCTGGTGACAAATTTTTGTTCAATGGTTTGAAGTTTGGTAGCAACAACAGGAGGATTGATTGCTTGTGCCGGGGGACCGGCTTTTTGTACTGGTTCGTCCGCAACCATTCCATTTCCCAGCGGATTTTTAAAAGGCTCCGTCTTTTCTTCTTCCGGTTTTTTCAGCGATGACAAGTTGCCAATGCTGTCGATGACCTCGGGATTATTTGCACCAGTAATATAATTTTCGATGACAAAATCCCATTCATCTGCAAAACTGGAAGTTGTTGTTTTATCAAGACGCACATCGCCCGCTTTTTGATTTTCATTGTCGACTTTGGAAGCGCTTCCCTCAAGCATCATCGTGCCGTCACCCGGGCAGTTGAAATCAGCCCTCGATAGCAATGGTACTTTACCTTTGGAGCCAGGTGCGCTTTGATCGATCAATTCATCATCCCACCATACCGCTTCATTTGTTCCGGCGTCAAAATAACCTTTAATACTGTAACGACGATAGTTGGTTGGCGATTCATAATAGTAAGAAGTGCCGGTCAGGTTGTCGCCATTCTGAATGATCTTTACTTCCACTTTTTGTTTGTTGATCTTTCCCTTCCACACACCCGTGATCATCTGGGCCCTCAAGGAAGAAAATCCGGCGACTAATAAAAAAAGAGTAAAAAGTAAATGCTGTCTCAAGGAAATATGCTTTGATGAATCAAGATTATAAACTGTTTAGCTGCAATATTATTTTACACTAAAGCAACAATTTTGCCCATTTGATATTTAGTAGCAACTCTTTAACAATCGAATGTAATAATACCTGCTGCGGGCAGGTAATCCTTCTATCTTTACACTGCTTTTTATGCAGGAACGGGCGTTAATTCCATTGTTAAAAACGAATGCCGGTTTGTTTTCACCGGTAGTACCTTTTTTGGCCGGTAAGGACCGGCTTTTGCAACTTGATTTTACACCGGCGAATGAAGAACTCACGCAGGAAATCCTGCAGGACACAAAATTATTTATTGAGTATATAAATCAAAAACTCTCCGGCGCCGGAGCAAGATATGGCATAGGCGGATATGCAGAACACCGCGCTGTGTATAGTCGCAGTGACCTGTTTGGAACAGCCGGGATCAATCATGATTCGACGGCTTCCGTTTCGACAGAACCGCGGCGGCTTCACCTGGGTACAGATATATGGGGAAGACCACATACAGCAGTAATGGCACCGTTAGACGGCATTGTAAATAGTTTCGCCTTCAATGACGCATTTGGCGACTATGGCACAACGATTATTCTTGCACACAGGTTGAATGATATTTACTTCTATACTTTATATGGCCATCTCAGCCTAAGCTCAATTAAAAATTTACAACAAGGTGAATTCATTAAGAAAGGTGACGTTTTTGCGGAATTTGGAATTCCTTCCGAAAACGGTCAATGGCCTCCACATTTACACTTTCAAATTATCGCTGACCTGAAAGGATGGGAGGGCGATTTCCCGGGCGTATGTAAGTTTTCTGAAAAAGATGAATGGTTAAGTAATTGTCCTGATCCGGATTTGATTTTACAAATGAATCAATTTCTGATCTATAGTGAATAGTCAATGGTCATTGCGACCCATGGCGACGGGAAGGGTAAAGCAAAGCAATAGTCGATCCAGTATCCAATATCCCTTCAAATCATTTTCCTTACAATATCTTCCCATTCCTCTGCCAAACTAATAGCAGGTCTCTTCTTTCCCGCCCTGTTATACCAATAGTCGGCGTTCCAAATGTCACCTTCCTTTCTGTGCAGGTAAGCATGTATCCATGATGCATTACTATCATTTATATCCTGGATAATATTATGTGATTGCTCCCAATCTTCCTTGCCATCATACCAAAGTGATTCGAGATGACTGGATATTCCTGCAGGCGGCGAGGATTGAGAAAGCGATTGTTTGAATTGTTCGAAGGTCATGTTGTGAGTGGTGAGTAGTGAATAGTGACTGGCTAACAATTATTGATGAGCAATGATTGATGAATAATGAGTAATGGGACTAGCTATTAAGCGAGCCACTTACAACTGACAATTCACAAAAGTTATTTTTTCAGCAACTTAAATGCGTGATTCCATTGATTGCGCAGAAAACCGGGAATGCACCACAAAATACAAAGCGGTTCAATTGCCCTGGCAGCTTCCGCCTTACCCATATCTTCTGATTCCCACCCAAACGAACGGAGTATAGCGGAAACTTTTTTCTTCGCTTCTTCATCATTGCCGCAGATAAACATAGTTGGCGGTCCCTCTTTGAAACCCGGCTTATACATTTTTGCATTACCCACACTGTTAAAAGCCTTTACCAGTTTTGCATCGGGTAATAGGGCTTGAATTCTTTCCATCAATGAATCCTCGAGAGTAGTAAAGAACTTCAACACTCCGTTAACCGGCGGTTCTTTGGAAATCGGGTTAGTACTATCAATCACTAATTTGCCAGAAAAGTTGGATGCGCCCGCCAATTTGATCACGTCCTCCGTTACAGATCCGGCTGTCGCAAACACCAGCAATTCGCCAAACTTTGCTGTTTGTTCAAAGTTGCCAGTTTCAATGCCGGTGTTATCCGATTGGAACTTTTTCACTTCTGGCTTTTCAATGTCCCGGGTGCCAAGCATTACTTCATAACCTTCATTTAAAAATGCTTTAGCCAGTACCTGGCCTACGGGACCTGAACCGAGAATACCTGCTTTCATAAAATTTTCTATTTGATTTATTAGTTCGCGTTATATACTGAGGCAAACGTTTTTGCAAAATCTTCAAGCTTCGTTTTGCCAAGCTTGCCCGGTTGATGTTTCCAATAATCCTCAAACATTGAACCATCGTTCATGGCGTGACCCATCTCCGTATAGTTTTTGGCGGCGTTTTCCGGTACACCTGCCTCTTTTATCCCAACGAAGGCCTGTTCATCAGTAAAAACGACCCATGGCAGGTCTGGCTTGCCTATGGCCGTGCCCACGATCTTTGCTAAATCTGTGGTGGATCTTTCATCACTTGCGATGTAACGAACGGTATGACCGGTGAAATTGAGTTTAGATAATTCCTCAAATGCGACCTCGGCAATATCGCCGGGATCCGCCAGCAACATTTTAAAATCTTCGCCACCGAAATTCCCCCCAAGGATGTTCATGTGTTTTATCATTCCAATATTGGCAAACAGGTTGGAATAAAACCAAACCGGGCGCAAATGCTTAATATTTGTATTTTTTAATTCATTCAATGCCTGTTCCACCCGGTAGAGACCGCTGACTGGCCCGCAACCATCCGGCAGGTGGGCACCCACGCTGCTGAGATTGACGACAAATTGTACGCTGGTAGCCTTTAATGCTTCTGCATAATTTTTTCCAATCGATGCGATATGGGCTTTCATATCCTGGGCATCGAATTTAGGTGGTATCATGGTGTACACGGCATCTGCCCCTGCAAATGCTTTTTTCAAAAACTCAACATCTTCTACCGAACCAATTGCGGGGTTGGCTCCCTGGTCCGTTAGTGACCTTATTTTTTCTGGATTACGACCGATGACCGTAACATCATTCCCGGCTTTCAATAATTTCTCAACAAGTGGTTTTGAGATATTTCCTGCTGAACCCGTGATTACATATTTCATGCTTTAAAATTTAGTTTGTATATACAAATATTCGCTCAAAAAAAAGTTTTATGACGGTAATTTGTCAACCAGCTTGTTCATATTGGTTACTAGCCTGGCGCTTTCTTCTTTGGCAATGATCGAAGAATAGCTCTGGTAAAAATGCTCAAGGCAGGCCTTCAAATCCGGCAACATAGCTTTGGCTTTCGGCGTTGGATAAACATTGGTCAATTTTCCTTCGGTGGTACGGACCACCATTTTTTTTTCCTCCAGCTTTTCTATGAGGCGGGTAATGGTGCTAGGGGTGAGTAAAAGCTGCCTGACCAATGCCGATGGTTGAATACCCGGCTCTTCAATGGCAAGCATCAGCAAATAAGCGTGACTCGGCCTGAGACCGACTTTTTTCCAGCTGTCATTTGCGAGCTTCTCTATCTTCCTTGCCAGGGCATTACTCGAAAAATAAAGACATTGACAATACTTGCTATTGGCTGCTTTCATGCCGGCAAAGATAAAGACTACGTATTTGTATATACAAATATCGGGTAAAAATATTTTGTTAAGAGTTCCCCGCTGCTATCGTTAAATTTACAGCATGGCAAATCCAAATCTTGGAAGTGACAAGCAAAATTTGACTCCGGCTGACAGGGAATTTGAAAACAATATCCGACCAGCTCACATAAACGAATTCTCAGGACAGCCACAATTGATAGAAAACCTGAAGATTTTTATTAAGGCTGCGAAAATAAGAGGAGAAGCCCTCGATCACATCTTGTTTCATGGTCCTCCCGGCCTGGGAAAGACGACACTTTCCAGAATTGTAGCTAACGAGTTGGGCGTAAATATCAGGGAGACCTCCGGACCGGTAATTGAAAAGCCGGGAGATCTTGCTGGACTTCTAACGAATCTTGAACCAAACGATGTCTTGTTTATTGATGAAATACACAGGTTGAGTACCGTAGTGGAAGAATACCTGTATGCTGCGATGGAGGATTACCGCATTGACATTATGATCGATAGCGGCCCGAATGCAAGAAGTATCCAACTTAGTCTGCACCCATTTACATTAATTGGTGCCACCACCAGGAGCGGCTTGCTCACTGCACCTTTGCTTTCAAGATTTGCAATTAAATCAAGACTGGAATATTATCCTTCCGAAACCTTGAACCGGATTATCCATCGTTCTGCTTCTATTTTGGGTACACGCATATCAAGGGATGCGGTGAACGAAATCGCAAGACGCAGCCGGGGCACGCCACGTATCGCGAATGGACTGTTGAGAAGGGTGCGTGATTTTGCGCAGGTGCTGAATGATGGAGAAGTTGACCTTGGCATTACGCAGCATGCTTTAAAAGCGCTTAATGTGGATGAGTTTGGGCTCGATGATATGGACAACCGGATATTGATAGCAATTATAGAAAAGTTTAAGGGTGGTCCCGTTGGGATAACAACAATCGCGACAGCTGTTGGAGAGGAGCCGGGCACCATCGAAGAAGTATATGAACCTTTTCTGATACAAGAGGGGTTTTTGCAGCGCACTCCGCGGGGTCGGGAAGTAACGGCGAAGGCTTATGATCATTTAGGCAAGCAAAGGCCGGGTCTTTCCGGATCCCTGTTTTCATAAAGAAACCAGCACACTTTTAATTGTCAGAAAATGGCTGCCCGACTGCCGTGCAGACATCCAGGGCGCAAAAAAAAGAAAAGCCTACCCCAACTTCAGGTTTTTCGAAAAAAAGGCTTATTTTAAATTTTCATTCTTTTCCCCTCCCTATAAATCCTACCGCTACGCCAGGAGCAATACCCAAATCAAAACATTTCTGGTTCAAAGAAGATTCCACTGATTAACCTTCATCAGGGCCCTTGCTCTGAGGTCTTCCATCTTGTTGAATAAACCGGTTTTCATTATCCACCACGCAGAATTTGCCTGCCCTCATCAAGCTACATTTTCTGTCCGGGTTACAAAACTGATTTATGCTTTTGAAAATGCCTGCAAAGAGTGTGTCTCTTTTATTCCTGTTGAATATACTTTTTGTATTTCAGGTATTCTCCCAAACAACTTCCCTTTCATTTACCGCCATCCCGATTTCAAACGCGGATCTCAATGCGCCGGGGCGGGGCGTTGAACAATGGCATGACCAAAACCTGGTCAACGTTCCCGTGGAAGGAACTAATACACAAAGGCTGGATGTTTACTATCGTTTTGTGTGGACCCAGATTGAAGGCCCCACGCTGGGCTCCTATAGCTGGACTTTTTTCGATGGCCTGGTAAATCAAGCAATCACAAAAAAGCAAAAATTTTCATTTGGGATCATGCAGTTATACCCCGGGGGAGCAACATCAAATGGGCTGGTTTCATTTGATGGGGGACTCGCCTCGTACCCCCTGTATTTGCACACACTAATGCAAGCGGAAACGGTGAAGGACTGGAGAACCGGCACGGTATGGACCCCCAATTATAATTCGCTAAATTATCAGAACCGCCTGCTCGCCCTTTACCAGGCCATTGATGCTCATATAAAATCAACATCATTTAATGGCGTTCCTTATAGAAATGTAATTGGTTGCATTGATATCAGGGGTTACGGCGCCTGGGGTGAATGGCACAGTGGTTATACACAGAATAATGTTATTTCCGATTACCCGGCCGGTACCTTTCCAACTGTTGCATCACTCAAAAAAATCGTTGACGCACATACGCAGGGTTTTCCGGATTTTCCACTCGTAGCGATGATTGCTGCTTTTGATGCTAATTGGCTCCAGAATACTATGAACCCACCGGAAATTGCTCATTATGTTTTAACGCAAAGAAATAACTGGGGTCTTATCGGCTGGCGACGCGACCAATGGGGCGCTACCGATAGCTATATCGCTTCTTACCTCGAAAACAATACACGATCGTTCAACGGACTTGTTTTTAGAGATTCCATCATGGTGAGATGGAAGTCAGCACCAATTACCGGCGAACCTCCGGGATGGGTTCCCAGTAATTACTCGGATCTGGAAAGACAGATCAGGCTTTACCACGCGACATCCTTTGGTAATGGCAATTATGGAACTACTAGTCCCACAACAACGATAAAGAACGCCATACGAGCTTCATCAAAAGCATGCGGGTATCGTTTGATTATCGAAGGAGGAAGTTTAACCACGGCATGCAGAGATATTTCGCTCACTCTAAACTGGAAGAATACGGGCCAGGCGCCAACCTATGAAAATTGGGATGTGATGCTTGAATTGAAGAATGGCAGCGGTGTTGTTGCCTGGACGGGAACTTCGCAATTTAAGCCCAGGCTGTTTCAGCCATTGACCAATGCAACTGCCATTACCGACAATTTCAGTTTGCCAGCCAACCTGCCGGGAGGCACCTACACTCTAAATATTATTGTCAGGGATCCGACCGGGTATCGTGATCCTTTGCCATTAGCGATAAATGGTATAAATGCGGATAAAAGTTATACCCTTTCACAAGTTACTATTGGCGCAGGATCGCCCGGAATTACAGTTGCCAATAATTGCGGTAACTCAGTTTTGACAGCCACCGGTTATACCGGTTCATTGTTGTGGAATACCGGCGCAACAACTCCGAGCATTACTGTGAACACAGCAGGAACTTATTCAGTTACACAGACGCTCAACAGTTGCACCAGCGCACCCGCGAGCGCCGTCGCAGCACCGGGTCCCAGTTCTGTTCCGCCGCCGACAGTAACTGTTATAAATAATTGTGGCAACTCAGTATTGACGGCAAGCGACTATACCGGGTCATTGCTTTGGAGCACTGGTGCGGCAACAGAATCAATTACGGTAACTTCTAACAGTACATACACGGTAAGACAAACCCTGAATAATTGTACGAGCCCGGATGGCATCGGGGTAGCAGCTCCAAAACCCATACCGGCATTAAATATTCCTCTTTCTACTACTGCCGGCAGTGGTACTCCGTTTACTTTTTTAGCAACCAGCACTACGCCCGGGACATCTTTTACTTGGAGCCGTTCAGCCGTGGCGGGTATCAGTAATTTAGCCGCAACCGGAACCGGGAATGTTGATGAAACATTGGTGAATATAACAGCATCGCCCGTTGTTGTCACGTACGTGTATACACTATCAGCAAATGGATGCACCAATACACAAAATGTCCTGGTCACTGTAGGTGTTGACGCTAGCATCGTGGCGCCGGCAATGACAAGCCAACCAACGCCGCAAACAAAATGTGCGGGTGATAATGTAACATTTAGTTCGGATGCCAGTGGTGGTCCTGTGCCAACGGTCCAGTGGCAACAAAGCACCAATAATGGTAACTCTTGGAATAACATAGGCGGAGCAACCAGCAGCACATTATCATTTACAACCACAACTGCAGACAACGGTAAACAGTACCGTGCTGTATGGACAAATATTGCAGGCACTGCAACATCCAGTGCAGCGACATTAACGGTTAACTCCATACCGTCTGCACCGACAGTTGCAGTAATCAATAATTGCGGCAGCTCGCTGTTGACAGCAACGGGAACGTCGGGAGCGATATTCTCATGGAGCAATAGCGAAACAGGAAATTCCATCACGGTAGCGGCCGGAGACTATACAGCTACACAAAGAGTAAATGGCTGCACGTCGGCGCCGTCAATCATTGCAACAGCAGCACCGAAGGCAGTTCCAATAGAACCTTCGGTGTCAGTGACCAATAACTGCGGAACCTCGCTGTTGACAGCATCGGGAGATCCGGGTGCAACATTCACATGGAGCATCGGAGCGCCCGCAAATCCGATTACAGTCGCATCAGCAGGAAACTATACAGTAACACAAACGGTAAATGGTTGTACGGGTCCATCTGCCAGTGCAACGGCGTCGCCAAAACCAGTTCCGGTATTAACAAGTAGCGTAACGGCGGCCGCAACAAGTAGCGCGGTGTTTAGCTACACAGCTTCAAGCACAGTTTCCGCAACCACCTTTACATGGAGCCGTGCAGCTGTGGCGGGTATCAGCAATTCTGCGAATAATGGAACTGGAGATATCAGTGAGACATTGGTGAATACAACAGCCTCACCTGTCATCGTAACTTATGTCTACACATTAACAACTGCCGATTGCAGCAATACTCAGAATGTGCAGGTCACGGTAAGTGTAGATGGAAGCACCGTAGCGCCTACAGTGACCACACAGCCGGCGTCGCAAACATGGTGTGCAGGTGGCCTTGCAACATTTAGTTCCGGCGCAAGTGGTGGTCCTGCACCTACCGTGCAATGGCAGGACAGTCCCAATGGCAACACATGGAGCAACATACCGGGGGCTACGAGCAGCACATTATCATTTACAACTACAACAGCAGACAACAACAAACGTTACCGTGCTGTATGGACAAATATTGCAGGTACTGTAAATTCCAACGCAGCAATATTAACCGTTAACGCGATACCAGGTGCCCCATCGATTTCAACAGCGAATAATTGCGGTAGTTCAGTATTGTCGGCTCCGGGAGGAACGGGGATTACATATTTATGGAGCACAGGTGAAACAACCAATTCCATTACAGTGCCCCAGGGCGACTATACGGTAACCCAAACGATAAATGGTTGCACCGGCCCGGCAGCGAATGTAACAGCCAATCCAAAACTTATTCCTGCAGCGCCTGGTGTTTCGGTGACTGACAATTGTGGTAGTTCGCTGTTGACAGCATCGGGAGATCCGGGGGCAACATATTTATGGAGCACAGGAGCGACCACGCAGTCAACTAATGTAACGATCGCCAGCAACTATACAGTAAGACAAACGGTGAATGGTTGTCAAAGCGCGGCATCCAACCCGGCAGAAGCATCGCCAAAACCGGTGCCGGCATTAAGCAACAGCTTAACAACGAGTGCGACCAGCAGTTCGTTATTTACATATTCGGCTACCAGCAGTACCAGTGGAACCTCATTTACATGGAGCCGTGCAGCTGTGGCGGGTATCAGCAATTCTGCGAATAATGGAACTGGAGATATCAGTGAGACATTGGTGAATACAACAGCCTCACCTGTCATCGTAACTTATGTCTACACATTAACAACTGCCGATTGCAGCAATACTCAGAATGTGCAGGTCACGGTAAGTGTAGATGGAAGCACCGTAGCGCCTACAGTGACCACACAGCCGGCGTCGCAAACATGGTGTGCAGGTGGCCTTGCAACATTTAGTTCCGGCGCAAGTGGTGGTCCTGCACCTACCGTGCAATGGCAGGACAGTCCCAATGGCAACACATGGAGCAACATACCGGGGGCTACGAGCAGCACATTATCATTTACAACTACAACAGCAGACAACAACAAACGTTACCGTGCTGTATGGACAAATATTGCAGGTACTGTAAATTCCAACGCAGCAATATTAACAGTTAACGCCGTACCAATCTTATCAAGTAGTTTGACTGCCAATGCTACCAGTGGTTCCGCTTTCAGCTATACGGCGACGAGTAGTACGTCAGGAACTTCATTTGCCTGGAGTCGCGCCGCCGTAACAGGCATCAGTAATGCGGCAGCTAATGGAAGTGGAAATATCAGTGAAACATTGATAAACACAACTACTTCGCCGGTTAATGTCACTTATGCTTACACATTAACAGCTAACGGATGCACAAATAGTCAGAATGTTATCGTTGCCGTAAACTTTGCATCGCCCACAATCACAACTCAGCCGGGCACACAAACGCGATGCGCCGGTGTGACCGCCAGCTTTACTTCCGCAGCAAGCGGAAGTCCTGCTCCTACGGTGCAGTGGCAGGTCAGTACAAATGGCGGCACAAGCTGGGGTAATATATCAGGAGAAACGGCAAGTACGTATTCGTTTGCAACTGCGACAACGGACAATAACAAACAATACCGTGCGGTATGGACAAACATTGCAGGTACTGCAAATTCAAACGCGGCTATATTGACAGTTAACGCCGTACCTGTGTTGTCAAGTGGCCTTACTGCCACCGCTACCAGCGGTACTGCGTTCGCCTATACGGCAGCAAGCAGTACACCAGGAACAAGTTTTGCCTGGAGTCGCGCTACGGTACCTGGCATCAGCAATACGACAGCAAGTGGAAATGGAAATATTAATGAAACACTATTAAACACTACCACTTCCCCGGTCAACGTAACTTATGTTTATACGTTGACTGCAAACGGATGCAGCAATACGCAGAATGTAGTTGTTACTGTCAATGCCAGCATCGTCGCCCCGGCTATAACCACTCAACCGACTACTCAAACGCGATGCGCAGGTGTGATCGCCAGCTTTACTTCTGCAGCAAGCGGAAGTCCTGCTCCCACGGTGCAGTGGCAGGTCAGTACAAATGGCGGCACAAGCTGGGGTAATATATCAGGAGAAACGGCAAGTACGTATTCGTTTGCAACTGCGACAACGGACAATAACAAACAATACCGTGCGGTATGGACAAACATTGCAGGTACTGCAAATTCAAACGCGGCTATATTGACAGTTAACGCCGTACCTGTGTTGTCAAGTGGCCTTACTGCCACCGCTACCAGCGGTACTGCGTTCGCCTATACGGCAGCAAGCAGTACACCAGGAACAAGTTTTGCCTGGAGTCGCGCTACGGTACCTGGCATCAGCAATACGACAGCAAGTGGAAATGGAAATATTAATGAAACACTATTAAACACTACCACTTCCCCGGTCAACGTAACTTATGTTTATACGTTGATTGCAAACGGATGCAGCAATACGCAAAATCTAGTTGTTACTGTCAATGCCAGCATCGTGGCCCCGGCTATAACCACTCAACCGACTACTCAAACGCGCTGCGCAGGTGTGAACGCCAGCTTTACTTCTGCAGCAAGCGGAAGTCCTGCTCCCACGGTGCAGTGGCAGGTCAGTACAAATGGCGGCACCAACTGGAGTAATATATCGGGAGCAACGACAAGTACATACTCATTTGCGACTACAACCGCAGACAATAACAAGCAATACCGCGCAGTATGGACAAATAGTGGCGGAACAATAAATTCTAATGCGGCTACACTAACAGTTACTGCCTTAGCTGTGTTGTCAAGTGGCCTGACGTCCAGTGCCACGAGTGGTTCTGCTTTCACGTATACAGCAACTAGCAGTACTACAGGAACCACGTTTGCGTGGAGTCGCGCCACAGTAACTGGTATCAGTAATGCAGCAGCTAATGGAAGTGGAAATATCAGCGAAATATTAATAAATACCACTACTTCCGCTGTTAATGTGACTTATGTTTATACGTTGACTGCAAACGGATGCAGCAATACGCAAAATGTAGTTGTTACTGTCAATGCCAGCATCGTCGCCCCGGCTATAACCACTCAACCGACTACTCAAACGCGATGCGCAGGTGTGATCGCCAGCTTTACTTCTGCAGCAAGCGGAAGTCCTGCTCCCACGGTGCAGTGGCAGGTCAGTACAAACGGCGGCACCAACTGGAGTAATATATCGGGAGCAACGGCAAGTACATATTCATTTGCGACTACAACCGCAGACAATAACAAACGATACCGGGCGGTATGGACAAACACTGGCGGAACTTCGAATTCAAGTGCGGCGATATTAACTGTTAACCCTACACCTGTTTTGTCAAGCAGCTTGACCGCCAACGCCACCAGCGGTACGGCATTTACTTATACTGCGACAAGCAGTACCACGGGAACTACGTTTGCGTGGAGTCGTGCCGCAGTGACGGGAATCAGCAATACCGCAGCCAACGGAACCGGAAATATTAGTGAGACATTATTAAATACGACGGCATCATCAGTAAATGTCACGTATGTATATACGTTAACTGCTAACGGATGCACCAATACCCAGAATGTCGTGGTCACCGTGGCTGCAGTGACGTCTGTACCGGCTGTGACTACTCAACCCGCTGCACAAACAAGATGTGCAGGCACAAGTGCCAGCTTTACTTCTGCCGCGAGTGGCACTCCTGCACCAACCGTGCAATGGCAGGTTAGCACCAATGGTGGTTTTTCATACAGTAACATTAGCGGCGCTACCAATAGCACTTTAACTTTTGTTACCACAACTACTGATAATAATAGACGATACCGTGCCGTTTGGACCAACGTCCGCGGATCAGTTAATTCCAGTTCAGCGCTTTTAACTGTCAATGCTATTCCTTCAGCACCTACCGTTTCGGTAACAAATAATTGTGGCAACTCCGTATTGACTGCAACCGGAACCGGGTCATTGTTATGGAATACAGGTGCGACCACAAGTTCGATCACTGTAACAACAGCAGGAACTTACACAGTAACAAGAACTGTGAACGGATGTAGTAGTACGGCGGCAAGTGCAGTGGCTGCGCCCAGAGTACTTCCTGTAGTATCAAGCAATCTTGCTGCGGCTGTTACGACCGGAAACGTATTTACCTACACTCCAACCAGCGTTACCACCGGTACCACATTTGCATGGAGCCGTGCAGCCGTAACTGGTATCAGTAATGCAGCCGCCACGGGAACAAACGGTATCAGCGAAACGTTGACCAATACAACAGGTGCACCAGTCAATGTGACCTATGTTTACACACTGACAGCTAACGGATGTACCAATACCCAGAATCTTGTTGTAACGGTGAACCCAATATATTGTGTGATCAATGGAGCGATAACATCCAGTTTTAATTCTACGTCAATACCAGCAGGCAGATATATCTGGTTTAATAGCGCACTTGATCGTGGAAGCTTAACGGGAATAACAGGAAATGTAACATTCAATATCACTAATGGTATCATAACGTTTACAGCAAACAGCCAGCAATACACCCTAAATGTACCCAACGCAAGAATTCGTTATGATGCAGCTGTAACAAGCGCCACTACACAGTTTGTCAACAATGTTTGGGAAACGGTTATGCCACGAACGTTTACCGACTATGTCTTCATGAGTGGTTTAAGCTACCAGGTGCCAGCCAGTTTGCCGGGCAGTATTACAAATGTCAGGTGGTCGGCAACAATAACAATTGATAAAGCGGCTGTAAGTGCGACATGGAAGTGGTCTGCCGCAGTTTACACGAGTTTTGCAGCACATTCAGGATTAAACATCAAACCAAAGAATGGCAGCACACAGAATCCTTATGCAAACAATGATCTTGCCGGCACACCAGAAAACTTTAAGACATCCCTGGTTTCGGGTGCGAAGGGTAGCGGGGGTACAAATTATACCGGAACCTATAGCACTACAAGTACTGCTACTTGCACTATTTCCACAGGTACCCGTCCGGCAGTAACCGAAGTGGCAGATCCGTTAATCGTAAAGGAAATACCCACGACACCCGTTGAAACGACAGGCGGGGAAGAACTTAATATCGCCGTGCTTCCGAATCCGACTTCCAGTTCGTTTAATCTCATAGTTAATGGAAAAAGAAAGGGACTTGCTTCGGTCAAAGTGATCGACATTTCAGGACGAGTCGTCGAAAGACATGAAAAAGTTCCGACAAATGGTTTATTCAGATTGGGTCAAAGACTGGCGGCCGGGTCATATTTAATTGAAGTGGTGCAGGATGATCACAAAAAAATTATCAGGGTGATCAAGGTCAATTAATAACGGTGCCGGATCCGTTGGGCCCGCATTTGAATAAGTCAAAGATTCGGCGGCAGTGTAGCATTGTGTAGTTATACCTGAGTCCGTTAATGGCCCACTATTGATGCATTTCATGTTTGTAATAAATGAAATGTGTATAATAAAAAAAATTTCCTAAGAGAGGCTTATGTCAAAAAAAGGCTTACTTTAAGTATAGAAATTCAATTCTTTTCCCCTATAAAACCTGTCGCTTCAAATGAAGCATCTCCCGGAAAGCTTTGGCATCTGCCTACCTAAGATTTTATTAAATAACCTTTCTCAGAACTTTAGCCCTGGATTTGCATTTTTTCTAAACATGGTTTTCATTATCCGCCATGAAGATATTTCTGTCGGTTATGGCAGTGTGTTCTGATTGGTTTAAAACTCATTTATGATCCTGAAACTAACCGCTAAGTATTCATTGGTATTGATCCTGATTATTTGTGACGCAAATTATGTGTTAGCGCAAACACCACTTTCATTTACCAGCATTCCCATTTCGGACCCCGACTTGAATGCTCCCGGAAGAGGGGTTGAGCAATGGCACGATCAAAACGTGGTCAATGTTCCAACAGAAGGCATAAACACGCAAAGGCTGGATGTCTATCACCGTTTTGTCTGGACCAAAATTGAAGGGCCGACAATGGGATCATATACCTGGCGATTTTTTGACAGTCTCGTTAACGATGCCATCAGCCGAAAACAAAAAATGTCATTTGGGATCATGCCGCTGTATCCCGGAGGGACTAATGCGCAGGGGCTCGTAACTTTCAATGATGGAGGTCTTGCATCCTATCCACTTTATTTACACAACCTGATGCAATCTGAAACACCAAAAGATTGGAAAACCGGGAATGTATGGACTCCCAACTATAATTCGACCTATTACACCGACCGCTTGCTTGCTTTGCACAAGGCAATTGATGGGCACATAAAAGCAACTTCATTTAACGGGGTACCTTATAGCAAGGTAATCAATTGTATTGATTTAAGAGGTTATGGTGCATGGGGCGAATGGCACAGTGGTTATACACCCAACAATGTTGTTTCCGATTATCCGGCTGGAACATTTCCATCGATAGCAACGCTCAAAAAGATTGTCGATGCCCATACACAGGGTTTCCCGGATTTTCCATTGGTAGCAATGATAGCCGCCTTCGACGCCAATTACCTTCCAAATACAATGAACCCGCCGGAAATTGCCTGGTATGTGCTCACTCAAGCAAAAAATAATTCGGGTCCTATCGGGTGGCGACGCGACCAATGGGGCGCAACGGATAGCTATATCTCAAATTACCTTGAAAATAACACCCGATCATACAATGGTTTTGTTTTTAAAGATGCAATTATGGCAAGGTGGAAAATTGCACCAATTACCGGCGAGCCGCCAGGATGGACCCCCAGTAAGTTTTCCGACCTTGAACGACAAATTCGACTTTATCATGCTACATCTTTTGGTAATGGAAACTATGGGGGCACGCCCACTTCAACAGTAAAGAGCAATGTTAGAGCCGCTTCAAAAGCGTGCGGTTACCGTTTAATCATTGAAGGCGGTAGCACCAGCGCCGGATGTAACAATAACATTTCTATTACGCTTAATTGGAAAAATATAGGCCTAACGCCCACGTATGAGAATTGGAACGTTGAGTTTAAGTTGAAGAACAGCAACAATGCAGTTGTTTGGTCAGGATTGTCGGCATTCAATCCAAGACTATTTCTTCCGGCAAGCAATGCCACATCCATTACAGACAACTTTACGTTACCAAGTGGGGTCTCGCCGGGTACATACACTTTAAGTATCATAATCAAAGATCCTAATGAATACAGGGATCCATTGCCGCTGGCGATAGCCGGTAGAAATTCAGATGGAAGTTATACCATTGGTCAAATCTCAACGTTGCCTGTCTTGTCGAGCAACCTTTCGGCTACTGCCACGACCGGTACCCCCTTCAGCTATCACCCGACAAGCTCCACACCAAATATTACTTTTTCGTGGCGCCGTGATGCTGTGACTGGAATCAGTAATCCGTCAGCTACAGGAAGTGGAGATATTAATGAGACATTATTGAATACAACCGGTTCACCGGTTAATGTTACTTATGTTTATACATTAGCCACTACTGGATGCACGAATACTCAGAATGTAGTTGTAACGGTTAATCCGTCATCGTCATCCCCGACTAATTGTGTGAGCAACGTGTCAGTAGCTTCCGGGTTTAACTCTACTGCAATCGCGGCCAACAGGTTTATTTGGTTTAGCAGCGTAATGGACCCGGGTAAGTTGTCCGGTGTAAGTGGAACAGTCACTTTTACTGTTACTAACGGCAGGATAAGCTTTTCAGCCAACAACCAGTCATATACTCTTAATGTGCCTGACGCGAAAATTCGGTTTGACGCAGGCGTATCGAATGCCACTTCGCAGTTTGTCAACAATGCCTGGGAAACTACAATACCAAAAAGCAATAACGGGTTTATTTTCCTCGCAGGATTAAGTTACCAGGTGCCGGCAAATCTGCCAGGTAACATTTCGAATGTAACCTGGTCGGCGAAAATAAGCATTGATAAAGCAAACATTACGCCCACCTGGAAATGGGCCGCGGCGGTTTATTCAACATTAGGTTCGTATTCGACTATTGGTGTTAAACCCAGGGATAATAAAGACCGGAATCTTTATAACAATAATGATAATGCAGGAACGCCCGAAAATTATAAATCATCCGTGGTTTCCGGCGCAAAAGGAACAGGTGGATCGAATTATACTGGCGACTACAGTAACTCAAGTAGTGTTGCCTGCTCAACCACGGGTCAGAGATCGGCACAACCAACGATAAGTGACCAGGTAATTTTGAAGCAAATACCAAGGCTGTCTTTGGAACTGCTTAGTAATGAAAAATTCCACGCTGTTGCATGGCCGAATCCAAGTAACAGCTCATTTAACCTGCTCGTTAATGGAAAGATAAAAAATCCTGTTTCTATCAAAGTAATCGACATTTCAGGCAGGGTGGTTGAAAGACATGATAAAGTTTCGCCAAATAGTCTTCTTAACCTGGGACAAAGTTTAGCAGCCGGGTCATATTTTATTGAAATCATACAGGACGATCAGAAAAAAATTATCAACGTCGTAAAGGTCTATTAACACAAGAAGCCGGTGCAAAAAAAGCCGGCTTCTTAATAATTTTTGCATACGCAGGAATTCCATCGAGTCATACGTTCAACCCGAATCATCGTCGATTTGCGCTTTATCGCAAGCAAGATATTAAAGGGTTAATCGCCGTTAAAGAACACGCCTGGTTGGGAATGAACCCTTGGTCAGCGATCAGCAGACCCGCCGACTACAAAGCAGATAACAGCGAAAGCAATTCCTCCACTTCCTGCTGAATTATCGCGTAATGGAAAACTCGGGGTCGTCCCATTACCAAATCCAGGTAATGGTTCGTTTAACCTCGTCCTGAAAGGAAAGTGCGGGAGTCTGGTTTCAGTCAAGATAATTGACATTTCCGGCAGAGTCGCCGGGAGACATGAAAAAATTTCACCCAACGCTAACTTTAAGTTAGGTCAAAAATTGACGGCAGGTTCTTATTTTATAGAAATTACGCAGGATGGTCAGAAAAAAATCATCAAAGTAATCAAGGTCAATTAATGAAAAAAATGCCGGCTCAAATTTGAGCCGGCATTAGAATTTTTTCCCGCCTGCTATTGCACCACCAGTCTGAATCCATTTCCATGTATATTGACGATCTCGATCTTGGGATCATCTTTCAAATACTTTCTAAGTTTTGCAATATACACGTCCATGCTTCGTCCGTTAAAATAGGTATCGCTGCCCCAGATTTTTTTTAAAGCCTGGTCCCTTGGCAACAGGTCATTAAGGTGCTCAGCAAGCATTTTCAGCAATTCATTTTCTTTCGGAGAAAGTGTTTGCGTTACACCATTATGTGAAAGCTGGCGAAGTTTCGGATTAAAATGATAGCTGGACAAATCGAATTCTTTATTCTCACTTTCCTTATTTATTTCTTCATTGCGTTTCAGGATCGCCTTTATTTTCAGCATCAATACTTCACTATCGAAGGGCTTGGTAATATAATCATCGGCGCCGAGCTTGTACCCCTGGATAATATCTTCTTTCATTGTCTTTGCACTCAGGAAGAAAAGAGGAATATCAGGATCAACGTCTCTTATTTCCTCAGCGAGCGTAAAACCGTCCATGTTGGGCATCATAACGTCCAGCAGGCAGAGTTCAAATTTTTCGCGTTGAAACGCTGCCAGCCCGAGCCGGCCATCCCTTTCGAGGGTAACATCATAGTCGTTGAGTTCAAGGTAGTTCTTAAGCACGCTCCCCAGGTTCGGATCATCTTCACACAATAAGATTTTGGGTTTCTTTCCTTCCATAGTTATTATTTTAGATTAGTTAGACGTACAAATAAAATTAAATCATTTACCAAACATGGCCGCCGGTAACTAATATTTTGTTAAGAGTAAACTCCGGCCAGCTATTTGCGACCATTTTCTATTTTTGTTGTTCAATTGTAACTATGGCCATGCATATTACTCCCGACTACAGGTTAAAAAAGCTCATCGTTATTGGTGACCGGCTCTTAATAAAACCCGCAAAGCCCCATGAACAAACTGCCAGTGGTCTCTATCTGCCGCCGGGCGTCCAGGAAAAGGAAAAGGTGCAGCAAGGTTATGTTATCAAGACCGGCCCGGGTTATGCTATTCCAATGCCCATGGAAGATGAGTCATGGAAGGGGGAGGAGGAAACCGTGAAATATGTGCCGTTGCAGGCAAAAGAAGGCGACCTGGCAATCTTTCTGCTTAGCGGGGCGACCGAAGTAATGTACGAAAACGAAAAATATTTTATTGTTCCCCAGAGTGCCGTTCTAATGCTTGAACGGGAAGAGGATCTTTAGTCGATTTCTATCCCAATTGTTTTTTCTTTTGTAATAACTTTTCTACCAAATAACGTACACGATGGCAGATAATGATAAGTTTTTGAAAGCAGTTAAAGACGGCTATTCATTTAAGGGCGACAATTTCAAGATCGGCTGTGCCATGTTAAATGGTCAGGTAGTTAGCGCTGCCGATGTTTTAATTCCATTTAAAACCATGAATCGCCACGGTTTGATAGCTGGTGCGACCGGAACTGGTAAAACCAAAACATTGCAGGTATTGGCGGAGGCGCTAAGTGATGCAAGTGTGCCGGTCCTGTTGATGGATATTAAAGGTGACCTGAGCGGAATCGCTGCGCAGGGCCTTACTAATGATAAAATAAAAGAGCGATACGAGAAATTAAGCCTTGAATATAAGCCAACCGCTTTTCCCGCCGATCTGCTTACACTAAGCAAACAGAAGGGTGTCCGGCTCAGAGCAACGGTGAGTGAATTTGGTCCCGTATTGCTCTCAAAAATCCTGGGCTTAAATGATACCCAGGCCGGCTTTGTGGCAATGATATTTAAATATTGCGACGATAATAAGATGCCCTTGCTTGACCTTAAAGATTTTATCAAGGTCTTGCAATACATTAGTGACGAAGGAAAGTCGGAAATGGAAAAAACCTATGGAAAGATTTCGACTACATCTACGGGAACAATATTGCGAAAGGTTATTGAGTTGCAACAACAGGGTGCCGATATTTTCTTTGGGGAAAAGAGTTTTGAAATAGAGGACCTGATGCGTATCAGCGATGACGGTCGCGGTATGATTTCAATTGTCAGAGTAACCGATTTGCAGGACCGGCCCAAGCTATTTTCAACCTTTATGCTTCAACTTCTTGCCGAGCTCTATGCCACCTGCCCCGAAGAAGGAGATCTTGATAAGCCCAAACTGGTTTTGTTTATCGACGAGGCCCACCTGATATTCCAGGAAGCCAGCGAGGCCTTACTGCAGCAAATCGAAACAATCATCAAATTAATAAGGTCGAAGGGAATCGGGATTTATTTTTGTACCCAAAACCCAATGGATGTGCCGGCGTCAGTATTGGCTCAACTGGGCTTGAAAGTGCAGCACGCATTAAGGGCCTTTACCGCGGCCGATCGAAAGGTAATCAAACAGGCCGCGGAAAATTACCCTGAAACAGAATTCTACAAAACGGAGGATTTAATTACCCAATTAGGGATAGGTGAAGCGTTGGTCACCGTTTTAAATGAAAAGGGAATTCCAACCCCGCTCGTCCATTGCATGCTGTGTTCCCCACGTAGCCGAATGGATATATTGACTGATTCAGAAATTGACGGCGTTGTACAGCGCTCGAAAATTGCAGCGAAATATAACCAGGTTATAGACAACCAGAGTGCCTATGAAATGCTTACAGAAAAATTGAATGAAGCGGCTGAAAGAACAGAAGAAGTGAAAAGACAAAAGGAAAATGAAAAAGAAACCCGGACGACCCAGAAAAAAGAAAAGGGTTTTTTTGATGACCCTGTGGTGAAAAGTATGACACGGACGGCAGGAAACACCATCGTTAGATCATTGTTAGGTGCATTGGGATTGGGAGGAAGGTCCAGGAGGAGGAGTATATTTTGATTTTTTGACATAACGCATTTTTTTTCAAAAGCCAATCTTCGCCACGTGGTTGCATTCCCGGGATTGACTTAGCTCCATCAGTCTACCGCGAATTATCTACTTTTGGTGACGCAATTTCAAACGGACTGTAAAATGAAATCCGTTTTTATCACCGGGGCCACCGGTTACATGGGAAAGAGACTGGTAAAGGCATTACTAAACGATGGGTATCGGGTGATAGCCTTGACCAGGAAGGGAAGTGAACATAAATTACCCGTTGGAACGGAAAAAATAATTGCCAATCCATTCGATGCTCTCTCATTCCAGGAATTCGTTCCCCCAAGCTGTGTCTTCATACAATTATTGGGAGTTTCGCATCCATCTCCGCGAAAGGCGAAACAATTTAGAGAAATAGACCTCAGAAGTGTGAAAACTTCAGCAGATGCATCGTCGTTTGCCGGAATATCTCATTTCATTTACGTAAGTGTAACTATGTCTCCCACTAAGATAATGTACGATTATCAACAGGTGCGCAAAGAGGGAGAACAATACTGTTTGAGTAAGAATCTTAACTGCACATTTGTACGTCCCTGGTATGTGCTTGGGCCGGGTCATTGGTGGCCAGTAATATTGTTGCCATTTTATGGGTTGGCAGAACTTGTACCATCATGGAAAAAAGCTGCAAGAGCGCAGGGGCTTGTGACAATTAAGCAAATGCTGGATACCCTGGCACACGCCGTTGCAGAAGAACCTGTGCCACAAAAAATATATGAGATCGCGGATATTCGCAGCATTCATAAAAAAAAATCCGAACTACAGAAAACCACACAGGCAAAGCCCTCGTATTTACAGGCGATTTGGTAAAAGCTCCCAAGGATCGGATCTACACGCACTACCCTACCACGTTTCGGTATTTTATTCAATAAAAAATTTTGCAACATGAAAAAACCCATTCCTTTTTTAATTATTGCATTGGTTATTGCAATCTCCTCCTGCAACAATGAGACAAAAAAAGATGAAGTAAAAACAGAAGCAGCCGCAATGCCTGCTGAAAGCAAACAGGACCGCAACAAGAAAGTGATTATGGCCAGCATGGAAAACTTCATGAAAGGGGACCTGGACAGTGCTTTTAAGGACGCAGCGCCCGGATTTGTTGACTATGGCGACGGTACAATGCCTCCGATGAAAGGCGTTGATTCCTTGAAAAGCTTTATCAAAATGTTCGAGGCGTCAGTTACAGATTATAAGGGAGAAAACCTTGAGTACTATGCCGACGGGGACCATGTACTCGTGCCTGGAGATTGGAGTGGTGTATTTAAACATGATTTAATGGGAATTAAGGCGACCGGCAAATCCATAAGGTTTAAAGATGTCGATATTTTTAAATTGAATGACGATGGCAAAATTACAGAACACCGCGCCATCCAAAATTTGGGCGCCGCCCTGATGACAGCCAGGTAATCAATATTCAATAATAAAAAAAACAATCTTATGAGTACACTTACATCTGTCGACCACGCAACTGTCGTTGCAAAAATGTACGACGCGTTTGGAAAAGGAGATATTGCCTATATCATCAGCCAGTTAGCTGATAATTGTAAATGGATAGGAGCGGGAGAAGGCTCCCTTCCCCACGGTGGAGTTTACAAAGGGAAGGACGCTGTCAATTTTTTTAAAAAATTAAATGAGAGTGTTGAATTCAACTCCTTCAACCCGCTTGCCATTCACAATATCAATGATCATGAAGTGGTGTCTTTTGGAAATATGACCGGGACATCAAGAGCCACTGGCAAAAAGTCTTATTCTGACTGGACCATGCATTTCAAATTTGATGAAAATGATAAGGTGGTTTACTTCCAGGATTTTTTTGACACAGCCGGTGCTTATTTAGCGCAACAACCATAATGTTTCATAGCAATTTACTTATTCGACGGTAGGGTCTCAGTTTGAAATTTAAATGTCCTGAAGTGTTGGACCACAACTTGTCCCTTACCTGTTGCGGGATGGAAGGATAGGCGCATATAAAAAACAGACTGTGTGACGCATTGTGTACTATGGTCTGTCCCGCATTGCATGCGGGACAGGTTGTGGTTCAATTTATTTCAAATTAAGACATTACCGGTTCGATTGATGGGCACGGCAATATTGCCTTTGTATAATCGGCCGGGAGTCGCAGAAGAGGTTATTTCAGCCTGATACAGCCACTGCTATCCATTTCAATTTTATTCTCGGCCTGGAGAAAGTCAATCACTTTCCAGGCTTTTTCTTTTCTTACTCCGTTCAATTCCTGCAGGAGTTCTTTAATGGTAAGTTGTTTTTTCCGGGTAATATTGAGAATGCTGGTATGAATTTTATCAAACTCCTCGTTGGACAAACTCACGGCCTTTTGACGAAGGCAGTTGTCACATATCCCACAAGCTCGCACTTTATCATCGCCAAAATAAGAACCAATAAATCTGCTACGGCAGTTTCTCTCTTCATTTGTGTAAGCAATCATGCGTTTTGCCCGTCGCTGAAACTTTTCTTTCCGTTCATTGTAAGCCACCATATTGATCCGTAATTCTTCACTTTTTACCCGGTTGACGGGAAAGAAAATTTGAGGCTTATCTTTTCGGGGCGCATATTCGACAATGCCTGCTGCATCAAGTTCTTTAAGCTGGGCGTTTACCTGTTCAACATCAGCCTTCATCAATTGGGCAATCATTATTTCGGAAATGAAGGAAGGATGGTCAAATATTCCTTCATAGGCTCTTAATAATGCTTTGATGAGGGGTTCCAGGCGCGGCTGGTTTTTTTCAAATTCATACAGATAATCCTTTCGGGCGGTAAATTGAACAGTGGCTGGCACAAAGACCTGCTCATTAAATGAAAGTTTGTCTTCCTGTTCCAGTGTTTTTAGTGCATATAATGTTGTATTGCCGTCGAGCTTAAACTTTTTTATAAAATCACCGATGTCAAATTCGTAATATTGACCGGCTCCGAAACCGGCGGGGATTTGAAGATAATTGGCAACGGCCTGGTATACCTTCCTTATCTCGTCCTGTGGCGGAAAACGATGCGCCGTCAACTCATTTATGTCGGTGAGATCCTGTTCATCATACAACAAAACGGCATAAGCAATCTTGCCGTCTCTTCCTGCACGCCCTGCTTCCTGGTAATAATTTTCGAGGCAGTCAGGTACATCAGCGTGTATCACAAATCGAACATCGGGTTTGTCGATGCCCATTCCAAAAGCATTGGTACAGACGATCACCCGAATGTTGTCATTGATCCATCCTTCCTGCTTATCATTGCGTTCCTGCTGGGTCAACCCTGCATGATAATAATCGCTGGCAATTTTTTGAAGACGTAAAAGTTCACTGATCTCCTTGCATCTCCTGCGACTCTTGCAATAAACAATTCCGCTTCCCGGAACTTTATTAATTATTTGGATGATCTTGTTAATTTTTGAATCGACTTTAAATATGCTGTATGACAGGTTGGGTCTTTCAAACGACTGACGAAAAATAGTTTGATGGTCAAACGAGAGCTTCGCACAAATATCGTTTTGCACCTCTGGTGTGGCAGAAGCGGTTAAAGCTAAAACAGGTGCGTTTTTTATTTCGTCTCTCAGAGCTGCAATTCGCAGGTAGGGTGGGCGAAAATCATATCCCCATTGGGAAATGCAATGCGCTTCATCCACCGCGATCAAATTGATATGTATCCCGGGCAGGTACTCTTTAAATAAGGCCGTTTCCAGTCTTTCGGGTGAGACATATAGAAATTTGCAATTGCTTTCAGTAACAACTTTCAATGTATTAATTACTTCCTTACGGCTCATGCCGGAATAAATGGCGAAGGCTGTAATGTTTTTTTTCCGGAGATTCTGAACCTGGTCCTTCATAAGAGCTATGAGAGGTGAGATCACGAGACAGGTTCCTTCATTCATCATTGCAGGCACCTGGTAGCAAAGTGACTTACCTCCGCCAGTCGGCATTATGGCCAATGTATCTTTCCTGCCAAGAACTGAATTAATGATGTCTTCCTGGAGCGGACGAAAGGAATCGAAGCCCCAGTATTGTTTGAGGATTTCGTGAGTCGTGTGTCGTGATTCGTGAGTCGCGGATCTGGATAGCATTTACGAAATGAGTTTTGAAATCATTTGAAAGCACCGGACCATTAGCTTGCCCAATTCATTCAGTTTTTCCTTAGTGGTATATTTTAAAGACATGGCAATATCCAAAGCGGTATCGACTTCAACAATTGATCCTCTTGCGACTTCATAAAACCACTTTCTGTCTTTTTCGGATTTTCTTGAACACCCTTCGGCGACATTTAAATGAACTGAAAGTGCTGTTCTTCTTATTTGGGAGATCATGCCAAATTTTTCTTCCGGGGGAAATGATTTGGTTTCTCTGTAACATTCAAGTACAAAAGCCTTGGCGGCATTAAAAACATCGAGTTTAGTGTGGGATAATTCGAGGAACATAATATTAATTTTCCCTAAGCTAAGTAAATTGAATAAAGACGTCACGAGCCTTTCCCCGCGATTCACGCTTATTCCACCTTTTTTACAAACAATCTTCCGGAGTTGATCGCCAGCACCACATCACTCAACCCCATTACCAAGGCTGCAAATCCGGGTTTGAGAAATCCCAATGCAGCAACAGGGATCGCGATAATGTTGTAAGCAAATGCCCAGAAGAGGTTTTGTTTGATGGTAAGAAATGTATGCCTGCCGAGGCCGATGGCCATCGGAAGTTTTTTCAGCCCCTGGTTCATTAAAACCACCTGTGCAGTTTGCATGGCCACCTGCGAAGCATCGCTCATTGAAATTCCAATGGTAGCCTTGGCAAGTGCGGGGGCATCGTTGATACCATCTCCAACCATCACGGTGGGTTCGATTGAATTTAATTCAGTTATTTTAGCCAGCTTTTGTTCTGGTGTTTGTTCTGCAATAACTATGTCGATGCCCAGTTGATCTCCCAATTGCTTTGTTTTAGCATAGCGGTCACCACTTAAAAGTATTGTTTTGATATTCTTGCCATGCAAATAGTCCACCACTGCCTTTGCCTCTGGTCTTACTTCATCTTTAACATTTATCCAGCCGATCCATTGTTGATTCCTGACGACATACACATTGTGACTATCGTCCTTCGTATGTGATTCAGCCACTCTGTAGGAGCCGGCATAGTATATGTTACCTTCAGCGTCTTGAGCTTTCATCCCCAATCCTTTCACTTCTTCTATTTCCTTCCAACGAATTTCATCATTTGTCTTCCACGATTCTGTAATGCTTCGTGCAATTGGATGAAGCGAATATTTTTCAATGTTGTAAACCAGTTTTTTAAATTCCTCTTCTTCTCCCGAAAAAAATTTAAAATCAGCAACCACAAATTTTCCGGTAGTCAGAGTGCCTGTTTTATCGAAGACAACCTGTTTGATGTTTTTGAATAACTCAAGGCTGGTGGCATTGCGAAACAGGATTCCGTTTTTTGCTCCCCGTCCCAGGCCTACGGCAATTGCAGCAGGTGTCGCAAGACCCATGGCACAGGGACAAGCGATAACTAACACGGCAATTGCGCGCATCAATGCCGGTGTAAAATCCTGGAGGATGATCCAATTAACTATGAGCGCAATCAAAGCAATGCCAATCACCACAGGAACAAATACCGCGCTGATCTTGTCAGCCAGTTGCTGAACTGGTGGTTTTTCTCCCTGGGCCTGTTTTACAAGATTTATGATCCCTGCTAAAACGGTATCCTCACCGGAAGCAGTTACGTAAGCCTTTATAGTTCCATTTTCAACGATGCTTCCTCCAATAAGTTTATCTTTTCCAACCTTGTGTACCGGTATGCTTTCGCCCGTAATGATTGCTTCGTTGACATCAGCTTCGCCCCAAAGTATCTTACAGTCAGACGGAACCTGTTCGCCCGTTTTGATCAATACGAGGTCGCCCGATTTTAATTGATCGCTTTCAATCGGAAAAATTTGCTCGCGATGCTGATCATCGAAGGCAATCATATTTGCCATCACCTTTTGCGACCGTACCAGTTTGTTCAAAGCCCTTTGCGTCGATTGAACCGACGCGTCTTCCATATGATTGCCAAAGAATACCAGCGTAAGGATGGTCGCAGTCGTTTCGTAAAACATATAATCTTCGGCCTGCCCGGTCAGCGTACCATATAAACTATAAACAAAAGAAGCCAGTGCGCCCATTGCAATCAGCACATTCATATTTGGCAAACCATTTCTCAGGCTTTTCCATGCACTTTTGCCAAAAAAACTCATTCCAACTGCAAACACCGGGATTGTGAGAGCGAGCTGGACCCACGGGTTCATCAGCCAATGAATATGAACGCCCGGAATCATGTGTAGCATCAGTAATGCAGTGAAAGGCAAGCAAAACCAAAATCGCTGCAGATGCGTGGAAAGAATTGGTTTATGGCTAACCCCCGCCGACTGCTGGTTGTCGACTTTATACCCGAGGTCAATGATGCCGCTTGCCAGTTCCTGTTGGCTGCCTTGCCCGTTCATATCAAAACTCACATCGCCTGTGGCAAAATTTACCTTCACATCCTGCATTCCCTTTTTTTCAAGGTAACGGCGGATGGTGAGCGCACAATTGGAACAATCCATGCCATCTACTTTCCATTGAATCTTTTCCATACAGTTACTGATGATATAACAAATGGCAGGTAATCTTGTTGCAAATTTACCCCCGGAGGCCCACGGCTCATAGTTACCGGTAGTATAAGTTCACAACCACGTTGCTAAAATAGCATTTAACCCTGAGCGAAAGTCTAAAGCCAACGAGGGTTAACGAAATTTATAGTCCCTGGCATTTACATTTGCTCAATGGAATTCTATTTCACCCTCGATAACATCAGGGAAGTTGCAAATTTGTTTTGGAATTATGTTGGTGATTCACGCGTGTTTGCCTTCCATGGTAATATGGGATCGGGTAAAACGACTTTTATCCATGCCCTTTGTGATGTCAAAGGTGTTGCGGACCCGGTCGGAAGTCCAACATTTTCTATTATTAATGAATATGCCTTTAACGATGAAGAAGGAGAAAAAAAAATCTTCCATATTGATCTTTATCGATTAAAGGATAAAGAAGAGGCTATGCATGCCGGAGTGGAGGACTGTTTATATAGTGATCATATCAGCTTTGTCGAATGGCCCGAACGGGCCCCTGGTATCTTCCCGGAACAAACTGTCCACGTCTATATTGATATCGCCGATCCGGCAAACCGAAAACTCAGAATAGAAAGGAATTAAGTACTTTTGAAATTAGCCGATTACTACGCTCAACCAACTCCATGAGTCATCAGAAACCCAAGATAAGTACGTCCTTCAGCTACGAGACTTTAGAAGAAACTTTAGATATCCGGCCAAAGGCCGAAGGAATGGTGATCGGCATTCCAAAAGAAATTGCGTTCCAGGAAAACCGGATTGCCCTTACTCCTGACGCAATAAGTGTACTCGTCAGTAATGGCCACCAGGTAGTTATTGAACACAATGCCGGAGATGCCTCACATTACCGCGACAAGGATTATAGCGAAGCCGGTGCGAAGATCGTGTACGACAGGGCTGAGGTGTATAAAGCTCCGGTGCTGGTGAAAAGCGCACCAGTTATCGAAGAGGATCTTCCACTATTACAAATGAGCCAGGTGATCATTTCACCGATTCATCTTTCCGTCCTGAAAGCAGAGATCCTGGAAAAGATGATGGAAAAAAGGATTACCGCGATTTCTTTCGAAAATCTGAAAGATGATAGTGACTCTTATCCGATCGTTCGCAGCATGAGTGAGATTGCAGGAAGTGCCGTGATGTTGATCGCCGCGCAATATTTAAGTTCGGCAAATCATGGAAAAGGAGTGTTGCTTGGTGGAATTTCCGGGATCGCTCCAACAAAGGTCATCATTCTTGGTGCGGGCATTGTTGGAGAATATGCAGCGAGAGCCGCATTGGCTTTGGGAGCGTCGGTGAAAGTATTTGATAACAGCGTATACCGGTTAAAAAGATTACAAAACAATATCGGCCATCGCCTGTGGACCTCGGTGGTGGAACCGAGAATGCTCGCCAAACAACTGAAGACATGTGAAGTTGCCGTAGGAGCCATCGGGTCACAGACCGGCAGAACACCAATGGTGGTTACGGAAGAAATGGTAAGCAATATGCGACCGGGCTCCGTGATCATCGATGTCAGCATCGACCGGGGAGGTTGTTTCGAAACTTCTGAGATCACATCGCATGAACACCCCATATTTATGAAATATGGTGTGATTCATTATTGCGTGCCCAACATACCTTCGGGTTTTGCACGAACAGCATCGCAGGCAATTAGTAATGTACTTATGCCATTATTGCTGGAAGCGGGAGAGGAGGGAGGTTTTGAAAAATTAGTGTGGCACCAGGTGCATTTGCGCAGTGGCATTTACCTCTTCAAAGGTTCATTGACCAACTTCTATTTAAGTGAACGATTCGATCTGAAATTCACCGACCTCAACCTGTTAATAGCCAGCCAGCGCTAACCGAACAATTATCGGGTGCAGATATTTTTCGTTGAGATAAGTAGGGTTAGAATAGCTGCTTTATCCTTTTATCGTTTACCAGGATTTCAGTCTTTTTATTTTTCCAGTCATATATCACAACTGAATTTTCCGGGTCTTCCGTTACATATACAAACATGCCCGCGGCCGCGCTATATTTGGCCCGATCATCTTTAATTCCTTCGAGTTTTTCTTTTTTGCCACTGTCGATTCTCATCGTCATTATCGTTTCAGGTGATTGCGTATAAAAAATGGTTCTTTCATCAATCCAGGAAGGAAAGTAATTATGAGTTGTGGTGTCCCTGGTAAGATTAGTATGAAAGCTCCCTTCATCATCCGTTAGCCAGACCTGGTCATGACCGTCTCCTTTTTCAACATAGTAGGCGATTTTCTCACTGTCGGGACTCCACGCCGGGCTGTAACTCATGTAGGGATTGCCTTGGGTAACTTGTGTTATAGACCTTGTTACAAGGTTTAATACACAGATGTCAACTGTTGGATCCTGGTTATTTTGCCTGTGCGATATATTGTACGCAATTTTTTTCCCGTCAGGGGACCAGGACAACGCATTTTTCTTCGTGGTGTCAGAGGCCAGTCCCAACTGCTGCCTTTTTTCAATATCATAAATATAAATATCGGCCGACCTTTTGTCGTCACGTTTCAAAAATGCGATCGTTTTGCCATCAGGAGATGGCGCAAGGTTGCTCCCGTTGTCAAACAATTCAAGAATCCTTCCGGTTGCAAACACATAACGGTACACTTTGGAAAAAAAAGGTGCGTTATCGTTGTGTTTATGAAATTTCACAACCGAAAAAAGGAGTGAGTTACCATCGGGCATCCATGCCACAGAAGTCACTCGATTGGTGTAGTTGGAATCCGAAATTTGTTTTTGGGCGTTTACGAACAAAGCCGTTGACAGTGATAAAATGAGAAGCAGGATATGATTCGTCCTTATTTTACTGGGGATTCTTTGCATCGGAATTTCAATATTGGTTATATGCTTTTCATGCGTTTCAATTTAAATCATCCACAGATCGTGATTTTATTGGCAAAGCAACCAAATATCGGTGACAATAAAATGTACGATATTGATCTTTTGACAAAAGGGAAGATTTCGGTGACGTTTGGACATGGTAATACCTACCGTATACCATCGCACAAAATGAAGAGGTTATTTGTAGTCCGACATTGCAAGTCTTTCACTGCAAAATTTATATTCCACCTCATCATTACTACTTACTACGACTAAGCGTTGTTTGCAATGTTCGCCAATCAGGCGGTGATACAATTCAATGCCTTCGGCATCAAGGTTTGTGCACGGCTCATCGAGTAGCACAATGGGTGTGTTGGAGAAAATGCACTGGCCCAATTTTACCCGTTGTTTCATTCCCGAGGAATAATAACGTATTTGTTTATTGGCAGCTCTTTCCAAATTAAGAATGGAAGTAATTTTTTGTGGATCGAAACCTGGAAGAAATGGTTTGAATTCCCTGTGAAAATCGAGAAATTCCTTCAATGTCATTTCCTCCACCACTTCAAGATAAGGAGCGCAAATTGAAATATGGCTATACACTTGTTCGTTTGGCAATTGTCTATTGTCAAGTGCCCATTGACACATCCCCTCATTAAAGTGCATTGAACCACTGAGTACCTGCAGTAATGTTGATTTGCCGGAGCCGTTTGGACCCGTGATTGCGTACGACCTGCCTTGTTCAAACTGATAAGTAAAATGGCGGAATATCCATTCCCGGTTGAAGCGTTTTCCGGCATCAGTTAGGGATATCTTCATCGCCGTTGCCTTTAGTAAAACGTTTGATGATGCCCCGGCTGCTTTCGCGGATAAATGTTACAATTTCGTCCCGTTCATCCGTGGCGGGAAATTCTTCTTCCAGGAACTCTACTGCCTGCGAAGTATTCAGGCCTTTGTTGTACAGGATCCGATAAATATCTAGGATGTGATTGATCTTTTCAACGGTAAATCCGCGTCGTTTTAACCCGACCGAATTTACGCCGGCATAACTCAGTGGCTGGCGGGCAGCTTTGATATAAGGCGGAACGTCTTTACCGACCAGCGATCCACCGGAAATGAATGCATGTGCTCCGACCTGCACAAACTGGTGAATGGCACAAACTCCTCCCAATCCAACCCAATCGCCTAACACTACATGACCCGCCAATTGTGAATTATTGCTGATCGTACAATTATTTCCGATGATACAATCATGGCCCACATGGCTATAGGCAAGGATCCAGCAATTATTGCCAACCAGGGTTTTCATCCGGTCCGAAGTGCCCCGGTGAATGGTTACGAATTCCCTTATAGTGCAATTATCGCCGATCTCAACGGTCGTTCGCTCGCCATCAAATTTCCGGTCCTGGGGAATGGCTCCAAGAACAGCGCCAGGAAAAATCCTGCAGTTCTTACCGATCCGTGCCCCTTCCATAATTGTGACGTTTGAACCTATCCATGTACCCTCTCCAATCTCTACGTCCTGGTGTATAACTGTAAAAGGATCAACCTTTACATTAGTCGCGAGCTTGGCATTTGGATGAATATATGTATGCGGATGGATCATTCAGTAACGATACAAAAAAACCTCCGCCCAGGAGGAGACCGTGCAAAGGTAATTGTTACCGCCAAAAAAGGGCCTTTTTTTAAATTATCGGTCAAATCTTGCTTTTTATCAATTCGCCGTGTTGAAAATCACCCGCTCACCTTTAAATTTGCACGACATGTTTAATCCTCCGGATATACTCACGCTGGCGTACAAACAGGCCCCGATGCAGGAGCAACTGGACCTTTTGTATGAAAAGGAACAGCAAATGCCCGGATCGGTCCACTATTCGATACGTCGATACAGCCGGCTGTCGCAGTGGAACCTGGAGGATACGGGTATGATGGTTTATCACTATGAAAAAATTGATCCGCGGAAGAATTACCTGGAGCTGAAATTCTGTGTATCCGGTAACATGTATTGCCGGCAAAAAGAAACCGAATGTGACATGTGCCGGGCCGGCATGTCGAAAAACTGTTCCGACAGGTCGGAGTCAATGGATGTGCTGGGATTCAGGTTTTCGCCGGCTCTTCTGTCCCAGTTTGTAAAACCTCGTGCGGCCAATCAAACGCTGAGCGAAGAAATTCTCAATTTCAAAAGACAATCTTCATTTACGAAGATCCTCCCGCTTTGCAGTAAGACCAGGCTGGTGCTCGAATCATTACTGAACCATAATTACACCGACAGTCTTGAGAATATTTACATCAATGCTCAAATGCAAATGCTGTTACTGTATAGCATGGATTGCATGATTGGGGATAAGGAAATTGATGTGATCAACTGTAAATTCCTGGCCAACGAAGCGGACCGGGAAAAAGTGACAAAGGCCCGGGAAATATTGATTCAGCAAATCGGTGAGCCAATAACAATTAAGGAACTTAGCCGTAAAGTAGCAATGAATGAATGCTATCTTAAAAAAGGCTTTAAGGAAATGTTTGGTACTACCATATTTGACTTCTACCAAAGCCAGCGCATGGAGCATGCCCGCCTCCTCTTATATGAAAAAGGTCTCAGCGTAACTGAAGTTTCTTTGTTGCTGGGCTATTCCTCCATTTCGCACTTTTCTACTGCTTTCAAAAAACACACCGGTTTAAAGCCTTGCGAATTATTATTCAGGTAAGCACCATTGAGTAATCGCAAGCGACCGCCTATCAACTGATATCCATATCTGATATCCAGCGGCTGCTTCGGGCTACGCCTTCGCAGTAACAGCATCCGGCATCTAGTCCACCGGTACCGGCGGCGGTCCATCCGGCAATATTGCCTTCCAGACTTCTTTTCCTTTTCGTTGCTCAAATTCCTTGCGTATATCCTGTCTTAATTTCTCATTTTGGAAAAGGTCAACCATTGTAGCGCCCAGGGCCTTTGCTGCAAACAGCATTCCTTTGTGCCCTATGCTCATTCCACCGCAAGCCACAACAACCCACGAATGCCACGGTGCCTCATATGGAGCGGTAGTTGCCATCAAAGTGATCTCAGGAACGATGTAACTAATGTCACCCACATCTGTGGATCCACCCGGAGGATCTTCTTTAGTTTTTTCGAGTGGCTTAATAGCACCATTTATTCCTTTTATTTCACCTCCATACTCCTTCATGATTTTGTTAGCAAAATCAAGCTCATCATTGGTGTAGGTTATCGGGCCAATCATTTCCATATTTGCGTGCAAAGTTTTGGCTCCCGTTTCATTGATTAACAACTCATACAATCCATTATTCAAACTGATATTGTATTCCACCCCGGCCATCAACGCCGCGCCCTTTGCTATATCCCTCATTCTCTTGTCCACAGCTTCTACTCCGCTTCGCTTTGTGTCTCGTATCCAAAGCCAAACTGCAGCAGTGTCAGGAATGACGTTAGGTACTTTACCCGCTTCGCGAAATACATAATGGATGCGCACTCCCGGTTTGACGTGTTCCCTCAGGAAATTGATACCCGTCGTAAAAAGCTCTGCCGCATCCAATGCACTGCGACCGTTCCATGGATCAAAAGCGGCATGTGCACTTTTTCCCCTGAAGGAAATATTGTAATCAATGACAGCCTGTGAACTTTGCATATTGGCTTTGTTCTCATAATCCGGATGCCAGTCGAGACATACATCAAGATCATTGAATAGTCCTTCCCTGGCCATCCATACTTTACCGGCTAGGTCTTCTTCCGCTGGTGTACCATAAAAGCGAACGGTTCCTTTTAATTTACCTGCGGCTATTAATTCTTTGATGGCGATTGCAGCTCCCAGGCTTCCTGCCCCAAAAAGATTATGCCCGCAAGCGTGGCCCGGGTTGCCTTCCGTTAAAGGTTCTTTTCGTGGTGTCGCTTTTTGAGATAACCCGGGTAATGCATCAAACTCACCGACGATTCCAATAATAGGTTTTCCCGATCCGAATTCGGCAATAAAAGCAGTTGGAATCTTTGCGACGCCGCGGGATATCCTCATACCCCTCGACTCTGCAAAATCTGCAAGCGCTGCCGCCGATTTTTTTTCACGCATTGCCATCTCTGCATAACCCCAGATTTTATCACTCAGTTCAATCAACTCCTTTTCATGTTTTTGTACCGAAGCCAATACAGCCTGTTTTTCTGCATTTAACGGCGGGGCGGATTTTTTTTGAGCGAAAATGAAAGAACCTATTAACAAACAAGGAGAGAAAAAAAGAATTCTTTTTATCCAGTAATTCATGCTATAAAAAATAATTAATCAGGTAAGTTAGGGTATAAATAAAGACAAGATTGCGATGGGCCCGGGTTTTATTGGAAATTGTTCCAGGAATGGCTCTTTAACCAATTGTGAACTTGTCAAGCGATAATAAATTCATTCAATACTATTATCCTTACTTTTCCGTTTCTAAATTTGCATCGTGAAACTTTTCGGGCACATATTATCGGTTTATATGATCATACTGGCAGTCTTTCCCTGCTGCGTAGCAGATAACTGCCCGGATGAAAAGAGTCAATCTGAACAAACTACAAGTCATCAGCCCGGTGGCAAAGACTGTGGCAGCTGCTCGCCCCTTTTCAATTGTGGACAATGTGCCACAGCTACTGTAACGATAGAAACAATAGCCATCAATTATGGGTCATCGGAAGAGAGACCATTTTATAATGAATTTACATCTCCCTCAATTCCCGATCTTCAATACGATTTTTGGCAACCGCCCAAACTTGGATAATCGCTCCACAGGAGAAAGCAATTATTCATTTTAATCAAACATGTCTAACTAATGCGGAAAGCATGTCTATGTTTGCTGTTATTAATTACTGTAACAGCATTTGGGCAAAATGTACTGAATTTAAAAGTCATTAATAAGGAAACAAGGGAACCTCTGCCCGGAGCTACCCTTATTTCAAAAGGAATAGAAAATTTATCATCTACTGATGCTTCAGGCCGTGTAAAAATAATTTTACCATCGGGAAAATTTACTATCGCAGTGTCACACGTTAGTTTCAAACCGGAAGAAGTTACTGTGATTATTCCGTTTGGGGATTCATTGCTCACGATAGAGATGGAACCAAATGAAAGCGAGGAAGAAGAAATTGTCATAAGGTCCACCCGAAGTACAAGGACTTTTCGTGATATTCCGACAAGAGTGGAATTTATCGCCGGTGAAGAGCTTGACGAAAAATCAAATATGAAGCCCGGTGATATCAGGATGGTGTTAAATGAGAGTACCGGTATTCAAACACAGCAAACCTCGGCTACCTCGGCAAACGCATCCATCCGAATACAGGGTTTGGACGGGCGATATACGCAAATATTAAAGGACGGGCTACCATTATATGCAGGATTCAGCAGTGGACTCGGGCTACTACAAACACCGCCGTTGGATCTACAGCAATTTGAAGTGATCAAAGGATCGGCATCTACGCTGTACGGTGGTGGCGCTATCGCAGGGCTGGTCAACTTGATTTCTAAATCACCCCGTGAACAAAGAGAACTTAAATTTCATATTGATGCCACCTCTGCAGGTGGTTTGAACACAAGCGGATTTTACGGACAAAAATTCGGAAAGATTGGAATGACGCTGTTCGCGTCGCGAAATAGCAATGCCGCATACGATCCTGCAGATATCGGGCTGACGGCAATTCCAAAGTTTGAACGTTATACCGTGAATCCGCGGGTGTTTTTCTTCCTTAATTCATTTACAGAAATAAGCGTGGGGGCCAATCTCACTACAGAAGACCGGGCAGGCGGCGACATTGAATTTATAAAAGGGAACAAACCTGATGGCTTTTTTGAAGAGAACAACAGTGACAGAATAAGTACTCAATTTTCACTGGAACATAAATTTGGAAAATGCAGTCACATAACATTGAAAAATAGTTTCAATCACTTTAAGCGAACAATGAGCCTGCCCGGCTACATTTTTGATGGTAATCAAAATGGAACTTTTACGGAAGCAATGTATGCATTGCACGGCGCAAAAACTGAGTGGGTTACGGGTTTGAACCTCGTAACCGATAATTTTTCAGAAGTGAAAACAACGTCCACGCCCCTAAGGGACTATGACCAGCTGACCATAGGAACTTTTATTCAGAATAATTGGAAAGTGAACGAACGTTTTAGTCTTGAAACCGGGTTAAGAGGGGACCAGGTAAAGGATTATGGCTTTGCCATTTTGCCAAGACTATCGGCATTGTTTAAATTCAATAGTAAATGGTCATCAAGAATCGGGGGTGGCATGGGATACAAAACGCCAACGATTTTTTCCGAAGAGAGCGAACGGCTCCAGTATAAAAACGTGTTACCCGTAAATTCAGACAGCACGAGCCTGGAACGCAGCTATGGGGTAAACGCTGATGTCAACTTCAAAACGAGGTTCGCAGACGGCAGAATCACGTTCACCATTAACCAGTTGTTTTTTTATACTCGTATTACTGATCCCTTATTACTGGAACCTGAAGGAAGCAATTATCGCTTCAATACGGTGAGCGGGCATATAGATAGTCGTGGAATGGAAACCAATATGAAGATTGGATATTCACATTATAAGTTGTTTTTAGGTTACACGCTTACCAATGCCTATTTGCATGAAGTCGGACTGAAAACAGAAAATTTTCTTACCCCTAAACATCGCCTTAATTGTGTTTTACTTTATGAGGTGGAAGAAAAATGGAAGATGGGGCTTGAGGCATATTATTTCAGCAAACAAAAGCTAAGCGACGGAACTGTCGGCAAGCCTTATTGGATTAACGGGTTCATGGTTGAAAAACTCTGGGAAAATTTTTCCTTGTATATCAATTTTGAAAATTTTCTTGACACAAGACAAACAAAATTCGGAAGCATTTTTACCGGCACGATTGAAAACCCTGTTTTTAAGGATATCTACGCGCCGCTGGATGGGTTTGTGGTAAACGGCGGGATAAAGTTGCGGCTTTAGTGGTGAGATTATTAAACTGTTCAATCCTGGGTTCAAGTAATAAATGCAACGGTAATTGTATAAATTAATAAGGCAACCTGGGATTGGGCATTGAACATTTTTTCCTTACTTTCCTTTTCCTCTTTCCCCCGCCCCGCGAAACATCATGATATCCCTGTCAAATAAATACAGGCCTCCTTTATCATCGCCCACCAGTTCAAGCTTATCATTCAATGTCCGGGCGGTATGTTCTTCCTCCATTTGTTCATTTACATACCACTGTAAGAAATTATGAGTGGCATAGTCCTTTTCAGACAGGGAAAGATGCACGAGCTCATTGATGCTGTTGCTCACTTTTAATTCATGGCTAAGGAATTCGTCAAAGACAAACTTGAGTGATTTGAACGTAATAATCGGTTGTGCCAATGGAGGTACTATGGCGAAACCGCCTCTTTCATTGACAAAGCGGATCAATTTGAGCATATGTATCCTTTCTTCATCTGATTGTTTGTAAAAAAAATCAGTCACACCCTGCAACCCCGGTTGTATCTCGGCCCATGATGCCATTGCCAGGTAAGCCTGTGATGACTCGGCCTCCATCTGCACCTGGCCATTTAATGCTTCCTGTATTGATTTTGATAGCATAACCGTCAGATTTTAATGCTACAAGATAAAACTAAAACCTATTAAAAAAACCGTCTTCTAAAAAAGTAAAGGAACGGAAAGAATTCCGTTCCTTTTATGTGAAAACCGTCGCCAGAAAAGACTATGATCCACAGCTAAGGCATCCTTCAGGATTGTCCAATGAGCATGATATTTCCTCAATGGCCTGTGCCTTATCTGCTGCAGGTTGTTTTTGTTTGATCATGGATGACTCAACCGTGAATTTTACTGCATCGGTGGCGGCTTTTGTCCTGAGGTAGTACATCCCGGTTTTTAAACCTTTTTTCCAGGTATAGAAATGCATGGAGCTCAGTTTGGCAAAATTGGGCTGTTCTACAAACAGGTTCAATGACTGTGATTGGCAAATGAAAGCGCCACGGTCGGCCGACATATCAATGAGCGTGCGCTGTTTTATTTCCCACACTGTCTTGTAAATCTCTTTGAGGTTGGCCGGTATCTCGTCAATATTTTGAACAGATCCGTTTGCGGCAATGATCCGTTGCTTCATGTTTTCATTCCACAGTCCCAGGTTCATCAGGTCCTTCAACAAATGTTTATTGACGACAACGAATTCGCCGCTTAAAACCCTGCGGTTATAAATGTTGGAAGTATAAGGCTCAAAACATTCGTTGTTTCCCAGGATCTGTGACGTTGATGCCGTAGGCATCGGTGCAAGCAGTAACGAGTTGCGAACCCCGTATTTCTTTATTTCCACCCTTAGCTTATCCCAGTTGTAGCGGTCACTTGGCTGCACATTCCACATATCAAACTGGAAAATACCTTTTGATATCGGGGATCCTTCATACGTTTCGTAAGCACCGTTCTCTTTGGCCAGTTGATTAGAGGCCACCAGCGCGGCATAGTAAATTGTTTCGAAAATGTTTTTGTTTAGTATCCTTGCCATATCGCTTTCAAATGGCAATCCGAGTAACATGAATACATCAGCTAAACCCTGAACGCCAATTCCAATGGGCCGGTGGCGGAAATTGCTCCGCCTGGTTTCTTCCAGCGGATAGTAATTGTTGTCAATGATCTTGTTCAGGTTCCTGGTAATGGTTTGCGTTACTTCTACCAGTTTGTTGAAATTGAAATTATTTCCTTCCACAAAACGCGGTAACGAGATAGACGCGAGATTACACACCGCGATTTCTTTACTGTCACTGTATTCGATGATTTCAGTGCAGAGATTGCTGCAGCGGATCGTTCCCAAATTGTTCTGGTTTGATTTCCGGTTGGCGCTGTCCTTATATAACATATACGGATTGCCAGTCTCTATCTGTGCTTCGAGGATGGCATTCCAGAGATCCCTGGCGGGGACAACCTTTTTTGCCTTCCCTTCTTTTTCGTATTTCTCATACAATGCTTCAAACTCTTCGCCATATGTTGTATGAAGATTTCTCGCTTCATTGGGGCAAAACAAACTCCATTGGCCATCTTCTTCCACCCTCTTCATGAACAAATCACAAACCCACAGTGCAAGAAACAGGTCCCTTGCCCTCATTTCTTCCTTTCCATGATTTTTTCTCAGTTCAAGAAATTCAAAAACATCGGGATGCCAGGGTTCGAGATAAATAGCAAATGCACCTTTTCGTTTACCGCCGCCCTGGTCCACATAACGCGCGGTATCATTAAAGACCCGCAGCATTGGGATAATGCCATTACTCGTTCCATTTGTGCCTTTGATATAGCTGCCGGTAGAACGTATATTATGAATGTTCAAACCAATGCCACCTGCAGCCTGCGATATCAAGGCTGAATTCTTCAACGTTTCATAAATGCCTTCGATGCTGTCTTCTTTCATGCTGAGCAAAAAGCAACTGCTCATCTGCGGTTTGGGAGTTCCGGCATTAAATAAGGTGGGGGTAGCATGAACAAACCACTTTTCGCTCATCAAATTATAGGTCTCTATCGCCGCGTCAATGTCATTTTTGTGAATTCCAATAGCGACACGCATAAATAAATGCTGCGGCCGCTCTACTATCTTACCATTGACTTTTAGCAGGTAGGATTTTTCCAGGGTTTTGAACCCAAAGTAGTCAAAGTGGTAATCCCGTTCATAAATAATAGCGGCATTGAGGCGATCGGCGTTTTGTTGGATAATGTCATATACATCCTCAGCAAGCAACGGTGCTTTTTCGCCGGATTTGCTATCAACGTAATTATAAATGAGTGAGGACGTTTCGGAGAAAGATTTTATGGTGCTTTTGTGCAGGTTACTCACGGCGATTCTCGCTGCCAATACTGCAAAGTCAGGATGTTTGGTCGTAAACGATGCTGCCGTTTCAGCCGCAAGGTTATCCAATTCTGTGGTGGGTACGCCGTTGTAAATCCCAATGATTACTTTTTTGGCAATTTCAATAACGTCATCGGATTTTAATGCGAGGCCATAGCTCAGTTTCATTACGCGGGACGTGATCTTGTCAAAATGCACGGCTTCCTGCTTGCCATTGCGTTTTAGTACATACATGTCGTTTTATGTTTAGAGGGTTAGTAGTAGTAAGTAGTTGTGAGTTGTGAGTCGTGATGGGTCTAAAAGTCTTCGTCCATTGAAAATGCCTTTGAGCCCACTTCGTTCATAACGCCCGATTTCTGGTATTCGCCGACCCGTTTCTCAAAGAAGTTTGTTTTTCCCTGTAGTGAGATGAGCTCCATGAAGTCGAAGGGATTGGTGGCTTTGAATATTTTTGAATAACCCAGTTCAACAAGCCAGCGGTCAGCAACAAACTCAATGTATTGTTGCATCAGCTTGGCATTCATGCCGATCAGGTCAACGGGTAATGCATCGGTGATAAATTCTTTTTCTATTGCAACGGCATCGCCGATAATAGCATGCACTTGTTGTTCCGTCATTTTAGTTTTCAACATGCTGTACAAGAGGCAGGCAAATTCACAATGTAAACCTTCATCACGGCTGATCAGCTCATTGCTAAACGTAAGGCCCGGCATCAATCCTCTTTTTTTCATCCAGAATATGGAGCAGAAACTCCCGCTGAAGAATATTCCTTCCACCGCGGCAAATGCCACTAACCGTTCTGCAAAGCTTCCGTTCTGAATCCAGCGCAATGCCCATTCAGCTTTTTTCTTTACAGCGGGAACTGTTTCAATGGCATGAAAAAGCCGGTCCTTTTCCTTCGGGTCCTTTATATAAGTATCGATCAGCAAAGCATAGGTTTCGGAATGGATGTTTTCCATCATGATTTGGAAACCATAAAAGCAGCGGGCCTCAGGCAGCTGCACCTCGCTCATGAAATTCACGGCCAGGTTTTCATTTACAATACCGTCACTGGCGGCAAAAAATGCAAGTACGTGTGATATAAAATGACGCTCGCCATCATTGAGCCCGTTCCAGTCTTTGAGATCATCACCAAGGTCTATCTCTTCGGCCGTCCAGAAACTGGCTTCATGCTTTTTATATTTTTCCCAAATGAGCGGGTAATTGATCGGGAGGATGACAAAGCGGTCCTTGTTTTCTTTCAATAGAATTTCTTGTTCGTCGTACATAGCATATCAAATTTTTTGGTTTATCGAAACGGCAGGTCAGGGGACAAAAAAAGCCGCACTCTCTTTGTGTAAAGAGAAGCGGTTCATTCATCCTATGACTTACCTTTTACCGGAAGGCTCGAAACATCAACTTAAAACATCAGGCTGCTGATTTGAGAAAAAATCGTGTCCGCATCAATCAACCGGCAATTGCGAATAAGGGATTCTTTCCTTATGGGCAGTTTGGCTTAACAGGTTTGCCCTTTAGCCCCTGATTTCCATGGGTCCGTTGGAGGCAGCCAGGTCGAAAAACTTTGCTGACCCCACCGTATTAATTTTTTATTAAGAACTCGAACGAATGTAACATCAATTCATAGAAATTTCATCCGAGAGTTTTTCACAGAATGTGCATAGATTTATTTGTTGGCAAGTTGATAAATAGTTGAACAAATAAAATAGGAAATAAGAATAGTTTTCAGTAAATCATAAATTCAAAGTTTATTGCCGCCAGTTCAGAACGATCCAAATAATCGGTGACGCTTTATCGGCGACTCTTAATTTTGCAGCATTCAATTGGAATAAATGAACAGCGCAGAATATTTTAATCACCTCGCACGTACTCGTCGATCTGTTTTTCCTGAACAATATGAACCCGGAAAAAAAGTGGATGACGACATCATCAAAGAAATACTGATCAACGCCACCTGGGCACCGAACCACGGACAGGCAGAACCATGGCAATTCATGGTATTCACCGGTGAAGGATTGAAAAAACTTGCCAGCTTCCAAAGTGAACTGTACAAACAGGAAGCAGGAGACAATTTTAAGGAATCTGCCTATTTAAAACTCCGGGAAAGGCCACTCAAAGCATCTCACGTTATAGCAATTGGCATGAAACGAACCACCGTAAAAAATATACCTGAAGTCGAAGATATTGCGGCCGTGGCGTGTGCTGTTCAAAATATGTATCTGTCATTGACAGCGTACGGATTGGGCGGATACTGGACCACGGGTGGTGTTACTTATAATGAACGGGCAAAACCATTTTTCGGTCTTGGAAAAAACGACAGGCTGATGGGGTTCTTTTATATTGGGTATGTTGCTGTTCCTTCACCTGCTGCCAAACGTAGGCCCCTGGATCAAAAAGTAAGCTGGGTCAACGAATAGCCGATAGGGTCTCCCAATCGGGGTCAATTCAGATAAACCGCGCCGGAAATATTCAGAGGGAAAAATTATCTTTGTCAATTGACCCAAAGCAATAAAAATTCACAAATGAAAACGATCTTCCTGAGCATCCTCATTATCTTTTTTTCAGTTGCCGTAGGTGCCCAGCCGCCTGCGGGTGACGCAAAGCCCGGAGATTTTTATGGTGAAAAAGTAAATCCGGAAGGCGCAATTCCCCTGGCAGATGTTGCCAAAAATCTTGGGGAGTCTGATGTTGTCAATACAAAGATGAAGGCGAAAGTATTAGAGGTTTGCCCCAAGAAAGGGTGCTGGCTGAAACTGCAGGTAAATGACAGTACAACAGCCACCGTCAAGATGAAGGATTATGGCTTCTTTGTTCCTGTCGCCGCCAGGGGAAAAACTGTGGTAATTGATGGGGAAGTAAAAACTAAGACAGTATCTGTAGCGGAATTGCAGCATTATGCCGAAGATGCGAAAAAATCAAAGGAAGAAATTGCCGCGATTACGAAGCCGGAAAAAGAAGTCCGTATTATGGCAAAGGGTATCGTGGTCGTTGAATAGGCAAATCATTCATTCTCGATAAAAGGCTGGCTTCCAAGGGCTGGCCTTTTTTATTTTTCTTTGTCAGAACACAGTCATTTCCTGTTTGCGAAAGTGGTATTTCCCGTTACCGTAATAATGAAAATTTGGGTTGTCGTTTCTTTGTTGCCAAAATTCAAAAGATGCGGCTTTTATACTCAATGACGAAAAAAGGGATCAGCACCATCGGCTTTATATTGGTTTTGGGAATGAGCTCCCTGGCACAAAATGGACAGGTAAAGGGAATAATAAAAACAAGTGACGATAAGCCTGCAGCACAGGTAAATGTTCAGTTAAAAGAAATAAGAAGAGGAACGGTTAGTGGAGACAACGGCACTTATACGCTTTCCAACATCCCGGAAGGAAACTATACAATTCTTATATCATTTGTTGGATTGCAAACGATAAAAAAATCGCTGACCATAAAAAGTGGCGAAACCTACAACCTGGACTTCAGCCTTGTGGAAAATGAAAACCAATTGCAGGAAATAGTCGTGTCAGCCAATAGATCGATCAATGAAAGGCCCACTACAATTGGCAAATTACCCGTTAAACCCATGGACCTTCCGCAGGCAGTGGTAACTGTCGGTGAAATGACTATAAAAAATCAACAGGCACAACGGTTGAGCGACGTAGTCAAGAATGTAAATGGGGTTTATCTCGGCACTACAAGAGCCAGCACGCAAGAAGCATTTTATGCAAGAGGGTATAGTTTTTCTTCCACAAATATGTTCAAGAACGGATCAAGGGTTAACTCAGGGGCAATGCCTGAAGTAAGTTCCCTCGAAAGTGTTGAAATATTAAAAGGTGGTGCTGCCATTCTTTATGGCAACGTGGCTCCCGGAGGCGTGCTGAACATGATCACCAAGAAACCGAAATTTGATTTCGGGGGCGAAGTTAGTCTTCGCGCCGGGAGCTATAATCTTATCAAACCTGCTTTTGATATTTATGGGCCGGTGAACAACAAAATTGCTTACCGGTTGAACGGGACTTTTGAATCGGCCGGGAGCTATCGCGACCAGGTTTCATCTAAACGGTACTACATAAATCCTTCCGTGCTATTTAAATTGGGTAAGCATACCGAGTTAATTGTTGAAGGAGATTACCTGAAGCATGAGTTCACACCAGATTTTGGTATCGGCACCCTGAATGATTCGCTGAAAGGAAATCGCCCCTCTACGGTTCCTGATGTCCCGCGTTCAAGATTCATGGGAACTCCATGGCAATATAATACAACGAATCAATCAACCGCGTCCGTTACGTTAGATCATTCATTTAGTCACAACTGGAAACTGAACTCGGTTATTTCATATCAACAATTCAAGAGAGATTACTATTCCGTTGAAAGAATACAGGCTCTGTATGATCCTTTTGGCGATTGGGCACGTCCCCTTGGCCGTGTTGACACAAAGGAAAAATATCTGACCGGCCAGGTGAACCTAAACGGTAATCTTAAAACCGGGAAAGTTGAACATACCATATTAGTAGGGGTCGATGCAGATCATTATCTTACCAACACCTACAATTATGATATCCAGGGAAAGATCTATGATACTATCAATATCCTGGACCCCGCTAAATTCACGCCACGTGCGGATATTCCCCTGGCAACAAGAGTTACTTTAGTTGAAACGCCGGTAAACAGGTTTGGCGCTTATGTGCAGGACCTGATCAGTCTTTCGCCAAAAATCAAGTTACTTGCGGGAGTACGCTGGTCGATGCAGGAATCACCGGCCGCGACTACAACCCATCTTCAAAAGGCCGATTCCACTTCAAAAGGAAAATTTGCGTCTGCGAATGCCTTCTCTCCAAAATTTGGAATCGTGTACAGGATGAAACCCAATGTTTCTTTCTTTGCCAGCTATTCTAATTCCTTCTCAGTTAATACGGGACTTGATATTTATAATAATATATTGCCTCCATCCATTATCGACCAGTATGAGGTGGGTGCGAAAAATATTTTTCTCGATGGAAAGCTAACTGTAAACCTAACCGCGTATAAGATCATAAACAACAACCTGGCCCAGACTGCACAGTTTGACAAAGATGGCAATCCAAACAATAACAGCAACCTGAAAGAACTTACAGGACAAACGACGAGCAATGGTGTTGAACTGGATATCATGGGCAATTTTATCAGGGGTCTTTCCGTCATGGCAGGATATAGCTACAACGATATGCATTATACGAAAACACCCGGTAACAAGGGGAGTTATGTTGAAGGAGAACGCCTGGTCAATACTCCTGCACATACGGCCAATACAAGCTTGTTTTATACATTCAGCCACGGCGCACTTAATAAGTTGAAGCTGGGCGCTTCTGTCTTTTATGTAGGCGATCGGTTCGGAGGTTTTAATAATACAATTGAACAAACACAGAATTATTCAAGACTCATCCCTGTTGATGGCTTTACAACGGTGGATATTTCTGCAGGATATGTGATCAACAAGTTCTCATTGCTGGCAAAGTTGTCGAATGTTACCAATACATATAATTACTATGTCCATGAAAACTATAGCATCAATCCGATTCCACCACGACAGATTATAGCTACAGTAGCCTACAAGTTTTAGGACACCTGGAGAAGATTTGTAGAAGGGACAGTTTAACACTGTTCTTTGCTATAAAGACGTCAGCAACGAAAAATATCAATTGTTCATGGCAAAACCTTCGGTAAGCAAAACAAAGTGGCAAAGAATAAGAAAATTATTCAATGACATTCATCTTTGGCTGGGACTTACAAGTGGGCTGATTGTTCTTGCCATCTGTTTCAGTGGGACCATCTACGTGTTCAATACTGAGCTTACGGAAAATGCCGCACCACATTTGTACAAAGTGGAACCCCGGGCAGGTGCCGGAAAACTTCCCGTTGATTCGCTAATTGACAAGGTTAAAACGGCCTCGGGAGGCAATGTTATTTCAATTTCAATCCCGGCGGATCTGAAAAGGACTTACCAGTTTAACATAAAAAGGAAGGGCGACGATAGCCGTGTTGGCGTTGCGTATATGGTGAATCCTTATACGGGTGAAATTACCGGCACTTCTAAAGATAAGAATGGTACAAAGGAGTTCATGTGCACCATGTTCAGTTTGCACCGGTGGTTGTTGCTGGATAGAATTGAAAAACCAATTATAAAGGGGTTACCTAACAAAGAACTTGGTAGTATGATCACCGGGTCTGCGGCAATCATTTTTACCCTTGGTTGCATTACGGGCCTTATCATTTGGTTTCCTCAAAGAATCAGGAACTGGAAACAGGGTTTAAAAGTAAAATGGTCCGCAGGGTGGAAACGCACGAATCATGATCTGCATAGTTCGCTTGCTTTCTACGCTGTAATTTTCCTTTTGCTGATGGGACTTACGGGGCCGCAGTGGTCGTTCGAATGGTACCGTAACGGCCTGCAAAAAACATTGGGAACTTATAAACCTAAAGACGCACCTAAAGATAAATCATTGAAATCAACCTTGCCGGCTAGTAGCACCAACCTTGCTTCGCTTTCAATTGCTGACTACGTAACGGAGGCAGATAATGTACTTAACTATCCAGGCAACTATGTAATCACGCTGCCGGTTGATTCCATTGCTGCAACAGTGATTAGTAAGACTAAACTTGGTTTTTTTGCACCCGCAGCCCCAGATCGGGTAACATTGGACCAGTACAGTGGTAAAATATTAAAGGCTGACATTTTCAAGGATAAGCCGCTTAATGAAAGAATAGCTGGTTCAATAAAGGCCATTCATGTTGGCAACGTCTACGGAAATTTTACCAAGATACTTTATTTCATAGCCTGTTTGATTGCATCCAGTCTTCCTATAACCGGGACGATGATATGGCTTAATAAACTGAAGAAGAAAGGGAAAAGGAATAGAAATTCTGTAATCGAGGTAGATGTTTCGGAAACGGAGGCTGAACAGGTGGCCTGATGTCAATCGGATGCAAGCAAGGTGCTCAGGCGAAGTCTTTCTAAGCCAAACTGAATATCTATAATAGTAGAATATTGAATGCTCAATGTTCAATAACCAATAATCATTAACCCATTGAAAGGCCCCCGAACGGTCGGGGGTTTTTTGTTTATGCGCGACCAAAAGCCGGCATATATTTCCGTAACTTCGCAGACTTTTTAGAACGGTTATGGCTGCTAAGTACCGGGAATTTACTGGTTTAAACCTGCCGGCATTTGAACGGGAAATGCTGGATAACTGGACTGATACACAGGCCTTTGAAAAAAGTGTGTCGCTTCGGGAAGGAGCCGTGCCATATGTCTTCTATGAAGGCCCGCCCAGTGCCAATGGTCTGCCGGGTATTCACCATGTCATATCACGTACCTTGAAAGACCTGGTTTGCCGCTACAAGACCATGAAGGGCTTCCAGGTAAAAAGAAAAGGCGGCTGGGATACCCACGGATTACCCATTGAACTGGGCGTCGAAAAAGAATTGCGAATTACCAAAGAAGATATAGGTAAAAAGATATCGGTCGGGGAGTACAACCAAAAGTGTCGCGAAGCGGTTTTGAGATACAAAGACAAGTGGGATGATATCACACGTAAAATGGGATATTGGGTGGACCTGGATGATCCGTACATCACTTTCAAAAATGAATACATTGAAACGCTGTGGTGGCTACTGAAAGAATTGTACAAAAAAGGGTTACTGTATGAAAGTGTAAGTATACAACCGTATTCGCCTGCCGCAGGCACCGGGTTAAGTTCACATGAACTGAACATGCCCGGAACCTATAAAGATGTCAGGGATACGAGTGTTGTTGCCATGTTTAAGGCATTGAACAATTCTAAATCCAAATTCTTATTTGAAGCGGCTGAAAATAAGGAAGTGTTTTTACTTGCATGGACGACGACGCCTTGGACCTTACCTTCTAACCTGGGATTAACTGTAGGTCCTGATATTGACTATGTACTTGTAAGCACATTCAATCCATATCTCCACAACCCTGTCAACGTAGTACTGGCAAAATCTCTGCTTAATAAATATTTTAAGGAAGAAGGAGAGAATGGCGACTTTCAAAATTACTCCCAGGAAAGTAAGGTTGTCCCGTGGAAAATACAAAGCGAGTTCAAAGGATCGTCTTTAGAAGGATTGTCCTATGAGCAGTTGCTTCCCTTTGATGCCAACTCTTTGCAATCAGTAAAAGAGATTACACCGGGCGCAACACCATTTAAAGTTTTAACAGGCGATTTTGTTACGACAGAAGATGGTACTGGTATCGTGCACACTGCACCTGCATTCGGTGCGGATGACTTTAAGATTGGAAAAAGGTTCAACATTGGTATTCTGACAATGGTTGACAAGCAGGGAAAATTTGTTGAAGGTCTCGGTGAATTCAGCGGTCGTTACGTGAAGAATTACAAGGATGATCCCAAATATGTCGACGTAAATGTCGACATAGCCGTTAAGCTGAAAAAAGAAAATCGCGCTTTCAAAGTAGAAAAATACGAACATAACTATCCGCATTGTTGGAGAACTGATAAACCCATTCTGTATTATCCTCTCGATGCATGGTTTATTAAAACAACAGCAATCAAAGACCGGATGGTCGAGCTAAACAAGACTGTCAACTGGAAACCCAAATCAACCGGGGAGGGGCGTTTTGGCAACTGGCTCGAAAATATGGTGGATTGGAATCTAAGCCGCTCCAGGTATTGGGGCACGCCATTGCCTGTGTGGAAAACAGAAGATGGAGAGGAAGAAGTTTGTATTGGAAGCATCGATGAGCTAAACCAGGGAATACGTAAAGCAAATGAAGTTTTAGGTGGCAATGTAAATAAAAATTATTTGCACGAAGGAATATTGGATTTACATAAACCATATGTTGATGAAATAGTATTGGTAAGCAGCACGGGAAAACTAATGAAACGTGTGCCCGACCTCGTGGACGTTTGGTTCGACAGCGGCGCCATGCCTTATGCTCAATGGGGATTAGATAAGGAAAAGATGAAAGCCGGCAATCCTTATCCTTTCAGACAGGGTTTTGACGGAGCTTTTCCCGCAGATTTTATTTGCGAAGGCGTGGATCAAACGCGGGGATGGTTTTATACGTTGCACGCGATCGCTGCTCTCGTATTTGATTCTCTTGCCTTTAAAACCGTAGTAAGCAACGGACTCGTGTTGGATAAGAACGGTAATAAAATGAGTAAGCGCCTGGGAAATGTAGTTGATCCATTCAAGACGATCGAAACCTATGGGGCAGATGCGACCCGTTGGTACCTTATCACAAATGCATCACCATGGGACAACCTGAAGTTTGATATTGCCGGTATCCAGGAAGTACAGCGTAAATTTTTTGGTACCTTATATAATACTTACCAATTCTTCGCGCTTTATGCCAATGTGGACGGTTTTGCATTTAAGGAAAAATATATTCCGACAGATCAAAGACCTGAAATAGACAGGTGGATTTTGTCGAGTTTAAATACATTGGTTAAGAGGGTGAACGAGTTTATGGACGATTATGAACCCACTCATGCGGGTCGTGCTATTGAAGATTTTGTGGACGAGCAATTGAGCAACTGGTATGTTCGACTTTGCCGCCGCCGGTTTTGGAAAGGCGAATATGAACAAGATAAAATTTGTGCTTACCAGACATTGTACGAATGCCTTGAAACGACGGTTAGACTGATTGCGCCAATTTCACCGTTTTTTAGTGATTCAGTTTTTCAAAATTTAAATGCAATTACCGGGCGCTTCAAAGCCGAATCGGTGCATCATGCTGATTTTCCAGTTGCAGCCGAGTCGGTAATTGACCTGGCATTGGAAGAAAGAATGCAGCTGGCCCAGGACGCCTCCTCACTGATTTTGTCGTTACGGAAGAAAGTAAACATCAAAGTACGCCAGCCATTACAAAAGGTCTTGATCCCGGTCATGAATAATGCAATGAAGCAACAGCTTCAATTGGTGGAGGACCTTATCAAGGCCGAGGTAAATGTGAAAGAAATTCAATACCTAGGTGCCGACAACGACTTTATACAAAAGAGGATTAAGCCAAATTTTGTGGCACTCGGGAAAAAGCTGGGCGCAAAAATGAAGGCGGTATCTACTGCACTGGGCCAATTCACACAAACCAACATTGCACAGCTGGAAAAAGAAGGCCAATATAATTTGTCAATTGATGGCGAACCCGTAACCTTGCAGATTACTGATGTGGAGATAAGCAGTGAAGACATTCCCGGCTGGACGGTTGCGGGAAAGGGGTCATTGACCGTTGCACTTGACGTGACGATCACACCGGAGCTCCAGGCCGAAGGAAATGCCCGTGAGTTTGTAAACCGGATCCAGAAAATACGGAAGGACAGTGGCTTTGAACTTACGGACCGGATAAATGTTATAGTTGCTGCCCCTAATGGAGTGAAAGATTCTTTGGCAATGTTTAATAAGTATATTTGCGCCGAAATTCTGGCGGATAAGCTGGAAATAGTACCTGAAATACAAGATGGTACGAAGATTGAACTTAACGATGTTTCGCTAAATGTGATTGTTTCAAAAAAAGGGTAATTTTTATGGCTAACAAGAAAAAACCGGCTCCTAAAAAGATAGCCCACAAAAAAGTGGCTAAGCCGGCAGCTAAACCAGCCTCTCACAAGGCGGCCAAACCCCCTGTAAAAAAATCCGCTCATTCCAAACCCGCCCCAAAGAAAACGGCCAGGCAAGTTGCTCATAAGCCCGTCAAACCCGTTGCCAAAAAAGCTTTACCGGCAAAGAAAGCAGTAGTAAAGGTTGAGCATAAGCCAAAACCAGTTGTTCAAGAATCCCATGCAAAACCACCGGCCAGGAAATCAGAGGGTATCAGCTCGCTGGTATCTATAAAGCCCGTGGCCAAGCCAATAATAAAGAAAGAACCACCAAAAGTTGGTAAAATTGTCATTCCGAAGACAACAGCTAAATCAGCTGTAAAATATGAACCCGATTTCACTAAATCTGTATTAGATCACCCTATGCACGAACAAAATGGACCTTCAATGAGATACTCCGATACCGACCTCGCCGAATTCAGAGAAATTATCAATAAGAAATTGGATGCTGCAAAAAAAGAGCTTGCCTACCTCCAGGGATTGATAACCCGCCGTGACGAAGGCGGTGATATGGACGAGGCCCGCTATATGACCATGGAAGACGGCAGCGTTAGTATGGAAAGGGAACAACTTAGCCAGATGGCGAGCCGCCAGATAACGTTTATAGATCACCTGGAAAAAGCGATCATGCGTATTGAAAACAAAACGTATGGTATTTGCCGTATCACGGGTAAGCTTATAGATAAGGCGAGGCTCAGGGCAGTACCCCACGCTACGTTAAGTATCGAAGCCAAGCAAATGATGAATAAATAAAGGCCAGCTTATTTTTAATAGCAAACCTTCTGCATGAACAGAAGGTTTTTTGTTGTGGATTAATAATGACCAGGCAACGGGCAGCGAATTAGACAAAGGCAGATGGTTCGTTGTATGTTTGCATACCAGCAACTGGCTTATGACTATTCAATTTGGATACGACAAGGGGCAGGTGATGCAGGCGCTCCGCTATCACTTTATCAGTCGCCCCGAAATCCGGATTATGATCATCGTGGTAAATGTATTTGCATTGGGGTCGCTGATCCTGTATGCAATGCAAACCATCACACCATTTGCCTTCCTTGTTGGTTCACTTTTATGGGTGGTCCTTATGATTAGTTTTTGGTTTGTTCTGCCAACGATGGTCTATCGCAGAGCCGAGACATTTCAGCATCATTTTACGATGAGCTTTGAGCAGGAAGGGTTCTCATTGCAGCACGAAAGGGGATCCAGATCCTGGCCATGGAACGCGTTGAGTCATTTCATCGAAAGCCCGCATTTCTTTCATCTTTACTTCGACCCCCGTTCTTTTTTCCTGGTACCTAAAAGTGGTTGCAGGGATAAGGATGAGGTGTATGAGTTGAGACAGTTGTTGAAGGAGAAAGCTAAGAGGAAATAGCAATAGGCAATGGGCAATGGGCAATGTGCGATTAACAATAGGCTGACCGGAAAAGATTAAAAGTGACGTGCAATAAGGAAACTTTTTGCCAATTGCCAATTGTCTATTGCCAATTCTTACAGCAGCTTTTCCATGACATAATGCGGAATGGTCACTTCAATAAATTCGTCACCTTTTTTTTTATATCCCACTTTTTCGTAGAAGCCGATTGAATTGTTCCGGGCGTGCATTTTTACGATCTTGTAGCCCCTGTCGCGGGCAATGTTTTCTGCAAAATTCATCAGGGCGCGACCAATGCCTTTTCCTTGCAACGCATTTAACACTGCCATTTGTCTTAACCGCACAATGTCTGGCCTTTCTTCCACCAACATGCAGCAACCCAGCATGCGCTCTTCTTCAAAGGCCGCGATCAGAATGTTATCTTTTTCCGATTCCAGGTCTTCCTGGGTAAAAGTGAGTCCGAGGGGTTTGCGCAGCACGGTGTCCCGGAGCTTTACCATCTGCTGGTATTCGGGGCTACCAAAATCAATAATTTTAAGCGCCATTTAAAACTGATGCGGTGGTGAGGTTTTCAATTTACAAAGAACTTATAATACAGCCAACGAACGTGTTTATTATTTCATTCCAATTAGAAAATAATTGCTCTTATCAATTTGATTTCAGGTGCTTAAGGGAAAACCCGAAAAAACGGGGTTTAGGATGTTGGTTTACTCAAAAAGTATATTTTTGCACCCAATAACTAAACTACAAAGACATGTCAGACATTGCATCAAGAGTTAAAAAGATCATCGTTGACAAATTGGGTGTTGACGAAGCAGAGGTCACTAATGAAGCTTCCTTCACCAATGATCTGGGTGCCGATTCATTAGACACCGTGGAGTTAATTATGGAGTTTGAAAAGGAATTCAATATTTCTATTCCCGATGAGCAGGCTGAAACTATTACTACCGTAGGTCAGGCTGTTTCGTACCTTGAAGAGCATGCCAAATAATGCACCTGATGCATTTCATATCGTTCTTTGGGAACGCACAATGGTAATTTCGCCACAGCAAGGCAGGTAAAAGAAGATCCGCCTTCCGACTCTGATATGCTGAATTTGACAAAGTATCGGACGGAAGGCGGTTTTATCTTGAATAACAATATCTGAAAATGTATGGAATTAAAACGAGTAGTTGTTACAGGAATAGGAGCTATTACTCCGCTCGGTAATTCGGTAAATGATTATTGGAATGGATTAATCAATGGGGTATCCGGAGCCGATATGATTACTCAGTTTAATGCCAGCAAGTTCCGTACAAAATTTGCCTGCGAAGTAAAAAGTTTCGATCCCACTCAATTTCTTGATAAGAAAGAAGCGAGAAAAATTGATCGCTTTACCCAGTTTGCACTTGTTGCCAGCGACCAGGCGATGAGTGATGCCGGACTGAACAAAGACAATATCAATCCGGATCGCATTGGTGTCGTATTCGCAAGCGGAATCGGCGGCCTTATCACATTTCAAAATGAAGTGACCGAATTCGCTAAGGGCGATGGTACACCACGTTTCAATCCCTTTTTCATACCGAAAATGATTTTGGATATTGCTGCGGGGCAGATCAGCATGCGCCATAATCTTCGCGGTCCAAACTATGCCGTAGTGAGCGCATGCGCCAGCAGTACCAACGCTATAATTGATGCCATCACATTATTACGCCTGGGTAAAGCCGATATCATTGTGACAGGAGGCAGCGAAGCCGTGATAAGTGAAGCCGGCGTTGGCGGTTTTAATGCCATGAAGGCAATGAGCGAAAGAAATGATGACCCAAAGACGGCCAGCCGTCCCTACGATAAAGACCGGGATGGCTTTGTGATGGGAGAAGCCGCGGGCGTCCTCATCTTAGAAGAGTTGGAACATGCAAAGGCGAGAGGAGCTAAGATCTATTGTGAATGTGTGGGAACCGGGGCGACTGCCGATGCACATCATATAACAGCTCCTCACCCCGAAGGGTTAGGTGCAAAGAATGTAATGATCGTGGCATTGGATGACGCGGGGATGAAACCAGAGAATATTGATTACATCAATACCCACGGTACCTCAACCCCGCTTGGAGATATTGCCGAAACAAAAGCCATTATGGATGTTTTTGGTCCGCATGCGTATAAATTGAATATTAGTGCGACCAAAAGTATGACCGGGCATTGCCTGGGCGCCGCAGGGGTGATCGAAGCAATTGCATGCATTCTCTCTGTGGTAAACGATAATGTTCCACCCACCATCAACCATTTTACGGACGATCCCGAATTAGATCCGAAATTGAATTTCACGTTTAATTCCGCCCAAAAGCGGGTGGTCAATGCTGCCTTAAGCAACACTTTTGGATTCGGCGGTCATAATGCCTGCGTGATCGTTAAAAAATATAATAATTAAGGTATCAGCGATTTATCATTGCCCAGGCAAGTGCCGAATGGAATTTGGAACCCTTTTTTGGGGCTGTGCCATTGAAATGGCGTGCGGAAGGAATACTGGATAGAAATTTGCTTATAGTAAAGCCTAAGGCTTAACTGCTTAGTCGTTTAAACTTTTTTTTGTAGATTGAATTCTGTGGATTTTATCACTAACCTTTTTAAGAAGCATTCGGGCTCGACATTTAAGAAGGAGCTAACTAATATCTTAGGATTTGCTCCCCGAACGATCTCTCTTTATAAAACAGCATTGACCCATCGCTCGGTTCGCGAAGGAGCTGACGAAAACAATGAAAGGCTCGAATACCTGGGAGATGCCGTTCTAAGTGCCCTTGTGGCCGACTATCTTTTTAAACGATATCCCTACAAAGAAGAAGGATTTCTCACGGAAATGCGCAGCAAAATGGTGAACCGCCAGCAGCTGAATGAAATTGCCGTGCGAATGGGCTTAAAAAAGATCACCTTATATAATAAAATGGACAGCTCTTTAAAAGTGAGCCAGATCTTCGGCAATACACTCGAAGCAATGGTTGGCGCTGTCTACCTCGATCTCGGTTATAAAAAAACAGCGAAATGGGTGCAGGAATACATCCTTCGCCCGCACATGTTTATGGACGACCTTGAAAACCTTGAGATCAATCATAAGAATAAATTGTATGGCTGGGCTAACAAGAATGGTAAATTGCTGGAGTTTGAAACCGTGAACGAACAACTGGAAAATGGCCGGAGATTGTTTACAGTTGCCGCCGTACTGGATGGAAAAAATATAGCGGAAGGCAAAGCCTTTAACAAGAAAGATGCCTCACAAATTGCCGCCCAAACTGCCGTCGAAAAATTAGGAATTATAAATGCGGACACGCAGATTGAAGAAAGAAAGGATGTAAGTAAGACGGCGTGAAAAACCAGTTTCCCTACCCGGGGGTCCTTATAGACATACATAGTTCTACCAGCACACCATTTGTATGACTTGGATGTAAAAAGCAAACCAGTTTATTGTCAGCTCCTATTTTAGGTTTTTCGTTAAGTACAATAAAACCTTCCATTTTCAATCGTTCAATTTCTGCTTCTATGTCGGCCACTTCAAACGCAATATGGTGGACACCCTCACCTTTCTTTTCGATAAAACGCGCAATGACACCGGATGGATCGGTGCTCTCCAATAATTCAATCTTGGTCTCCCCAGTTTTTAAGAATGCAGTATTCACTTTCTCGGCTTCCACTTCTTCTGTTTTATAGCATTTGCTGTTAAGTAACTTCTCAAATAGGGGCACCGCCGTGCCGAGGTTTTTGACGGCAATTCCGATGTGTTCTACTTTTTGCATGATGGTAAAAGCTGTTTATCCAATTGATAAAATCTAGTCGACAAAATAGCGGGTGATTACCAGGTTTTTATCATGTCTCCGCCACTATTACAATTTTTGTAAAATTAACCGTTGGCCTCAAATTAAACCGCTGCGACGATGCTTTTGAGCTAATTTTGTACTTCGTTCAATGTGACCAGTTGGCAGAAAAAATAGAGAATTGATAGAATGTTAAAGCTCCCGGTATACCTTGATCATAATGCTACCACTCCCTGCGACCCGAGGGTGGTAGAAGCGATGCTGCCTTATTTTTCGGAATCATTTGGGAACGCTGCCAGCCGTCATCATTCGTTTGGATGGGTGGCTGAAGAAGCCGTTGACCATGCGCGTGAGCAGGTGGCCAGGCTGATAGGTGCCGAGACAAAAGAGATCATTTTTACGTCGGGTGCCACCGAGGGCGATAACCTGGCAATTAAGGGAGTATTTGAAATGTATTCCGGCAAAGGCAAACACATGATCACCTGCAATATTGAGCACAAAGCGGTAATGGATACCTGCAGTTACATCGAGAGCCAGGGTGGAGAAGTAACTTATCTCGAAGTTAAACCCAATGGTCTTATTGATTTGGCGGAGCTGGAAGCTGCTATCAGGACCGACACTATCCTGGTTTCGATCATGTTTGCAAATAATGAAATCGGAACGGTAATGCCTATGAAGAATATCTGTGAAATAGCTAAGAAAAAAGGGGTGCTGATTTTTACTGATGCCACGCAGGCCGTTGGAAAAATACCCATTGATGTAAATAAAACGGGAATTGATTTGATGGCATTTTCGGCGCATAAAATGTATGGTCCGAAAGGAGTCGGTGCGCTGTATGTTCGCCGCAAAAATCCGAGAGTAAAGCTGAGTGCCCAGCTGCACGGTGGCGGTCACGAAAAAGGGATGCGAAGCGGAACGCTAAATGTTCCGGGCATCGTTGGTTTTGGAAAGGCCTGCGAGATTTGTCAAAAGGAAATGAACGAAGAAGTGGCCAGCGTCTCACGTTTACGTGATAAATTACAAAACGGGTTATTAACGATAGAGGGAACCTATGTGAACGGGGACGTTAATCACAGGCTTCCTCATGTCACGAACATATCATTCAAACATGCGGATGGCGAAGGTTTGATGATGAGTTTGAACAAAAATATTGCGCTGTCAACGGGTTCAGCGTGTACGTCGGCTTCGATCGAGCCTTCCTATGTTTTAAAGGCATTGGGCCTTGAAGATGAGCTCGCGCACAGCACAATTCGGTTTGGTTTGGGACGTTATACAACAGAAGAAGAAATTGATTACACAATTGAACAGGTTGCCGCTGCAGTGAATAAGTTAAGGCAAATGAACCCGCTTTATAAAGAAGAGATTTAAATATTAAGACGGGTCAAAAATATTTGATAAAACCACTGGATGAGGGCTGATTCGGTGAACAAAAGCTGCAAACCTGTGTTGGTTAATTGGTGATTTAAACATTACTACTTATGAATGCATTGCTCGATAATGGAATTTATGTGAGTGAAAAAGCAAAAGACAGGATCCTTAAGCTAATGGCTGAAGCAGGTCATGGCGGCGACCCTTCCTATTTTCTTCGGGTAAGTGTTGTAGGTGGCGGCTGTTCCGGCCTTAGCTATAAAATGGATTTTGACAACACCCAGAAGCCGACCGACCAGGTTTTTGAAAATAACGGCATCAAAGTAGTGACGGACCTGAAAAGTTTATTGTACCTGGTGAACACCACGCTTGAGTTCTCCGATGGTTTGAACGGAAAAGGATTTTACTTCAATAATCCAAACGCCAGCCGCACCTGCGGATGTGGTGAAAGTTTTGCAGTATAAGTTCAAAAAACATTCATGAAAGCCTTTCCGCAAACGCAGGAAGGCTTTTTATTAAGGCATCTTCTGAAAAGCGATTTAACCGGGCTGGCGCGCCTGTCATCAGCTTCGTTCGTCACCGGTACTTGTGTCAATTCGTCTGCTCACTGTTTTTACGTTATTTTGCAACCTTTATGTGGTCGATCTGTAAAAAAGAGCTTCGTCAATTCTTCAGCAGTCTTACGGGCTATATCGCCATTGTCGTTTTCCTCCTGGTGAATGGCCTGATGTTGTTTTTCTTTAAGGGAGATGATAATATACTTGATTTTGGTTATGCCACGCTGGACCGTTTCTTTCAGCTGGCGCCATGGATTTTATTGCTGCTTATACCTGCCATTTCGATGCGCAGTTTTGCAGATGAGTTCAGGGGAGGAACATTTGAAATATTGCAAACAAGACCCTTGCGTCGCGGGCAGATTGTTTTAGGTAAATATACGGGTTGTCTTATTGTGGTATTGATCGCCTTAATTCCTACCATTGTTTATTTCTTTTCCATCGAAGCGCTTTCTTCGGGCGAGGGAATAGATACCGGGGCGGCCGTTGGTTCTTATCTCGGGTTATTTTTCCTCGCGGCTGTTTTTACTTCCATTGCTGTATGCGTCAGCAGTTTTACCGGTAATGCCGTCGTGGCATTCATAATCAGCCTGCTTGGCTGCGCATTGTTGTACTATGGCTTTAATGCCATAAGCCAATTGTCTTTATTTGAAGGAGGAGCTGACTATTATATCGGGATGCTGGGCATAGATTTCCATTACAGGAGCATTAGCCGTGGAGTCATTGACAGCAGGGACATTGTTTACTTTCTCAGCGTGATCCTTCTGTTCCTGGTTATCACAGAACGCAATCTATTAAAACGATAACCGGGAAACGGATAGCTTTCTAAAAAAGAAAAATGAAGAACCTATTCAATAAAATAATTACTTCAAGGTGGGGCATGATCTTGCTGCTGATCATTCTACTGTTCATCAATTTTATTGCCTCGGTTGTTCATTCCCGTATTGATCTCACAAAGGAAAAACGATATACGCTAAGCAAAGCGACAAGGAACCTTTTGCTGGGCCTGGACGATGATGTACAGATTGACGTTTTCTTAAAAGGCGATTTTCCTGCAGGTTTCCGGAAACTCGCAAACAGCACGGACGAATTTTTGCAATTGCTGAAAGACAGGAATGGATCAAAAATTCACTACCGCTTTGTTTCCCCCCTCGATGTAATGCCCGGTAGCGCACGAACTTTTGAAGACACCCTGGTAAATCTCGGTGCCAGTCCAATCAACCTGACAGTGCAGGTAAAAGCCGGCCAGGAAAATAAGAGGGTATACCCGGTGGCATTAATGACTTACAAGGGAAAACAATCTTTGGTAAACCTGTACAGCGGAGGCAAACGAATGATCACAGCCGTAGAGATGAATAGTGCCGAAGCACTGATGGAATACCAGTTTGCGAAGACCTTAAGCTCACTAACCAATTCGCAGAAACCATTTATTGCCTATTCCTTTGGAAATGGAGAACCGACAGACGCAAGAACATTTGGATTGCAACAGGCACTTCAAAAAGATTTCCGGCTCGCTGTTTTGAACATTAACCGGCAACCGATCAATCCTGACACTTTTAAAGTTTTGGTATTGGTAAAACCTTCCCTCCAGTTTTCTGAACAGGAAAAACTAAAGATCGATCAGTTTGTAATGCACGGCGGAAAATTACTTCTCTACATTGACGATCTTATTGCCGAACAGGATAGCCTGCGATATAAACCCGAGATCGTGGCGTATGATAGAAATCTTAATCTTACGGACCTGCTTTTTCGATATGGTGTTCGCATCAATCCTTCACTTGTAATGGATCTCCAGTGTGATTTTTTACCTTTCGCAGTAGGAGGCTCCAATGAGAATCCCCAGTATGAATTTTTACACTGGAACTATTATCCACTTTTCGAAGCCAGGAGTAATCACACAATCAATAAAAACCTTGGCCTCGTGGCGGGCCGCTTTGTAAATTCTGTTGATACGATCGCAACGCCAGGAATACACAAAACTGTATTATTATCTTCTTCTCCAAATTCCCGTGTGATCACAACACCGGCATTGATAAGCCTTAATGAAAACCGTAATGCTCCCGAAGATGATAAATTTAAGCAGTCCGATATACCAGTGGCTTTACTCCTGGAAGGAAAATTCACTTCACTTTATCGCAATCGTATTGGTCAAAATCAGAAAGATTCGCTTGCATCGTATGGCATTTCATTTAAAGATGTTTCCGATGATAACAAAATAATCGTAATCGGAGACGGCGATATGGCACTCAATGATGTGTCGGCATCACAAGGACCCCTTAATTTGGGTGAAAATCTCTATACAAAGGGTTCGCAATATGAATACCAGTTTGCCAACCGTGAATTTTTATTGAATTGCCTCGAATACCTGGTGAATAATCCTGCCGTTATCGAGACGCGAAATAAGGACATTGTTTTACGACTGCTGGATGCAAAGAAGGTAGAGAATAACAGGACAACGTGGCAGTTCATCAATACTGCCTTGCCGGTATTGCTGGTGATCATTGCGGGACTGATCTATCAGCAATTGAGAAAAAGAAGATATGCAGTTTAAAAATATATGCTTTTCTTTTGGGGTGGCATCTTCAAAACAACTTTGTAATTCCGCGCTTGCTCATTCGGCTATCTTTGTTTTTTAATTGCCAGGACGCACCATGACATCAGACCAGGTAACTTATCTTGTTTTTGGAATTGTTTTACTGCTCGCTTTGATCTTTGACCTTGGCCTGTTAAGTAAAAAAGGTAAAAGGGTTACCATCAGGCAGGCTTTGTACCAGACCTTTTTTTGGGTGGGCCTGGCGCTGGCATTTTTTATTTTTATCTGGCTCGAACAGGGACAAACAATATCACTCGAATACCTGAGTGCGTACCTGATGGAATGGAGCCTGAGTATTGATAATATTTTTGTTTTCATCCTGATCTTCTCAGCGTTTTCGGTAAAAGAAAAAAATTACGGTCGTGTGTTGCTGATCGGGATCTTAATGGCGATTGTATTCAGAATCGTTTTTATCACAGTTGGAGTAGCATTGGTGGACAGGTTTCACTGGGTATTATATTTATTTGGAGTGTTCCTGGTATATACGGGTTACAAAATGTTTATTACCGACGAAGAGACCGAATTTGACCCGCATAGAAGCAGGGTCTATAAAATGCTGCAACGCTTGCTTCCCCTTGTGCCGCATGATGGCAACGGTCAATTTGTCGTTCGCCAGGACGGGAAAAAATATTACACCACTCTTTTTGTAGTGGTTATAATGCTGGCAGCAATTGACCTGGTGTTTGCCCTTGACTCAATTCCGGCCGTGATGGGTATATCAAGAGACAAGGTCGTTATTTATACATCAAATATTTTTGCAGTGCTCGGTCTGCGATCATTGTTTTTCTTATTGAGAGGCGCTGTTAGCCGGTTTGATTATCTTCCACAGGGTATTGCCATTGTGCTGATATTTATTGGACTGAAAATGCTTTGTGACAAGTGGATCAGCCAATACATTGATAAGAATATTCAGGTTGTGATATCGCTTGGGGTGATAATGGTCTGCATATGGGGTTCCATTTTTTATTCGATTTTTATGACCAAGAAAGGACTGCCGCCGGATGCCACCGACGACAATGAAATTCAGGACCCGTGATCAATTTATTTATTTGAAATATACGCTTGCACATATCGCCGAAATTGTAGGATCATCGTCTGTTGTTCCCGCGATTGAAATTGAGAATCTCCTGTTGGATAGCAGGAAAGTTTATTCGCCCTCTTCTTCTTTATTTTTTGCACTCAGAGGACCGCGCAGGGATGGACACCATTTTATTACCGAATTATACAGAAAAGGAATAAGGGCCTTTGTAGTCAGTGAAGAACAGGATGCGGCTTTATACCCCAACGCGAATTTTATTTACGTAACCGATACGATGATGGCACTCCAACAATTGGCCACTTATCATCGGGGCCGGTTTGCAATTCCCGTTATTGGCATCACGGGCAGTAACGGCAAAACGATTGTCAAGGAATGGCTCTATCAATTACTGCATGAGGATTTTCATATTGTGCGCAGTCCCAAAAGCTATAATTCGCAAATAGGAGTGCCACTTAGTGTATGGCAGATGAATGAACACCATAAGCTGGCCATTTTTGAAGCAGGAATTTCACAGCCGGGAGAAATGGAAAAGCTGGAGAAGATCATTCATCCCACTATTGGTATTCTGACAAACATCGGTGAAGCACATAATGAAGGATTTACCGGTAGAAGTCAAAAACTGGCGGAAAAATTAAAGCTCTTTCGTAATTGCCAGCTGTTGATTGGCAGGGAAGCTGATTTGACCGCAGGAAAGAATTTTATAAGCTCTTTTGAAGCGCAGCCGGAAACAATAATGTGGGGTCCTTCTTCCACCGATAATGTAACCGCAAAGCAAATTGACAAAAAAGATAGTCATACAATTATTACCGTTTGTCCCGGTGGCGCGGAAAAAAAATTCACCATTCGTTTTACGGATGATGCATCGGTTGAAAACTCCATCACCTGTTATGTGGTATTGCTGCAATTGGGGATTAGTCATGATGTGATTGCAAAAAGAATGGAGCAGTTGCAGCCTGTCAACATGCGGCTTGAGCTTAAGAAAGGGATCAATCATTGTACCATTATCAACGACAGTTACAGCGCCGACATTAATTCACTGGAAATTGCGTTAAATTTTCTTTCGCAGCAGCAGGGTGATGCCCAAAAAACGGTAATACTCTCCGACCTGTTGCAAAGTGCGAGAAGTGATGACCAATTATATCATTATATTCTTGAAATACTCCAGAAGCACAAAGTCAGTCGGCTGATCGGCATTGGGGAGCGCATATCTGAAACGCTGGGACATTTGCCCGCCAGGGCCAGTGGAATTTCCAAAATTGAATTGCACAACTCAACTGAAACTTACGTTCGTCAATTCAGGTCCACTCAATTCCGGGAAGAAATCATCTTAATAAAAGGCGCGCGGATTTTTGGCTTTGAACAGATCGTTCAGTTGTTGGAGTTGAAAGTGCACCAGACGATCCTCGAGATCAATCTTAATGCTATCGTACACAATGTAAAAGTTTATCAAAAGCAACTGGGCCCTGATACTAAGATAATGGCGATGGTAAAGGCATTTGCTTATGGAAGCGGGGGAGCGGAGATAGCCGGCATATTGCAATATCATAAAGTGGACTACCTGGGTGTGGCCTATGCCGATGAAGGCATAGAACTGAGGAAAGCCGGCATTCTTTTGCCGATCATGGTAATGAACCCGGAAGAAGCGGCATTTGAATCAATCGTCGAGTACAATCTTGAACCTGATCTTTATTCATTTGCATTATTACAGTCTTTCCAGGCGTTCCTGGATAAAGAAGGATTGCAACGTTATCCCGTTCATATCGAAATTGAAACGGGTATGAACCGACTCGGTTTTGCTTTAGATGATGTAGAAAAGTTATCAGTACACCTCGGATCGAACAACCTGGTTAAAGTTCAATCTGTTTTTTCGCACCTTGCAGCAAGCGAGGATCCCGGGCAGGATGAATTCACGTTGCAACAATTCAACCTTTTTAAAAAGGCGGCCGGCACTATAGCAGAAAAATTAAGTTATCCCTTTTTACAGCATATCACAAACTCGGCGGGCATTTTCAGGTTACCCTACCTGCAGCTTGATATGGTAAGGCTTGGAATTGGAATGTATGGTGTCGATAGTTCCAATACTCATCAAACCATGCTGCAACCAGTGGCCACTTTAAAAACCACGATTGCGCAATTGAAGCATTTAAAAAAAGGTGAATCTGTAGGCTACAACAGGAAAGGTGTGGCAACTCACGATTCTATCATCGCAACTGTGCGGATTGGCTACGCGGACGGGTATTCCCGAAAGCTGGGAAACAGCAGGGGAAAAATGTGGGTTAAAGGAAAACTTGTTCCTGTTATTGGCAGCATTTGCATGGATATGACCATGATTGACGTAACCTCTGTTAAGGATATACAGGAAGGCGACGAGGTGATCGTTTTTGGAAAGGAGTTGCCCTTGCAAAAGCTGGCAGATTGGGCGGGAACGATTCCTTACGAAATAATGACCGGTATTTCGCAGAGAGTCAAGAGAGTCTATTTTGAAGAATAAAAAGGCCTCACAGTCGCCTGAAGTCGATGTGTACTCCCATTCATCTTCAATAGCTTACAGACGGTTCCACTTGCTTGACTCACATCACTTTTATGAGTTCATTGACTATAGCTCTATGGTGTTTTAACCTATATTTGCTGCTTAAAAAAAATTAAGTGAAGCTTAGAAATGCGATCCTGATCATTGCCCTGATTATCATAGCCGACCAGGCATTGAAAATCTGGATAAAGACCAGTTATCCTTTTGGTCCTATCACGAATGTATTGGGACTTCCATGGTTCAGGCTCTATTTCATCGAGAATAAGGGAATGGCATGGGGCTGGGAATTTGGGGGCGAATGGGGTAAGATGATCCTGACGCTGTTTCGACTGGCCGCGGTGATCTTTGGAAGCTGGTACTTAGTTAAGATTGTAAAACAAGGTTACAGCAGGGGTTTTATAATTTGTGCGGCGCTGATTTATGCCGGTGCATTGGGCAATCTTATTGACAGCATGTTCTATGGATTGATTTTCGAAGAGAGCAGCTACTCACAGGTGGCCAAGATTTTTCCTTCTCATGGTTATGCGGGATTTTTACACGGAAGGGTGGTAGACATGCTTTATTTCCCCATTATAAAAACGACTTATCCTTCCTGGGTACCATTTGTTGGCGGGGATGAATTTGAATTTTTCAGTCCAATCTTTAATATCGCCGATGCTTCCATATCAGTGGGAGTTATCACATTGTTTGTGTTTCAAAAGCGCTTCTTCAAAAGACATCGCGCGGAGGAAAAGCACCCGACAGTAGAAACCAGCACCGAGATAAGCGATAAAATGCAGGTGCTGTAATTATCATTCTTTTAATACCAAAAAAATAACCGGCTTTTAACCGGCTACTTTTGCTTGCCAACATATATGTGCTCGAACTGCTAATTCGTGCGTTTTAATTTATTTATTCGTAGTGACGAAACCATCCCTTCCCGTCCGGCTCGATATCTTTTGCTTTTTTTGTTCTCGGCCTCAGCGCATTCAATACGCTTTTATAAGGATTGGTCATGGGATGAACGCGAATGCGTGTCGTCGGTTTAGAATCATTGCCAAGCAATGCTTTCAATCTCGGCGATGGCTCGCCATTTTTTGCTTCGGCCACCGCTTTTTCGATCGCCTTAAGGGGATAAGCCGAATAATAGAAAGAAGGTTTCATGTTGTTTTTCATATGGGTGGATTTAAGGTAAACGTGTTAGGTTTTCCCAGCAGAAAGATAGTTCGTTAAACCGCCGTTTTCAAGCATTGTTGCTAAAAAAAAAGAACGTTAAACCGTTCTTGTTTTTTTACTATAGGAATTTTACTAAAATCGCGGATGGTAAAGTTTCCGTTCAACCATCACCAGGCAATTACACAGTTACCTGCAAATATATCCTTTAGAAACCATTAATTGAGCTTTCCAACCATGTTAGCCGGAACGACCCATTCGTCAAATTGTTCCGGGGTCACATATCCAAGTTTCACTGCCATTTCTTTCAAAGTTGTTCCTTCTTTGTGGGCCTTCTGTGCAATCTCCGCGGCTTTGTAATAGCCAATCTTTGTATTCAATGAAGTGACGAGCATCAATGAATTGTTTACGTGATTTTTGATATTGGATTCAATAGGTTCAATGCCGGATGCGCATTTGTCATTAAAGCTGACACAGCCATCACCTATCAGGCGGGCGCTGTGCAGAAAATTATAGATCATCACGGGCTTAAATACATTTAATTCGAAGTGCCCGTTGCTTCCGCCAATGCTTATGGCTACATCATTTCCCATTACCTGTGCCACAATCATGGTAAGTGCTTCACATTGTGTGGGATTCCTTTCCAGCACATTGGGATCCTAAGCTTAGAATTCCACGTGGACAAGTTGTCGCG
>JADMIO011331796.1_pt1 | contig 83762 bp, 84 predicted proteins | sample 8958161 | NCBI WGS metagenome assembly JADMIO01 (sample SAMN16585339, study PRJNA669376) | soil metagenome | isolation source: Crop rotation soil | place: USA: Cullars Rotation, Alabama | collected 2011 | reverse complement strand
CGCGACAACTTGTCCACGTGGAATTCTAAGCTTAGGATCCCAATGTGCTGGAAAGGCGCAATACCAAAGGGAATTTTTTTTCGCATAGAAGTTTGGACATTTTCAAAATTAACGTAAATTCCTTGAGCTGTTTCGGGACGCAAATAAACAACAGCAGCCGATTCCTCCGCCGGACCCATAAAGGTTTTAAACATGAGATTAAATTGTTTGGGAGGAGTTAGCTCTCCCTGGCAGTTGTTACATTTCCCTTTTTCTTTCACATTATCTTCGCGAAAGCGGGAATGACACTTTTTGCATTCGACCAACGGATCGCTAAATCCATCCACATGTCCCGAAGCCTTCCAAACTTGGGGAGCCATCAAAATCGAAGCATCTAAACCCACGATGTCCTCTTGCCGAGTCATCGCTTCCCACCAGATTTTTTTTAAATTATTTTTAAGTTCAACCCCGAGCGGACCCATATCCCAACAGGAATTAATTCCGCCATAAATTTCGCTGGATTGAAAAATGAAACCCCGTCTTTTGCAGAGAGAGACCAGGGTCGAAAAATCCTTTAATTGACTCATGCAACCTCAACCGTGACGCGTGCTTTAAAAATAGCTAACCTTGCGAGATTCTTGAGTCAAGAACAGCACCTTGTGTTAACCTTTTAGACCATGAGAATTTTGATTCTTTTAGCACTAGCGTTGCCAGTTTTCGCTTCAAAAAAGCCCTCACGTACAATGAATCCCGATGAGGAACTCAAAAATCGTGAATATATGATCGAGATTTCACGCCAATTGGGAGTCACCTGTAATGCCTGTCACGATGTTAAAAATTTCAGAAATACTTCAATGAAGGCTTGGAGAACTGCCAAGGAACATATGAATATTGTTGATCTTCTCAATTCTCGTGGTTTTACCAAAGGCCCGCGAGTGGATTGTTATATGTGCCATCGAGGCAAAGCCATCCCTGACTACAAAGAAAACGTCTCCTCGGCAAAACCCCAAGAGCATTAACGAATTTGACCTTGCTGTTTGAGAGCATCAAAGGCGGCTGTGATGATCGCCCGAGACTGTTCGTCCTGTGCTCTTTTTAAAGCTCGTTCATAACCATCTTTCACTTCTTGGGGCTCACAACCTGCCGGAATACCTAAAATTTCGTGAGCGTCCCATGTGTGACCATTGTAATTAAATAAACAATTGAGACTTCTTTCTCCTCCAGCTGTGGGAAGAGATTCGGGGAGTTTGAAAGTTTCAAATCGTAATGACGACGGTTTCGCCTTCTTTTTGATCCTCAAAAACAATATCAGGAGGAGGATGACAACGGCGATGTTTACAAGTAAAAATCGGGACTCTCCCATGAAATAATCATGGGGTTGTGGATGCACTTTTTCAAGGAACTTTATGATAGAAAAACAAAACCCATTTAATCAGCAGACTGCTATTCCCGGGGTTAAATATATTCTCGCTGTGGCCTCTGGAAAGGGCGGGGTGGGAAAAAGTACAGTGGCCGCAAATCTGGCCTTGGCGCTGTCGAAGCAAAATAAAAAGATCGGACTTTTAGATGCCGATATTTATGGCCCTTCTCAACCACGCATGTTTGGACTATTGGGACAAAGGCCTCAGGTTGATCAACGGCAAAAAATTCAACCTTTAGAGCGTTTTGGTCTTCGAATTATGAGCATGGGTTTTTTAATTGAAGAATCTGCCGCCGTCATTTGGCGCGGTCCGATGTTGTTCAAGGCGATGGATCAATTTTTTCGAGACGTAGCGTGGGCTGAAGCCGGCGATTTGGATATATTGGTCATTGACCTTCCTCCGGGTACAGGAGACGTCCAGCTTTCGGTCGCTCAAAAAGTGCCTGTCAACGGAGCCGTGACGATTTGCACACCTCAAAATGTTGCCCTTGCCGATGTCAAAAAATCCATAGACATGTTTAACCGCGTGGGAATTCCCGTAATGGGAATGGTTGAAAACATGGCTTATTATCGCGGGCCGCAAGGAGAACAATTAGAAATGTTCCCGAGAGGCGAACTGCGCGCGTACTTGGATAAAGAAAAATTGAATTTACTGAGCAGTTTTCCTTTTGATCCTCGTTTGGCGAAAGGATCAGAAATCGGAATTCCTTTTCTGGAAAGTTATCCTCAGGATGAAATCTCCCAAGAATATTTCAGTTTGGCTTCAAAAATTATTTCGCAATTAAGTTAAAAAAAGATACCCGCCGGGTTTTACCCCGACGGGCTTTGGAGACGTGGAGAATCGCTCCTAATTTTGGGATGCCCGTCACTCCTCGAACAACCAAAGCGTATCTTTGCATCCTTTGGCAACCCAGCCAGCGTAGATCTTAAAGATCCTTAGCCCCGTAGGCTTTGCGCCCCCTTGTTTCCAAGGGTTTACCTTTTTCAAAGGAGGATAGGCACAAACTCATAGAGTGCCTCCTTTGTAACGAGTCCAACCCCCATTATAACAATGTGCGTTAAATATTGATAGTTATTGGTGAATACTTCTCAAATTGAGATCGTCGAGTTTTAGCGCCTGGCGATCCCGCGTTTCATTTTAGGAACTTTGCTGTGCTGACGACTAGATGTTGTGATCTTTTTTTTTGCACTTTTACGACTGGTATCGGGAATGCGAAGGAGAAGGCCCACCTTGAGTAGCGCTCCATGTTTAAGATCATTTTCGTCGCGAATCGCTTGAATAGATATTCCAAATATTTGTGCAATCTTGGACAAACTATCTCCTTGCTGAACTCGATACACTCCAGGAGAAGAAGCCACCAACCGTCCCGTTACTTTTGTGAAAGCTTTTTCTATACTTTGTTGAGCCAAAGTTTTTTGACCCACGGGAACTCGAATAGAGATTTTTCCGCGAATGGCCACGGCGGCCTGAGTTCGATAACCGGGATTGAGATCTTTAATTTCTTGATAGGGAACGCCCAATAAAAAAGCGAGCTTCTGTAAATCCACGGGTTGGCTCGATTCTATGGTATCGAAACTAATCGGATGATTAAAATTAATATCTGTAAAACCATATTTCTCTGGATCTCTTGCGATCATGCAAGCCGCGATAAATTTGGGAAGATAATCAACAGTTTCTCGAGGAAGAGCTCGGCGGTGGGCCAGCTCCCAAAAACTTCGAGTCAAATGTGTCATCACAGCCCGCTGAATTCGATTTTCGCCTACATTATAAGATGCAATGGCCAGATACCATGATCCAAAAAGATTATACAAACCCTTAAAATAAAGTGCCGCAGCCTCAGAAGACTTAACGGGATCTTGTCGTTCATCCACCAGGTGGTCAATTAGCATTCCATATCGTCGACCGGTGCCACGAATGAATTGCCAATAACCCACGGCTCCTGCGTGACTTCTCGCCCGAGGACTAAAACCTGACTCAATTAATGGAATATAAACCAAATCTTCTGGTAGACCGTTGGATTTTAAAGTTTCTCTCATGAGAGGAAGATAGCGCGTGGATCTAGACAAATAAGTTTCCATAAAAGATCGTCCGCGTCCTTGATAGTAGTCCAACCACTTCACAACCATGTATCGATACTCTAAGGGAACATCTTTGATATCGAGATTGAGCAGATTAATTTCGGAGTCAGTCACGTCATCGTATTTAGTCAGTTGATTTTTTTGAACGTTGGAGTCTTTGCGGTCCTTGCGCATTCCTTGAGTGGAACAGCCAACAAGAACTAAAAATAAAATTGAGGACACGAGTACCTTAGAAACTCTGGATTTTCCGATTAAACTCACTCTCTGAACCTCCAACTTAATGACTATTAGTTTATCGGAGGGTCGACTTTGCTTCAACCCGCATCAGATGCCCAAATTGGATTACCCAATTGAACTCGACTTTTGTCAAGCGCTCGATAGATGATTAAATTTCTAAGAATCGCCTTGACGTAATAACTAGTTTCGCTCCAAGGCATCTCATCAATCCACACTTCATAACTGGGATCACTCGTGTTTTGCGGATTTAAATTTCGAGCCTTCATCCATCGAGTTAATTTTTCGGGTCCAACATTGTAAGCCGCGAGACCTAGCGAAATATTTCCTTCAAAGCGCTTCACCACTCTCTGAAGATAGCGAACACCGAGTTGAATATTTAAGTTGGGATCTAAAATGTTGGGATTCTTCTTTTTTAAACCAAGATCCGAAAGCATATCATCTATTGCCGCCGGCATAAGTTGCATGAGCCCTTTGGCTCCGGCGGGACTCACCGCCAGAGGAGAAAAACTGCTTTCCTGCCGAATCAGCCCTCTTACAAGATTAGGATCAAGAGAACTCTTTTTCGATAAGTCTTCAATGGATGAATTGAACTCCGTGGGGAAAGCCACACGAATAAATGGATTTCCAATAAGAGCTGTATCTTCTTCCCAACATTTACTGATTTCTCTCATGGCGGTCGGGTAATCAAAAGCCGCAGCCCAGTAACGTGCCAAAAGAATACGCGCCTTGCTAGTCGTGGGTTCCGTGAGACTTTTAAGTTCTGCTTGAGCCTCTTCACTCCAACCCGCCTCCAACAATATTTTCAAACGCCCCCAGGCTTGCTCTTCACCCGCCGTTAAATAGAGGTCTTCACTCAGTTTTAAATCTTTTAAGGGAAGCGTGATTTTTCCCTCACTCAATTCGGCCTGTGCCCGAAGGCCATAGTAAGTCAGCGGGAATTTAGTCACGAGCTCTTGGCCAATTTTTTTTGCTTTATTCGGATCAATTTGCTGAAGGGCTCTCCATAACCAATATTTGGCTTGAACTTCAAATTTTTCAGAATCAGGAAAAACAAGAAGTCTCTCAAAATTTGCCGAGGCCGAAATAAAATCTTTTTTACGAAAATCCATTAGGCCAATGCGAAACAAAGCTCGAACAGATTCCTCAGATCCCGAATGCTCCTTCAAAAGTTCCTGAAATAAAGCTCGTGATCGATCATCATCGCCAATGTAGGTAGCTGCATGGGCCGCTAAGGAAAGAGTCTTTGTACTAATCGTCGTGCCGCGAAGTTTTTTAAGAGCTGAATAAGAGAGCTGATTGACGTCCTCGTAAAAACCTTGACGAAAAGCTTTTTCAAGCCAGATCTGAAGCCGATAGCCATCAACGCTTTCCATTTCTTTAAGAATTCGGTTTTTTAAAGAGACATATTGGGGATCTGTTTTTACCGCCACACTGGAGTAAACTTCGTAAATTCTATCTGTGGCCCATTTGCTCCTCTGGCTTCCAGGATAATCAGATATAATTTCAATTCCGTCTTCAACAGCGGAAACAAGATCCCCAGCTTTTAAAGCTCCTGACATACGTTCTGCCAATTCTCTTTCTTTGGGCGACATATCTAATTCCTGAGAGCCCGAAGTAGGACCAGAGGATTCTTCTTTTGGCTTTTCTTTTAGCAATGAAAGGACAGATCGAATCCTTTCTTTGACTTCACTACTTTCTTTTTCCGAGAGACTTCGTCGAAAATAAGCTTCTGCTATTTTTAATCGTTGGCGAACAAACGCCAACTCTCCTGCCAAACGAAATAGACGAGCCTTCTGCCCAGCCTCCATCCAATCCTGCCTGGCGACAGCATGATCTAAAACCTGTTCTGCCAGATTGTGATCTTTCTTTTGCAACTGTTCCAATCTTAAGATGTAAGCTTCAGCTAACTGAGATTTGAGTTTCGGACTATAGGGACCTGAAAGTAACCAATCCGGATTCTTCTCGGAAAGTTTAATGGCTTCGTCCAACGCACCACCATCAGCTTTTTCATCTCGCAAACACTCTAATTTTTGGCTTAATATCCAGGGACCCAGAATTTTAGTTTTTGACGCCGCGCTATTGGACAGCTTGATACACTGATTCCATTTTCCTTCACTGGCCGCCTTTTTTATTTCAAATAGAGTTTTAAAGGGTTCCTTTTTTGGTCCCGCCTTAGAATCGAGAGCCCAACGCACCTGGGGAATGTTTTCGGTCGAATTGAGCGTGATGGCCTGGCTACCAAAAGAAATAAAAAAGGAAATTAAAAATATTCTCAAGGGGCTCCAACCTCTGTAGACTTGGCGGACATAATAGAACGGGAATCCTTTAAGATTCAAGCTTGCGATGAGCCAGAAAAATTACATCACGCCTCAAGGGGCTGAAAAATTAAAAGCCGAACTTCGGCATTTGCGCGACACCGAGCGCCCCGAGGTCGTGCGCGTAGTGGCGTGGGCGGCCGGAAATGGCGACCGTTCAGAGAATGCGGATTATATCTACGGTAAAAGACGCTTGCGTGAAATCGATAAACGTATCGAGTTTTTAACTCGGCGACTGTCTCTCATTGAGATAGTGGATCCTTCTCAGCAAAAGGGCGATCGAATTTACTTTGGTGCGACAGTGACCGTGGAAAACAACGAAGGTCATAAAAAGTCCTACGCCATTGTGGGTGCAGATGAAACCAGTGCTGAAAAAAATCACATCAGTTGGTTGTCGCCAATGGGAAGGGCTTTACTCCACAAGTGTGTCGGCGACACAACGGTGGTGCAAACTCCCCATGGAGATGAGGAGCTATCCATTCTAGCTGTTCATTATCTTTCTCTCGAATAGGGTCTCAGAAAGAGAATTTTTTTCGACCTCTTTATACATTTTAAAAGCACTCCGATGATAAGACAAAGGTCCTGTTGTTGGAGGGGCCATGGGTAAGATTGTTAGCTTATTCCTGGAGATCTTTGAATTGGTGAGAGTCAAATGGGTTCCCATTGCCGCTCGCTATAATGTGGACTTGCGCGCCCGAATCACCAGTAAAAGCGAAGATTTCATAGCAAGGATTTTAGATATCAGCGAATCCGGTTGTTTTGCGTGTGTTGATCACAACATTGAAGTCGGCTCTTTGGTCGGAATTGACTTTCAATATCGGAGCACAAATGTTCACTCCGTTGCCATCGTGGTGCGAAACACGAAAACTCCAGAAGGTTGTGGTTTTATGTTTGTGGCGGCCACTTCGGTGGAACGTCAGGGCCTCCGCAATCTCATTCGAAAACTTGAACAAGATTCTGCCAAAAGCACAAAAAAGCAGGCCGCTTAATCAGGCAAATGTGCGGGAAAAAACTTTTCTCGAATTTTCTCTTTTTTTCGTTGTTCTTGTACAAAGCGTTTTTGATATTCCTTGTATTGCTCTGCCCATCGCGCACGCTTTCGTTCATCCTCTGCTTCCCAGTTGCTGGCAGGGCCTCTCTGATTGTATTTCTGATCTAAAAATTCCTTAAGAGCCTTACCTTTTTCCGATCTGACCCTCTCCTTTTTATCAAGAAAGACTTTCAGATCTTTTTTCTTTTGCTCTTCGCGCTGAGCTTTTTCGACCTTCAAATTTTGATAATCTTTTTTTTGGACTTCATATTCAATGGGAAGGCTTTGTGCAAAGGCGACGAAAGAAATAAAAATAAAGTAAAAAAATCCCATGTCTTCTTTTCGGAAGTCTTTGTCTAAATTTGAGATGATTAGGACCAAAGAATTGAAGTTTTCATTTGACCCCTAAGGTCTAGGTCCCCATACTCAAATGCATGTCAATTTTAAAAAAGATTTTGTATTTCATTGGCGGTAAACCACCAGAAGTTGTTTTTAAAAACGGTGAAATCACACATGTTCACACCGATAAAAAATGGCGGGAGTGGAAGGATAGATTCGAAAAAAACCCTGAGTACAAATGGAACGAGCATTCAGGCTTTACTGACAAACCAAAAAATTAAATTCTTTAAAATCCAGCCACTTTCTTAACAGGCTTCTGTGCACCTTCAATAATTTTCAAAGCCTCTCTCGCCGCTCGTGCCATCGCGGTCTCGAGTTCTGGAGCTTGAATCGTATTGTTAGCAAAATGTATATTCCCCATGGGTCTTTCTAACAGGGGAATCTTTTCCAGATAACCAGGCGCCACGACATGAATGGAATCGGGCCATCGATAAGATTCCACCAACTCAATGGCTAATTTCTGCCCGGATTTTTGAATGAGCGGGCTCAGGCGAGTCTGCATATTCTTCACCGCTGTCTCGATCAGTTTCAAATTATTTGCTCTACTAAAGTTATTTTTATTAGAAGGACCTAGTGGATGATAAATAGTAATCACTCCATAATCGTCGGCTGGATCTTTACCAAAATTACGCATTCCTTCGTAGGCATTAATTTTCGGATCTTGCCAGCGGCCCAAAATATAGTCTGTTGGCAAAGATGGGTTCTCGTCATTAAAAACCCAAGTGTCATAGGTGGCACGATAGGGATGGCCTTTTAAACGAACCACATGGACAGCGTAGTCCGTCATTTCAATTTCAGAAACCGCTTGGAATTTTTCAGGGTCTTGTTCAGCAAAATTTTTAATCAATTTCGGCGCTAAAGTTACGGGAGCAGCGAAAATAACCTTATCAGAAACCACTTCTCGAAATTCTCTGCCTTGGGCGAAAACTGTGTGAGTCACCCCATTACGGTTCTCGGTGAAGGCCACAGGGGCCGAGGTTCTAAAATCCACAAGATGAGAGTATTTTTTCAAAGTGGTGATCAAATGCTCCGAAACCGTGCCTGTTCCTAAAGTTCCTGTGTAGCGCGTGTAGATTTCAGACTCATAAAAGTCGATAAATTGCCGAGCAGAAATTTTATGAGTCTCGCCCCCCAAAGCTGAGCGCCCATAGAGATCGAGAAGATTTAAAACATCCTTCATTGGATCGCGTGGATTGAGCCGCCTGTCCGCTTTGAATTGCGCTAAAATTTCTTTGGACTCTGCATCTGCCCACTGCTCAAGTAGTTGAGGCATGCGACGTACCAGTTGGCTCATCGTCATCTTGTCGGCCCATTCCGCATGCACTCCCGTTTCTTTCCCGGCTCCCAGTCTTGCTAATTCCAACAATGCATATTTAAAAAGTGTGAAAGACTTTGGAAGCTGCCGAAGTGTGTGCTCCTCCCAAATTCCCCGATAAAGACGTCCATTCCATAAATAGCTATCAATGGGTTCCTCAATACTGATTTTTTCTTTGTAATGACCCAGACCGATTTTTCGAAAAATTTCGTACTCAAGTCCACCATCAGGACCTGCCGAATACGCAGCTCCTCCCGCCGCACGAATCCCCTTGAGTTCGGATCCCTGTCCCAGGCCGCCCATTTCTGCATTACGTTCGACGACAAGAACCGACTTCCCGGCCTCTGCCAAATAAAGTGCCGCAGTTAAACCTGCCGGTCCCCCACCAATAATGGTGACATCATATTTTTTCATCTCACGCACCGGAATCGCACCGGGAGGCATTTGAGGAACCAGTGTCTCGTGGTCATTCATTTTTAAAATCACGGGAATTTTAGATTCGGGAGTAAAGAGGAGGCTTTCGGAACCCACGCCATAGCGTTTTTCGATATTGGTAAGGGTTGATTCATTATCAGTTTTTGTACTTTTGACAGCTCGGCCTGAAATAAGAAGATCAGCACAACTAAGCTCAGTCGCTTGAGCGCTCAAAACCCCTAAAGTGGTAATGATCGCAGAAAATATCCCCCTTAACATTTTCTCCCCCGTTTTTTGTGAAAAATAGAGCGAACCCTATTTTTTTTACTTACCCCAGAAACCGAACTAACATCGATTGGGAAGCTTAGAAATTAGATAAAAACCTCCAGAAATTTTTACACACGCGGATTGCGGCATTTTCTGTCCAGTCCTTTGACAATAATCCCGTTGGTTGTCCGAATAATTCCTTGCGCCAATGGCCATGGATTGCATAGAACTTGCACAGGAAATTGATACTGAAGGCCCAAAAAAGGTTGGAGGATTTTTATGAGTAAACTTTTACTAATTCTGATGTCGGTTCTCTCGTTTTCATGGGCCGCGAATGCTCAGACTCGCTTGGGAGTAAACCTCTATCATAATGGTTCTAATTACCGGGTGCTTTCCACAGATTTGTTTGTCCAAGGTGAAAAAGAGCCTCGAGAGCATCAATTCCTTTTGAGCATGGCTAATTTTTCTTCCCCATCGGATCCTAGAATTGAAGGCACTGGGTCCATGGAAACCGGATCTCGATTTTCTGTGTATCTCGCAATTCCAAGCGTGGGCCGAATTTTATTAGGTGAAGGTGTGGTTCCTCCTGCGCCCGGGCCCAATGAATTACGCGTTAAACTAGTTGGAATTAAAACTAGCAGTAACATACGACTTTCAAATTACTCCGTTGAAAATGAAGGACCTACATATTTTAGATTTCGAGATTATGACCCCTCCACTGGTCACTCATTTTGGTACAGAAAAAAATATGAGGACCGCACTCTGACTATTCGTGAGATTGATAGTGGTCGTTTGGACATTGAACTCAGTGATCGATCAACTTTTGTTCAACCTAAGCGAGATCCTCTCCCAGATTGGTCTGAGAAAACATCCGAAGCGTCTCGCAAATGCCAAATTTCGGTTTCTAGTCGCTAATTTAATTCTTCTAAAATCTTTTCGGCGAGGGATCGACCCACTCCCTCCACTTCGCAAATTTCATCGGCGTTGGCGTTTCGAAGCGCATCCACAGTTTCAAATTTTTCAAGCAATCGCTTTTTTAGAACTTCACCCACCCCATGAATGTTGTCGAGCGCCCCTTGCAGAGAAGTGTTTTCACGAAGTTTTCGATGATAATTGATTGCAAAGCGATGGGCCTCATCTCGAAGGCTTACAAGAATCCGAAAGCTCTCTGTATAATTGGGAAAAATCACAGGATTGGCCCTGCCAGGAAGAAAAAATCTTTCATCTGTGCCCATTACTTGTTCACTCTCAAAACTTCTCTCTGTTCGCGCCTTAGCAATGGAGGCCACGGGAATATCTTTTCTACCGAGTTCATTTAACACCGTCATAGCTGTGCTCAACTGACCCTTTCCCCCGTCGATCAATATTAAATCAGGGTCGTCATATTCAGGGTGATTAAACCGTCGAGAAAGAACCTCTGTCATGGCCGTGTAATCATCTCCGCTGTCCACAGTGCGAAGTTTATAAAGGCGATAGTTCTCTTTTGCAGGGACACCATCTTCAAAAACCACCTGGCTGGCCACTGTCTCCGACCCCTGAAAATGAGAAATATCAAAACACTCAATTCGTAACGGAAGTTTTTCAAGATCAAAACGCTTTTGAATATCCTGCAGGCCCTCTCGCTTTTTGTCAGATTTTTCAACGGCGTGGCGAAAGTGATCTTTTGCATTTCGCTCAGCCATGTCCATCAACTTTTGAGCGCCGTGATCAGTTCCCAAACGCACTCGTACTTTATGTCCTGATCTTTCTTCTAGCACGGCAGAGAGAAGTTTAAATATGTCATCGCCCAAACTTACAGGGACAACAACTTCGTCGGGAACAATATTGCTCTCATAATATTGATTGAGAAAAGACGCCATCCAGTCACGGGGATCTTCCGCGGCATCAGTTGTGTCGAGATGCCCGATAAAATGCGGACGGCTCCCCACCACGCGGCCCGCTCGAATATGCAAGGTCTCAATCAAGGTGCCCCGTACGTCTCCAAAGAAACTCACCACGTCTTGATCGATATCTTTTTTGTCATTCACAACAATTTGCTTTTCGAGAGCCGCTTCGAGACCTTTGATGCCATCTCGAAGTCTCGCCGCTTCTTCGAATCTCTCTCCTTTCGCTAAGGCCACCATTTGATCATCCAGTTCACGCAAAATTTTTCGATCTCGGCCTTTTAAAAACTGCACAGCGGATTTGACACGTTCGCCATACTCCTCAACAGCAATCAGATGCACACAGGGTGCTGTGCACCGACCAATTTGATGAGTCATACAGGGTCGTTTGCGAGATTTCATAAAGTGATCGGTGCAATCTCGAATTTGAAAAATCAAATTCAGCATGCGTATGGTCTCGTGGACCACATACCCGCTAGTGAAGGGACCGAAGTAAAGCCCACCATCTTTCTGCACCTTGCGCCTTAAATATAGTCTGGGAAAGGCATCTTGCATGGACACGTAAATATAGGGATAGGATTTATCATCTTTAAGACGAATATTATATTTGGGTTTATGCTTTTTGATCAGCGAAGCTTCCAAAAGAAAAGCCTCGACCTCTGTCTTCGTCAAAATATAATCAATTTTATAAATGGAACCCACCAACAGCCGAGTTTTCGGACTTGTGGTTTCATTCAACAAAAAATACGAACGCACACGGCTTCGAAGATTTTTTGCTTTACCGACGTAGATGATTTTATCCGCAGAACTCTTCATTAAGTAAACGCCAGAGTCCGAAGGGAAATCTTTAATAAATTCTTTTAGTTTTAAAAAATGATCTTGGGGATGGCTCATAGAACCTGCAACTCAATCATTTGAAGACGCTTAATTTCATCGCGCAACTTGGCCGCTTCTTCGAAGTCAAGATCATCAGAAGCCTTCTTCATCTGTTTACGCAAACGTTGAATCTCTTTTTGAAGTTTAGATTTATCTTTTAGTAGATCTTTATTGGCGTCCACAATTTCATCAAGAGGTTTATCTCGAACAATCACGCCATCCTTTGATTCGTAGACATTAATTAGACCGTCCCCCACCCGCTTACGAATGGTGGCTGGGGTGATATTGTGTTCTTTGTTGTATTTCTCTTGAATTTCGCGGCGGCGATTGGTTTCACCCATCGCCTTTTTCATGCTCTCGGTGATGTGATCAGCATAAAGAATCACTCTGCCCTCTGCATTTCGAGCGGCCCGGCCGATGGTTTGAATGAGTGATCTTTCTGATCTCAAAAAACCCTCTTTGTCGGCGTCTGTGATTGCCACCAATGAAACTTCCGGCAAATCTAAACCTTCTCTTAAAAGATTTATTCCGATAAGCACATCAAACACTCCCAAACGTAAATCCTTAAGAATCTGATAGCGCTCAATGGTTTGAATATCGCTATGAAGATATTTTACTTTGAGATTCATGCCTTGATAGTACTCAGTTAAATCCTCAGCACTTTTTTTGGTGAGCGTCGTTACAAGCACCCGCTCCTTACGATCCATACGAATGCGAATTTCCTTTAATAAATCATCAACCTGATGTGTGGCGGGCCTGACTTCCACCTGGGGGTCCACAAGTCCTGTCGGTCGAATGATTTGCTCAATAATTAAGCCTCCCGATTTTTTAATTTCCCAGGGGCCAGGTGTTGCCGAAACATAGACAACTTTATCAACGAGTCTCTCGAATTCCTGAAAATTGAGAGGTCGATTGTCCAAAGCCGAAGGCAAACGGAACCCATGTTCCACCAATGTCATTTTACGGGACCGGTCTCCTCGATACATACCCCCAATTTGAGGGACCGTGACATGGCTCTCATCAATAAAACAGGCAAATTGATCAGGAAAATAGTCCACAAGAGTGGGGGGAGGCTCTCCCGGCTGCCTTCCCGTAAAAAAACGAGAGTAATTCTCTATACCCTGACAAAAACCAAGCTCTTCCATCATTTCAATGTCGTAGTAAGTTCTCTGTTCAAGACGTTGAGCCTCAAGTAATTTCATCTGACTTTTTAATTCATTAATGCGTTCTCGAAGTTCATCTTGAATTTGAACAATGGCCTTTTTAACCCTTTCCTCGGTATTCACGTAGTGACTGGCTGGATACACAGCAATTTGATCTAATTTCTGAATCACATTTCTTCGAACCGGATCAATCCAACTGATTTGATCTATGTAATCGCCGAAAAATTCTATCCTTAAGGCTTTCGTTTCTTCATAGGGAGGGAAAATCTCAAGAACATCGCCTTTAACGCGGAAGTTTCCTCGAGAAAAATCAATATCATTTCTAGCATATTGAATCCTTACCAATTCTCGCAAAAGTGAATCACGCTTGATCTCTTCATTAACCTCAAGAACAACCACCATTCCCTCATAGGCCTCGGGACTTCCCAAACCATAAATGCAGGAAACACTGCTCACGATGATCACGTCTTTTCTTTCAAGCAAACTTCGAGTGGCCGAGTGCCTCATGCGATCAATTTGTTCATTGATGGCTGAGTCTTTTTCGATAAAGGTGTCGCTCGAAGGAATATAGGCCTCGGGTTGATAGTAATCATAATAGCTAACAAAATATTCAACTGCATTTTTAGGAAAAAGAGATTTCAATTCCTCATAAAGTTGAGCCGCCAAAGTTTTATTTGGTGCCAATACGAGTGTGGGCTCATTGATTTCTTGAATGGCGTGGGCCACGGTGAAAGTTTTCCCCGAACCCGTCACGCCCATAAGCACCTGATGTTTTTGACCGGCTTGAAAATTAGAAACCAGTTCTTTGATGGCAGCCGGTTGATCTCCGGCTGGCTTAAAATCCGAGGTGAGTTTAAATATTTTTTCCTGTTGAACGGCCGGTGTTCTTTTTGAACGGCCCTTTCGTGAGGTTATTTTTGTACTTCCCAAAATGTGCCCTCGCTCGTGTCACTAATGGCAATCCCCATAGAAACAAGCCTGGCTCGAAGTTCATCACTTTTCTTAAAATCTTTTTGCGAACGAGCCAAGTTTCTCTCGGCCACTAAGGCGTCAACGTCGGCTCGCTTCAACTGATTATGTTCAAGTAACATATCATCAAGAGTCGTAAGAAACTTCTTGGGTGGTTCTAAAAATAAAGCCAAGAGCTTTCCTTGGTTACTAATCCACGTCTTCAATGCCTGTGCTCGATGACTCACCAAAGGAGTTACCTTTTGACCGAGTCGATAACCAGAATTGAACACTCGAACAACTTCGAAAATACGTGCAAAGACTTCGGGTGTATTAAAATCATCATTAAACGCCGATTCAATTCCTTGGGAGGCCTGAGTTAAAACTTCGTCAAAATTTTTGTCTTTTTCAGCTACCACTGGCTGTTCAAGAACCTGGTCAGCCAATGCCATGGTCGAATAAATTCTCGCCAACCCCCGAATCGCATTCTGAATCTGGTTCACCGAAAAATCACTTTGACTGCGGTAATGTGCCATAAGGATCATATATTTGAAAATTTCCCCATTATATTTTTCTAAAAATACACGGGCTGTTGTTACATTTCCTAAAGATTTGGACATTTTTTCTGTGCCCATATTGATAAAATTATTGTGCACCCAATAATTCACCATTTTCTTTCCCGTGAAGCCACTGCTCTGAGCGATCTCATTTTCATGATGAGGAAAAATCAAATCGATTCCGCCACCATGAATATCGAAGTGTTCACCTAGTAATTCATGACTCATTGCCGAGCACTCAATGTGCCACCCAGGACGTCCCTCGCCCCAGGGAGAAGCCCATTTTGGCTCACCCGGTTTGGCTGGCTTCCACAAAGAAAAGTCTAATGGATTTCTTTTTTTTGATCCTATTTCCACCCGTATTCCAACAGCCAAATCCTCTAAGTTTTTATGACTTAGTTCTCCATAGTCCTTGAATGAATCCACGGCATAAAAAACTTCACCATCGACGACGTACGCATGTTCCTTTTCGACAAGGCTTTGGATCATCTGAATAATTTCGTCCATGTATTCAGTCACACGAGGATTATGTTCATGGGGAGTAAGACCTAAGGAGTTAAAATCTTTTTGGTATTCAGCGATGTATTTATCTGTCAGTTCCTGAGTCGAAATTTTTAATTCATTGGCTCGAGCAATAATTTTATCTTCCACGTCAGTGTAGTTCAAAACAAAGGTTACCTTGTAACCTAAATGTTCTAACCATTGCCTCATCATATTAAAAACAATGGGTGGGCGAAAATTTCCGACATGGAGGAAATCATAAACGGTGGGTCCACAAACATACATCTTCACTTCATTGGGACGTATGGATTTAAACTCTTCTTTTTGCCGAGTGGCTGTGTTGTAAATGTGGAGCGGCATACTTACAGTTCCTTGAGGCATTGCTGCGCACGCCACTTTAGACTTTTTATTGGGAGCAACGGAGCTAACTTTTTAAGCTCGACACCTTGAGGAACACCCACAACAGCTACTCGAAGAGGTTGGAAAAGATTTTTTCCCGACACCTGGCACTCCTCTTGAACTTTTGCTTGAAGCTGATGAAAGCCTTCTTCATTAATAAAATCTGACGAAATGGTTCCGAGAACTTTTAACCAACTCTCCACGACTTTTTTGTTTTCCCTCGCAATGGAAACTCCTTCTGCCTTCACGGAATACTGATTATCAGCCAAAGGCCGATAGAGCTCCACCGCATCCAAAAGAGTTTCCATAGAGGTTTTGAAAGCGGCAAGGCTAAGATGTTGCCATTCTCGATTTTCCTCAAAGTGTAACCCCGCAGCTTCTAAAAAAGGTTTCACTCTCTTCCAAAGTTCATCCAAATCAAGAGCGCGCAAATGGACTGAATTCATCCATTTCAATTTTAACTCATCAAAAACGGCCGCGGCCGGATTAAATCGATCCAAACTAAATTGCTTGATCATCTCTTCAGAGCTCATCACTTCATCTCCTTTTGGAGAAGACCAACCGAGAAGAGCAATAAAATTATTAATAGCTTCTGGCAAATAACCTTTTTGATTGTATTCAAAAACTGAAGTGGCTCCATGACGCTTAGAAAGTTTTTGGCGGTCAGGTCCTAAAATTATAGATAAATGTCCAAACTGAGGAATGTTGTACCCAAAGGCTTCATAAAGCATGAGTTGTCGAACAGTATTACTTAAATGTTCCTCGGCTCTCAGAATATGAGTCATTTCCATAAGAGCGTCGTCAATCACACAACAAAAATTATAAACCGGCATACCATCTGATCTCAAAATCACAAAATCTCCAACCATGTTGGACGGAAACTTCACTTCGCCGCGAATAAGATCAGTAAAAATATATTCAGATTTTTTATTGCTAATACGAAAGCGACAAGCGGCCTTCTCACCTTGCGAAACTTTTCGTCGACTTTCGCTAAGGTCTAATTTGCTGCAAGTGCCGTCATATTGTGGAGGTACCCCTCGGGCAAGAGCTCTCTGTTTTTTTTCTTCTAAAAGTTCGTCGGTACAAAAACAAAAATAGGCTTGGCCATTATTAAGCAACTTTTCCGCGTGTTCTTTATAAATTCCGAGTCTTTGACTTTGTTGATAAGGCCCATGAGGACCACCAACTACAGGTCCCTCTGTCCAATTCAGGCCCAACCATTTCAAATCAAAAAGTTGTTTTTGAAGAGCGTCTTCGGTGCTTCGAGCCTGATCTGTGTCTTCCACACGAACAATGAAGTCACCGCCGGTGGCTTGAGCGTACACCCAATTGTAAAGAGCGGTGCGAGCCCCTCCGACGTGAAGGTAACCTGTGGGACTGGGAGCAAATCTGACTCTTACTTTTTTATTAGATTGCGACATCTTGGAAGATTAGCACTAGAGACCGAAAATTTCTCGTACTTCTTCTTCTTGGCGAAGCTCATCAGGATTCTTTGCCAGAGTGAGTTCTTTAATAAGGAGATTCCGCGCTGTATCAAGCATTTTTCGCTCTCCGAAACTGAGTTCTTTGTCGACGCGTAAAAGAAATAAATCCCGAAGAACCTCTGCGATTTCGTAGACTGAACCAGTTTTGATTTTCTCCATGTACTCTCGATAGCGGCGGTTCCATGTTTGGTTGTCCACTCGAACACTTTTTACTTTTAAAATTTTAATAACTTCGTCAGCTTCGGTTGATGAAATGACGGGGCGAAGGCCCACAGCCTTAACATTATCCATGGGAACCATAATCTTCATGCCGGTATCCATAAGTTCTAAAGTATAAAAGCTATGCTTTTTTCCTAGGATTTCTTTGATTTCCACAGATTTGATTGTGCCGACACCGTGACCTGGATAGACCGCTTTGTCTCCCGCAATAAATTTAACCATCCAGTATGACCCTCCACAGAGCTATAGCCGATCAATAGAGATATCATTTTTGACACACAAGATCAAGAATCCAAATAGAAGATGTAGGATTTTCTATAATAACTTGTAAGACTATAATATTACTTGGATTTTTTTACTTCATTAGATTCTGATTTAGACATAACCAAGGCGAAACTCTGTTTATCTCCAGGAGCCTTTACAATAGTTGTCCCTATCACCGTCACCAAAATGCTTCCAGTCGTCGATGCTGAAAATTCAAGATATTCATTATTATTAATTGAATCTGTTCCTGAAACCACGTGTCCGTTTGGCATTTTGACTTCCAAGTCGAGATTATTCACCAGGGCACGCCCCGTGCTTACAAGTCCGGGAGCATCGGTGTAGTTCAAAGTGATCCTGATCTTTTCTCCCTCCATCGCCTTGAGGGAATATGTCTTTCGGTCCCCGTTTCCAACTCCGATGTCTTCATCAATAATTTTCATTCCTGACAAATTTGTTCCATGTTCGACATTAATACGACCAAAACCCTCTATATTATTTGGTCGTTGAGTGGGAATCTCTTGAAACTGTCCGACTCCATACTGACCGGGGAAGAGATCATCTGCTGTGTGCATAATGATGGCTTTCAAAAGAGCCGCTGAAGGATTGGTTAATTTGTAAACATCCACTAAGTTTTGGCGAATCACTGCGGCAGCACTAGCAGCGATGGGAGTGGCCATTGAGGTCCCACCTGAAAAAACATATTTATCGTTGAAAGCTCCCCACAACACATCACTCTCTGGTACTTGAGAACGAGTACTTAAAATATTAGTTCCTGGTGCAACAATGTCTGGTTTTCTCCGACCGTCCTCAGTGGGACCGCGAGAGCTAAAACCCGCAATTCCGTTAGGGTTATCAGAAAACCTATCCATAGAAAGGGGAGGAACGGACCAACGAGTCTTGGAATACTCACCCATGGTCAATTGAAAACCAAATTCCGGAACCCGATTTTCACTTGCTCCCACGGTCAAAACATTTTTTGCTGTGGCGGGAGTGCCCACGGAAGCTTCATCCACTACGCCATCATGGTCAAAATCACCTCCCATATTACCCGCAGCAAACAACACGAGTAGATGGGGATGCTTCCAAATAAATTCATCAAAATAAGCGGCGTTGTTGTCATAACTTGTTTTGCGAGACCCCCAGGAATTGGAATATATAGTCACTCCCTCTTGAAGTGCTTGAGTGAGGGCCTCTGGGCCAGGCACACGCACGATTCCATTTTCATCGGCGATGGCTTGAACAAAAAGCTTAGCTTTGAAGGCGCCTCCTAAAATTTTTTCTTTTGATAAAGCACCGCTGCCAATAATAGATCCGGCCACATGAGTTCCATGGCCGATATAATCGGCCCAAGAATGGTCATTTCTCGAAAGACCAAAACCTTTAAATATCTGGCGCAAATCTGGATGAATATTAGAGACATCTCCGACATCCACGCCGGTATCGCCCACGCCAATTACTTGACCCTGACCTTTGAGGTTTCTTTCCCAAACTTTTTCAAATCCAATCAATCGAGTTCCCGATTCAAAACCGCTCAAATCTTCGTAAGTTGCTGCCGAAACGACTGGTGAAGAGAATATCTCAGGACTACCGACATTAAAAACCCAGGGCTGAAAGTGAACCCAAGGTTCCGACCATTCGACCTCGTCCCGCCCACTCACTTCTATGACTTGGCCGACGGGGACCTGCAAATAAAATGAATTTTTAGAAAGGGCGCGAAAGGAAATTTGTTTTTCCAAAAGAAAATTTTTATATCTTAAAAAATCCTCATCAGTGAGAAGGCGCACAAAAAGACCGACATTTTGGTTTTTTCCAGAGACCAGAGAAAGTTCCGGACTGAGTTTCCATTCCTGTAAGTAAGGGACCACACCTCGCACTTGAGGTTGTTCTTCCAGCCGCTGCAATTGATCTCGATTCATCACACGAATTAAAAGGGCGTCATCTGGCACATAATTGACGACAGAAATTTGCTGAGCGGTGAGAAAATTCAAATCATTTGGTGTGAGACTGTTTTTATATTGAACAATAAAATATCTTTGGGGGAGTGCTTGTTCACCTGTCATGAGATGCTTAAGACGAGTCCAAAAATTTTCTTCGTGATCTTTGGCCAAATTCCGAACGATTCCCACTTTAAATCTGAGAACATCGCCCGCTTGCACGTACGGGAAAGCGAATATCAAAACTATAAAGAGTAATCGCAATTCAAACTCCTACTCGAAGTCCTAAGTCATTCAAGGCATCAAAGTCGAACATAAATAATAAGGATTTTCAACTTAGGCGCGGCTAGCCAATACCGGCCAAATCAAACTGCTTTGATTTTAATAAATGCTCCCGAAGATATTTATTTTCGGGGCGCGCCAAAACTGCGTCCCTCTCTACGATTTTAAAGGCGGCTTGACGGGCAAGCTGAAGAAGATCTTGGTCCCTCAAAAGACTTGCAATTCGAAAACCCACGAGACCGCTTTGTTGCTCACCTAAAAGTTCGCCGGGCCCGCGGATTTCCAGATCCGCTTCGGCGACTTCAAAACCGCTCAAAGTTTTTTCCATGATCGAAAGTCTTGACCGTGACTCCTCAGAAACTCTGGGTCCCATCATTAAGACACAAAAGCTTTTTCGCCAGCCCCGTCCCACACGACCTCGCAATTGGTGAAGCTGAGAAAGTCCAAAACGCTCGGAATGCTCGACCACCATCATGTTGGCATTGGGAACATCGACACCAACTTCAATAACCGTGGTCGACACAAGAACATCTATTTCGTGATTTCGATATTTCGTCATAATCGAATCTTTTTCATCGGATTTCATGCGTCCGTGAAGAAGACCGAAACGGATTTCAGGATAAAGATTTTTTAGAGAGTCATAGGCCGTTAAGGCGTCCTTCAGGTCTATTTTTTCACTTTCTTCAACAAGAGGGAAAACAATGTAAGCTTGACCCCCTTCGCGAATTTTTTGCCTTAAAAATCCCATGACAGCTTCGCGTTTAGATTCTCCCACCACTCGCGTGTCGATGGGAGCACGTCCCTTCGGCATTTCTCGAATGGTGCTCACATCTAAATCTCCATACACCGTCAAGGCTAAAGTTCGAGGTATAGGAGTGGCTGTCATAATCAAAATATGCGGACGTATAGCCGACTTCTGACTCAATTTTTGACGTTGTGAAACTCCAAAACGATGTTGCTCATCAATAATGACAAGACCTAAATGAGCAAATTCCACTGTGCTCTGAATAAGAGCGTGGGTACCGATCACAATGGAACTCTCTCCCGAAGCGATACGGGATGTGATTTCTCGCTTTTCTTTAACAGAATGACTGCCCAAAAGAATTTCCGTTTGGATTCCCAGGACTTCAAAAAGTTTTTTTGTATTGAAATAGTGTTGTTCTGCCAAAATTTCTGTTGGAGCCATAAAAGCCACTTGGTATTTGGCCCCTATGGCGAGACAACTGGCCAACTGAGCGACCACGGTTTTTCCGCTTCCCACGTCCCCTTGGATAAGGCGATTCATGGGATGAATCTTCAAAAGATCACTTTGGATTTCATTAAAAACTTTTTCCTGAGACTCGGTGAGACGAAACGGAAGAGACGCTCGAAATCTTTTTATCAGATCTTCATTGAATTTCATTTGAGGTCCCGCCTCTTTTGAGACGCCAAATTTACGACGAGCCAAATAAAGTTCTAACCAAAAAAATTCTTCAAAAATCATGCGACGATGGTAGGGACTTTTTAGCTCTGTAAATTCACGAGCGGCATCCTTGGGCGGAAAGTGCAATTTCTTAAAACACTCGGCACGTTTGGGAAACGAGTTTTCCTGAAGAATCTGATCGGGGAGATTTTCGGATATCAAAAGTTGATCGAGGGCCGAGCCAATAATCTTTTGAATTTTTTTTGAAGTTAAACCTTCGGTTTCTTCGTAAACCGGCCGCACTTCGTCTTGATTTTCTACTTCTTCGTCACTCCAAATGGTCATATCGGGATGATGAAATTCCACCTTGCCTCGGTAGTCGATGACTTTGCCCACCACGCGAATTTGTGTGCCCGGTTCTAATTTTTCAAAATAACCCTTATAGGGCGCACGAAAAAATTTGCAATGAATGACACCTGAAGAGTCCTTTAATGTGACATCATAAATGCGGCGATGGGATTTCCCCATGGGTATACTGCTGGCACGTACAACAGTGGCGATCAAACTCACCAGTTCACCCACTTGTAGACTTGAAATATTTCTTGCGGCTCGCCTGTCTTCGTAGGCTCGGGGGAAAAAATGTATGAGGTCCTCTACATTTTTAATTCCCTTTCTCGCCAATAGTCCAGCGAGGTGGGGCCCGACTCCTTTTACGTACTGCACAGGCGTGTCAAAAAAAAGTGCCATGGAAGATGAATATACGATGTCCTAAGCCCTTTCAATACAAGATACTTTGCTTTACGATTAAAGGACGTGTGAGGGAATAGTTGGAAAAGCACCTTAAGATCCGCATCAATAGTCTTCATCCCAAGCGAACGACCACCTTCGATGTTTTCATTCTTATTAATGAAAAATATGTTCTCTACCTAAAAGCCGGCGATTCCCTTGATGAGGAAAAGATCAAAAAGCTTCATAGTTCTGGCCAGGAAGTGTTTCATATTCGCGAAGCCGACCGTGCGGCCTTTAAAACTTATCTTCACACACAACTTCATGACGAAACACTAGATGTAAAAGAAAAAGCACTCATTTTACGAGAGAGTTCTTATGCTCTTGTGGAAGAGCTTTTTGAAAACCCCAATGTCAATAAAGCTCTGGATGACTCTAAAGATGTGGTCAAAAACTTTGTGCAATTTATTGACGCCGAACCCGATGCCATGGCCAACCTCATCGGTCTTTCGAGTCATGACTTCTATACCTACAATCATTCTCTAGATGTCTGTATTTACTCTTTAGCCTTGGGAGCTGCTGCAGGTTATTCTGAAGATAAGGAACTTCTTGAATTGGGTCGCGGATCGCTATTTCATGATATCGGAAAGCGTCACGTGGCCACAGAGATCATTTGCAAAAAGGGCCCTCTCGACGACACGGAGTGGGCGCAAATGAAAAATCATCCGCTCTATGGTCTTCAAATTTTAAATGATTATCAGGATTCCAATGACAACATGAAGGCATGCGTGTTTGAGCATCACGAAAATTTTATGGGTAATGGGTATCCCCAGCAATTAACCGGAGACGAAATTCACCCGATGGCAAAAATTGTGGCCATCACCGACTGCTACGACGCCCTCACAACCAAAAGATCTTACAACACACCGATGTCGCCCACCGATGCCGTCACCATGATGAAAGAAAAATTGGGAACACGCTTTGATCCTGATTTACTTAAGGCACTTTATTCGGTGATGCTGACGGTGAAGGGTTCGTGAGTGTGAAAGTAAAACTCAATTCCCTTATTTATATTTCGATCGGTTTGGCTTTGGGTTATTATATTTTTCGAAGCTCCCCTCCGATTTCAAAACCTGAAGTTGTTGACGAACCAACATCACCACTTCGATACGAAAAACTTGAGGTAAAAAAAGCAAAGCCTCTTCATATTTATTCTAAAAAAATTGAGTCGAAACCGCTTCAAATATTCAAAGATTCAGAAAAACGAAAGTTTCATATCAGACTCAACGAAGAAAATATTTCGGCCATGGAGCAGGCTTGGGTAGACTTACGGCAGCAAGCAACGGCGCAAATTGAGAGAGACGGGTGGCGCATTCGGTTGCTCAGCCGCAATTCAATTTTTGCTCGAGCTGGGCTTCAAACCGGAGACCTCATTCGTTTTGAAGGTCTCGAAAACAGCATGAAGGAGAGCGAAGAACAAGCTCTCCTTGGTCAGCGCATTCGAAAAATTTTGGATTATATTGCGGAGTAGATTTTAGAAATCCGCAGTTTAAAAAGTCTGTCAAGGACCGCGCTCCTGAAAGTAATCTTGTAAGGTAAATATCTAGAATTAATCTCCTGAAGCCTTTTTCTTGACCTGAAGCTTGTATCCTAAAGCATCCATGATCGCATTAAAACTATCTAGGGTTGGATTTCCATGTTCAGAAAGCATCGTATATAAATGCTCCCTCTGTATGCCAGTCTTTTTCGCTACCTCTGCGATACCCCTTACTTTTGCTAGATCTCTGATAGCTAGTAGTATGGTGCCGGCCTCTCCGCTTTTCATGGCATCATTGAGATAGACTTCTGCGGCATCAGCATCTTCCAATTCTTTATAAAAATCTTGCTTAAAGTTGATTTTTTTTCGTTTCATTTTCACGCTCCTGATACCTCTCCATTTGCACTTTGTAATATTCTATAGTTTTACCAACAGCTTCCATCTCAAATCCAATTGTATGTTAAAACATACTTATATGCAAGGGGAATTTGGTCAAAGATCATGGACCTTGAGAGATCAAATTATCGGATTTTGAACCAGTGAATTTAAGCCACTTTGTGGTGGCTCTTATTGCGGGAGAGACTTTTCATATAAGGCGCCAATTTTTCCAGGGATAGGACTTCAATTCCCAAAATTTCGCCGTCTTTGTCTAAATCTAAAAGAAGGCCTGGTCTGATCTCTATCGTTGAACTGCCCTTTACGAAGCTGAATATATGCGACATCTAATTTCAGATTCTTTTTTATTTTCATTTCATCTCCAGTAGGCCGTGACGACTAACAGCTGATCAAGCAATTCGCTTTTTCCAATTTGTCTTCGGCAATAAGCCTTCGTCTTTACAATAACGTAAAAACAGGTTTATTAAAGTCTGATAAGGAATCCCTTCCCGTTCGCTTAAGCCTCTAAAGTAGTCAATAACATCTTGATCAAACCTTATGGTCACAGGTTTTTTCAATAGCTTTAAATAGGGGTTGGATTTCCATTTCATTTTTTTCAAATCATAATTTTTTCTCATAAACCATCCTCATAATCTCGACGTTCTCTTCTTGTGAGTTTGCGAGCGCTAACGATACGGATTATTTCATTTTTTTCCCGAAAACACTGGATGACAAGAAGTAATCGCGCATCTGAACTGCGGCCAACAGCAACAAATCTATCTTCCTCATCAGAATGTTCCGGGTCCGGCGCTACCTTGGTCAAGGGATCAAAGAATACTGTATGCGCTTCCTCAAAAGAAACTCCATGTTTCTTAATGTTAAGTCTGTTCTTGTGATCGTCCCATTCAAAGGTCATCAATTTAAAATGTACATATTTTTCATGTACAAATCAAGATAAAGAAGTATATTCGTAAAAACCATTGAGAAAGCTAATCATGGATAAACTTATGGATTTATGGGCTCTAATGCCCGTACGACCGCTTTTATAAGCTTGATGGCAAATCCAGGTAAGGCTGGTTTTTATGAAAAGTATGGGTTCGGCCACGTGGATTTGAAAATCCCGGAATGTTTCTGATCATCAACCAAATCTCAGAAGTCATTTTTCACCAAAGATCATGGGCCTTGAGAGATTCAAATTGTCGGATTTTGAGCCAGTGATTTAGGGAGCACGATTTCATCAAGTTCATGTTGCTCCAGGGTTCAAAAGTAAAGAGAGTTAAGGGTTACTTGACTATCCTCACGAGACGAAAGCCCAAACTGCCGCGGCGATACGACGGTTGAAGAACGCCACGACCGACAGATCGCACTCTTTCAGCGCTATCGTTCCAACCACTTCCGCGCAAAACACGTCCAGAGCCTATTTTGGTACTTGTCCACTCCCATAAGTTTCCTAAAATATCACACAAACCAAATACCGGATTCTTCGTGCAAACCTCATGAGCATAAGTCATTTTTACTAATGCCTCTAATTCACTATCTGTCGGCAAACGGTAGATATAATTCGGGTCCTGCGCATTCAAAACCCGAATGTATGCTTCAGCATCCTTAAATGAAATACAAGCAGCCGCATAATTTGGATAAAATCCTCAGACTGTTATGAGACTTATTAGATTAAAGTGTTTTTGATATTATCAAATGCCGTCAAATTTCGACGGCATTCCAAAGTTTTTATTATTCTTCGCAGTAAATACCAATTTTAGTTTTAGCATCGGATCTGCCAGAAACATTGATACCAACTTTATTTGTAGGCCAATGGAGGTTTGAGGCATTCAAGTCAGAGTCGTTCTTGCCTTTTAACTTTGAATATACACTTAGGGATTCCTTAAAAGCACTAACGGCAAAAATCCGTTGATCAATCTCCCCCTCAATAATATTGCTATTGGGTACCCAATATAAATCCACGGTTTTCATTCCTGATGAATCACCGATCCACCCTTTGCATTTGATATCAAAATTCTCATTTGTAGCAAATGCCGATCCTGCTATAAAAAATAAAGTAAATAAAGTCTTCATATTATTTCTCCTATTTCACTTGCGAAGAACAGTTAAGAATACCTTTTTCAACGTACGAAGGAACTCCGCTTGAAAAATGAGTTGTTGAAAAATACTTAGTATTAAACTCGGTTGTTTTCATCAAATTTTCTGCAGAGATAAATGCCGTGAGTTGAATAGGGCTTGTCCATGTCACAATGAATCCCGGTTGTTCATCTTGCTCAGCAAGAGTAGCTACAGCCGACATTTCTAAGTTCGTGCCGTCGATTGTAACGACCGAGTCAATTTTGCTATAGTCAGCGGTTTTGTCTCCATTGATATCTAACTGGTACCAACTGAGTAGACCATTTGCTCCTTCAGCAGTTTCATATTTACAAACCAAACTTGAGATTTGGGTTCCACCATCCAGAATGATACGAGATACTTTGTAACCCCTATCATTAACTTTCAAAATGCCCAAATACTCATGAACTACGAGTTGAAATTTTTGTTTGGTGTCCAAAATAAGATTCTGCCAACGCTTAATATTAACTCGAATTAATTTCGTTTTAGGAAAATTGAGAGCATCAACTTCAATGCCTTTCGAATCTTTTAATTTGTTATTAGTAAACTCGATACGAGTCGAAATGACAGCTGCATCGAATAAATCCCCAGAAACAGGAAAAGTAGAAATACCGCGAACCACTTTGGCCGCTGCATACCCAAGCTCAGTAAATTCAGCGGGATAGCCTGTGCCACCACCGCTACTTTCACCTCCCGCATAGGTTTGGACACCTATAAATAGCAACAACATCGAACATATTGATTTCATATTTCCCCCGATAGTTAGTCATGTAACCACAATTGATTACAATATGTAAAAGAGAGATTACGTTTTGCCAAAAAACATTTCCAATAATTTATAATTAAAAGTTGATTTATATTATTCCTTTTTGTTATGAATTACTTATTATGAAAACCGTTTTTGAATGTCGCAGTTACATAGAATTTCTGAAAAATTATATTTCTGCGCTGCCAAAACAGGGAAGAGGTACACAAACTCTTTTGGCTAGTGCAATAGGATGTCAACAAACTTACCTTTCAAAAGTTTTAGCCGGAAAGGCCGAATTGAGTGTCGACCAGGGCTATGAAGCTTGCCGGTATTTCGGGTTGAGTGCCGCAGAAACAGATTACTTTGTCACTCTCTTGCTTTTAAATCGAGCCTCTACTCCAAACACAAAAGCGTATTTAGAAAAAAAGCTGAATCAAATTCTGCGATCCCATCACAACCTCCGCGAACGATTCAACAAATCCATAAATCTGGATGCCAAAGCTATGGCCACTTACTATAGCGATTGGTCCTACGCAGCGATTCACGTTTTGACTTCGATACCGGGGTTTAGAACCCCTGAGGCAATTGCTCGACGCCTTCATCTAAGCATGAAGCACGTTCAAGAAGTCTTAGAATTTTTGATAAGAGTAAATTTGGTTACGAAAAAGGACGTACAGTTTACTATGAGCAAGAAGTCCATTCATCTTGGAAGTGATAATCCTCTTATTTCCAATCATCATCGAAATTGGCGTCTTAGAGCTTTGAATGAACTCAAATCTTCTGCGGACAATTTGCATTATTCGTCGGTAATCACATGTTCAAAAGCCGATATGAATAAAATTAAGGAAGTGCTAATCAAAGCCATTGAGGAGGTTCGAAAGCTTGTTGAAGGTTCTGGCGAAGAAACTATCTGTTCTTATGGAATAGATTTTTTTGAACTTATATAGGAAGTACCCGAAAAGCAATGCTCTTCATCCAATTCGCCGCTCCATGTGTCCATCAACCAAATCTCAGAAGTCATTTTTCGCTAAAGATCACGGACCTTGAGAGATTCGAATTGCCCAGTGGATTTTGAACCAGTTAAACGCGTCCACCGTAAGAGATATCTAAATCTTCTAAAGATGAACCATTTGGAATAAAGACTTTTGTACTGAAGCATTCGTTGGGTAAAAAAGTTTTATAGCCGTAACCGCCCTCATCAAGTACAGGTATGAGTTTCTCCTCACGAGATTGCATTGATTTTATGTTTAGAGCCAGGTCATACAAAGAGTAGTTGGAAGCATTACAGATTTTTACATCGACATACTCATTTGGTCCTATAGATCCTTTTCCTATTTTTTCTATTTTGATTTGTGGAACAACGTAGGCTCGCCACGAATAATTTACTTCCAATTGGTTAAGCACAGTTGCAAATAAAACAGCTAAGATAGCGACTCCAATGGGGAAGTAAATCCGAAATATTGGCTTTTTGATGAACAGGCTTGCGACAATCGAAGGACCGAGTAGAAGGAACGCAAGTCCTCTGATGACAATGAGAGTTGTCCGCCAAGAATCAGCTGGTCCGTATAAATAGGGATGAATTGAAAACTTCGAATCAAAACTGAAAAGATCTAATACATTGAAAACCAAAGCCGCTACCAGAATAATGAGCGATAACAAAATTTTCATTAAATTTGACATGTGACTTTATAGAAGGAATTAATCGAAGTCGCAAATAAACTTTTTGGCCGTCAATAAAATCTCAGAAGTCATTTTTCGCCATGAAACACGTCGGAATTGGTCCCAGCATTTTCTTTGAACAAGCAAATTACTGAACATCAAAGCTACCATTGAATTCTTTAAATTGAGGCCATATGTCATCAGGTAAATGACCTCCCAACATAAAGATTCCACGGACGGTGCCCAATTTCCCTTGAGATAAAGACAGTGTTTTGAGGCGCCAAGCCGCATAGGCTTCACCAACGATAGGTGACTGTTGATAGTCTTGAAATCTTCCCTGAAGATCGTATTTAGCAACGCCAACAGAAATCTTGTTTACAACACATTGTATGTCGGAGCGAGAACTTGGATCAGAAGATGCAACTGCTGGCGCTGCAACGTAGATAAAGTTTCCCACCGTTAGAGTAACTCCTCCGAGAGATGGACCAAATTTAATACATTTTCGAACAGTATCATACCAAGCAACAGCACTATTGAAGAGGCCGAATTTCACTGCTTCCTTTTTATTAAGAAAACCCTGGTCACCAAAAGTGAGATCCACTTCTCCACTCGGCAAAAGACGAGTCATTGCCAAACTTCCGTCCTCACTTCCTCCTGTCAGTAAAATTTTTTCGTCTGGGAGGATTTCTAAAGATTGAAAACCTGCCCGTCCCACCGGTAGCAGATTTTTCGGACCTTCATTAAAGTTTTTATCTTTCAAGCCATTCCAACCGAACTTATGAAGAGAAAAATCGTTGTCCCCTCGTACATTAACCAAAAAACCATGGGCACCAGGATAAACCTGCAAATATTTTTTAATGGGGATATCTAATACCATCTCTCCTTTTTTGCCGAATTTCTCATCAACTTTACCATTCTTAGATTGCAAACGAAGTAACACTCTGTTTTCGCAACCATTTCTTCCGCATAAAAGCTTGATAACATAAATAAAGGAATCCGGGCCTTCAAAAACACCATTGGACAAATGGCTCATGGTATTTATTTTGGGCTCGTTGAGCGAGACGACTCCGTCAGTTCCAAAACTCTTGTCTCTCTGCCCATTGTGAAGAAACCGAACAATATGCAAGTATTTCCAACTCGTTCGGGTCAATTCAGAACTGACAACCAAAAGAATTTTTCCGTCTTTTTGGATTAAGATTTGCTGAGGCTTTTCTTCTCCCCTCCAGCCAGTTTTAATAACAGAAGCACTGGCGAAATCCTCAGCGTATGCCCCGTTGTTTTTAAAAAGGCGCAATTGAACAGCGCTCTCCCTCTCTGAGTTGGACGATGGATTTGCCGCGAGCAAATCCTCACCATAAAATTGCACAATACTTGTTTCTCCGTTAAACCAGGGGCGAAATTCATGAATAGAAACGGCTCCCAATAAGGAACTGCTATAGCCGCCAGTAAGAACTAAAACTGTGAAGACATTCAATAACTTCATTATTTCCCCCACTTTTTATTTGCGATTAAGGCACCGATCAAACACCAAGATACGAGCGACGGACTTCGTCCGACACAAGCAAATCTTTGGCAGGTCCTTGAAGCACAATTCGACCGGTCTCAAGCACAAGCCCGTGATGGGCAATCTGCAATGCCTGAAGAGCATTTTGTTCTACAAGCAAAATGGTTTTTCCATCTTTATTGATCTGCTTAATGATTTCAAAAATTTTCTCGATCACCTGGGGAGCTAACCCAAGACTTGGTTCATCTAATAATAAAAAATCCGGATGGGCCATAAGTGCTCGAGCAATGGCCAACATTTGAAGTTCGCCTCCAGAAAGTGTTCCCGCATTTTGCTTTCGTCGTTCTTTCAATCGCGGGAACAAGTCAAAAACATGAACAAGATCATCTCGATAAGTGGATTTATCTTTCACACTCCAAGCGCCGAGGTCCAAGTTTTCCTCTACCGTAAGATTTAAAAAAATCCCCCGGCCCTCGGGAACCTGACAAAGCTTTTGCCTCACAATTTCATGGGGCTGAAGATCACTAATCACACTGCCACGATAGATCACCCTTCCGCTGGACGGTTTCACCAATCCAGAAATCGCTCGAAGTGTGGTGGATTTGCCAGCTCCGTTACTGCCGATAAGAGTCATGATTTCGCCACGCTTAACGGAGAAACTTAAATCACAAATTCCTTGAATGGCTCCATAGTGAACCGACAAATGCTCAACCTTAAAAAATTCATCGCGAACACCATTGGTTGTCATGAACGCGTGACCTCGCCTGCTACATTTTTATGATTTTTTCCCAGATAAGCTTCAATCACCCGTGGATCACTTTGAACCTGTTGAGGTGATCCTTCCGAGATTTTCACACCATAATCCAAAACCGCAATGCGCTCACATACTCCCATGACTACTTTCATATCGTGCTCGATCAACAAAACCGTAATTTTAAAATGATCTCTCACAAAACGAATGGTCTCCATGAGCTCTTTTTTCTCTTGGGGATTCATTCCGGCTGCTGGTTCATCCAAAAGTAAAAACTTGGCTCCCGTTGCTAGAGCCCGCGCGATTTCAAGGCGTCTCTGAGCCCCGTAAGGAAGATTTTTTGACTTCTCTAAGGCGCGGCTGTCGAGTTTAAATATTTTTAGAAGTTCCATACATGCATCAATTTTCTTTTTTTCTGCTTCTAAAAATTTTTTCGTTCTTAATAACGAAGGTAACAAACCAAACTTTTTACTCTGAGAACTTTGATCCATAGCAATTAAAAGATTGTGAAGAACACTGAGGTCTTTAAAAAGCCGAATATTTTGAAAAGTGCGAGCGAGTCCCAAAGACGTAATTTCAAAAGGTTTTCGACCCACAACATTTTGTCCAAAGGCATGGATATGACCACTTGTCGGCAAGTAAACTCCCGTGAGCATATTGAAAACCGTTGTCTTGCCTGCACCATTGGGTCCGATAAGTCCAAAGATCATGCCTTCATTGATTTCAAGATCGAATTCAGAAACCGCCCTCAAACCACCAAACTGGATGGTCAATTTATCGACTTTAAGAACGATATCACTCATAAATGGCCTTTGAATCAGGTGACTTCTTTTTTCGAAGAAGAATACGAATCACATCATTCAATTCGTAGTGACCGAAAATTCCCATCGGACGAGTGAGCATCAAAATTATCAAAAATAATGAGTAAATCACCATGCGCAAATCAATGCCCGTAAAACTTTGAAGCTCTCGTAAAGCTTCTCGAAGCACAGTTAAAAAACCTCCGGCAAAAACGGCGCCCGTAACGCTACCCATTCCTCCCATGACCACCATAATGATAATTTCGAAACTACGATTGAGGTCAAAAGTGGTGGGATTGATAAATTTTAAAAAATGGGCAAAGAGACCGCCACCTACGCCGGCGAAAAATGCGGATATCACAAAAGCTTTCACCTTAGTGGAAGTGGTATTAACACCCATGGCCTGAGCCGCAATTTCATCCTCACGAACAGAAAGAAAAGCCCGACCGTGCGCAGTTTTAAGAATTCTCCAAACCATAAAAATAGTAACGATCATCGCCGTGTAAACTCCGCCGAAATTCGAAAGACTCGCGATGTTCGGCATTCCTCTCGCCCCGCCGACGACATCCATATTAAGAAGAATCACACGAATAATTTCGCCGAAGCCAAGAGTCACAATTGCCAAGTAATCTCCGCTTAATCGCAAAGATGGCAAGCCAACAATATAACCAACAGCTCCCGAAACAAAACCTGCCGCCACTAAGGCAAAAGTAAAAACGAGAAAACAAAGAGGACCATTGATAAGTTCCGGTTGAGACGCCTGAAGTGTGGTTGTGATATAGGCCGATACATAAGCACCGACTGACATAAAACCCGCATGTCCCATGGAGAACTGCCCTGTAAATCCATTCACCAAATTTAAACTTGTGGCCATGATGATATTGATACCCGCATACATGATGACGCTGAACCAATAGGGGTTGATTGAATCGACAAAAAGAAAATTAATGATCCACGAGATGGCAATGGCTAGGAGCCAAGGTAAAAGTGCTCTGATCCCGCCACTCATACTTTTTCTTTCCTTGCCGTGCCGAAAAGTCCGGTTGGTTTAAAAAGTAAAACTAAAATTAAAAGAGTAAAAGCCAACGCATCTCGAAAGCTTGGTGCCCAATAGGCCACCACAAATTCCTCGGAGAGTCCTAGTGTCAGAGCGCCAATAACAGCACCGGTAATGTTTCCGATACCGCCAAAAACTGCGGCAACAAAGGCCTTGAGACCCAACATGACGCCCATGAGAGGATCAATTTTGGGATAAATAAGCCCAACCATGACACCAGCTGCGCCAGCGAGAGCTGAACCCAACATAAAAGTATAAGAAATCACTCGGTTGGTGGGAATTCCCATAAGGCTCGCAAGATCATGATTAAAACTCACGGCTCTCATCGCACGACCTAATCGTGTTCGAAAAATTATATATTGAAGAATAACCATAAGAATAATGGAAACCAAAAATACAACGCCATGAAGAGGACTTATGGAAACTTCTCCAATGGAGATGTCACCTTCCGGCGCATAAATAGGGGGAAACAATTTAGGATCTGAACCAAAAACAATTTGTCCTGAAAATTCAAGGAACAGAGACACTCCCACAGCCGTAATTAAGACATTGATTCGAGGAGCATGTCGCAGAGGTCGGTAAGCAAACCTCTCGATAGCGAAACCTAAAATCGCACAAGTGGTCATAGCAAAGGCCAAACAAGCAAGAAGATAAAACACAGAGGGATGTTCCGCTGCTCCAAGATAAAGCCCCGAATACATTCCCATGAATGCTCCGACCATAAAGACGTCGCTATGGGCGAAATTAATTAACTGCAAAATTCCAAATACCATTGTGTATCCGAGAGCAATCAACGCATAGATGCTCCCGAGTGAAATACCATTCACAATGTGTTGGAAGAACTCGGTCATTTTTTGCCTACGGGTTTACAGTGGACTGATATTTGAAATCCTTGCCGCTCACTTTGATCACAACTGCGGGTTTAACTGGGTTTCGTTTTTCGTCCATGGTGATTTTACCTGTAACACCTTGATAATCCTTAGTGGCTGCCAAAGCTGACCGAATTTCTAAAGCGTTAAGGTCAGGAGCACGATTCATGGCATCGAAAAGGACCTTCGCAGCATCATAACCCATGGCCGCAAGACCATCTGGGATGACTTTATTTTTAGCTTTAAATTTTTTGATAAAATCTTGCACGTAAGCGGCTTTGTCTTCACTTGAGTAGTGGTTAGAAAAGAATGAACCGCTGAGAGAGCTTCCGCCAACTTCGGTTAATTTTGGAGAATCCCATCCATCTCCGCCCAACAAGGGAACGTCCAACTTCACATCTTTTTTTGCCTGAAGTGCGATCAAACCCACGTCTGTGTAATAACCAGGGACAAAAACAGCTTCAGGTTTAGTGCCTTTAATCGCCACCAACTGAGCTTTAAAATCAATGTCTCCAGCAGAATAGCTTTGATCAATCGTGATTTGGCCACCCAATTTTTTGAATTCATCTACGAATACGTCTGCAAGACCTACGCTGTAGTCATTCTTCACATCGCGAAGAACGGCCACTTTTTTCATTTTTAAAGTTTCGGCGGCAAATTTGGCCATAACTTTGCCTTGGAAAGGATCAATAAAACAAACACGGAAAACATAGTCCCCAACTTCTGTGACTTTTGGATTTGTAGAAGAAGGACTCACCATGGGAATTTTATATTGTTGAGCAATGGGCGCCATGGCTAAGCTTCTTGAACTGGCCACCTCACCAAGAACAGCAATGACTTTTTCTTGAGTGATCAGTTTTGTGATCGCCGTGGCAGCCTCTTCAGGCTTCCCCTGATTATCTAAAGTCACCACACGAATTTTTTTGCCTTTAATTCCACCGGCTCTATTGGCCTCGTCCACAGCCAACATTGTTCCCATATGCGTGGAACTACCAAAAGTCGCTTCACTTCCAGTCATGGAAAGAACCTCACCAACTACAATTTCATCACCGGTCACAGTGGCGGGGCCCGCTGCCTGATCAGATTTTTTTGTACAAGCAGACACGATGAACAAACTCGAAATGGCCAAAACTTTGAAGGTATTCAAAAATGTATGGCGAACATCATTACGCATATAGTTAATTCCTTTATTATTACAATGATTAGAGAACAAATTTTTTTAATCGTCAGGGGGCTAACTGTCAATCAATTAAGCCGGTTTTTTCATGGGTTCAGTGCCTAGCAGTTTAAGGGCGGCTTCAAAGTAGAGAGTAGGAAAATCATGCCTCATGGTATGATGAAGAAAGTCGATAGCCTCTTTGATGCTATGGGGCTTCGGATTACGATCAGATTTTAAAACTAGTTCAGTTAAATTATCGGCAAAGGCAACAGCACGGGAAAGAGGATAAATTTTATCGCCTTTAATACCTCTCGGAAACCCAGCTCCACTGGGAAGCTCATGGTGTTCGCCCACAATTCCCAAAACTTCATGGGGAACAGTCTTAAGCTCCTTCAAAAGCATCACTCCTCGGAGAGGATGACTTTGAAACAATTCCACTTCTTCTTTTGTCATTTCTACTCTTGGCTTCGTCCAAAGCTCTTTGGGTATTTCACGCATACCAAAATCGTGCAAAATTCCTCCTAAAGACGCCAAACGTAAAGTTTTTTTGCCATGCCATTTTAGTCCTTGAACCATCAAAGTAGAAATCACAGATGTTCCCACCGCATGACGAACAAATTCCTCGTTATGCTTTGATAATTCATCTAGCACATCCACAAGTTGTGGCTTGCCCTCGATGACTGTTAAGGCACTTTGACAAACCTGCATCGCATGAGCGAGGGGCGCTTCTTCGACTCCCAGAGACGACATCTCGGTTAGAACGTGTTCCGCCGAACGAACAATGAACGACATTTTCTGACCGGTACTTGCGGGACTCTTAGTGGCCACGATTTCTGTGACCCGAGCACTATGTTCCGCAAAGGTTGTGTATTCGGCTTTGGTGACATAAAGATGTGTGATGTCTTTGTCTTGATATTTTCTAAGTCTATCAACTTCGAATCCATCGCCTTTAGTTACAACTTTAATGTAATGATTGTCCCCAAGACACACATAAAAATCCACGACGGCTTTGGAGCCGCCCACAAAAGTGTCCAAAGGAATAGCAATGTATTCAGCTTCACCCATAATACCTGTCAGTACTCATCGGTGAATCACGTTGATTAAGTAACATGACTTATGACCTACTCAACAAAAGAACAGTCTCAGAGTGAGATCGAGGGTTGAACCTTCATATGACTATAGGCCAATTTGGTAGCCAAACGTCCACGAGGGGTTTTTTGCAAAAACCCTTCTTGAATCAAGAATGGTTCATAGACTTCTTCTAAAGTGTCTCTTTCCTCATTGAGAGCAGCGGCGAGAGTCTCGATGCCCACCGGTTGACCCTGAAACTTTTCGCAAAGAAGAAAAAGGATTTTTCGATCCATATTGTCCAAACCGAGAGCGTCCACTTCTAAAAGATTAAGAGCAAAAGCTGCAAATTCAGCCGTTACACTTGCTTGTTTCTTCACTTCAGCGAAATCTCTGACACGCTTGAGAAGACGATTGGCGATACGAGGTGTTCCTCGGCAACGTTTAGAGATCTCTTCACAGGCATCATGAGTAACTTTCATTTTTAAAAGCTCAGCCGATCGAGACACGATCTCAACTAAATCCCCTCTTTCATAAAATGAAAGTCTTTCGACAATTCCGAATCGATCGCGAAAAGGAGAATTCAATAAACCTGTGCGAGTGGTGGCACCAATGAGAGTAAAGGGGGCCAATTGAAACTTCATCGCTCTCGCGCCTAATCCCTCCCCAGTGATGATGTCCAAACGATAATCTTCCATGGCACTGTACAAATACTCTTCAATGACTGTGTGAAGACGATGGATTTCGTCAATAAAAAGTATGGAGCGTGGTTTGAGAGAGGTGAGGAGAGCCGCGAGATCTCCTTTTTTATCCAAAGCCGGCCCTGAGGTGGTCTTGATTTCCACTTGAAGATGATGGGCAATGATATTGGCCAAAGTAGTTTTACCCAAACCCGGAGGACCAGATAAAAGAACATGGTCCAAAGCTTCGCCTCTATTTTTGGCAGCTTCCACGAAAATCATTAATTTTTCTTTTACTTTTTTCTGACCAGGAAATTCATCAAAGGACGTTGGTCTCAAAGATTTTTCCCAGTGAACTTCGATTTCATTGGTGTGGGAATCTAAAACTCTCTCATCTGATTCAAACATAATTACCTCAGATATTAGTTAATGCCTGAAGGCCCTGGCGAACGCCTTCTTCCAAAGCTATCTCTTGGGGCATTTTAGTCACAGTTTTTTCGACTTCAGAAAGTTTAAATCCTAAATTCACCAAAGCAGAAACTATATCTTTCCTGATATTTCCCAAATGAGGCGAAGAAGGTTGAGGCAGCTTGCCTTTTAGGGACAAAACAATTTGTTCCGCGGTTTTCTTTCCCACTTTTGGCAGTTTAGACAAACCAACTGTATCTTCGGACTCAATCATATTTAGTAAATTCTCGACTCGTGTTCCTGAGAGAATTTTCTGAGCCATTTTAGGACCCACGCCGTTGACTTTATTCAGAGACAAAAATAATTCTTTTTCTATCACCGTAGAAAACCCGTAGAGCGTGAGAGCATCTTCTCTTACATGTGTGTGCACATAGACAGAGACTTCGTTTTGAAGACAAGCCTCTAAATCTGAAAGAGTGGACGACGAACAGTGCAACTCATAACCCACGCCTTGAACATCCATAACCAATGTTTGATGCTCACTCTGGTTACCAATATTAAAAATTTTTCCACGCAAAAAGGCGATCATGAATCACAGTGTTTTAAAGTTCGGGATTCAGGTCAAGCTTCGCTAAGCGGCTTCCTAAAAGTAATTTCTGAGCGTGATGATAAGCGGCAGCCAAGGCATCTGACGCATCTAGACTGTTTTTAGTAATTCGACCGGGGGCGAGATGAAGGGCTGATTCCAGGATCAATGCCACCTGCTCCTTTTCAGCAGCACCTTGGCCCGTCACTCCCTTTTTTATTTCCCGAGTGGAATATTCAGCCACCTGAACATGATGTTTAAGACATTCAAAAATGCAAACACCCCGTATGTGACCAAGTTTGAAGGCGCTATCCACGTTTTTTCCGATGAATACTTTTTCCACGGAAACCCAATTAGGCTTTGTTTTTTCAACGATTTCAGAAAACCTTGTGCCCAATTCGCGCAAACGTTCGTAGAAAGGACGATCTCCTCGTATCTTCAACACACCGTGATTGACGTAGACAATATCTGAATCCGCGGTCGGCGTGCTCATTCTCACAATTCCATATCCCAAATTTTGACTACCGGGATCGACACCTAAAATAAGCATAATATCTCTTCTGATTATTGTTTTGTTCCCGGCCCGATAAGTCAATTGGGGGTTCTTTTTATATCTCGTCGGCGTCGCTGGTTACGCCTTGGCTGTGCGCGTTACTTCCCTTTCTGTATCTGTTTACCCCTCCGTCTTCTTTTCTGATGGTCTTTTCTGATGAGTGCTGCGCGCGCTAGCGCTGCTTCCGTCACTGTATCCTCCCCCCTGTCTTCAATCTCAGTGCGTAATATAATATCGCTTATATTTTTGTTGACCGGGCACAAGTAATTTAATAAATTCTCAAATATTAATCGCTCGCATAAACAGGAGCTCAAACTTGAACTCTCGAAATCAGTCAAAAAACCATTCCAGAAACCAATTGAAACTTTTCAGAAAAGACGGGGTGGTTTTTGGTGGTGGCAACAGGCGAACCAATCCGACAGTTCGCAGGCCTTTTTCGCCTAAATGTTTCACACATGTGGTCATGCGCTCTGGCCATGCCAAGGGAGAGCATTCATTTTTGCGAAAGCAAAATAAATATGAAATCAAAAATATTATTAAAAAAGCCTCTAGGGATTTCTATGTGGAAGTCAAACGAGTGGAGAATGTGGGTAATCATTTGCATTTATTGATCAGAGCGTCCACGCGGGAGAAGCAATCCCACTTTTTTAGGACGATTTCGGCTTTAATTGCTCGCCAAGTGACAGGTTCAAGAAAGGGCAAAGCCTCGCGAATGAATCATTTTTGGGACGCGAGACCCTTTACACGATTAGTAAATTGGGGAAGAGCTTATAAGGCTGTGGTTCATTATTTAAGTTTAAATTCATTAGAGGCCATTGGGTTTAGTAAGCAAATGGCCCGCGAGTATTTGGCGAGTTTTTCCAGCGAGTGAGGCATTAAGCATAAAAAAATAAACGCCCTTGGGCTCGATACGTTCCTAGCGTTTATCTTTTTATAACCAGGCAATTTAAATCAGATTTTTCTGCACTGTAGCCAGAAAAAAGGGTCAGAGACATTTGTGGGGTACGTGATAGGATGACGGAATGAACTCAGTCAGCTCTGAATTTATTGAAAGATACCAACTACTTTATCAGAAGGATCCCAATAGCAAAGTATTTGCCCCCTTAGCTGAAGCTTATCGAAAGATGGGACTTATCGAAGAGGCCTTTAGAATTTGTGAACTCGGCGTACAAAAACATCCTAACTTTCCCAGTGGCCGAGTGGCTTTTGCCAAAGTTTTAATTGAGAAAAAACTTTTTGAATTGGCAGTTCCCCAACTCAAAGCAGCAGCCGAGTTCTCTCCAGAAAATATTTTGGCCCATCTTCTTTTAGGTGAATGCTATCTCCAACTAAAAGAAATGAAGGAAGGCTTGAAGGCTTTTAAGATGGTGTTGTTTTTAAATCCTACGGATTCTCGAGCTCAAGAAACTGTCAAAAGATTAGAAAGCCTTACGGCGGACGAATACACTACGGATGTCTTCTCTCTTAAAAATGAAGAGAAAGATGAGACCCCCAAAACCTCAAATCCCACTTTGACTTTGGACTCGCTCACCCAGCAACGAATTTTGGAAAGAAATATTTCTCTCGCCGACGCTTTCATTGTGCGTAACGATGCTGAGAATGCTCTGAAAACAATCGAGCGGGCCCGGGATCAAATCGGTGCCCATCCAGAATTAGAGAAAAGAAGAAAGCTCCTCCTCTCTCGTTGGCAAGCCAGCATGACCACGATGCCTCCTCAAATTCCGGAATCTCTCCGTCGGGAAGACAAAGCCAGAAGAAGAATTGAAAAACTCAATCGCCTCGCGGAAAGAATACACAATCGGCGAGTAAACGCCGCAGCAAACGCTCCATAGTTTGCCTTCTTTGTAAATTTGGGTCAAAACCATCACTTATTTTTATTTGAAGAGGTTTTCATGTACGAACTTGGCGATTTTCGAAAAGGCCTGAAAGTTTTAATTGAAGGTGTTCCCTTTGTTGTCGTTGATTTTCAGCACGTGAAACCTGGAAAAGGAAACCAATTCACTCGGACCAAATTGAAAAATTTAATTACGGGGTCAAATCTCGAGCGAACTTTTAAATCTGGAGAAAAATTCGAAGTTCCCGATATGGAAACCAAAGATATGACTTTTCTGTATAAAGAGGGAAGTAGTTATCTTTTCATGGATAAAACAACTTATGACCAAGTCTCCATTGAAGAAGAGGATTTGGGAGATTCTAAAAATTACCTCATTGAAAATTTAGAAACCACAGTTTCATTTTTTAACGGAAAGGCCATTACAGTAGACGTACCTAAGTCGGTGGTTTTAACTGTGACAAAAACTGATCCAGGACTAAAGGGGAATACAGTTTCCGGTGGTGGTAAGCCCGCAACTATGGAAACTGGTCTTGTGGTCAGTGTTCCACTTCACATCAACCAAGGTGATCGTTTGAAGATCGACACTCGCACCGGTGAGTACATCGAACGTTCAAATTCTTAGCCTCTCCTCGCGTCCTAACAGGATGCAAAAAAAGTCCTTTTTTTTGCGCTTTACTGAGATAATGACTCGATGGTTCAATCCGTGGAGTCTCGCATACATAAGCTACTTTTAGAACACAGAGACTCTCTCAAAGTTGCGGATCTTCTTTTGAAGGATTGGGAAAGCGGTCAGCTGGCATGGATTGAACAAGAATCTGTGGGTCACTTTCTCATTCAATGTGGATTTTTACGCGCTTACTTTGATCAAATTGTAAAAGTATTAAAAGCCGGAAAAAAAGTTCCTTGGTCATCTTTTGCCGAGGCGCTCGCTCAAAGTAAAATTAAACTTTCAAAAGAAGAATTCGATCAGCTTTTTATTGGAGCCGGTGAAGAGCAAAGTCTCAGTGATCTTGTTAAATGCACAGGTCTTGACGCCATCGATGGTCGCTTTCAAAAAATTCGTGAGAACATGGATCATTCGGTCATACGAGCTGAAAAAACACCATCCCCCCCTGAACCTTTAGATGAAGCCGAAAATCTTTCTGATTTTTCATTACTCTCTGAAGCCCCAGAACCAAATGGTTTGGTGGAAAAAATAAAAGCTCGTGTTCAGAATCGGGATAGCGATCTTGTTGAAAAAATGAATGAGATTTTCCAAAAGGCATTAAACCATCGCCCAGACCAAGAAAAAGAAGCCGCGATTGCTTTAGGTATGGTGGGTGCATGGTCAAAAGGATTAGAGATTTTAAGAAAAGCCAAGCCCTCCTTTCAACGAAGCTTACTTGAATTGGAGTTTCTCATTCAAGGTGGACGCTTCGTAGAAGCCTTCGAGCTTAGTGAAAAAATGCTAACCCAATCTCCCAGTCTCCAACAAAAAGGATATATTCAATTTGTCCAAGCTCAAGCCTTGGTAGAGCTACGAAGACCTATCGAAGCTCAGAAAATTCTCGAAAATTTAATTCTTGAAAATCCAAATCACACTTCTGCCCGCACTCTTTTGAACGAAATCCGCTCGGAGGCGAAGTGAAAAAAAACATCCTTCATATTTTTATTTATGCCCTCTTTTTTTTAACCCTAGGTTTTTTTAATTCCTATCACATCCCTCAAATTAAAAAATGGGTGCGCAATCAAATTACTCTCCAAAGCGAAAAAAGACTTCCTGTGCGAATTTTAGTTAACGACATCGGTTTTAGCTTGCTCCCTCTTGGATTGGAGCTTAGAGAAATTCAGATTTTACCAAAAGGGGAACTTTCAAAACAGATGGCTCCCCTACATATTGACCGTGCGGTGGGGGGATTTCACTTTTTTAATGTTCTTACAGGAAGTCGCAACATCGTCGACATTTCGATCTTTCACCCTCAAGCGACGGTCATACAAAAAAAGCAAAAAAATGAAGCTTCACTCAGATTCGCTGATTACGACTTTGATATACCTATCGAAAAATTGCTCACACTTCCTTTTCACAATATTTCGCTCTTTAATAGTTTGCTCCGTTTCAAAAGTGAAAACGCAGAGATATCAACTGAAATTAGTGGCCTCGATCTCAGCGTGGATTTCACCGGAAAAAGCATAGGACTTCAACTTCAAACCCCCGAGTTTCGTTTCAGAAAAGAAGACCTGAGCCGACATCTTAAAAAAATAGCTCTTGAGCTTCAAAGTATCGTGGATACCAACTCTCTTCAGATTTCTTCGCTTAAAATTCAACGGGGCGACTCCACAATTATTGGCGCAGGTTTTTTTGAAGGAGATGTTCAGAAACTTCACTTCACCAATAGCTCTATCAAAGGGCGTTTGAACATCGATATTGAAGAGGCCCTTCATTTTGCGTCAGATTACATAAAAAAATATGATCTCCCCTCAGTACGAGGTCTGCTTGACACCAGTTTTCAATTTACTAAAAGTTCGGGCAATGAATGGACCGGCGGCGCGCAACTCAAAACTCGCCAACTCGCCATCAATGAATACAAAATTGGTGAAATCACGACAGAATTCAATTACGAAAATTCAGCTCTTAGTTTTCCAGAACTATCTGTCTCCAATGACGCTGGCGAAATACGTTTAGAAAAACCTCAAATCGATTTCAAGGATAAATATTCTTTTAATACGACTGTGGATATTCGCTCTCTAGAGATCGCACAACTTCTCCTTCAGTTGGGGTTACCAAAAAGTCCGTTGGTCATTCATACGACGGGTAAAATTCCCTGCAAAGGAAGTCTTAAACCCTCTGTGAGCGTCGATTGCACGGGAATCCTTAGAGGTTTCGACACGAGAATTTTTGATAAAGATAAACCCACGAAAACCATTGTTGCCATAAAAGATTTCAAAATCGACGGTTCTGTTCACATCGATGAGAAAGGTATTTACCCGAAAGCGGATTTATCTTTGGGAAGCAGCAAAGGTTATGCCGAAGGAGAGATTCTTTACAAATCAGGTTTTCAATTTCGTTACAATACTCCCGAATTAGACATGAAAAATGTCGAAAATCTCGCAGACTTAAAATTCGAAGGAGCAACTGAAATTCGGGGAAGCACGAAAGGAAATGCGGATTATGCCACAGTGGACTTAGACATGAGGACGCGAGATTTTTGGTTCGAAGATTTTGCCATCGGGAATTCCGGGGCAAAATTGGAATACAAAAGCGGAATTTTAAGTTTCAAAAACATTAAAGGTAATTATCGAACCTCACAATTTTTGGGAGAAGTGGTTGTTAATATTCCTAATAAAAGTGTAAAGGCCAATGTGCAAGCACCAGTCGTTGAAATCAATGATATCCAAAAGGGCCTGGTTCGAAAAGCTCAGCTCCCCTTTCAAGCTTACGGCGTCGGAAGCGGGAGTATCGACTTAGAAGGTCCACTCGAATTCACAGCTCTCACCTACAAAGTGCAGTCACAATTCAATCAGGGCTTCATCGGACCAGAAAGTTTTGACAAAGCTTTTTTCAATGTCCAAGCCACCCATGGAAACGTTGTGGCTGAAAAAGTTGAAATTACAAAAGGCGCTGGGAAATTTGTTCTTCATGGAAAGGGCTTTCCCAACGGGCAAATTGATTTGTCAATCAATGGACAAGGATTGCAGATTGAGGATTTTCAAACCATCACAGACAAGGGTGTGGGACTTACCGGTTTTATTACTTCTGATGTGACCCTTAAAGGTTATGTCTTTACTCCTAATGTGCACTTTACTGCCCAAACCTCTCACGTCATGATGGTGAATCAACCTCTTCAAGATTCAAAAGCCGATTTTCATATCAATCAAAGTTCACTGGAAGGAAAAGCAGAATTCATCGGAGACCGCATTCGCACGGAGTTTATTTTTCCTCTTGAAGAAAATCGCCCCTTTAAACTTAATATCGCCACTCAAAAGTGGGATTTTGCTCCCCTGTTCAACCTTATCTCCACCAATGTTCGTCAGCAAAACTACGACACTGAACTTACAGCCAACGTAAAGTTGGAATCAGCATCTGGTGGATATAAAAAGTCCACCGGTGTTATCCAAATTGATCAACTCCGTGTGCGCCGAAATGCGCTGCAATTCCAAAATGTGGACCCTATTTTAGTGCAATTGGATAGTGGCGGAATCGAAGTAAAAAAATTCTTAATTCGTGGAGACAACACGGATCTTCGAGCGGAATCCAAATCTACTGTTCCAGGTGCTTCAACTGTCGCTTTTGGTGGAAGTGTCGACATGAGCCTCTTGAGCTTCTTAACACCCTTTTTACAAGAATTAAGAGGAGTGTTATCAATCAAAAGTCAAATTCGACTTTTAGAGTCCGGCCTTTCCATTCAAGGTTCCGCATTTATTGATCACGCTTATGCCCAAATGAAGGACTTCCCTCACCCTCTTGAACAAATCCGCGCCGACGCACTTTTTACCGAGAACCGAGTTAATATCAACAGTGCCTCTGCCAATTTTGCGGGAGGTAAACTTTATGCTGACGGAGCTATTCGCATAGAAGGTTATAAGAAATTTCCAGCTACTATTTCTCTTCGCCTAGAAGACACCACTATTCGTGTTCCCAATGGGGTTTCTTCCAAAGGAAGCGGAAACGCCACGATTACAGGAAGTTGGTTTCCATATTTGATGGAAGGAAATTACACCGTGACAGAAGGCCTCCTGGACCGCGCCTTCGAACCCGAACAACAAAATATTGTGAGACGAAGTTCTTATCTTCCAAAAATTCTTTTACAAGATGTTTTTGATCCCGTGGAATTTAGCATTCAGACCCACATCAACGGAACTTACCAAGTCAAAAATGCTCTTGTGGATAGCCTGGTGACCGGTAGTCTCCTGATCAAGGGAACGCCTTCGAACCCTGCTCTTCTAGGTGAAATTCGACCGGTCAAAGGGGGCCAAATCTTTTTTCGAGATACACCTTTTACGATTTCCAATGGATCTGTGCGCTTTGATTCAGTGAATGATCTCAATCCCTTTATTTTTGGTTCTGCCACAGCACGAGTGAAATCAAGAGAATACGACACCAGCCCCTCCACCACCACACCTGCCAATGGGAATGCCAACACCACTCCAGCTCCGGAACCTCGAGCACGCACCCGAGATTACGATGTGAATCTTCTCATCCAAGGTCGGATGAAAAGTTTAAAGATCACACTGACAAGTCAACCTCCGCTTGAAGAGTACGATATTATTTCGCTTCTCGCTTTGGGAGTTACTTCACAACAACTTGAAAAGCGTCAAAGTGGTGATCAGGCAACGGATCTAGGATCCGCAATTCTTTCGCAAAATTTAGCGCTTAAAAACAAACTCTTTGATGTCAAAATTTCGTCTTCCAGCGCGGCAGAAGATACCAACGTGGGAGACTCAAAAGTCACTCTCAGTCGACAATGGACTCAAAAGATGAGCACGAGCGTAGGAAGGACATTTCGAAGCAACGTGACCGATGCCAAGTTAAAGTACGATTTAAATGATAATCTTGCCGCGATTCTTAATTGGGAAGGTCGACAACAAGCAGAAGAAACTAACCAACAAACAAAAAAGACAGTCAATGATGTGCTCGGAGTGGGATTAGAGTATGGGGTGGAATTTAAGTGATTTTAGCATTCGTACGTAAATTCTATTCATTCGTCTTCTTGGCTGTACTTGTGTCGTCGTCTGCATTCGGTCAGGGCATCGTTCGTGAAATCGAATTGAAAGAGCTATTACCAGAAGACATCCAATCGACAAAAAAACGATTTTCTAATGTGATGACTACCGGTGCGACTCTCGCGGAGGTCGATGAAATTCTACGCCATTTATTTAAAACTAACCACTACGACAATGTCGAAGCAAGAGATGTTCAAGTTAAAGGGCGAAACTTTGTTCAAATCATTGGTTACCCTGTAGAAATCATCGATGATGTGGAAGTCACAGGCAACGACAACATGGATGAAGATGATATTATTGAAAAGCTAGAAATCCAAGTCGGTAAGCGACTTCCTAAAAATCAAATTCTTCAACTTATTCCGAGTGTCGAAGAAGCCTATCAAAAACAGGGCTACCTCAATGCCAAAGTCAAAGTGGATTTCAAATCACTCTCTCCAGAAAAAATCTTAGTGAACATTCGTGTTGTAGAAGGTTTGCCTTGCCGAGTTTCTGACATCACCATCGAAACATCCAATCCTATTTTAAAAGAAAAGTTAGCCAAAAAAGTTCGGAGCTTTGTTGGAGGAAAGTTTTTATCCAACATCACCAATAATATTCGCGAAGAATTCATGGGTTATTTCGTAGAGGAAAGATTTTTAAATGCCAATCTTTTAGAACCCGAACTTAAATTTTCTCCCGATAAATCCAGTGTCTCCATTCGCTTAGCGGTAGAAAACCCTTATCAGTACCTTATTTTTTATGAAGGCAACACTTCCATAGAAAGTATTCGCCTGTCGAAAGCTCTAAAGCTCAGTTCAACGGAAAGATTTGGTCTAAACCCCGCGGCTGAACTAGCTGATCGACTCCGCATTTACTACCAAAAGCAAGGTTACGCCAATGCCAAGTCTTCCTTTGACGAGCAAATTATTGCTCGAGTGTATATTAAAAAACTTAAACTCAAAATCGAAGAAGGCCCTCGCGTTCGCATTCATGAGATTGAAGTGGCAGGGAAAATATCAAAAAAATCAAAATATTATGCGAATTTCATCAAAGAGCATTCCAGTGATTTGATTGATCTTGGTTATTATAATTTAGACGATTTGGAATTGGGCTATAAAAATCTTATCACCGAACTTCAGAATCAAGGCTTTCTGCAGGCTAAACTTCAGTCCGCTCGCACTGAGTTTTTACGAAAAGGCCAATACGTTAATATCAAAGTTTTTATCGATGAAGGACCTCAAACACATATTCGAGAGATCAGATTTAAAGGTATTCATGCGTTTCAAGAAAAAGACCTTCTCGATGTAATTAATTTGACAGCGGGCTCGCCCCTGAGTCTCAACACTTTCGAAGCGAGCATTCCAAAGCTTCGAGAGTTTTACACAGCTCATGGTTATCTCGACATGAAGATTAATGAAAATTCGAGCAATTTTATTCGGTATAACGAGCTCAACACTCTGGCCGAAATTGAATATGATATCGAAGAAGGGCCTCTCGTTGAAGTCGCCTCTATTCTTATTCAAGGAAATGAGCAGACCAATGATGATGTGCTTTTACGAGAAATCGATTTCGAACCAGGCGACAAACTCACCAGTTTAAATATCAATGAATCAGAATTTCGTCTTCAGCGATTGGGACTTTTTTCTTCGGTGGCGATTCGAACTCTTGAAAAAGATACTCCCATTTCGAAACGCACAGTTATCATTGAAGTGATCGAACGAAATCCCGGTCTGTTTAATATCGGTGGAAGTGTGAACAACGAATTGGGCGATCAGTACGGGTTAAGCTTTCTTGCTTATAGCGGAATAGCCTATCGAAATCTCCTAGGAACCGCTCGAGCAATTTCTCTTCGTGGTGAGATGAATTACAACTTAGACACGAGGTTCACCGAGTACGATTTGACGGCTTCTTATTTAGAGCCATTTGTTTTTAATGATCGTATTCGAGGACGTGTGAATTTCACCAAGAGCGTTCGAATATTCAAGTCGGAACCTGAACGCTTATTGGCATTGGAAACACATCAGGTGGGCACCACCCTTGAAAGAGATTTCGGTCGCTCAGTCAAATTCACCTGGAATTTATGGAGTCTTGCCAATACAAGAAAGTTTGCCGCGCGAGGAAATTACAATTCAGGAAGCGGCGGCGAAGAAAAATTGTCCATTGCCACCATTGGACCTCAATTGGACTGGGATTTAAGAGATCATCCCTTTATGCCCACGAAAGGAATATTCTTTCGTGTGACCGGAGACTACTCCGATCCCAATCTTGGATCCACACAGACAGTTAACTTTTTTAAAGTGTCCTCTAGTTTTAATACTTATCTTCCATTGGGAAGTCCAAAATTTGTTTGGGCAAACTCCGTTCGCGGAGGATATCTAAAAAACCTAAGCAATGAACCTAAAGGGCGCGTGCCAGAGGAGGTCATGTTCACTTTGGGAGGTCGATCCACCATTCGAGGTTTCGATCCACAAGCCATTCCTTCACGAAACGAATTTTTAAACGAAATTAACGAGCGCGAATCAGATAAGCCCATGTTCGTCCAATTCAACAGCCATTACTATCTCCTTAAAACAGAGTTTCGCTTTCCCATTTGGGGCGACTTTGGAGGAGTTATTTTTTATGATGGTGGTGCCGTCGCTATCGCCGATATCAAATTCCAAGATGAATATCGTGACGCAGCGGGGGTGGGTTTTCGATACAATACTCCTGTTGGTCCAGTGAGTGCGGAATTGGCTTATAAATTAGACCGTCGAGAATCTCCAACGAAAGAATCCCCTTTCCGTTTCCATTTCTCCATCGGCGCCTTTTAATGTAGAATTACATTAATGGAATCTCCAGATGCAACCACCAAAACTCGCGAAAAAGTTAAAAGACCTTCAATGTTCAAGGTTCTTTTACTCAATGACGATTTCACTCCCATGGATTTTGTTGTTCATATTTTAAAAAAATTTTTTCAAAAGAATGATCCCGACGCGAACCAAATTATGCTAAAAGTACATCAAGAAGGAAAAGGCATCGCAGGAATTTATTCCTACGAAATTGCGGAAATGAAAGTGGACCAAGTGAATGCCTATGCGAAAAGGCACAAACATCCTCTTAAAGCTGTTCTTGAGGAAGATTAATAATGAAGACTAATAATTAAGACAAGGAGACTCTGATGTTGACCGAAAGAGTGGAAAACATTTTAAAAGTTGCCCTTGAAGAGGCCAAAAGACGGCGTCATGAATATGTCACCCCAGAACATATTTTATGGTCCATGATTCAAGATGATGAAACCAAAGATTTATTAAAGATTTGCAAATGCGATCCGTCTCGTTTGAAAAAAGATTTAGAAAAATTCTTTGATGAAAATATGAGCGATGCCGTTTTGCCTGAGTCAGTCAATATGGCCAATATGGCGGAATGGCTGCCTCAGTTCACTAGATCCTTTCAAAGAATTTTGCAAAGAGCCGTTATTCATGTGCAAAATGCTGGTCGAAATCAAGTGACTCCGGCCCATTTACTCGTGGCGATGTTCACAGAGACTCAATCCCATGCGGTTTATTTTCTTCAGGATCAAGGAATTCAAAAGTTAGACGTCATGTCGGCCATGTCACATAAAAGTAATTCTGAACCTTCTCGTCGAGAAGTGGCGGATAATGAGCTGAGGACCGAAAGCTCTCCCCTCTATGCATTTACTGTGAATTTAAATCAAAAAGCCAGTGAAGGAAAAATTGATCCCCTTGTGGGGCGAGAGGACGTCATCGAGCGCATCATTCAGACTCTCTGTCGACGAACAAAAAATAACCCACTCCTCACCGGTGAGCCGGGTGTAGGAAAAACCGCCATTGTCGAGGGACTGGCACATAAAATTGTTTTAGGTGATGTGCCAGAGTCCTTGAAAGAAGCTGTTATTTACTCCCTCGATATGGGTTCCCTGCTGGCCGGAACAAAATTTCGCGGCGATTTTGAAGAACGCCTTAAAAGTGTTGTGCGTTCTCTCGAATCTGAAAAACACGCCATTCTATTTATAGATGAGATTCATACGGTGGTGGGAGCTGGCAGTAGCACCGGGGGATCATTAGATGCATCCAATTTATTGAAGCCCGCTCTGGCCAGTGGTCAAGTGAGCTGCATTGGCTCCACCACTGACAAAGAGTTTCGTAAGCATTTCGAAAAAGATCACGCCCTGGCTCGGCGTTTTCAAAAAGTTGACGTGCCAGAGCCTAGCCTTGATGATGCCATCAAAATTCTAAGAGGTCTGCGCACTCGTTACGAAGAGTTTCATAAAGTTAAATACACCGACAAAGCGCTGGAGGCCGCGGTTCGATTGTCGACCCAACATATTCATGATCGGCAACTTCCCGATAAAGCTATCGACGTCATGGATGAAGCGGGAGCGCGAAAGCGTTTAAAGCCTAAGTTTGTGGCCGGTGCCGAAGTTTCGGTGAAGGATATTGAACTCACGATATCCTCCATTGCTCGTATTCCGGCCGAGAGCGTGAGCCTCAGTGATCGAGAGAAATTAAAAAATCTTGGTAAAAATTTGCGCCTTCTTATTTTTGGTCAAGACAAAGCCATTGAAAATTTAACCACTGTTATTAAGCTTGCCCGTTCTGGATTACGAAAAGCAGAACGACCCGTGGGAAGTTTTTTATTTGTTGGGCCCACCGGAGTGGGAAAAACAGAGCTCGCCAAACAGCTTGCACAACTTTTGGGTGTTCAGTTTCTTCGCTTCGACATGAGCGAATACATGGAAAAGCACACGGTGAGTCGCCTTGTTGGTGCCCCTCCCGGGTATGTTGGATTCGAAGAGGGCGGATTATTAACTGAAGCTGTGAATAAAAATCCCCACTCGGTTCTCCTTTTAGATGAAGTTGAAAAAGCCCACCATGATTTGGTCAATATTTTACTGCAAATTATGGATTATGGAAAACTCACGGATTCCAATGGACGAAAAGTGGATTTTCGAAATGTCATTGTGGTGATGACCACCAATGCCGGGGCGACGGAGGCATCTAAACAGGGAATTGGCATGAATGCCAATTCCCAAAAGGGAAAGACCCTTGAGGCTGTCAAACATGCTTTCACTCCAGAGTTTTTAAATCGACTGGATGGCACAGTGGAATTTGATTCTCTTTCTACTGAAACCGTGAAGAAGGTCGTGGATAAGTTTATTATGGAGATTCAAGAGAAGTTGGAACTCAAAAAAGTAGATCTCACTGTGAGTGACCGCGCCAGAGAGCATTTGGCAGAAAAGGGATTTGATCCCAAATATGGTGCGAGACCTCTTGCCCGAGTGGTGAATGAGGAGATCAATAAAAAACTTGCCGATGAAATTCTTTTCGGAAAACTTCAAAACGGCGGGAAGGTTGTTTTCGATTTCGATGAGGATTCAAAGGCCCTCACCTGCAAAGTGGTAGAGAAAAAGAACGACAAGGAAAAAGTGAAGGTTTAAATCATCAAGAAAATACAAGCGGCAAGAAGAATACGGTAAATTCCAAACATCCAAAAACCCTTGTGGCTCACAATTTCAATAAAAGTTTTAATCGCTAAACAAGCGACAAAAAATGCGACCACTATTCCAACTAATAATAAATGAATTTGCTCAGGCTGCACGGTGGGTAAAACTTTAAGTCCTTTTATAAGAGTCGCTCCCGTAAGTGTGGGAACAGCAAGAAAAAATGAAAACTCGGCCGCTTCTTTTTTTTGAAGGCCAAAGAAAAGACCTGCGACGATAGAAGCCGCCGAACGGGACACTCCCGGAATGAACGCCAAGCACTGACAAGTTCCTATGAGAAAAGCCTCGCGATAACTGAGTGATGAAATAGTTTTTTTACCTTTTAAATTTTGTCGATCTATCCACAAGAGGAAAATCCCTCCCAGAAAAAGTGACCATCCTACGACCGCCACACTTCCTAAAATGGCATCAATTTTATTTTTAATCAGAAGTCCTAAAATAGCGGCGGGTAAAAAACCAATGAGAATCTTTAAATAAAAACTCAGCGGAGCTTGAAGTCGCTTCCAGTATAAAACCAAAACACTGAGAATCGCCCCAAACTGAATAATAATATTAAAGCTCTTGACGAAATTATCTTCGTTTAACCCCATCACTGCGGAAACAATAATGAGATGCCCGGTTGAAGAAATGGGCAAATATTCCGTGACTCCCTCAACCACAGCGAGAACTATGGCCTGCAGCAAATCCATAAATATCCTTTTATCGGTTACATGAATAAGGCTAGCGGAGAAGAGAGTGGCCGCCATCAAAATTAAATCTTACCGCGGCGCGCTTATACTTGTTCCTCAAATTACATTTTAGATAGGCTCTCTCTACCAAGGGGGTCCATATGAAAAGTATTTTGAGTCTAGCAGCTATTTTAGCCTTCACAGGATATGTGCATGCCGACGAGAGTTTTGTGGGATTGGGGTTTGTAATCCAATCAGAAAAAAAGAACATACAAATCACTGAAATTTTAGAAGATAGCCCAGCCTCTCGAGCAAATATTGTTGCAGGCCAATGGATTACCGCTGTGGATGGTCAATCCACTGACGGAAAAAGCCTAAAAGAAGCATCGGAAATGTTGAGAGGTGAAATCGGAACAAAAGTCACTTTGAGCCTAAAGGATAATCTCAGTGATACTTCTGCCCGAGATGTGGAGCTCGTCCGTGACCTCATTGTGATCAAATGTTTTATGGAAGGAAACATTAACCTTCGCTTCCAACCTAATGGTAGTCCCAACAGCGGTACTTTGAATGGGAATATAGGAAATGAATTTGTATATACAAGTACCTACAATGGTTTATTAAATTTTTTCTTTAAGCAGAAGTATTTGAATCTCACTGTGGATAACGATTTGAGTGGAAACATTCATATTACCGGTTGGGTTAATGGATCCTTCATTGACTGGAGAGGGTTCAACAATAATATTTCGTCCTATCAAGCTTGTGTTCGATAGTTTGAAGGAGTTTAAAAATGGGCGCCCAGTGGAAGCACGCCGGGAAGGCTGAATCAAACGCCGCAAAAGGTGCGAAAATTCATAAGATGACTAAAGAGATTCAGGTCGCATCAAAAATGGGTGGACCTGACCCTGCCTACAATGCCCGCCTTCGGGCGGCCGTGGAAGCGGCTCGAAAAGCCTCCGTCACTCGTGACACTATTGAACGCGCCATTAAAAAGGGCGCGGGTCTTTTGGACGACGGCTCTTCATTTGAAACTTTGGTTTTTGAAGGGTTTGCTCCACATAAAGTTCCAGTGATTGTGGAGTGTCTGACGGATAATCGAAATCGCACCTCCAGTGAAATTAAAGCTTTGTTTCGCAAAGGCCAATTGGGTGCCATTGGAAGTGTGACTTGGATGTTTGATAAATTAGGAAGCATCGAGGCCACGCTTCCTAATAAATCCAAAGATATCGAAGAAGTCGCCATTGAAGCTGGCGCACAAAATGTGGAGCCGCTTGAGAAGCATGAAGTTTCTGAGGATCACATTGGTGCGAGGTTTTACACAGAACCTTCGGATTTGGATTCAGTGAATAAATATCTCAGTGGAGCTGGTTGGGTGATCACCCAGTCTGAGATATCTTATGTTGCGAAAAATTTTATGGACCTTAGTTCGGAGCATAAAAAGGAAGTGGTGGAATTTCTAAGCGCCATTGACGAGTTTGAAGACGTTCACCGGATTTATACGGCGTTGAAGTAAGCCCCCCTCCGGGATCTCAATAACCTCTCCGTTCACCTTAAAAAATGCCCTAAAAGGGCACCAAAAAAGTAAAAAACTCCCGGTCCATCCCATAGCGAACATATAGCTCCACCTGGGGGCAGGCATCTAACTTGCGAGAGGGAGAGCACGAGGAACGTGTGAGGTTAATATGAAAGAGAAAATTTTTGCCCTTTTATTTTTTATCGCCATTTTTTTAAATAGCCCGGCTCGGGCCGATGAATACGACGCTGACGAACTCAGCAACGCCAAGCTTGATGTCGAAATGGAAACCACTCAAACCGATGATTTAGTGGCTCAAAAAGTTCAAGTGGAGGACGACACCAAGGGCATTCGCAAAGATATTCAAAGTGAAAAACGCAAGGCTTCGCAACTCAAGCGATCCAATAATCATATTCGCGATCAAATTCAAACCCGTTTAGTGACATTAAGATCTGAGCAGCGCCGATTAAGTGATGCACAAAAACACGCCAGCCACGAATCTGCTGCTTTTGATAAACAATCAAAAAATTTAAATGATCTTAAAGCTAAAATTAATGATATTCGCGATCAAAAAACAAAGGCCCATGAAGCTTACAAATCGAGCCACAAGCAAATCGCCGACGCGGAAAAAGAAATTCGTGAACTTAAGCGCGAAAAACTAAAAACTGTAGCCGCCATTGCAAAATGGAAGATGGAATACAAACGTGCTGAAAAGAAACGTTTGAAACGCCTTGCAGAAGTTCGTCGCACACGCCATGAGATTTCTAAACTTCGTCGACATGAGGAGCGCGCGAAAAACCTAGCGCAAAAATAAAATGGACCTTGGACTTCGCCGATTGAGATTCACAATACCAGCCAAAGTCTCGCTCTTAGTTATTTCTACCGTTTTTGTTTCTGTTTTGGCCTTTTCTGTTTTTATTTTCATTAAAGTAAAGCAAGAAGAAGAAAAGGCCTACGCCCAAACAGTATCAAGTCTTGGCGCCCTCATGGGCGAACAGCTTTGGCGATCTCAAGAAGAAATTAAAAAAGATATGACCAGTATCCTGGCTCTTATCAATCCCAAGTTTCCTACGAAGAGCCAGGATTCGATACGCATTATTTTGCAAAAAAATCCGCAGCTCTTATATTTTGAGCTCTCACGTATTGATTCGACCACTCATCATGAATTGCTTTCGCTATTCAATGAGAATTCGTTAACCCAAAAAGCAATCGATCGAAAGGAAATTCGCGATCAGATTGAAAATGACATTAAAGAGTTCTCGAGAGAAGAAGAACACGACATTAACTATCACTTTTCCTCGCCCGCCAATCGATTTCCAATTTATATTTTTGAACTGGATCGACAACAAAAGATCTTTGCCGCTTTTACTCTTTCAAAGGACGCGTTTTCGGGAATCTATAACCCCACTTCACCGGTGGACATTATGCTCATCAACCAACCGTCGAACGATATTGTTTTTTCTAGCTCCTCCAAAGATTTCCCTGTGCATGAGTTTCTTAAAAGCATTGAAACTCTCTCGGCCAACCGAGGTGCCGATGAGAGATTTAAACCCTCCCCCACGGGCGCTGAATTTGCCATATATTTTTATCGAGCGGCTGACGGAATCACTCTTCTGACTTACAAAAATCTCTCTTCTGCTGGCCTTGACCAAAAATCTTTCATTCGTGATGTCGTCTTCTTTTTTGGTGCTGTTTCAATTATTATGCTTTTGATCTCCTTTGTGTTTTCTAAAGGGCTAACTTCAAGAATAAAGCGCATCGTCGGCCTTACAGAAAACATGGCCACTCGTTTAGAAAAGGTCACTGAACTCGCTCAACGCGATGGCCTTACGGGTGTGTATAATCAAAAGTATTTCCGACAACGTTTAGATGAAATCTTTCAAGATAGCCAACAAAATGGCCGTCCACTTTCTCTTGTTCTTTTAGATATCGACCACTACAAGAATTTTAATGATGAGTACGGGCACCAACAGGGAGATGTTGTGATTCAGCAATTGGCCTATTTACTCCTTTCTATGACAAGAAAAGTCGATTTGGTGGGGCGTTTGGGAGGTGACGAATTCGCTGTTCTTTTGGTCGACACCGAGCCGGCTCTGGCCCAACAAATCGCAGAGAGAATCCGCGAGGCTTTTCAAATGAAACGAATTTCCAAATTTGATGGAGACGGTGCGGTTTCAGGAACTTGCAGCGTGGGTGTTGCAAATTTTGACGGAAGAAACTTCCTCAGTTCCACAGAATTTATTAAATTGGCAGATGATTATCTCTATCGGGCTAAAAGAAGCGGCCGAAATCAAGTTTACTCTGGTTAAGAAAAGATTTTTTTAAATCTGTCGGGCGGCAAAACCTCGACCAATCGATCCCCCTCAATAAGCGTGTCCACAAGAAAGGGCCACTGAAATGAATCCTCAAAAGCTTTCAATGGACTAGTATGCGCCGACGACCCGATCTCTTTTTCTCCTTGAAAAACATGAATCAAATCTAAAGCATCAGCTCGCGCCAATTCGGCCAAACTTTTGGCTCCCCCCTCCACCATAATAGACTGAAACGGCCGACGTAGTTTTTCTGCAACTAGTTCGGCGAACTGAGAACTGAGCAAGACCTCTGCCAATTTTTTTTCTTTTACGACTATTGTTTCTTGCCCAGTGGCTAAGAAGTCTTTTCTCTTCAATAAGTCCGGTGAGACTTTATCGCGCGGATCCCAGATCACTCGCACGGGTTGTCGATGGGGGTGACCTAGCCGGCAATTGAGGAGAGGTTGATCGACGAGAAAAGTACTCGCACCCACAAGAATCGCATCATATTTTTGACGCAGCCAATGAGTGTATTCTCGAGATTCCTTATTAGAAATCCATTTGGAATCTCCATTTTTATCGGCGAGAAATCCATCCTGGCTTTCGGCCCATTTACCCACAATCATCGGACGCTGAAAATGCTGTTGAAAAAAAAAGGGAAGATTCCAAGCTATGTTTTCATTTTTCAATAGTCCGATCTGAACAGATTTTTGCTGATTTTTTAATTCTTGAATTCCACGTCCTAAAACTTTTGGATTGGGGTCCTGGCAAGAAACAAAAACCTGCCTCCATTGAAATCGGTTAACCACTTCAAGACAAGGCGGCTGATGTCCCTGATGACTACAAGGCTCAAGAGTCAAAAAAATATCACATTTTGTGGGGTCACCATTGAAGCTCTGTAAGGCGACTCGCTCGGCATGTTCTCGACGATACTCTCTTGTGGAACCGGCGACGACGAGGTCGTCATTTTGAAAAACAAGACAACCCACGGAAGGATTAGGAGCTGTGATGCCACAAGATTTCATGGACCATTGAAGAGCCTGGCGCATCTTGAATTCAACGTCAGATTCGTCTTTTGCCCTTTTACCCAGAGGGTGACCAAAGTATCCACCGACTCGATAATTATTTTTTAAGAGAGCTTCTTTTTTCATCAAACAAATTAATCCCTAAGAAAATGACAGGTGTATCCACCGGGATGTTTAACCAAATAATCCTGATGATAGTCTTCGGCTTTAAAGAATTTTTTAAATGGAACAATTTGTGTGATTACAGGCTTCTTCCATTTGCCCGATTTATCCACTTCAACTTTTACTTTTTCTGCAATCTTTTTTTGCTCTTCATTCTGATAAAAAATTGCCGATCGATACTGAGAGCCTTTATCATTACCCTGCTGATTCAAGGTGGTGGGATCATGAAGGCGAAAAAAATATTTTAAAATTTCTTCGTAACTAATCTTTGAAGAATCAAATTTAATTTGGACGGCTTCAGCATGACCCGTGGCTCCTGTTTTTACGATTTCATAAACAGGTTGATCCACTTCTCCACCGGTATAACCCACCTCAGTTTCGATGACCCCTGGTAATTTTCGAATCAGGTCTTCGACGCCCCAAAAACATCCCCCCGCCAGAGTCGCAGTTGCCAGTTGTTCCATAGATTTTCCTTTGGCTTTATTTACTTTCGTGCTTGCTTGAGCACCAGCCATTATCGCCATACTTATGATCGCAAGTACGATTTGTTTTTTCACCGACCCATTATCCTCAAGCAGGCTCGCGTGAGCAAGGGATAATTTCGATTTTTAGACCCGCACTTCAAGTTCAAAGTGCAACGATTTACGAGATGAATGATTTCGTGTGCGCTTTTTCCTTGACTCTGAACCATCGTTCACATACTTTTCCAAAAGTATGTCGAGAAAGACCAAACAAAAACAAACTGAGTTTTTTAAGAAGCAAACCAAAGCTTATGGTGGGAGTTTACTTAAAACGCGCAAAGGTAGATCTCAAGGTCGCCCACTTGACACCAAAAACACCATGCATTTGATCTTGAAGTCCTCGCAAGCTAAGGGGGAGTGGTCTTTCAAAAAACCTGAAAACGACAAAAATATTCGAAACATCATTGAGAAGTTTTCAGTGAAATACGGAGTTAAAATTTTATCTTTGGCAAATGTAGGCAACCACCTGCATTTTCATTTAAAACTCAATAATCGTTACACTTATAGAGCATTTATTCGAGCCCTCACATCGGCCATTGCCATGGCGGTCACAAAAGCAAGTCGAATAAAACCCTTAAGTAAAAAATTTTGGGATTACAGGCCTTTTACGAGAGTGATTGTGGGGTTTCGAACTCTCTTAACTTTGAAGGATTATATTTTTATCAATCAACTGGAAGGCATTGGGCACTCCAGAACCGAAGCCAGATGGATTTTGAATTATGATCGGAAGTTTCGAAATACGGCTTGAATAGAAAAAGACCAAACTGGTGGCTGAGGAGGGATTCGAACCCCCGACCCGCGGATTATGACCCCGCTGCTCTACCAACTGAGCTACCCAGCCTCTAGGAATTAGAAGCGCCAAGTTAAATGGGGCTTAAGAATCTGTCAATAATTGACTCAAATTTGGTTTGAGTTTGCAATCGTAAATGGTTCACACACTGCCCACTGATGGGCGGATCTTTACATGGAGGTTTGAATGAGGCTGATTACAATTCTTCTTGCTCTTTCTTTTGGCCTATTGACAGGTTGTCAACAAAGTCATCGGCAGCAGGGCCTATTGGCTCTGGAAGAGACGATACAAGGCACAGCACAAAACACAGCAAGCCTTCAGGTGGTCGGACCCACTGGGGAAGGTATTGCAAGAGCTCAAGTTCTTGTCGGTGAGATAAAATCGGGGCGACAGGTGATCACGACCGATGAGCAAGGAATGTTTGTGGCCCCCGATGACTGGATTTCAAACGAAACAGTATCCATTGCTGCTTCCGGTTATATTCCGGTTACTTTTTACGATCAAACACCTCAAAATCAAAAATTTCAGCTGCGAATGGTTGAGAAAGTACCAGCCCTCGAAGTTAAAGGGGTCGCCAACGGATTTGCTCCTTACATTGCAGACAAAGACGGTAATCTTGATTTTGCACTCGCGATGCCCATGATGACGAGAGATCAGGTTTTTATTTTCAATCAAACTCAGGTGTTGAGTCCAGAAGCCGATATTATTTCTGTTTTTGGTCAGAAAATTCCTATTCCCTCTAATATCAGCCTTCCCCAACAAAGAGAAAAATATGGGCTTTTTAGTTTTACTCTAGAGAAACCCATTTATCGTTTAAAGGTTGCCGAGACCGGGGCCTACCCATTTGTCGCCATTCGCGCTCGCTGCGGACTTGACCCTCTAAAAAGTCGCTTGCCTCCCATGGAACTACTCAATCACGTACTCATTAACGGAGGCTCTGAGAGAATGGCCGTCGTCACTCCGTCAGGAGGTAAAATTGATTTCGAAATGGGAGAGCAAAATTTTACCGGCAAGGTAAGCCTCACAGCACCCGCGATTCCACCAGGCACAGTGATGGTGAGTGCTCCCCTAGCTCGAAGCGGAGAATATTTTTATCCCACTGACGTCAAAAGTTTAAAGTCCTATGAGACTCGACAACTGAACACAACCGTCAAAGGAAACAGTGATCTTTTGACGATTCTCACGTCTGAAAATCAATCCCGTCGAGCGACCAGCGCCTATTTAACTTCGATTGGTCAACAGTCCAAGTCCCTACAGTTTTTAGGTTTGTTCAATGTGCCCACAGTTAACACAGAAAAAATCATGGTGGATTTACCCACAAAGCCTTCTGACATTGAAGCTTCCGGAATGTATGTGACACTTTCTCGAATAGACGTTCAAAAAGTGGGAGACGCGTATATTGAAAATACAATTCGAGTGTGGGAGTTTTATTTGAACAATTGGACCTCGGAGATTTTATTGCCTCAGTTGCCCGACGGCATGGGATTTCGAAGAGATGCAAATGTCAGATATCGCTGGGAGATCAACTTCATGGCTCGCGAGACCGCCGACGCAAAAGAGATTTCCTATGTGACTCGTAACTCTGTGGATATTTGATTGCAAAAAAATATAAGAATTATTTTATTTTTTTGGTTGGCGGGTTGTGCGGGTCCACAGACAAAGTACGAGATTGATGCTGATGCCGTCGAACCTGAAACGAGAGTCTTAAGTGCTTCAATCGACAAGGTTTGGAGAGCCACACAGTTGGCCCTCGCCGAATATCCCATTCACGTAAACAATCAAGAGGCCGGTGTCATTGAAACTGAATTTATTAAAGCTGATCAAGGCTTCAAAACTCCGGGCCAAGAAGTGCGCGGTGCGAGAAGCGGGAAACGCTATCACCTGCTAGTCAAAGTGTATAATTTAGCGCCGGGAAAAACCAAAGTCGTCATTCGCAAAGAAGTCGAACTTCAAAGAGATTTTTTTTCCGGCCGCGAGAAAACTCCCAGTGATGGGCTGGAGGAACTGGCGGTCATGTATCGATTGGAGCGCGAACTCAATATCGACAAAGCCATAGAAAAGAACTCTACCGAACTTGATCTTTAACTACTGATTTTTTGCGTATTGTTTTCGCCACAATTCCAAAGACCGTCGGGGGTTTTCATCTTTTCGCTCACCGGCTGCTCGTTCAAGACCCTCCACAGCAACTAAGTGAAGCGATTTATCTTTATCATTAAGGAGTTTGGCAAATTTGTCTTGTGTCCCTTTTGAAGCTAAATCCACCAATGCCGAAAGAATCTGACGACGTATAAATAGGCTTTGTTCGCCACGAAAATTTTCCGGCGCATTTAATTTCTCCCATAAAATAGATTCAGCTGTTTTGTCATGAAGATCATGTATAACTTGCACAGCTGCCGAGCGCACAATCAAAGCTGGATCCGATAAAAGTTTTTTGGCCCAAATCACTGCCTTTGTCTGATTGATCTTCTCTAAACCCTTTAAACCGGCGTCTCTCATGTACCACTCTTCGTTGTCCAATGCCCTTTCGAGGTCGACAATCGACTCGGCCCCGCCAAGCCACGCCATAGAAATCACGGCTCTCCACCTGATGTCGTAATTTCTGGATGGGTCAAATGCAATGGCATGCAAATCACGATAACTTTTAGGACCGATTTTTCTTAAAAGACTCACTCGCTCCTCGGCTGGAAGACGCAGAGCCTGTTCAACACTAATCAATTTTTTTGGAATTGCCGAATGTGCCAACTGAGACAGAGTAAAAACAAAGATGCCGGCAAGATTCTTCACCACCTCAGCCACCCTTCATGAAATTTTCAAATTCATTGATCAGTTTTTCTCCCTGATCGCCCTCTTCCACTGTTTCTTCCGCCGTGGTGGAAGACTTTTCGGGGAGATCTTTTGTTTCGGCCAATAATTTATCTGCATCTAGGGCTTCGCCAAGGGCTTCTTCGGCGGCAGCCGCTTTACCCAGTGCCTCGTCAACGGATTTCACATGGGGAACAGACGGCTCAGCATCTGGAGTCGGAGGTGCGGCGGCGGTCTCTGCCGGCGCCGCCTCTGCTGGTGGAGTCGTTCCGATGGGCACAGCCGGAGGCGGTTCCGTTCCCATCAGAGCTGCAAATTGTTTTACATGATCAGAAGTGCTCCCAGATTCTTCAACTTTTGAACCCAGCTTTCCCTTAATAGCATCCAACTCGCCTTTTAATTTTGAATTTTCTGATTTGTATGTCGAGAGGTTGGCGATATCGTCTTCAATAATTTCATATTCGGCAAGTTTGGCCTGCAATTCTTTGAGCTTTGCTTCCATGGCTTTAATATCGGCATCAGATGCTCCCGTAGGAACTTGAGGCGCCGCTGTCTTTGCGTCTTCAAGAGATTTTTGTAAATCCTTAAGACTTGTTTCGCGCTTCTGGAGCTCTTGCTTGAGAGTATCCACTTCGGCTCTATGAATTGCCATTTGTTCGGGAGTCATGCCAGGTGCTGCTGCCACTGTTGGCATTGGGGTAGGGGGTGGAGGTGCCGCAACCACTGTGTCTTTAATGGATTTCTCAGCCTCTGCCATGGGCTGCTTAAGAGTGGTATTGTCCAAAACCTTCCGCAGAGTTTTTTCGATTTCACCAAGACTAGGTCCGCTGTCTTCGTCTCGCCCTGAGGTCACAGACCGAAACAGAACAAATGCGACAGTGAACAATATAAGTAAAATAAAAATTTCGATGAGAAACACATTGTGATCCATGATCCATTGCAAGAACTCGTCTAGATTCATATATTTAAGTTTGAAAATCATGTCTGCGAAAAGCAAGAACTCACAGTCTGAGTGGGAATCCCTGGCCTAAGGTCGAAGAAAAAATGGGGAATCTATCTTTGAGCTGGGCGACGCGTAGCCAAATAGGACAAGGTTTGGTTCACATCTTCCACAACGGATTCAAATTTAGAACTTCTCAGTTTTTCTACCTCTCGACGATAATCTACGAGTTCGTACTCCCGAACTAAACGCAGCCCAATTTTAATTTCGTAGGCATTGTTGCTAAGTAAGAGACCAGGAATATATTCTTTTCCAAAATCCAATTGATTTTTAGCAATGACAATTAACACGGCTCCTTTTTCTTCTGAAGCCGTCGATTGATCCAAAAACTTTTTAAGATGCTCTTTAGAGTTTTGATGTCCTTCTTCCACTAAACGCTCCGCACACCTCTTCACTTCGTTTTCTCCACCCTTTAAACAATATTTGTAACCCGTATCTTTTGTTTCCCGAGCAATATTATCCATCATGTCTTGCACATCTTTTTTACGAGGCTGAGATTCTAAAGGAGACCCGATGGCCTTTGCCGAAAAATGAGCAATGCTTGCCATGGCTGAAATGAACTTGGCTCCTAATCTTTCCAACATCTCCAACAATTTTTTTCGATGATTACGATCAGATGCACCGCCTGACCTTTCTAAGAAATTCTTAGAGAGATGCTCAGCTTGATCGGGCGAAAGAGAATCCATCATATGAACAACAGCCAAATATGCTTTCTCTTTTTCTTCTTCAGGTGAATGATCAAAACGCGCCCAGAGTTTGTTGCGCAACTCTGGGTCCACGACCAATACTTCCCAAGTCAATTCTGAATAAGGTGCGGTTTCAGAGGCCTGATCGCTGGCTCCCCCCATCATGGCGGCATTTTGAACATCTTTACGAAGATAAATAAGAAGAGCGACACAGTAGGCGACAATAATCCAAGCTGAAATCTTCAACTGTCTTTTGACTCCAGGAGAGATTTCCATATTTTCTGCCTAACCCGTCTTAGGTTTGACGACTGGGTAGAGAAATTGATCCATCGCTCTCAGTGCATCTTTGGCAAACAATGGTCCCATATTTTGATTGATGTGAACCAGAGCTTCTACGGCTGTGCGAGGTTTTGGAGTGTTTGTGCTTTTAAGTACTATTTCACAAAACGTGTCAGCCAAAGACACAAATTTGGCAAGTGGGTGAATGCGAACACTTTTGAGACGTTTGGGGTATCCCTGTCCCGCTTGATTTTCATGGTGTTCATAAATAATCGAAACCACGTCTTCTGGAATAAAGCCCAAGGACTCCATAATTTGCTGTCCGCGCGCCACATGACTTTCGTAAAGTTGCATCTCCTCAAAATCCATAAGTGCAAAAGGCTTTTTTATAAGCTCTTTAGGAAGTTGCCTCATACCAATGTCATGAAACATTCCTCCCAGCGAGAGTTTTTCCAAAGTGGCAACCTGGGTCCAACCATTGGCATGGCCCATACCCGTTGCGACCACGGCTACGGCCATCGAATGAGCAAGTAATTCGTCAGAGAGATTACCCAGTGCGGTCAAGAGATCGCCTAGAAGCTGCTTTGATTCTACTAAATCCAAAGTAGAAAACAGAACGTTTCTCGTGGCTTCAAGAGTTTTGGGATCTAAGCCCGTTTGTTCCAAGGAGTTATAAACTGAGCTCAAAGTGGCCGCGACGATATCTAACTTCTTCTTACTTTCAATTTCTTCGCGGGAGATCACAATCCCAGCAATGGCAAAGTTCTGTTTGAGATATTTTGGATAATCTTCCTTACGAACAAACAACTGATCCACCTGTTTGTTTTCGTAATTGACAGCTCGGTTAACCTGCAGAACATCACCGGCCCTAACAAGAAGTACATATTTGGAGTCTCCCAAACGAATAAAGACGTCTATGGGTAATTTGCTACCCGAAATAAACTCTCGTATGGGAATTCCTATCATCTGTTCCATCATTAGACTTATCGGTGGTCTTCTCTAAGAGCTTATTTTTTCGAGGGTTTTATATTAAAACCGTTTCATTTTGATTCATTTTTTTGCTATCAAAAGTGTGATGTCGGTATTTATTACTTCGTTTTATAAGTTTGAAGACAAAACCTCGCCACTTTTGAGTGAAAATCAGGTTTCCCATCGCGCGGCCGAAATCTCTGAATTTGGTCAAAGTCGAGATTTTAAGGGACTGGTCCTGTTAGGAGAAGAGGGTTTCAATCTAACTGTTTCTAGTTCAAAAGAGAAAGATCTCGACGAATTCGTGCAATTGTTCAAGCGCTGGGGTTATCAAGAGATTCTAGAAAAACGAAGCGTCGCAAAAAAACATCCCTTCAAGCATTTTCGAGTTCAAATTCGAAACGAAATTGTCACTCTTGGGGTTGAAAACATCGAAGTTCCCTCTCATAAAAGTTTTCATCTGAGCCCTGAGGACTGGCAATTAAGAATGCAGGAAGAAAACACTATTCTTTTGGACACACGTAACTGGTATGAAACGAAAGTCGGTAAGTTTAAAAATGCCGTGGAGTTAAATCTTGAGGAATTCCGTGAGTTCCCGGAAGCCCTCAAAAGTAGCGGCCTGCCTAAGGATAAAAACTATCTTATCTATTGTACTGGCGGGATTCGATGCGAAAAGGCCATTGTCGAGATGCAAAAACAAGGCTTTGGTAGTGTTCATCAGCTAGAGGGAGGCATTCTAAAATATATTGAGAATTTTCCTCAGCAAAACTTCGAAGGGGAATGTTTTGTATTTGATCATCGCGTTGCTGTGGATCAAACTCTTCAACCAACTGAAACATTTAGACTTTGTCCCCATTGCGGACAACCAGGAGATAATAAAATAAATTGTCTTCGATGTGATCACCTCGCCATCATTTGTTCCAAGTGTGAAAAAAATGAGTATTATAAGACTTGTTCCAAACACTGCGCTTACCAATATAGGATAAGGCCAGGAAAAAAAGGATCTCATCAGGAAGAGTCGACCTACTATGACACCCGTTCTTCACAAAATTCTTGAATATCCAATTTTTGGTTTTAACTTCGCCCGTTTTCTTCATTTTAAATCTCAGCATGCTTTTCTGAATTTATTTATCAGTCGACTCCCTTGGGTGGACAGAAAATTAGTTGAGGCCGCAACTCAAAATGGTCCTCTTACTGGACTACTTTTAAAGGAACTTACCTCTCTCCTAAAACAGGACGCTCAAAATATTGCCACCGGTGTTTATCCGGTTACAGTTCTAAAACCTGAACGCCTCCAATCGCATTTTATGAGATTCCCCCTACTCATATGGGATGGAATTAAAATTTATAACCGACGCGTAAAAAAGCTTCATCAATCTTTTAGTCTTAAAGCTCAACAGCATTTACATGAGGTGCCTGAATATTTTCGGCGTAATTATCATTTTCAAACAGATGGATATTTGAGTGAACATTCCGCGGAACTTTATGAGCATCAGGTGGAGTTGCTCTTTAGTGGGGCAGGTGATGCCATGAGGCGTATTCTCTTAAAACCTCTGAAGGAAAGATTGGGAGACGCTCAGGGAAAGAAATTTTTAGAAGTGGCCTGTGGTACGGGACGCATGACTCGATTTATGAATCTCACTTTTCCTCAATCAAATATTGTCGCAACGGATGTGAGCAGCCCCTATCTTCAGGTGGCAAAAAGAAAACTCTCAGACCTCTCTCGTGTAGACTTTCTTCAAACTGATGCCGCTCAATTGCCCTTTAAAGATCAAAGCTTTGATGTGGTTTATTCTATTTTTCTCTTTCATGAATTACCTCTTGAAGTTCGTCAACAGGTCATTGGCGAAAGCTATCGAGTTCTAAAGCCTGGGGGATTGTTGGCTCTTGTTGATTCTGTGCAAATAAAGGATTTCGAAGAAATAAAAGAAGCTCTAGATCAGTTTCCAGTAAACTTTCACGAACCGTTCTATAAAAACTATATTCAAAATTCTATGGAAGCTATTTTTAAAGATTGTGGATTTCAATCCATCGAAACAGGCCGCGGGTTTTTATCCAAATTTGTGATTGGAGAAAAAGCAATCTAAGGGGTGCATACACCCCTTAGATTGCTATTTTTTTAAGAAGCTTTTTTAGCTTCTTCTTTGCAACTGCACTTCTCGTCTTTTGATTTACTACTATCGCATTTACAAGCCTTCTTATCATGACCGTCGCAGGCCATCTTTCCTTCTTTGCCTTTATGGCAAGTACTTGCGTTTTTGTCGCAATCGCAGGCAAAAGCTGGTGCCGCAAAATTCATGGATAAGATAAAAAATGAAAGTGGGATCAATTTCATATGAACTCCTTAATTTAAAGTCATTATAACTTGCATATTTGATTAGGGGCAGGGGAATCTTAAGATCTCTTCATATTTCTTAACGCTTCCGAAGATTTGATTAAATTCTGATATAAATTCCGCCTCATGCGTTGGTGGAAGAATCTCCCTATTACAAAAAAACTATATTGCGTGGTCGGAATCATGGCCGCCGTCGAATTTTTCACTCTTTCCGTAACCTTTGGTGAGGCTCTACGGTGGAAAGATCACACTCTGATATTCTCTCTTTTAATATTGGTTATCACTTTAGGAGGAACAGGATTACTTGTTACTTTTTGTATAGGGCGCGGCCTCTCGAATAACTTACAACGTTTAAGAAACTTTGCTCATGGTATCGGAACTGGAAATTACGATCAAATCATGCCAGTACATTCTAAAGATGAAATCGGGCAATTGGGTATGGCTCTCGCAAAAATGTCACATTCTCTAAAAGAAAAAACCGCAGAAACAGCACAAGCTGAAGAAGCCTCAAAAATTAAAAGTCTATTTTTAGCTAATATGAGTCACGAAATTCGTACTCCTCTTAGTGTCATTCTTGGATTTTCAGAATTAATGCGAGATCCCGACGCGACTCAAGCTGAGCGGGATCATTATGCTGGCATCGTTAAAAGAACAGGAGATAATCTGACGACCATCATTAATGACATTCTCGATATTTCAAAAGTAGAAGCCGACAGATTAGAAATTGAAAAAACAAGTTTTTCGCTTTCTCAGCTTCTTCGAGATATGGAACTCTACATTAAAATTCGTTTTGATGAACAAAGTGTGGATTTCAAAATGACACCCAAAGGTGAAGTCCCCGATTATATTATTTCAGATCCGACTCGCCTCAGACAGGTATTGTTGAACATTGTGGGTAACGCCATGAAGTTTACGAAAAAAGGACAAGTCGAACTGATTTATTATGTCGAAGATCAATTCCTTACATTTACCATACGGGACACGGGAATTGGGATTTCTCAAGAGCAGCAAAAAAGATTATTTAAATCATTTTCTCAGGGAGATTCTTCTATTCGTCGTCGATACGGCGGCACCGGACTTGGTCTAATTTTATCGAGAAAACTGGCTCGCCTTCTCGGTGGAGATGTCTCTCTCGTTCAAACTAGCCCTCACGGAAGCACCTTTAAAGTCGTGATTGCCTTTGAAGAATCCCGACCAGCGGTTTCAGTTGTTCCTTTGCGACTTGTGCGCGACAGAGAAAGTTTACCGCTTTCCGGAAAAAGAGTTCTCGTGGTCGAAGACATCGCAGAAAACCAACTTCTTTTGCGCCTTTATTTAAATAAAAGTGGTGCATTTGCAGATTTTGCCAGTAACGGAGTCGAGGGCATTAAAAAGACAGAAGAATCGAAATTTGACCTCGTACTTATGGATATGCAAATGCCTGTTATGGACGGTTACACGGCCACGAACGAACTTAGACAAAGAGGTTTTGAAGCTCCCATTATTGCTCTCACAGGGCACGCCATGAAAGAAGACCGCGAAAAGTGTCTTAAGGCTGGTTGTAATGCCTACCTCACAAAGCCTATTGATAGGTCAACACTGATAAATATGGTTATTTTATTTACTCGCGAATCACCACTTTCAACTAGCGTAATATGATATCGCGCGAAGAAGCGAGTCTCTATCAATGGGTTTGCTAAGATGATCATTAAATCCATTGGCAAGACATCTTATTCGATCTTCCCTCATGGCATGAGCCGTTAACGCAATGATAGGCTTGCTATAACCATTTTCTCTTAATCTTTTTGCAACTTCATAGCCATCCATAACAGGCATTTGCAAATCCATAAGAATTAAATCAAAAGATTTTTCTTCTGCTTTTTTAAGGGCATCCTTTCCACTAGAAGCAGTCTCGACAATGGCGCCGGCATTTTTTAAATGACGACTGATGAGGACTTGGTTGTCTAAACTATCCTCGACCAAAAGAATTTTTAAAGAAAGACTCCCTATATAAGGTTTTTCAGGACGAGTAGTACGGACTCCACTCTCAAAATTTTGAAAAATAATTTTTTCAGGAGAACCCGCGTCGACGGTGATTGTAAAAGTACTTCCTTCCCCCAACTGACTCTCGGTGAGGACCACATCTCCTCCGAGAGCCTGAGCTAATTTCCTAGAGAGAATAAGCCCTAAACCTGTTCCACCATAACGGCGAGTCGTCGAAGAATCGGCCTGACTAAATGGTGAAAACAACCTTGTTTTTTGTTCTTCAGAAATACCTCGACCCGTGTCTTTGACGACAAAGGCAAGTTTAAGTTGATTTTTATCTTTTAAGAGCTTTATCCGGATATCTACAGAACCACGATCGGTAAATTTGATTGCGTTCCCGACAATATTTAAAATCACCTGGCGAAGGCGAAGCGGGTCCGTGCGAATAAAACGGGGAATTATATCCTCAGAAGTCAAAGTGAGCTTGATTCCCTTTTCAGTGGCTTCCAAGTTTAACAGAGTTGAAATATCTTTAACGACCTCATCGAAAGGAATATCAATTTTCTCAACATCCATTTTGCCAGCTTCGACCTTTGATAAATCCAAAATGTCATTGATTATATTTGAGAGCAAATTTCCATTTCTCTTAATCGCCTCTACGCAATTGATCTTTTCTTCTTCGGTTAAATCCGAACTTGTTAAAACCTCGGAAAACCCTAAAACCACTCCCAATGGAGTTCTGATTTCGTGACTCATATTCGCAAGAAACGCGGTCTTTGCGGCGTTGGCTGATTCTGCTAATTCTTTTGCCAGTTTTAATTCCTTTTCTCGTTGGCTTAGATCCTCCGCCGTTTGCTTTAAATTCCTTCGCTCTTTTTCGCGATCAGAGACCACAGCTCCAACAATGAGTCCGGTAATCGCGACGGCTAAAACAAACACAAGAAGGTGGATTAAATTCTGATGACTGGAACCCATAACGAAAGGACCTTTGCCTTGGGCCGTCGACCAAATAGTCGAAAAGGAAATCAGAAATGTTGCACATGCAGCTCCGATTTGTCCGTAACGAAGAGCCGCCCATATAAGAAGTGGAAATATAAAATAGCTGCGAACCAAACGTGGCGTTGTGCTCGGTTCGATATTAAATACGAGCCAACAAACTAATCCTAGGCCTCCAACTAATAAAATTGTTTCAAGTATAAGTTTCGAAGTCCAATGACCTTTGGATATCTTTGATCCAAAAAGAACAATGATAGCAGGACCAACAGTCAGCACTCCAGCAGCGTCCCCAATCCACCATGTCAGCCACGCATATGACATTCCGCCGGTATCAACAACTCCGCCTATCCATAGACTAAACACCCCAATAGTGGCGCTGATGGTTGTCGCAATTAAAGCGCCCCATGTAAAAAAAGAGAGAACGTCCCGCACATTATCCAGAGACTTCTCGAAATTTGAAAATCTAAAACACAAATAAGCTCCCATTAGAGATTCCATGGAGTTACCGAAACCCATCAGGAAAGCCATAATGAGTGTTGCCCCGTAATAATAATTAATAAGAAACGCGGCCAAAAATACAGCTGGCCAAAATCGAAGTCCGAAAACAATAAGACTTGCCATCGCTACCCCACTGGGTAGCCAAACTACGGAAACAAAATTAGCGAGGGCAGAGTGAGAAAGACCAAGGTAGGCCAATAGGAAATATCCGGTCATAATCAAGGCCGCAATTTTTAAATCGGAGTAATATTTCCTCATTTTTAGAAGAGGCTGCCTGGACTGTCGCAACAAAACAAGTACTGGAGCTCCCCGGCATTTAAAACAACATCCAGAGGCGTATTATTGCGATTTATTAAGCTTTTAACTCCTATGTTAAGTCATACGAACTTTTTGTATAGAGTGAATCTCAGTATTCGAGGGTCTTTCCGGGCGGTTTAGGTAGGGGTATAAAAACAAAGGGGATTCGCGGTGTTAGCAAAAGCAAAGGATATTTCAGGAGATTTTTCATCTTTTATTGAAAATGAAATTAATCTAGAAGAACTAAATATTTCCGCGCTTCAACAATTTGCACGAATGAGTCTTGCGGCGTTAAAGGAAAACCAAGCTCTACTCCAGGCCACCCTTGATAAAGCCGCAGTTGGCTTTTGTCAGCTTCATGTCGATGGCCGATGGGCAGGATTCAATCAGAGATTTTGCGACTTCTTCGGATACACCCAAGATGAATTTTGGAAGACATCTATTGGAGATATTTCTCATCCAGAGGAACTTGCACTTGAACAAGAAAATATGACGAAATTGATCTCTGGGGAAATTACCAGTGTTCAGAGAGAAAGACGCTTCCTTCATAAAAATGGTTCAGTCATTTGGGGCCTTATCAGTGCCTCAGCCACCCGCGAAGACAATGGTAAGGCCAAATTTATTGTGGGGGTATTGCAAGATATTACAAAAAGAAAAAGCGCTGAGAATGAACTGAAAAAATCATTGGAAAACCGAGATCAATTTTTAGCAACTTTATCCCATGAATTACGGACCCCTCTCAATATTATTTTAGGTTGGGTCGATTTACTCAAGCGGGAGACCTTAGATCCATGGTCCTATCGCGAAGCCCTAGATACTTTAGAGAAAAACGCAAGAATTCAAAAAGCCCTTATAGATGATTTATTGGATGTCTCTCGAATTGTAACAGGAAAAATGATTTTGGATTTTTCCCCAGTTCAGTTTAAAACCTTAGTCGAATCTCAATTGGTTTCATTGAGCATGAGGTTTCAAGAAAAAAATCTAAAGGTTAAAACTGATTTGACCAGTCTTCCTACGCCAATCATGGGAGACAGCATTCGACTGACTCAAGTGATTTCAAACATTCTCACCAATGCTATTAAGTTCACTCCACCCTACGGACAAATTTTTGTGACCCTAAAGATCCAAGACGACAATATCGGAAGTTTTGTCCAGCTTACAATATCAGATTCGGGAAATGGCATTGAACCGAACTTTCTGGACGAAGTCTTTGAACCTCTTAAACAAGAGGAAATGGGAACAACCCGAACACATGGAGGACTAGGCCTAGGTCTTGCGATTGCAAAACACACTGTGCTCCAACATAACGGAAAAATATTTGCAAAAAGTGAGGGGCGTGGAAAAGGCGCCGAGTTTACAGTGGACCTTCCACTTTTGGTCACACCGACTATAACCCCCGCCGAGGACAATCCTCCTAAGCAAACTTCTGAAACGGACTTAACCGGAGTAAAAGTTTTATTGGTCGATGACTCCGAAGACGTTTTGAGTTTAGTGGAAGTCTGGCTACGAAAAAAAGGAGTAAAAATTAAAACCGCTAAGTCGGCAAAAGATGCATTTGATATCTTTCGAGTTTTTCAACCTCAAGTTCTTCTTAGCGATATTGGAATGCCCGAAGAAGATGGTTACTCTTTACTTGCAAAAATTAGAGCGCTTAGTCCTCAAGATGGCGGGCAAGTTCCAGCTGCTGCACTCACCGCTTACGCTCGTGATGAAGAAAAAAAACAAGCTCTGGCCGCAGGCTTTCAGATTCACATTCCAAAGCCATTCACTAGCAAGTGCATTGAAGAAACCGTCGCCTTGCTTACGAAAGCTTGAACCATTTAACTAAAAATTAATGATCAGAGCCAATAAAGGAATAAATCCAAAATAAGTAACTTTTGGATTGAGTGTTGTGCCACTCGTTTCATTTTCTGCATATTGGTAACTGTAGTAAGTTAATTGAGGGGCAATTTCTACTGAACTTGAAATACTAAAACCGTAACCCGCATCGATTTGATAATGACTGCCGCCCTTGTAAGTTACACTGCAGCCGCTTCGTTTGTTATCCAAGAACATTGTACCAATGACATAGACAGAATCTCCCCGATAACCAATGCTTGGACCCCACCCGGTATGTTGGTAGGTACAGTCAGTTGTTGCTCCATGATCTGTAATAGTGGGCATATGATAGAGAGCACCTATAAATATTCCCATGTCCGTGGTGTAACCTAAGCCTAAATCCACCCATTGATAAGTGGTGCCTGTTGTGGAGTTTGAACTAATCTTATTGGAATAATACATAAATGCGGGCTTAAATGCGAAACCTGCAGTACGGGCGTGAGCGGGAAAAATCACAGCTGTAGAAAATACGATAGAAAAAAACAGAATTAAAATTTTCATAACCTCTCCTCGAATTAAAAGGATAGCGTTCAGTCTCTTGCTCTTACAATCTTTTTTTAATCTAAATTAAGACTCAGTTTTGGTCAGTGGCACCCTGCTTGCACTTATTCTCAGTATGCCACGAGCACTTTGGAATGGATCTATAAGTTTTGGACTTCTTAACATTCCGGTTTCTTTGGTGAGTGCCAAAGACGAGTCACCTATCTCATTTGATCTTTTAGATAAGCGGGATTTTGGACGAATCGGATACAGAAAATATAATAAAAAAACTGGTCGCGAAGTGAGCCAAAATCAAATTGTAAAAGGTTACGAGTATGATCCAGACCAATATGTTCTCATTACCGATGATGATTTTAAGAAAGCTAATCCTCACGCCACCGAGACAATTGATCTAGAAGACTTTGTTGATCTTTCGGAGATGAATCCCCTTTTATTCGAAAAGCCCTACTATCTTTTACCTGGCAAGCGAGGAGAAAAAGGTTATGTGCTTTTACGAAATGTCATGAAAGAAACCGATAAAGTGGCTATTGGAAAGATCGTACTTCATAAAAAACAGCGTCTTGTGGCACTTCTTGCGATGGATAAATACATTATTTGCGAGGTCCTGCGATTTGCCAATGAGGTTCTCTCCACAGATACAGCTGACCTTCTGACAAAAAAAATTGATTCAGTCAAAATTTCCAAAAGGGAACTCGAAATGGCGCAAGAACTGGTTGAAGGAATGTCGGCCGCCTTTCAACCTTCCAAGTACAAAGATACCTATCACGAAGATATGATGAAATTAATTAAGGCAAAAATTCGCCGCGGTGGAATTGAATCTCCAGCACCAGAAAAACCAGAAGGAATTTCCACCAGTCAAGTCATCGACCTCATGCCTCTTCTTAAGCGGTCACTTCAGATGGCCCATCATAAGCCTCGTCGAAAAGTCCATCGAAGGAGAGCTAGCTAATGAGTCTTACCACCTACAAAGCGAAACGTGACTTTAAAAAGACCAATGAGCCAAAGCCAACAAGAGCCACCACGACTCATGAAAGAAAATTTGTAATTCAAAAACATTTTGCAAGAAGACTTCACTATGACTTTCGCTTGGAGCTTAACGGAGTACTAAAAAGCTGGGCCGTTCCCAAGGGACCATCCACTGATCCAGAAATTAAGAGATTGGCCGTTGAGGTGGAGGACCACCCTCTGAGCTATGGAAAATTTGAAGGGACTATTCCTAAAGGTCAATATGGAGCAGGTCGAGTAGAAATTTGGGATAAAGGAACCTGGAAGCCCCTGGGGAGTCCAAGGAACGATATAAAAAAGGGCAATTTAAAATTTGAACTCCATGGACAAAAATTAAATGGCGAGTGGGTTTTGGTTCGAGCCAAGGGAATGGGTAAAAAAAATAATTGGCTTTTAATTAAGCACGGGACTCATCAGGACTTAAAAAAAAAGACAAAAACTTTAAAATCACAGGTCCGCAATTAGCGACACTTTCGATGAGCCCGCCCAACGGACCTGATTGGGTACATGAAATCAAATATGATGGCTACAGAACACTTTGCCACGTGGAACGGGGGCGAGTTCATTTTTTCACAAGATCAATGCTGGATTGGTCTGAGCGTTATCGCCAACTCATTCCTTATTTAAAAAAATTAGATATATCTTCGGCGTGGTTCGATGGAGAAATTGTCGTGCTCAACCAAAAAGGAGTCAGTCAGTTCCAACTCCTGCAAAAATCCCTAAAAGATGGCGAGAAAAATTTAATTTATTATATCTTCGACTTACTCGAATGGAATGGAAGTGATCTAAGAGATTTACCTCTCTTCGAGCGCAAAATACGACTACAAGAAATTTTGCCAAAACATAAAGGACCTCTAAGGTTTAGCGAAGATTTTGAAGGTGAGGGAGCGAGTTTTTTAGAGGAATGTTGTCAGCTTGGGCTCGAAGGTATTGTTTCAAAAAACAAAAATGCGACATATGTCTCCTCTCGCTCGACCAACTGGATTAAAATAAAATGTAATCGTGGTCACGAATTTATTATTATAGGCTATACAGAACCCAAAACGGGTACTACAGGGTTCGGTTCGCTGTTGCTCGGTGCCTACAACGAGCAACGAGAATTAAAGTATGCTGGCAAAGCCGGAACAGGTTTTAATCAAAATACGATCTTAGATCTGATGAAAAAATTAAAAAAAATAGAAGAAAAAACCAGTCCTGTAGTTGATTTCCCCCTTTCTGAGCGAGGGATTCATTGGGTCAAACCAAAATTAGTCTGTGAAGTGCAATATTCAGAAAAGACAATGAGTGGAGTATTGAGGCATCCCTCGTTTAAAGGCCTGCGTCGGGAGAGCAAATGACAGACAAAATAAATATTTCGAACCCTGAAAAAATACTGATTCCAGAAAAGAAAATCAGAAAAATCGATATTGCAAATTATTTGGACTCAATCGCAGATTGGATACTCCCCCATATTTCCAAAAGACCACTCGCCATTCTTCGTTGCCCCGATGGAATAAATAAAGAATGTTTTTTTCAAAAAAAAATCGAGAACAATTCGGCTATTCACTCGCAAAATATCGTCAATGAAAAAGACAAAAATCAGTCGGTGCTTTATATAGACTCGAAGGCAGGTTTATTAGCGTTGTGTCAGTTGGGGGCAATCGAATTACACCCCTGGGGAACACATATTAATCATTATAAAAATCCAGATCTTATGATTTTTGACCTCGATCCAGGACCGGGTGTCACTTTTTCCGAAGTGGCTGAGGCTTCGCTAGAGCTAAAGGATATTCTCGAGTCGTTGGAATTAAAATCGTTTTTAAAAGTCACGGGTGGTAAGGGTCTCCATGTGCATGTTCCCCTAAAACCTCAGTACAGTTGGGAACAGATGAAGTCATTGGCTCAGGCGATATGCATTCAAATAGCTGGGCAAAATCCCACTCGTTATCTCACGACAATGAGTAAATCAAAACGACGAAATAAAATTTTTCTAGATTATTTGCGAAACGGCTTCGGCGCCACAGCCATTGCGACTTATGGATTACGCGCCAGAAAAGAAGCCGCAGTCGCAATGCCCATTGCTTGGAAGGACGTCTCTCACGTGACCCCAGATCAATTTTTTATTAAAGATGTACTAAGAATTTTAAAAAAGCGTCGAGATCCATGGAGTGATTATTTTAATTGTATACAAACTGTAAACATTTTGAATCAACGTCAATGATTTTAATTAAACAAATCGCGACGGCCATTTCTCTTAAATCAAAGCCTCATTTATAATGTAGTGAGCTAAATTTTAAAAAGGAGAAATTTATGAAAAGAGAAGTTGATATTTTCAGGCCTTGGTCCCGCTCTCCAAGATCAGCAACCGGAAATGATTTTTTCGGGTTAATTAATGACTTTTTAGGAGGAAGTGAGGCTTTCGGTGCCGATACTTTGCCAGCAGTCGACGTCAATGAGGTCAATGATCATTATGTTCTCAGCGTGGACTTGCCTGGAGTAAAACAGGAAGACATAAAAATTAATATTGAGGGAAACCAATTGTCTATTTCGGCTGAACGAAAAGATGACCGTGAAGAAAAAAATAAGGGTCGTCAACTTTCAGAGAGATTTTATGGTGTCTTTATCCGCACATTTACTCTACCCTCTAACGTTGACACAGACAAAATTGAGGCCACCTGTGAAAATGGTGTCTTAAAAATTGCTGTGCCTAAGGGAGCCGGAATGAGAGCAAGGCAAATCAATGTAAGCAGTGGAAGAACTGGAATATTTGACAGGTTGTTAGGAGATCGAAATAAAACTGAACGTCCCAACGTTCGCAAAGTTTCTAACGAGTAACCAATTTCGAGGAGTCTGAAATTATGAATGAAGTCGCACCCTATATTATGTTTGATGGAAATTGCGCTGAGGCCATGAGATTTTACGAAAAATGTCTGGGTGGTACACTGGAGATGTTTCCTTACGCTGAGGCTCCAATGCCCGAATTTAAAGAGATTAAAGATCGAATTATGCACGCAAGATTAAAACTGCCGTCGGCAGCGGTTTTGGCCGCGGACACACCACCAAATAAACCGTCAAAAAAAGGCGATAATATTCACATTTCTATCATTTCCAAGGATGTTCCCGAGGGAGAAAAGATTTTCGCCGCCCTAAGTAAGAACGGTAAAGTGAATATGGAATTTCAAAAAACATTTTGGACGGATGGGTTCGGAATGCTCACTGATCAGTTCGGGGTTAGTTGGATGGTCAGCTGCGCTCATTGAGACCTAGGGATTTGATGATTTTAATTGGGGCACAAGAGATTACTAAGAGCTTTTCGTCAAAACCTTTATTTGAAAGACTTAGCTTTGCCATTGAAAGTGGAGAGCGAGTGGGTTTGATCGGCCCCAACGGCGCCGGTAAAACCACTTTGCTTCGAATTTTGTCTGCTCAAATCGGCGCGGACAACGGACGCCTTTCCATCCAAAAAGGATTACGAATTGGATTTTTAGAACAAGTTCCACACTTTGCACAGAATGCCACTATTCATTCCACTATTTTGGAGGGAGCACGCGATCCCGACGATTGGGAGGAGATTGCCCGAGCACAAGAAATCATGGCAAAGTTAAGTCTCTCGGACTTTGACCCGGACACCCCTATCGCGAAGCTTTCTGGCGGTTGGAAAAAGCGCGCAGCATTGGCGAGGGAGCTTGTGCGCGAACCTGATCTCTTGTTGTTGGACGAGCCCACCAACCATCTCGACGTTGAAAGCATACTATGGCTTGAGGAGTTACTCGCGCATTCAAATTTTGCGACCATGACCATCACTCACGATCGATTATTTCTCCAACGAATTTCGAACCGAATTATCGAAATTGATCGCAGGCACCCTGGAGGCCTTTTGAGTGTGAGTGGCGATTATTCAGATTTTCTGACCAAACGAGCAGAAATATTAACCACTCAAGAACTACATGAAACAAAACTTCGCAACACTCTTAGGCGCGAAACTGAATGGCTGAGACGTGGAGCCCAAGCCCGGCAAACTAAACAACGAGCCCGAATGGATGCCGCAAAAGAATTGGCCGACACTGTGGGTGATTTGAATCAACGAAATCGAGCCCAAAGCGTGAGGCTTGACTTTCAATCCACGGAAAAAAATCCAAAGAAACTTATTGAAGGAAAAGAAATTTCCAAATCCTACGGCACGCAAGTGATTGTGCCCCTCACCGATATTTTAATCACTCCCAAAAGCCGAATTGGCCTTATGGGACCCAACGGGTGTGGCAAATCCACTTTAATAAAACTTTTAATGAAAACCGAAGAGCCTGACACGGGCCGCGTGTTTCATGCTGAAAAATTGCAAGTTTCATATTTTGAGCAAAACCGCGAAAGCTTGGATCCAAACTCCACCGTATTAAAAACTCTTTGCCCTTCAGGAGAAAAAGTAAATTATGCGGGTCAAGATATTCACGTTAAAAGCTATCTCGCTCGATTTTTATTTTCCTATGATCAAATGGATGCAAAAGTTCAAAAGCTTTCTGGCGGTGAACAAAGCCGATTATTACTCGCAAAGTTAATGCTCACCGAGGCTAATCTTCTTGTGTTGGACGAGCCAACCAATGATTTAGACATGGCCACTTTAGATGCCTTGGCAGAGGTGCTTCATGAGTTTAGAGGGGCTGTACTATTGGTGACCCACGATCGGTATTTTTTAGATCAGGTGACAAATAAAATTATTGCCTTTGGTATTGATAAAAATGGCAACAAAGAGCTCACCTCTATGGTTGGAATTGAGCAGTGGGAAGTCTGGCACGCGGAGCAGGAAATTTTTAAAACCAATTTAGAAAGGCAATCCAAAGCTAACGAGAAAATTCAAAATCATTCAAAAGTCGCTCGAAAGAAATTAAGCTACAAAGAGCAGCGCGAGCTGGACATGATGGAAGAAAACATAAAAAAAGTCGAAGCTCGTCTATCTGAGCTTGTGGTGGAAACTTCAAAGGCTGGAATTTTGCCTTCACGCTTACACGAAATCTCAAAGGAAATGGCCAACACTCAAAGCGAAATTGATAGGCTCTATGCCAGATGGGTAGAACTTGAGGGGCCAGATGGAAAGAGCTAGAAAAAGCTTAAATTAGGCCGACTTATTATTTTTTACGGCGAGCCTTATTGACACAGTCTTTGCATTTCAATGACAGACCATATTTATTTTTTGCCGCGGAACCGAAATATTTTTTATTGAAGTCCTTGCGTTTCTTGCACTTCGTACACGCCCATGTTTTTGGTTTCATGCTTCCTCCCAGATGTATTCCAAGTTTGTGTACTAAAGGTTTAAATAGTCAAGTGCGCAATTGGGTTACCGTGGTCGGTACGGACCCGTTCGTATTGTGACAGGGACCCGGGAAGAGTACTCCCTTTTAACTAAAAGCCCGTTAAATAAGCAAAAGATGACAATACATAATGGGGTGGCCATTCGAGAATCGATCCCATCGCCTAAGCCAGTCGCCCAAGCAAAAATAAGCATCAGAGGTGCCGCAACAATTAAAATTGAATTCAAATTAATTGTCATAAGCAAATCGCTCTTTCTTCCAATTAGCCAAAGCGTCCAACATGTTCTTGTAGGCTTGTTTTATTGAAGACAACATAGATGGGTTCTCACCCCTCGCCTGAAATCGCCCGCAAAGAGCATTGATGGCAATAACGGTCTGGTAGCTCCCATCTGATAACATCGTAATGGCAGCGTGAGTGGTAGAATCATAGGGAGCGAGGTCATCGAGTTGAAACATCATTGCATTGCAGACTTGATAGTCATCAGGACTTGGCATCAGGTTTGGAAAGCGCAAAATATTTTTCATATGACCTCCCCTAGGTTTTCAAATTTCAATCGGCTTTGGCGGGCGCCTTTGTCTCAAGCATTTTTTTAAAATCAGAATACTCTTGTTCTGCTTTATCTTTTGTAAGCCCGTAAACGGACTGCACTCGAAGTGCGACCAAATGCATGTTTCCTCTAAATTTATCGACATCTATATCGGTGAACTTAGTCCATTTCGATTTGATTTTTCCCTTTAGTTCGTTCCACTCATTTTGAGCTGTATCAGTTGTCATTCTGTTCTCCTGGTGTTGGTCCTCCTCATCTTGAAGTTGACCGTTTGTCTTAGGCTTAGAGTAGAGCGGTTAAGTTAATAATAAAAATATATAATAAGTATGGTATACATAGGTTAATACTATGTATAACTACAACCATCTCTACTACTTCTATGTTACAGCTAAATCAGGCGGAGTTTCGAAGGCCGCGAAGCATCTCAGGATCAGCCAGCCATCGCTCAGTAGTCAGCTCAAAGTGCTAGAGGGCCAATTGAATCTTAAACTTTTTCAAAAGGTCGGGCGAGGAAACGAGCTCACCAAAGCTGGCTCAGCGGTTTTTGGTTTTTGTCGGCAGATGTTTGAAGTCTCGGAGCAAATGAGTGAGAGTATTTTGCAACGATTGCCGTCCATTACGAGACGAATTCATATCGGAGTGTCTGACGAAGTCGAGCGCTCATTTGTGGTCGAGGTTGTTAGTCATTTTTTGAAAGAGCAAAAAGTCTCACAACGGCCAAAAGTAACAATTGTCGCCGGAACTCAGGCTCAATTGTCAGAACGTCTGAAGTTTCGAGAACTCGACATCATCATTACTGAACTGGCTATTACCGATCCCGAACTTATGAATCTCTCTCGGGTTGAAGTGCCGGTGGTTTTGGCTTGTCCCATGCAATGGAAGGTCAAATCTAAAAGCCGTAACATCAAGGCCGCCGATGCAGTGAGTGAAATCATAGAGGGGAATGTGTCGGAATGGGTAATGCCCTCAAATAAGTTTAAACTTCGAGCTGAGATCGATCGATTTTTTGAAACTAACGAACTCAAAGGAAGAGTGGTCCTTGAGAGCGATGTGATGGCCTCGATTGTTCGCTCTGTGGCTGATGGAATCGGTATGGGATTTTTTCCATTGATTTACATTGCTAAGGAGACAAGAGGAAAAATGCTGCGCCTCCTGGGACCGAAGAATGGATACTGGAAATATCGAGTTTGGCTGGTGTGTTCTCACCAGAGTCATAATGATATTTTGATTCAATCATTTGCAAAAGCTTTTAAGGAAGTAACTGATAATTCGCTCTAAGAATTTGTGACGCACACCTGGACAAAAAGTTGAGTGGCACTTTTATCCCGGCAAATAATCCCCATTTTATTTTAATATCACCTGAAATCGAATATGTTCGCCCTCACATGGGTCTTTCATTTGCTAAACTTTAGGGAAACTCGAGGAGGATTTCATGAAGCAATTATTTAGAGTCGGAGTTTCGACGGCATTTCTCTTGGTCTCATTTGCGGTCAGCGGTGATGAAACCACAGGAGAAAAAGTGGAAAATCAAGTCAATAAGTCTGGAGACAAAGTCAAAGAAACTTATCGGGATGCGAAGGACAAAGCCTGCGAAATGGTCAACGGAAAAATGGAGTGTATGTCTGACAAAGCAAAACACAAGGTAAAAACTGCTCACGATAAATTAAAGACCAAAACAAAAGAACTTAAAAATAAAGTGGATTAAATCTCATCAACTATTTTTTAGGAGGAGTGTATGTCTAAAATTTCAAATTTAAAAATTTGGAAATCCAACGAAGGCCGAATTGGCTATTTTATTGCCTGGCTTCTTGGAGTGCCAGCATCGATCTTGTTGATAATTTTTTTATTGCGTGGCCACTAGTTCAAATTTAGTCGGTGTCATTGTAATTGGGGCCGGCACCGCCGCGGTGCCGGCAACTACCAATACAAACTCACTCTCAATCCATAGACTCCGGGAGCTCCCATTCGGTTAGCTGTTAAATGGTGACTGGCGTGAAGTAGAAGTTCAAGATTTACACGACTTGTTCGAAAAAATTGAACACCTACTCCCGCCCCAACAGCAAATCCTGTTTTTGTTTCGCCTAGACCAAAAAAATTGCCTTCATCTTTAATTGTAGTGCTGCCATAACCCAACCCAGCGTAGACGACAGGACTGATATCTCGATTGTTCATGTAGTAATTGACACCAATACCCAATTGCGATGCTCGCGATGATGTACCATCCAAGAATATTTTAAGAGCAAAGTTAGGATCCACCTCCCAGTTGTAGCCCAAATTCCAATTCATCTGTGTGTCGTTTTCATTTAGGTTATATACACGTGCAGGGCCAAATCCGAAATTCCAACGATTGACTGTGTCTTTTCTTCGAGTACCAGCCACTTGCTCATTTTCAGTCACATCATCGACGCGAGAATCTGTTTTCAGAGTTACCTCATCGATCACGGCGCGAACAAGACGAGCACAGACATTGTCCATCTCTTCAAAATTCTTTGCCTTAATTTGGCTTGAAAACTTCAAATTAGGACCATCATATTTTTCGATTGTCATGACGTAACTGCTACCCAACCTAAGAAGTCTGGACCGCAATGTGAGTTGCGCTTTTTTTTGATCATCTACCAACTGATGCTTATTTTGATCGCGGATCGAGGATTTTACGAGTTCTGTAACCGTGGCTAAGTTTTCATCAGTGTTCAAACCAGTTCCTTTGGTTGGCTCAACGAAGACAGTATCGGCACTCGCCCACATCGTAAAAATAATGAAGAATAGAAAAAGCATGTTTTTCATAAGCACCTCTTACAGGCAGAATACGAACATTGAACTGAGATGCACAACTCTAATCTGTGCTTCGCAGGGCTATTGCTGAAGGGCAACTTCTCACTGTCGCAAATAAGCAAATAAGTTGTGGGGCGAATCCCACAAAGTTCAACCGGATGGGACAAAAAGTTGAGTGTCACCTTACAAAGTGATCAGCCACATTCGTGCAATCAGACCGTTTTTGACTTCGTAGATTGCTGTGGCTTCAATCAATGGTCCACCTCTTATACCCGTCACAAACTCATGATCAACAACAGTCGAGCCCATGACTATTCTATTTTTAATTTCCGCTCGGAGACTTGGACTCTCTTGAAATAATTTGCCGTAAATTTCTTTGATCCCACTAATACCCTTCGCTCGCGGAGTTGGATTTGGGAAATGAAACATTTCTGCGTCCGGCGTAAAGAACGAAGAGAAACTTTTTAGATCACGTTTGTTGTAGGCGTCCAAGTGACCTTGAATTGTATCCTCAGCACTACGCGATTTCTTAGTCATTTGATGAGACTTCCACTCAGGCCTTTGTACTCAGTATACCCAACTAATACCCTCATTTTTTTCTCTGCAAATCTGGTAAGCCATCATGATTACCCAGTGAACGTTTGGGAATATTTTCCCACAAAGTTCCCTTCGCTCGAATTTCTTCATTGCGCTGCGGGTGTAAGGGATAAAAAACTTTATTTTCTTTTTTTGTGGCTTCTCCGACAACCAAGAGGCGCACATTCTTGTCAGTATTGTTAATAAACGTATGAGTTATGCCCGTTCCGCTTGGAAAACCAACACCATCTCCTGGATCGAGTCGATAAAGTTCACCATCAATCCAAACATCGGGATGGCCATCAATCACATACACAAATTCTTCTTCATCGCTTTCAGCATGGGGCCACGACGTGCGACGACCTGGTTTCAAAAGCTCATGATGAATCCCCAATTTTTTTAGACTAAAGGATTTAGAAAAGGGCGAACCTATGGATAGGAGCTCGTCACTCCCTGTGTAGTGGGAATTGTCTTCTTCCTGAATTTCTGAAAAATGTTTTATATAGTCGGGTCGAGCTTGTTTCATATTTTCTTCCTCTTGTGACGCACACCTGGACAAAAAGTTGAGTGGCACCTTTTATCCAAACATAAACTCAATCAGATCTTCAAAATCTTTTTTGTGTCGGGCCTTCATCACGGCCGCAATGTAGGTATTTCGATGATTCTTGGAATTTCCCCTTAGAGCTATCCCCCACTTAGGAGCTTCGATTCCATCAAACTTACAAATCGCATCGACAAGAATCCGGCTCGTTCGACCGTTCCCATTGGAAAAGGGGTGGATGGTCAGAAAACCTTCGTGAAATCGAGCGATCGCCTCTTTGGAATCCATTTTTGCTTGCAGTGATAGCCAATATTTGAGATCGCCTTCGAGTTTTTTAATGTTTCCTCTGATATTCGCCGGATGATTGAAATCATCATTCATCAACTCATGATTTCTAAATTTTCCAGCCCACTTCCAGACTTTCTCAAAAAGTTTTTTATGCAAGCTTTCCCAAAACATCCAATCTTTCGGATCAACTTTTTGAGCATCAAGCCAAACCATTCCATCAACAATATTGTCTTCTTCGGCCTCATCAAGCTCGCCTCCCAATTGGATATGGGTATAATCCGGCATAAGATCTTTTTTGAATTCTTCTGGAAGAGGCGTTCTCCCATCTCGATCTTTAAACAAGAAGCGATTCACCAAACATTACCCTCAGCGATTAATTTTTTTTGAAGCCGTAAAATGCGATCTTCTAAATCACCTTTGACCTTTTGATTCTCTAAACTCATGTGTAAATCGGCACTGGACAAAATTCTTTGAGCCTTTTGATAAGCCTTGTGATTAATGAATTCATTCATATCCGACTTAGGGACAAACATATAAGTAAATTCGCCTTTCCAGCACAGTGGGATCCGAAGCTTGGAATTCACGTGACTTGAAGTCGCGGC
>JADMIO011280007.1_pt1 | contig 83772 bp, 80 predicted proteins | sample 8958161 | NCBI WGS metagenome assembly JADMIO01 (sample SAMN16585339, study PRJNA669376) | soil metagenome | isolation source: Crop rotation soil | place: USA: Cullars Rotation, Alabama | collected 2011 | reverse complement strand
GCGGCCGCGCTCGCCGGCGGCAAGCCGGTCGAATAGATCAGGGTGCGGGCGCGCGTCTTGATCAGATCGATCACGGGGCCCGAGGCGCAGACATAGCCGCCGTAGGAGCCCAACGCCTTCGAGAGCGTGCCCATTTTCAGATCGGCGGGATTGTCGCCCGGCACGACGCCCAGGCCATGCGCGTCGTCGCTCATCAGCCAGGCATCGTGCGCTCGCGCCAGTGCCGCGAGCTCGGCGAGCGGCGCCAGATCGCCGTCCATCGAGAACACGCGGTCGGTGACGATCAGGGCACGGCCATGCCTGGCGCGCCGGGCGGCGAGCAGCTCTGCGGCATGTGCGACATCGTTGTGGCGGAAGGCCGTCACCGTGGCGCGCGACAATTGCGCCCCGGCCCACAGGCAGGAATGCGACAGCGCATCGACCAGCAGAAGATCGCCCTCGCCCACGATCACCGGCACGATCCCGGCATTGGCGAGATAGCCCGAACCGAATACGCACGCCGCCTCGGTACCCTTGAGCTGGGCCAGGCGGGTTTCGAGAGCGCTGTAAATCGGATGATTGCCGGTGACGAGCCGCGACGCGCCGGCGCCCGTGCCGTGCTGCCCGATGGCGGCAATCGCGGCCGCCTTCACGCGCGGATGATGCGTCAAATTCAGGTAATCATTGCACGAGAACGACAAGAGCCGCCGCCCGCCGCGCGTCACCCAGACGCCGTCCTCGCGCGCCGTGTCGGCCGGGCTGCGCCTCAGATCCGCCGCGGCAAGTTCCGCGAGCTTGGCGCGCGCCATGTCATCGAGGGACGTCAAGGATCGCCAAACTTGCTGGGTTCGAGTTGGCGCTATATGGCATGTCCCCCACGGCCAAAGGAAGGCGACATGAACGCTCCCGCTCCCGAGTTACGCGACGGAATTGTCCGCCACGATTGGACGCGCGCCGAGATCGCGGCCCTGTTCGCCCTGCCCTTCGCCGACCTCATCTTCCGCGCCCAGAGCGTGCACCGCCAGAACTTCGCGGCGAACGAGGTGCAGATCTCGACCTTGCTCTCGATCAAGACCGGCGGCTGCCCGGAGGATTGCGGCTATTGCTCGCAAAGCGCCAGCCACGAGACGGGGCTCAAAGCCTCCAAGTTGATGGAACTTCAAAAGGTGCTGGCCGACGCGAAGGCCGCGCGCGACGCCGGCGCAACGCGCTTCTGCATGGGCGCCGCGTGGCGAAACCCCAAGGACAAGGACCTCGACGCCGTGTGCGCGATGGTCGAAGGCGTCAAAGCGCTCGGCATGGAGACCTGCGTCACCCTCGGCATGCTGACGGGAACGCAGGCAGAGCGGCTGAAGGACGCCGGGCTCGACTACTACAACCACAACATCGACACCTCGCCGGAGTATTACGGCGAGATCATCACCACGCGTACCTTCCAGGACCGCCTCGACACGCTGGAGCACGTCCGCAACGCCGGCATCAATGTCTGCTGCGGCGGCATCGTCGGCATGGGCGAGGCGGCGGAGGATCGCGTCGGTCTGCTGCACGCGCTGGCGACGCTGCCCGAGCATCCGCAGAGCGTGCCGATCAACGGCCTGGTGAGGGTGAAAGGCACCAAGCTCGGCGACAGCGCGCCGCTCGACGTCCTCGACTTCGTGCGCACCATCGCCGTGGCGCGCATCGCCATGCCCAAATCGATGGTCCGCCTCTCGGCCGGCCGCGACGGGATGAGCGACGAGGCGCAGGCGCTGTGCTTTCTCGCCGGCGCCAACTCCATCTTCTACGGCACCAGGCTGCTTACCACGCCCAACCCGGAAGAAAGCCACGACCACAAGCTGTTCCAGAAGCTCGGCGTGACGGCGATGCAGATTTGAACAACCACCCGTCATGGCCGGCTTCAAGCCGGCCACCCATCAGGCGCGCGTCGGCGCGCCAAAAGGATTCACGCGGAGCCGCGGAGTCGCGGAGCAGAGCTCAACTCCGCGACTCCGCGGCTCCGCGTGATATAGCTTTTTGTTGGCGCTTCGCGCCGATGGGTGGGCGGGTCAGGCCCGCCCATGACGGTGGAGGGAGGAGTGGCTGAAAACCCCGCCTGGTACACCACCGGCCTCCCCCACATCTGGCTCCCCTACACCCAGATGAAGACCGCCAATCCGCCGCTTGCCGCCGAGCTGACGCGCGGGACGCGGATCGTGCTCGCGGACGGGCGCGAGCTGGTCGACGGCATCGCCAGCTGGTGGACCGCGGTGCACGGCTACAACCATCCCCACATCGTCGGCGCCATCCGGGCCCAGGCCGCCAAGATGCCGCACGTGATGCTCGGCGGCCTCGTCCATGAGCAGGTGCTTTCCCTGGCGGCGCGGCTCTGCGCGCTGGCACCGGGCGGCATGGAGCGGGTGTTCTTCTCCGACTCCGGCTCCGTCGCGGTCGAGGTCGCGATGAAGATGGCGATGCAGTACTGGCTCAACAAGAACATCCGTGGACGGACGAAATTCCTGGCCTTCCGCGGCGGCTATCACGGCGACACCATCGGCACGATGGCGGTGTGCGACCCCGAAGAGGGCATGCACAACCTCTTCACCGGCCTGTTGCCCGAGCACTACGTCATCGATCTGCCGCGCGATGAGGCCTCGATCGCCGCGTTCGACACGTTCCTGGAACGCCACGCCCACGAACTCGCCGGCATCCTGGTCGAGCCGCTGGTCCAGGGCGCCGGCGGCATGCTGTTCCACGACGAGATGGTGCTGCGCCGCCTGCGCGCGGCGGCCGACAAATACGAATTGCTGCTGATCTTCGACGAGATCTTCACCGGCTTCGGCCGCACCGCCGCGATGTTCGCCTGCGAAGCCGCCCAAGTCGCGCCCGACATCATGACTTTGGGCAAGGCGCTGACCGGCGGCGCCATCCCGCTCGCCGCGACCCTCGCCACCAGGAAAGTGTTCGACGCCTTCTGGTCCGACGATCCGGCGCACGCCCTGATGCACGGCCCGACCTTCATGGGCAACGCGCTGGCATCAGCCGCCGCCAACGCCTCGCTCGACCTGTTCGCCCAGGAGAATCGCCTGCTCGCCGCCAACGAGATCGCCGCCGCGCTGGCCCAGGGCCTCGGCCCCTGCCTCAATCTGAAACATGTCCGCGACGTGCGCGTGCGCGGCGCCATCGGCGTCGTCGAACTGGACGCGATCGCGGATATGAACGATCTTAAGCGCCGGTTGGTCGCCGAAGGGGTGTGGGTCAGGCCGTTCCGCAACATCGTCTACCTGACGCCCGCGCTCACCATTGGCGAAGAGGACCTGAAGACGCTGACCGATGCCGTGGCGAAGGTCGTCGGCGAAGGAGTGTAGGCATGCGCTGGCTGATCTATCTCGGCATCCTGCTCGTCGGTGCGCTGCTGCTCAGCCAGGCGATCGCCATGATGGAGCTGGAGCCCTTGCCCGGCGACATCATGTACGACAAGCAAAACTGGCATATCCACATCCCCGTGCTCTATTCGCTGGGGGCGACCGCGGTTCTGGGCCTTCTCATCTGGTTCTTCCGGAGGTAAGTCCTCCCGTAGCCCCGCCACACCCCGAGTCGCGTCATGACGCTCCGCCCCATCCGCCGCGCGATTCTTTCCGTTTTCGACAAGACCGGGCTGGTGGATTTCGCCAAGGGGCTCGACCGCCACGGCGTGATGCTGATCTCGACCGGCGGCTCGGCCAAGGCGCTGCGCGATGCGGGCCTGAAGGTCGCCGACATCTCCGACGTCACCGGCTTTCCCGAAATGATGGACGGCCGTGTCAAGACGCTGCACCCGAAGGTGCATGGCGGGCTGCTCTCGCTGCGCGACCACGCCGACCACGCCGCGGCGATGAAGGATCACGGCATCGAGGGCATCGATCTCCTCGTCTCCAACCTCTACCCGTTCGAGGACACGGTCGCGAAGGGCGCGAGCTTCGCCGACACCATCGAGCAGATCGACATCGGCGGCCCCGCGATGACGCGCTCGGCGGCCAAGAACCACGACTGGGTCACCGTTGTCACCGACGCGGCCGACTACGCCGCCGTGCTGGCCGAGATGGACGCCAACAAGGGCGCGACCACGGCCGCGCTGCGCCGCCGCCTGGCGCAGACCGCCTTCGCCCGCACCGCCGCCTACGACGCCGCCGTCTCCAACTGGTTCGCCGACGAGCTGGCGAAAGAGGGCGACGACGCGCCGCCGCGCTGGCGCAGCTTCGCCGGCGCCCTGCGCCAGCCGCTCAAATACGGCGAGAACCCGCATCAGCGCGCCGCCTTCTATGTCGGCGGCGAGAAGCGCTTCGGCGTCGCCACCGCCGAGCAGGTCCAGGGCCGCGAGCTCAGCTACATCAACCTGCTCGATGCCGACGCCGCGCTCGAGCTGGTCGCCGAGTTCAAGGACGAGCCCGCCATCGCCATCATCAAGCACGCCAATCCCTGCGGCGTCGCGGTCGGCAAGACCTATCTGGACGCCTATCTGCGCGCGCTCGCCTGCGATCCCGACAGCCGCTTCGGCGGCATCATCGCGCTCAACGGCACGCTGGACGGCGAGACCGCCGCCAAGATCGCCGAGATCGTCACCGACGTGATCATCGCGCCGCATGCGACCGACGAGGCCAAGGCCGAGATCACGCGCCGCAAGAACGCGCGCCTGCTCGTCACCGGCGGCCTGCCCGATCCTTACGCGCCCGGCTGGACCGTGAAGTCGGTGGCCGGCGGGCTTCTTGTTCAAACGCGAGATGACGCCGACGCCGACAAGCTCGACCTCAAGGTCGTGACCAGGAAGGCACCGACGCCGCAGCAGCTCGCCGACCTGCGCTTCGCCTTCCGCGTCGGCAAGCACACCAAGTCAAACACCGTGATCTACGCCAAGGACGGCGCCACCGTCGGCATCGGCGCCGGCCAGATGTCCCGCATCGACTCCGCCAAGATCGCGGCGTTGAAGGCGCGCGACGCGGCGCAGAAGGCCGGCCTCGCCCAGCCGCTCACCATCGGCTCGGTCGCCTCGTCGGACGCGTTCTTCCCGTTCCCCGATGGCCTGCTCGCCATCGCCGAGGCGGGCGCAACGGCGGTGATCCAGCCCGGCGGCTCGATCAACGACAAGGCGGTGATCGCCGCCGCCGACGACGCCGGCATCGCCATGGTGTTCAGCGGCGTGCGCCAGTTCCGGCATTGACGGTCCGTAGTACTACCCAACGCAAAATCAATCCCGCGTTGACGTACGCAGACGATCATGCGGCGGTCGTTCCAGGTCCTTGCCGACAATGGTCTTGCATGCGCGCATCGAAGACGTAGCGGTACAGGCGCCGGTGCGCAGCGAGCGCAGTCTGGCGTTTGAGGCCTTCTGGCGCGCCCTGCCCAAGGACGGCCTCGTGCCGCTTCGTAGCGCCTTCCGCCCGGAGCGCGCGACAGCGTTCCTGCCAGACATCCTGCTGCTCGAGGCCAAGTTCGGCGAAACCCCCGTCCTGCGCGTCCGTCTCGCCGGCAGCGCCCTCGAACGCCGCGTCCAGCAGAGCATGACCGGCGAAGACTACATGGAGTATTTCGAGGAATCGCACCGGCCGCGCGCGGCGGCGAACGCCGAAGCCGTCGTATGCCATCCCTGCGGCCGCTGGGCCCTTGCGCCCGTCCATTACGAGCGCGGCTATGCGCAATACATCGAGGCGACGATGTTCCCGCTCTACATGGACAATGGCGGCGCGCCGCTTGTCCTGATGCTGACCCATGTGGTCGGCAATCCCATCTTGCCGCTGTCCACCAGCGGAAAGGCCATGCATGCCCACGCGCCCGCCAGCTACGACTTCATCGACATCGGCGCCGGCGTGCCGCCCAAAAATTTATTTCCACTGAAATAAAGTTGCGACTTCGCGGCGCAGCACGGCCCGCTATCCAACAGCCTTGCGCAAAATCTCCGCGTTCTCCGCGGGTGCGCGCGCGAAATGTGTTGGATAGTCAGAGGACGGAATTATTTTCGAGCGCCCCTTGAACCGAGTCTCTGCAATTCCGAAATACGCCATATCCCCACAATTGCATCAGGAGCGCGGCGACGCGGAAATCGGCGAACAAATTTTGCGATGGCGATCCGTTTCGCGCATGGACTCCGTCCAAAGCGCGCCAAAATTGTACCGAGAGTTACACCGCCACCGCGCGCTCTTCCTTGACGAAGCCCATCAGGACGAGACCCAGCGCCAGGAATCCCAGTATGCCGAGCAATCCGCCGCGCAGGCTGTGGGTCAACCCGGTCAACAGGTCGATGGAGAGGTTGGCGAGGAACGTCGTCGCGGTGCCCGATAGCGACATCAGGCCGAAGAACTCGGTCATCTTCTCCGGCGGCGCCAGCCTTGCCATCATCGTGCGGGCGTTGGCGTAGCCGGCGGTGATGAACACCGCGACTCCGTTGACGATGAGCAGATAGATCACCTGCGGCCAGGTGTTGAAGAACGGCAGGCCGTTGATCGGCGCCGCGTTCGGATCGTACGGGATGAACCACAGGATGCGATCCGGCGCCATGGTCAGGCCGACGGCGAAAAAGATCAGCGTGCCGCCGATGCTGACGAAGATCGCGCGCTTGGAGCCGATGGTGTTGTCGAGCCAGCCGCCGAAGAAGCCGCCGAGCACGGCGAAGACGCTGAGCTCGAGGCCATAGACCATCATCGCCAGCGCGTCGAAATGGAAGGTCACCGCGGCATAGATGCCGCCATAGAGCAGCACCGCGCCCATGCCGTCGTTGAAGAACAGCCGCGCGATCAGATACATCGCGACATTACGATAGTGCTGTAGGCTCACCACCGTGCTCCACACGCGCTTGACGCCGAGCATCATCTGGGCGCGCAGCGGCACGCCGGTGCTGGGCTTGTCGGGCGTGAAGAAGAACAAAGGCAGCGCGACGAACAGCAGCCAGATGCCGGAGATGGGTCCCGACAGGCGTTCCGGATCGTGCGCCGCCTGGCTCACGCCGAATAGCGGGTGCGCCGGGACGAAGGGAAGGCCATGCTCCGGCCCGGCAAAGGCATACAGCATGAAGCCGAGGAGCAGAATGCCGGCGAGATTGCCGAGCGAGAGACTCAAGCCCGACAGCGGTCCCACCCGCCCCGGCGGCGCGATGGTCGGCAGCATGGCGCTGTGGAAGACGGTCGAGAACTCGTAGGCGAAGTTCGTCGCGACGATGGCGACGGCGATGAACACGAGCTGCGCGGTGGTGGCGTGCGGCACGCCGTACCACATCGCCAGCATCGCGACGACCATCACCGCGGTATAGACCGCGATCCACGGCTTGCGCCGCCCGCCGACATCGGCGATGGCGCCCAGGAACGGCGCGCAGATGGCGATCACCAAACCGCCCATCCACGAGATGCGCGACCACAGCATCTGTCCGGCAATCGGATCGCCGACGATGTCGCGCGTGAAATAGGGTCCGAAGAGATAGATCGTGACGAGGAGCACATACGGAATGCGCGCGCATTCGAACAGCGCCCAGGAAAGCTGGCCAAGGCGGCTGGCGATCGGTCCACCGGTGGCGGAGAGTCCCGCGGGCTTGTGCAGCCAGGCGGCAAGTCCGGTCGGGCTCAGGCCCGCCGCGGCACCCGGATCGGCGGACTCACCGGCTGTCGCGGGCGCAGCGTCCGCGTCATTGGAAGACTTCACTCGCCTCGACTCCCCAGATATTGCGCTTGTCGACCCAGCCATCGGTCCCGCCGGCCTCGACCTCGCAGACCTGAAGCTTGCATGCCTTGAGGCGGGCGACAACGCCGGGCTGGGCGTAAGCGACGATCTGGGCCTTGGGCCCGTCGCCGTCGCGCAGGGGAGTTTTCGTGAAGCCGATGAAGAGCACGCTGCGCCGGTCGCTCAATTGCGTGTGATGCATCCAGCCGGTGGTTCCGTCGACGTCCTTGACGCGGCGCCAGGCATCGAAGCTGCCGACGATCTTCACCGGATAATTCTGGTGGCGATACACCCAGAGGATGCGGTGCGCATAGGACGGCCCTTCGCGCAGATTGGCCTCGCCCTTGCGCACGCTGGCGTAATGCGGCTCGAACGGCGGCGCCGGCGTGGCCGCGAGCGATGCCGATACGAGGTAAGCGAGCGCCACGGCGCGCGTCAGGGTGCGAGAATCAACCATCATCCGGGCGCGAGGATAGCCATGCCCGGCGGCAGTTCGAAAGGCGTCAGCGGCCCAAGGCGCGCGCGACCCAATCGGCGATGCGCGGTGGCGCTTCGGGCGGGAACGGCGTCACGCAGCTGATGTTGATCTCGCACAGCACATGACTGTCGGACCCGTCGGCGTTGCGCGGCCCGAACAGGAAATCGGCGTCCCACAAGGCGGGAAGGTCCCGCTGCGGAAGGCCCAGCGTCTCGCACAGTCCGGGCGTCCATTCGCGCTCCAGCTGCGCGCGCAGCGCGGCGAACTGCGGCGCATCGGGCGGGAACATGGTCTTGGTGGCCGGCAGGCCGAACACAATCTCCGCCGCGACGTTCGGCGCCGGATATTGCCGCGCAAAGCCGACCAGTTCGGTGCCCGACATGTAGCAGCGCACCATGCCTTCGGCGATGCGCGGCTGAAACGCCTGGTCGATCAGGCGCCCGTCGCCGGCGAAATAGGAATCGCAATGATCGAGGAAGGCACCGAGCGTCATGGCCGAAGCCGTGGCATCGCGATCGGTCGCCTCCTGGAGGCGCACGGTATCGGCGCCGCTCGACGTCACGCGCCACACGCCCTGCCCGCCATTGCCGCGATAGCGTTTCAGCACCCGGCAACCCGACGCGGCGAGCCGCGCCGGAAATTCGCGGCGAAATTCGTCGCGCGTCGCGTAGAGCACGGTATCGCCGCCCCAAGCCAGATGCCGCGTGCGGAACAGGATCTCCTTGGTGCCCATCTTCAGGATCGTGTCGGGGTGCGCGCTCACCCACACGCCGGCGCGCGACGCTTCGCGCAACAAGACGTCGAGATCGGTGCGGTCGCGGCCGTCGCTCAACGGATCGACCCAGACGAGAAGCCCGGCGCAGCCCGACATCCGCGCGCGCACCATGTCGCGCGCTTCTTCGCAATACGGAATCGTGGCGACGTCCATGCCGCGCGCCAGCAGCGCGAGCGAAACAGGATGAAGGCGCGAGTTTTCCGGCAGCGGCTTGCCCTGCGCCGCCGGACCGTCGCGCCAGACAATGCCGACCATGGGTCGCGTGCTCATGGCTCATCTTACCGCGGCGAAAGGCGCATTTTGGCAGCAGCAACGCAGCGGATTTGACGCGGCGCAGCAATCGGCCCTAGGGTCCACCCCACGCGCTTGGTTTTGGGAACGCGGTTCAAACCCGCGGCTGCCCCCGCAACTGTAAGCCGGCGAGCGACTTGGCCAACTGCCACTGGAACCAAAAGTTCTGGGAAGGCGGCCAGGAAAGCGAAGACCCGGCAAGCCAGGAGACCTGCCTCGCGCCGTCGTCCTGTTTCCGTCCGGGGTGTGACGGGGACCGCGGGAGAAACCGCCGTGGCGACAAGGGGAGTCGTTGGGGCGGGTATCGTGCAGAACCGTTTCATATCGAGCGTAAGCCGCCTGACGGCTCCTGTAACCCACAGGAGAACGTCATGCAGAAGTCCATTCTTTTCACCGGTGCCGCGCTAGCCGCTCTCACCACGCCGGCATTCGCGGACATGGCCGTCGTCACCGGCGCCTATCCGGAGCTTGTCGTCGTCAGCGCGACCCGCACCGAGCAACCGATCGCGGTGACCGGCGCGTCGATCGAGGTCATCACCGCGACCGACCTCGAGCGGCAGCAGGTCAACCTCGTCACTGACGCGCTCGGCCTGACGCCGGGCCTGACGGTGGTGCGCAATGGCGGTGTCGGCCAGACGACGACGGTCGGCATGCGCGGCGCGCCGTCGGGTCAGACCCTGTTCCTGCTCGACGGGGTGCGACTGGAGGATCCCAGCTCCACCGACGAAGGCGCGGTGTTGCAGGACCTGCTCGTGAACAACATCGATCGCATCGAGGTGCTGCGTGGGCCGCAGTCGACGCTCTATGGCAGCGATGCCATCGGCGGCGTGGTCAACATCGTTTCCAAGCGCGGCGGCGACGGCCCGTTCGCGTTCAACGCGACGGCGGAGGGCGGCTCGTTCGGCACCTATCACGTGAACGCCGCCGCAAACGGTACGCTCGACCGCGTCGAGTACGGCGCGGCGGTGAACTGGTTCGGCACCGACGGCGTCTCCGCCGCCGACGCGAAGAACGGCAACACCGAGGCTGACGGCTACCGCAACATTGGCGCCACCGCGAATGTGCGCGTCCATGTGCTCGACACCGTCAGCGTCGATGTCCGCGGCTACTACAGCCAGGGGCGCAGCAGCTTCGACGGCTTTCCGCCGCCGTTCTTCTCGTTCCAGGACACGCCGGAGTTCGGCCGCAACGTGCTCTATGCCGGCTACGCCGGGATCAACGTCTCGCTGTTCGACGACAAGTTCCGCAACCGCTTTGCGATCATCGGCCTATCGTCGAACCGCCGCACCTTCGGCAATTTCGACTTCTTTACCAGCGTCTTTACGCCGGACATCAACTTCTTCGGCAAGGGCGGCTCGGTGCGCTTCGAATATCAGGGCATCGTCGACATCGATGAGGACAACCAGGTCACCTTCGGCGCCGAGACCCAGCGCACCACGCTCAGCACCCACAGCGTCTTCGACCTGACGCCGCTGAACCAGGGCCGCAGCAATATCGACGGCTACTATGCGCAGTGGCAATCGACGCTGTTCGACGCGCTGACACTCACCGGCGGGGTCCGTCTCGACAACGACGCCGAATTCGGCACGCACACGTCCTATAAGTTCAACGCTGCCTACAATATCGAACCGTGGGACACGGTCCTGCGCGGCAATGTCGGCAACGGCTTCAAGGCGCCCTCGCTCTATGAGTTGTTCTCGGACTTCTCGAACCCGATCGACACGCTGAAGCCCGAAACCGCCAATGGCTGGGAAGTCGGTGTCGATCATCGCTTCGGCTTCGGCGATGTCGACGGCACCGCCTCGCTCACCTATTTCGACCGCCACTCCAAGAACCTGATCGACTTCTTCTCCTGCTTCGGCGTGGTCTCGCCGGCTTGCACGCTGCGCGCCTTCGCAGGCGGCTACTACATCAACGTCAACCGCGCCGTGGCGAGCGGCGTCGAGGCGGAGGTGAAGGCGAAGGTCTGGGACGATCTTTCGGTCGATGTGAACTACACCAACCTGTCGGCCTATGACCCCACCACCGGTCTGGCGCTGGCGCGGCGGCCGCGCAACAGCGCCAACGCGACCGTCGACTGGGTGGCCGAGGACTGGAGCATCGGCGCCAGCGTCAACTACGTCGGCCCGCGCTTCAACGACGCCTTCGGCTTCACGCATCTGTCGGACAACACGACGGTGAACCTGCACGGCACCTACCGGCTCTCCGAGCAATACGAGCTGTTCGGCCGGGTGGAGAACCTGTTCGACGACCGCAATGAGCCGACCGCCGGCAATGGACGGCCCGGAATCGCGGCCTATGCGGGCATCCGCGCCGCTTTGTAACGCTTAAAGTCCCATGGCAGAGTTCGGGGGATCGCCATCCTTTCGGACCTGTCATGACCTTCAAGAGTATCCTGATCGCCAACCGCGGCGAGATTGCGGTGCGTATCGCGCGCGCCGCGGGCGAGCTCGGTTTGCGCAGCGTTGCCGTCTATTCCGATGACGACGCCGCCTCCGCGCATGTGAAGGCGGCCGACGCGGCGCACGCGCTGGGCGGCAGCGGCCCTGCCGCGTATCTCGACATCGCGCGCGTCATCGCCGCCGCCAAGACCACCGGCTGCGAGGCGGTGCACCCCGGCTATGGCTTCCTGTCGGAGAACGCGCTGTTCGCCGAGGCCTGCGAGAAGGTCGGCCTGCAGTTCATCGGCCCGACCCCGCGCGTGCTGTCCATCTTCGGCGACAAGGCGCGCGCCCGCGACCTCGCGTCCAAATTCGGCGTGCCGGTGCTGGCGGGCACGGCCGGTCCGGCAACGCTGGAAGAGACCCGCGCCTTCTTCCGCAAGACCGGCGGCGCGATCATCATCAAGGCGATCGCCGGCGGCGGCGGCCGCGGCATGCGCATCGTGACCAATGAAGCCGAGCTGGAAAGCGCCTATGCCCGCTGCCAGTCGGAAGCACTGGCCGGGTTCGGCAATGCGGCGGTCTATGCCGAGGCGCTGATGGCCGGCGCGCGCCACATCGAGGTCCAGGTCGCGGGCGACGGCAAGTCGGCGAGCCATATCTGGGAGCGCGACTGTACCCTGCAGCGCCGCCACCAGAAGATCGTAGAGATCGCGCCGGCGCCCGGTCTCGATCCCGATCTGCGCAAGCAATTGTGCGATGCGGCGGTGTGGCTGGCGGACGACGTCAATCTGCGCGGCCTGGCGACGTTCGAGTTCCTGGTCAACCCCAATCCGGCGCGCCATGCGCCCGCTTTCGCGTTCATTGAGGCCAATCCGCGCCTTCAGGTGGAGCACACCGTCACCGAGGACGTCACCGGCATCGACCTCGTCGGCCTGCAGATCGAGCTCGCGCAAGGCCGCAGCCTGCGCGAGATCGGTCTGATGCAGGACGACGTGCCGACGCCGCGCGGCTATGCCGTGCAGCTGCGCATCAACATGGAGAAGATCGAAGCCGATGGCACCATCAAACCCTCCGGCGGCACGCTCACGCGGTTCGCGCCACCATCAGGTCCCGGCGTGCGCGTCGACACCTTCGGCTATGAGGGCTACCGCACCAATCCCGCGTTCGATCCCCTGCTCGCCAAGCTGATCGTGCATGGGCCGGACTACGGCGCCGCGATGACCCGCGCCAAGCGGGCGCTGAACGAATTCGCGATCGCCGGCGTCGCCACCAATCTCGGCTTCCTGCACGAATTGATCGGTCGCGACGACGTGCTGAACGGCGGTATCCACACCCGCTATGTCGAGGAGCACACCGCCGAGCTCGTGGCCGCCGCCGAGAAATGGCGGCCGCAGGCCGTTGCCGCAAACGCCGGCGCGCCGGCGGCAACACCGGCTGTCGCAACCGCCGCCGCACCGGCAGGCACCGTCGCGGTGCCGGCGCCGATGCAGGGCAAGATCGTCTCGATCGACGTCAATCCGGGCGATGTGGTGCGCAAGGGCGCCTTCGTCGCGGTGCTGGAGTCGATGAAAATGGAACACCTCGTCGCCGCCGCCGTGTCGGGCCGCGTCTATGCCCTGGCGCACGCACCGGGCACCGTGTTGTTCGAGGGCGACGCCCTCATGTACCTGACGCCGGAAGATGTCGCGGGCACCGACGCGAGCGCCGCCGCAGCGCGCGATCCGGATTTCATCCGCGCCGACCTGGAAGAATCCAACACCCGTCACGCCTTCAGCCTCGACGCCAACAGGCCCGACGCGGTGGCGCGGCGGCGCAAGACCAACCAGCGCACCGCGCGTGAGAACCTGGAGCAGCTCTGCGACCCGGACAGCTTCATCGAGTACGGCGCGCTTGCCTTCGCGGCGCAGCGGCGCCGCCGTTCGATGGAAGACCTGATCAAGAACACGCCGGGCGACGGCATCATCACCGGCATCGGCACGGTGAACGCCAGGGAGTTCGGCGAGAACAAGGCGCGCTGCGCCGTGATCGCCTACGACTACACCGTGCTCGCAGGCACGCAGGGTTCGATGAACCACCAGAAGAAGGACCGCCTTCTGAAGGTGGCCGAGGAATGGCGCTTGCCGATCGTGTGCTTCGCCGAAGGCGGTGGCGGACGGCCGGGCGACACCGATTTCCCCGGCGTGGCGGGCCTCGATACGCCGACCTTCCGGCAATACGCCAAGCTTTCCGGCCTGATGCCGCGCATTGGCATCAATTCGGGCCGCTGCTTCGCCGGCAACGCGGCGCTGCTCGGCTGCTCCGACGTGATCATCGCGGCGAAGAACTCGAACATCGGCATGGGCGGCCCGGCGATGATCGAAGGCGGCGGCCTCGGCGTCTATCGCCCGGAGGAAGTCGGCCCGATGTCGGTGCAGGTGCCGAACGGCGTCGTCGATGTCGCGGTCGAGGACGAGATCGAGGCGATCGATGTCGCGAAGAAATACCTCTCCTACTTCCAGGGCCCGCTGACCAATTGGAGCGCCGCCAACCAGAAGGAATTGCGCCACCTCATCCCGGAGAACCGGCTGCGCGTCTATGAGAGCCGCAAGGTGATCGACACGCTGGCCGATGCCGGCTCGGTGCTGGAGTTGCGCCCCGAGTTCGCGCCCGGCATGATCACGGCGCTGATCCGCATCGAAGGCGCACCCTTCGGCCTCATCGCCAACAACCCGATGCATCTCGCCGGCGCCATCGACGGGCCCTGCGCCGACAAGGCGGCGCGCTTCATGCAGCTGTGCGACGCGTTCGGCCTTCCCATCGTGTCGCTCTGCGATACGCCGGGCTTCATGGTGGGGCCGGAGCATGAGAAAACCTCGCTGGTCCGCCGCGTGTCGCGCATGTTCGTGGTCGGCGGCGCGCTCAGCGTGCCGATCTTCACCGTGGTGCTGCGCAAGGGCTACGGCCTCGGCGCCCAGGCGATGGCGGGCGGCAGTTTCCACGCGCCGTTCTTCATCGTGTCGTGGCCGACCGGCGAGTTCGGCGGCATGGGCCTCGAAGGCGCCGCCCGTCTCGGCTACCGCAAGGAGCTCGAAGCCGAGCCGACGCCGGAAGCGCGCGAGGAATTGTTCAAGAAGCTGGTGGCGCAGAGCTATGCCCGCGGCAAGGCGATCAACATGGCGGCCTATCTGGAGATCGACGACGTGATCGACCCGGCGGACACGCGGCGCTGGATCCTGCGCGGCTACAAGAGCTTGCCGCCCTGGGAGCCGAGCAAGCGGCGGACGTTCATCGATACGTGGTGAAGCACGCCCCACTGCCGGTGGTGTATGCTTCCCGCGTAATGCGTTGCGTCAGGAGTTAGACATCGCGCGCCGCCGGGCGGCCGAAGGGGGACTCTCATGCGCAATCTTCGAACGTGGCTGCTCGCGCTGGTCTGCGCGGGCCTTGCATCCTGCGTCATCCTTCCGCAGAGCCGCACGCCGCAGGAATCCGGCGCGCATATCACGCTGCAAGGGTTCTCCCTCGACAATATGCACACCGTCGTCGTCAAAGCGGTCAATCAGAACACTGGCGCGATCGATACGCTCGGCCCGGCCACCTTCACCGGCCCGGGCGTCCCGCACACGACCAGTGGCGGCACGACCTACACGCTGTTTCCCTGGACCTATGACGCCGGCGTCCTGGACAAGAAATACTGGTCGCCGCAAAACAGTGTCGACGATCTCAAGACCGCCCAGGGCCATCTCGAGATCATCGCGACCAATGGCGGCAACAATTTCGCGACCTTCACCCCGGCGGCCGCCAGCGCCGCGATGGCGGCCAGCGCGGACCCCAACCTGAACGGCTTCGGCTTCTCGGACGGCACGTCCACCGTGCTGTTCGATCAGACCGGGGTGAATTTCCCGCCGACCGGCGGTGGCTGGGTGAACGTGCGTGGCATGACGTCGACGCCGCCCGTCGGCAACTTCCTCACCGTCGCCTGGAGCGTCGGCTACTACACGGTCGAGGACAACAAGAAGATCTATGCCCTGATCTGCACGCCGACGACCGGCGGTCCCTATCCCATCGCCATCTACAATCATGGCGGCTATGACGCCAACACCGGCGGCAACCTGAACGGCGTCGTGACCGCGACGGGTTGGACCAGCCAGCCGCCGCCGCCGCCCGGCCAGCAGATCGGTCCGCCCGACAGCCTCGGCCAGTGCATCGATTGGGCGAAGCGCGGCTGGGTGTTCGCGACATCGGCCTATCGCGGCGAATACGTGAAGATCGACTCGACGAGTCCGGCGTTTGCGAGCGGACAATGGCCGTCAGGCGGCGCGGTGGAGTTCTGCATGGGCGAGGTGACCGACGTCATGGCGCTCGCCGACCTCGTCGCCAACCATGCCGGCAGCATCACCGTCGGCAAGACCGGCAAAGGCGGCAAGACCTACACGCCCAAGGTGAGCAAGAAGCTCTTCATGGTCGGCTATTCGCATGGCGGCTGCATCACCTGGCGCGCGGTCGAGCAAGGCGCGCCGGTCACGGCGGTCACCGTTGTCGAGGGCTTCGCCGATCTCAGGCTCAGCTATCTCACCTCGCTGAGCCTCGGCGCCACACCCGACGTAGCCGCGACGCTCACGGGCGCCATCCAGCCGGGCACCATGACGCCCTATCAGCCCGACGCCGCCGGTGTGATGGGTTACAATTGGCGCTCGGCGCACTATTTCGCGGCGCGCGGCGATCTTAGCATCGAGAAATTCAAGGCCATGCCGATCCTCATCCTGCATGGCGATATCGACAGCGACGTCACCGGGCCCAACCCGGTGCCGCTGAGCCAGGCGGCGCTGATCGCGAGGGACATTCGCGCCACCAATATCTTCGTCGGACCCAAAGGGCTGGCTCCACCTGCCAGCGTGACGTGCGTTCCAGGTGACGCCGGCGCGCCCGTGGTCGGGATCATGCTGCCGCTGCCGACCTGTCCGGTCACCTTCACGCCGATGGATACCGGCGATAACTGCGTGCAGGACGGCATGCCGTTCCCGACGCTCTGCGCCGCCATACCGTTGCCGTTACCGGCCCTGACGCAGCAACAGCACTATCTCGTGGTCTATCACAACATGAACCACATCGACGGCGGGCTGGCGATCAAGAATACTTTCGACGGCTTCGCCAAGCACAATTTCGGCACGTCGCCGGGCTGCGACGGCCTGGTGCCCGGTTGCGACAGCGATTGACGTTAGGGATCAGCTCGCCAGCCGCTGCGCCACGGCCTTGTTCTTCACATACAGGCTGGGCGCGTGCTCGACCGGCACAAAGGCGCTCGAGAGGCCGCGCACGGTCTCGGCATGGCCGAGCAGAAGAGCGCCGTCGCCAACCAGGATCTCGTCGATCTTCTCCAGCACCTGGATCTTGGTCTTGCGCTCGAAATAGATCAGCACGTTGCGGCAGAACACGGCGTCGACGTCATCGAGCCAGCCATAGGAATCGAGCAGGTTGAACTGGCGGAAGGTCACCATGCGGCGCAGGTTTTCCTGGATGCGCCAGCTGCCCTCTTCCTGGGTGAAATGCGCGACCAGGCGGCGGATCGCCAGCCCGCGCTGGACCTCGAAATGCGAGTACAGGCCCTCCTCGCAGCGCGCGATCATCTCGCTGGAGATGTCGGTGGCGATGAGATCGATGCTCCAGCCCTTCTGCATCAGCTTGAGGTCGTCGAGCAGCATCGCGATGGAATAGGGCTCCTGCCCGGCGGCGCAGGCGGCGCACCAGATGCGCAGGCGCTTGCTCTGGGCGCGCCGCTCCAGGAGCTGCGGCAGGACGAGATCGCGGAACTGCTCGAACATCGCGCGGTCGCGGAAGAACGAGGATTCGTTGGTCGTCATCGCCTCGGTCACCGCGCGCGCCAGCGCGTCGCGGCCATGGCGCAGTTCCTTCAGCAACGCCTCGATCGTGCGGAAGCCGAAGCGCCGCATCACCGGCCCCAGCCGGCTGTCGATCAGGCCTTTCTTGTGCGGCGGCAGGACGAGTCCAGACCGGCGGCGCACGACCTGCGCGAGATAATCGAGGTCGTCGGGAGACATCGGTCTTACATCAACCCGACTTCGGCGAGCTTGGCTTCGATGATGCCGCGGTCGAACGGCTTCATGATGTACTCGTTGGCGCCGGCGCCGAGCGCCTCAGTGATGTGGGCGACGTCGTTCTCGGTGGTGCAGAACACGACGATGGGATGCTCGCCGTCGCGCTCGCGGCGCAGCGTCTTCAGGAACTCGATGCCGTTCATGTTCGGCATGTTCCAGTCGAGCAGGATCAGCTCCGGCATCTTGGCGCGGCAGGAGGCGAGCGCGGTCAGCCCGTCCTCGGCCTCGCCGGTCTCGAATTTGAGGTCCTGCAGGATGCGGCAGGCGACCTTGCGGATCACCCGGCTGTCGTCGACGACGAGGCAGTGTCTCATGGCATGCGTCCCGTTACGGCCGCCAGGACGCGGCGGCCCACCTGATAAATCAGGCGCAACCTAGGACGCGGAGGGTAAATTCGCCGTTTAACCGGCCGCCAGCTCGACTGCGCCTTCCCGGGCCGTCAGCGTCAGGCCGGCGTTCAGGTCGCGCGACAGTTTGTGCGTCAGGTAGGGCTGGATGGCGCGGGCGTCGAGATGGGCTTCCTCGCCGCGCACCGCATTGGCGACCTCCTCCAGCACGCGGGCATGCGGGCTGGTGGCGGTGATCTTGAACGACGGCGCCGCCGGATCGGCGCTGACCGCGACGTCGAGCTGGCCGCCGCGCGGCAGGCAATCGGCGCCGAGCAGCGCCGAGTTCATCAGCAATTTCGCCCAGTTCTTGGGCCAGTTGACGTGCGGGGACTGCCAGTTGAGCTGAACCTTGCCGCCCTCGAGCAATCCGCCGACCAGACGGCCGACCTCGCCGACATCGAGTTCGGCACCGGCCGAGCCGGCGGCGCCGAAGGCGATGCGCAGGAATTGCAGCCGCGCCAGGGCCTGCAGCGCGCTGGACGACACGATCTTCAGCGCATCGGCGCGCATCGCGGCGTCGCGCTCGTCCTCCATGACTTCCAGGCCGTTGACCACCGCGCCCAGAGGCCCCACAAGGTCGTGACACACCCGGCTGACCAGAAACGCTGCAAATTCGATGTCATCCATGGACAGGGCAATCTCCGCACGAAGGCTATGGTTTTCGTTTGGTAACCATGCCGGATGCCCCTTAAGGAATTCTTAAGATGGCTGCAACGCCCTCCGAACGCCTGATCGAACTGACGTGCCTTGCGCATGAGGCGGGCGGCGTCGTCATGCGTCACTACGAGGCGGGCACCGAGGCCCGCAAGAAGTCCGACCATTCGCCGGTCACCGATGCCGACGAGGAAGCCGAGCGCCACATCCTCAAGGGCCTGCAAGAATTGGTGCCGGGCGTGCCGGTGGTCGCGGAGGAAGAGGTCGCGGCGGGGCGGTTGCCGGAGGTCGGGATGCACTTCTTCCTGGTCGATCCGCTGGACGGCACCAAGGAATTCATCAACCGCAACGGCGAGTTCACGATCAACATCGCAGAGATCGTCAACGGCCTCGCGGTGCGTGGCGTCGTCTACGCGCCGGCCAAGCGGCGGCTGTTCCTCGGCGAAACGCCGGGCGGAGCGTGGGAGATCGAAAGCGGCGTCGAAGCCGCGCCGGATTTCGCCCGCGCAAAGGCGATCAAGGTGCGCCGCGCGCCGCCGGACGGGCTTGTCGCCGTCGCCAGCCGCTCGCATCGCGACAAGAAGACCGAGGAGTATCTCGCCCACTATCCGGTGAAGGATTTCATCACCGCGGGATCGTCGCTGAAATTCTGCCTGGTCGCGGCCGGCGAGGCCGACATCTATCCGCGGCACGGCACCACGATGGAATGGGATACGGCGGCCGGAGACGCGGTTCTGTCGGCGGCGGGCGGGCGCGTGACCAATCTCGACGGCAGCGCGTTCCTCTATGGCCGCGTGGCGGACAAGTTCGCCAACCCGCACTTCGTGGCGCGCGGCGCGGTGTAGTTCGTGCTTCGAGGCTCCGCCTTCGGCGGAGCACCTCAGCATGACGAGAGGGGTGCTTTTACAAATCGTCACCCTGAGGCGCGAGCGAAGCGAGCCTCGAAGGGCGACGGCGCGCTGTCAGCGGTCGTAGTCGTTGCGGCTGGAGTAGAAGATCAGCGACATCAATCCGCCGCCCACCGCGATGGTGATCACCGAGCCGGCTACCAGCGCAAACCAGCCGAACACGCTCATATGGGTCTCGCCCAGCGAGCCCCAGGTATAGACGGCATACCAGACCGACACCGCCAGGAAGCCGAGCAGCACGATCAACGCCAGCCAGCCACCCCGTGAAAGGTGGGCCCGGTCGTTGCCTTCGTCCTGGTTCATGTAGGTGCCACTCATTCTCGAATAACGCGCGAAAACGGGCGGCGTTCATTTATCCTGTTGCGCCGCGGCGACGCGTCCCTGTCAACATTCCGTCAAGTGGCCGCCGTCGCGCCGAGCATCAGGGAACCAGGCGCGAGCTGTACCTCGAGTTCCGCGCCGTCGGCACCGGAAATCTGCAGCATATCGCCCCTGATCGGCGCCGAGCCATCGACCACATGGGCGATCCAGCGGGTGTCGTCCACCCGCACGGCGCCACGGCCGTTGACGAAATTCTCCTCGGCCTTCACCACCCGGCCGACATACTGCGCACTTCGGGCGTTGAGATTGTGGTGCGTGTTCCGTTCCGCCTTGCCCCAGGGCGAGCGCTTCCAGACGATGGTCGCGACGACCGAGATCACCGCGAACAGGAACACCGCCAGCCGCCCGTCGAGCGACGGATCGATGAACTTCAATACGCCGATCAGCAGCGCCGCGATGCCGGGCCACAGCAGATACTGGGTCGTGCTGGCGATCTCGGCGGCGAGCAGGATCGCGCCAAGGGCCCACCAATGCCAGGCAGGCTGCGCGTTGAGGAAGAGCGTGACGGATTCCATGGCGGCCTCCTCTTACGTTCCGGCCGGACGGCCGGGCGGCGGCACGTTCGGCACCGTGCCGGCGGCGGCGCGCGTCGTGGCACGCGGCGTTCCGGCGGTCGCGACCTGCGTCGTGATCGCCTCGCGCGTCATCTCGGCGATGCCGGCGATGGAGCCGAGCAAGCCGGCCGATTCCATCGGCAGAATGACGAATTTCTGGTTCGGCGCGCTAGCGAGCTGCGAGAAGGCATCGACGTATTTCTGGCCGAGGAAGTAGTTGAGCGCATTGACGTTGCCGGCCTCGATCGACTCCGAGACCATCTGCGTCGCTTTCGCTTCCGCCTGCGCCAGGCGCTCGCGCGCTTCGGCATCGCGGAACGCCGCTTCCTTGCGGCCCTCGGCCTGGAGGATCGCCGACTGCTTGGCGCCCTCAGCGCGCAGGATCGCGGCGTTCTTCTCGCCGTCCGCCTGCGTGACTTCGGCGCGGCGGAAACGCTCCGCCTTCATCTGGCGCGCCATCGCCTCGGTGATGTCGGTCGGCGGCGAGAGATCCTTGATCTCGATGCGCGTCACCTTCACGCCCCATGGGCTCGTCGCCTGGTCGACCACGCTCAGCAGACGCTGGTTGATCTCGTCGCGCTTGGAGAGCACTTCGTCGAGGTCCATCGCGCCGATCACGGTACGGGCGTTGGTGAGGCACAGATTGGTGATGCCGGCCTGCAGGTTGGCGACCTCATAGGCCGCCTTGGCGGCGTCGACGACCTGGTAGAAGGCGATCGCGTCGGCGGTGACGGTCGCGTTGTCGCGCGTGATCACGACCTGGCTTGGGATCGTCAGCACTTCTTCCATCATCGACAGCTTGCGGCCGATGCGGTCGACGTAAGGGACGATGAGATTGAGGCCCGGCTTCAAGACCTTGGTGAAGCGGCCGAACCGTTCCACCGTCCACTCGCGGCCCTGCGGCACGCTCTTGACGCCTGAAAAGATCGTAATGAGTGCAAGGAACAAGACGGCCAGAACGAAGATCGTGGCGCCATCCATGGCTTTTTCTCCCCAATGCGTCCGGTGTGACCAGACTAGCGCGCCAATACATAAACATGCCACCAGCCATCAAAAGGCCTTGAACGGCTGCGATTCGTCCCTAGGGCAATTGTCGGTGTGATCGACTTCGGGCAAGGATTGCCCGAGCGGGGAACATTGATTCGGCTGGAGTAACCACATGAAACCGCTTCGTCTTCTGAGCGCCGTGTTTGCCGGTGCCGCCGCATTGGCCTTGACCATCGTGCCCACCGCGGCCGACGACACCCACATCAACGACGACACGTTCACGCCCAACGAGATCGTGCAGGCGGGTTCCGACTTCTTCGGCGTCACCACCGAGGTCATGGCCAAGGCGGTGCAGCGCGTTACCGAGGATCTCGGCCTTCCCGACGGCTATATCAAGGGCGACGAAGGCTCCGGCGCATTCGTGGTTGGCTTGCGCTACGGCTCGGGCTGGCTGATCCGCAAGGGCATGGAGCCCAAGAAGGTCTACTGGAAGGGCCCATCGGTGGGCTTCGACTTCGGCGGCAACGGCGCCAAGGTGTTCACGCTGGTCTATAACCTGAAGGAAGAACGCCGCCTCTATCAGCGCTTCCCGGGCGTCGAGGGCAGCATCTATTTCGTCGCCGGCATCGGCGTGAACTACATGCGCTCGGGCGGCGTCACGCTGGCGCCGATGCGCACCGGCGTCGGCTTCCGCGCCGGCGTCAACGCGCACTACCAGGTCTATAGCGATGATCGCGACTGGTTCCCGCTCTAAGCGGTAGCTTCGACGTTCGCGTCATAGCTGCCGGCCGGCGCCGGCAGGTAGAGCAGCAGCGCGGCCGCCACGTAGATCGACGAGAACGTGCCGACCACGATGCCGAACAGGATCGCGGCGGAGAAGTCGAACAATGTCGGGCCGCCGAAGATCAGGATCGGGACAAGTGAAACCGAGGTCGCCACGCTGGTCAGGATGGTTCGCGTCAGCATCTGATTGGTCGACAGATTGATCAGGTCGGGCAGCCCCATGCGCTTGAACTTGCGCCGGTTCTCGCGAATTCGGTCGAACACCACCACGGTGTCGTTGATCGAATAGCCCGCAAGGGTCAGCAAGGCGGCGATGCTGACCAGGGTAAAGTCGAGGTGCAGGATCGAGTAGAGGCCCGCGGTCACCAGCACGTCATGGCCGGTGGCCAGCGCGGCGCTGATGCCATACTGCCATTCGAAGCGCACCGCGACCCACAGGCCGATGGCCACGACGGCGAGCAGCGTCGCGTAGACGCCGGCGCGGAATAGCTCGCCGCTGACCTTGGGTCCGACCGTGCTGATGCTGCGGAAGGAAACCTCGCTGCCGAGCTTGGCCTTGATGCGGTCGACCGCCGCCTCGTTGCTTTCGCTCGCTTCCGGCTGGATACGGATCAGAGCGCAGGACTCCGCGGGCTTCTCGCACTGGCCGCCGCCGACATACTGAATTTGCGTGTCCTTGAAGCGCAGGCTCTGGACCTCGGCGCGCAGGTGATCGATCTCGATGTGGTGTGCCGACTTGACCTCCATCGACACGCCGCCGGTGAAGTCGATGCCCAGGTTGAAGCCGTGCAAGAAGAGCGACGCGATGGAGGCTGCCAGCAGCAGGCCGTCGATGGCGAAGGCGACATAGCGGGCGCCGACGAAGTTGATATTGGTGGCTTCGGGCAGGAATCTGAGGAGCGGCATGGGAAGTCCGGAAAAAGCCCGGCAGACATATCCGCTGGCGCACCCAACGACAAGCGAAGACCCCGATTTGCATAATTCCCTGTTTTTGCGACACTTTCGCCGGAAGCCTTAAGGATCGCCCATGGCCGCCGCGCCGCACGGCCTGCCCGAAGCGCCCAAAGTCGCGCCCAGCGAGACGGGACTGCGCGAGACCGCCTATGCCGCGGTGATCGCCGCGGTCGTGGTCGCGCTGGTCTATTTCGGCCGCCCGCTGCTCGTGCCGCTGGCGCTTTCGATCCTGATGGCCTTCGCGCTGGCGCCGGTGGTCGAATTCCTACGCCGCCTTCGGATCGGACGGATCGCCGGCGTGATCCTGACCGTGACCATGGCGATGCTCCTGATCAGCGGCATCGCGGCCTTCATCGGCACCCAGCTCGCCTGGTTCGCGGTCGGCCTGCCGCAGTATCAGGCCAACATCGTGTCCAAGATCCAGTCGGTCGAGGGCTCCGCCGCCAACAACGGCCTGGTGCAAGGCGCGCTCAAGATGTTCAACAATCTGAGCGACCAGATCTCGCTTGTGCCGGCGCCCGGCAAGGCGGACGACCTGCAATCCAAGAACACGGCGCAGACCAGCAACCCGGCGGTGCCGGTGGTGATCCAGCAGCCGCCGCCCACGCCCTTGGCGATCATCGAGAACCTGGCAGGGCCATTGCTCGAGCCGCTGGCCAATCTCACCATCATCATCATTTTCGTGATCTTCATCCTGTTGCAGAAGGAAGACCTGCGCGACCGCTTCATCATGCTGGCCGGCGCGCGCGACCTGCAGCGCACCACGCTCGCCATCGACGACGGCGCCGAGCGGCTCAGCCGCTATCTGCTGCTGCAGACCGGCGTGAACACCGGCTTCGGCATCCTTGTCGGCATCGGCTTGTGGTGGGCCGGCGTGCCCAATCCCGCGCTGTGGGGCCTGATCGCAGGGATGTTCCGTTACGTGCCCTATATCGGCGTGCCGATCGCGGCGGTGCTGCCGCTGGCCGTCGCGCTCGCCGTCGATCCCGGCTGGGCGATGATGGCCTGGACCCTCGTCATCTTCGTCGTGCTCGAGTCCATTGCCGGGCAGGTCGTCGAGCCTTGGCTTTACGGCCGCAACATGGGCCTGTCGGCGCTCGCGGTCGTGGTCGCGGCCGGCTTCTGGACCTTCGTGTGGGGCCCGGTAGGTCTTCTGCTGTCCACGCCGCTGACCATGTGCCTCGTCGTGCTCGGCCGCCACGTCGACCAGCTGCGCTTCCTCGATGTGATGCTCGGCGATGCGCCGCCGCTGGCGCCGGAGGAGAGCTTCTATCTGCGCATGCTGGCCGGCAATCCGGACGAGGCGGCGGAGCAGGCGGAAGCCTATCTCCAGGACCATTCCCTGCCCGTCTATTTCGACGAGGTCGCGGTGCGCGGTCTCGCCCAGGCGCAGCTCGACGTCAATCGCGGCGCGCTGACCGAGGAGGGGCGCCAGCGCATCGCCAAGACGGTGGAAGGCTTCATCGACAATTTGACGAGCAACGAGGACCCCGAGCAGCGCGAGGCCAGTGTCAGCCACGAGGTCGTGCCGCCGGACTGGCAGAATAATCCGGTCCTGTGCGTCGCGGGGCGCAGCGTGCTCGACCACGCGGCCGCGTCGTTGCTGGCACATCTCCTCGAGCGCCAGGGCATCGGCGCGCGCGTGGTCAGCTTCGAAGGCGTGTCGCCGGCAACGATCCAGGACCTCGCCTGCGACGGCGTGCGGGTGATCTGCGTCTCCTATCTCGAGCCCGGCAGCCCCAAGAATGCGCGCTATCTCGCGCGTCGCCTACGCAAGCGCCTGCCCGGCCTGCCGCTGATCGCCGGTTTCTGGAGCGTGATCGAGGACGACACACAGTATCTCGACAGCTTCGAGGCGACCGAGTGCGACTTCCTGGCCAACAATCTGCGCCAGGCGGTGGAGCAGGTGATCGCGCTGATGAAGAAGCCCGGCGCCCGCTATGTCGGCCGCACGCCGGCGGAAGAAGAGACGGTGACGGACTGATGGCGATCGCGACCAGCGAATTCCAGTGCGTGCTCTACGCGGTCAAGAACCACATCGCGACCATCACGCTCAACCGCCCGGAACGGCGCAACGCGCTGAACCCGCGCGCCTACGCCGAGATCGAAGCCGCGTTCGGTGCCGTGAGCGCCGACGACGACGTCCGCGTCGCCATCGTCACCGGCGCCGACCCCGCCTTCTGCTCCGGCGAGGATGTCAAGGAAATGATGACGGGCGAGGCTCGTCCCGCCGACGCGTCGCCGCGCAAGGCGCAGCCGACGCCGGCGGCGATGGCAGCGCTCGATTGCAGCAAGCCGGTGATCGCGGCCGTCAACGGCAACGCCGTCGGCTGGGGCATGGAGCTGGCGCTCTATGCCGATATCCGCATCGCCTCGGAGAACGCCAAATTCGCCGAGCTTTTCGTCAAGCGCGGCCTGGTGCCCGATGTCGGCGGCTTCTATCGCCTGCCCGCGCTGGTCGGCGGCGCCAAGGCGGCGGAGTTGATGCTGACCGGCGACGTGATCGACGCGAAGGAAGCGGCGCGTATCGGTCTCGTCTCGGACGTCGTGCCGCATGGCGAGCTGATGATCCGCGCCAACACGCTGGCGGCCAAGATCGCGGCCAACCCGCCGCTCGCGACCCGCGCGATCAAGGAAGGTCTGCGCCGCTATGCCGGCGGCGACCCGCGCGAGATCGGCACCTGGGCGATCGAGACGATCTTCCGCCTGTTCCAGACGGAAGATCACCGCGAAGGCGTCAAAAGCTTCCTCGAAAAACGCGAGCCGGTGTTCAAGGGCAGATGACCTGATCTGATCGGATCAGGTTCATGCTGTGGGGGCAGCCATGCAATCGATCGAGCAAATTAGGGCGAGACTGGAAAGCGGACGCGCCCGCGCCAAGCTGGAGCACGATGCCGCGCGTGCCCGCGCCAAGCAGGCGCATGACGCCGCGTTCGAGCGCCTGCAGCGCGCGATCCAAGTCAGTACCGGACGACTGACGCTCATCGCTATCGTGTTCGTCTATCTGTGGATCACGATCGCGAGTGTCACCGACGAGAACCTCCTGTTTGACACTACTGCCGCAGTGCCCTTCATCGAGAACGTGAAATTCTCGATCACGGTCTTGTTCTCCTATGGGATCATTGCGTTCGTGGTGCTGCATTTCTATTTTCTCGTATCAGTCACTTCGCTCGCGACGCGCGCCGCGCGAGTCCGGCGGACCACAAGCGACGGAACCCAAATAGAAGACGAGATCGATAGAGCGCTGGGAGTCGGCAGCGATGAGCGCGTGGCGCTGCTGACCCAGATTTTCCTGCATCCGCTGATCGCAGGCATCGTGCGCGGACGCGATCCGAAGCGGCCGTACGATTGGCTTTACGGGTCGATCGCGATTCTGATTTTCGTACCAATTCTCTTCGTCCTGCGGGCGCAGATGAAGTTTCTGCCTTACCACGCGCAAGGCGCCATCGGGATTACGGAAGTCCACCAATTTCTGATCGTCGTCTTGGCGGTGGGGAGTTGGTGGACCCTCGATTTGCTGTGGGCAGCCTTCGCGTCACTGGCATCGGGCGGCAAGCGGAACGCCATGCCGCTGTGGCCGGTGGCCCTTCCGAGGATAGGGCTGGTCATCCTGGCGATAGTCTCGATCATACTTCTGCCAAGGCCCTATGGCCCGCTCGATAACCCAGTCGCCGCTAGCCTGACAGCGCCGGGCCTATGGCATCGCGATCTGGTTGTCGACCTTAAAGAGCCACCGAGCAAGGCCGACGGGCAACCGGCCGTACTGCTCTCGGACGGAACCACTCTCGCGCTGCCACCGGGCGGCGCCAACCTCGCCAATCGCAATCTGCGCGACGCCCGCCTTACGCTGGAAAACATCGCCATCCGGTCGTTCGCGAACAGCGACCTGAGCCATGGCCGCCTCGTGGGAACGCGTATGGACTATGTCGATCTGACGGGGCTGAACTGCGAAGAATGCGATTTCGAGAATGTCCGCGCCCGCTTCGCTCATCTCGCGGGCGCAACCTTCGAGGGGGCCACGCTGAGGCGTGTTGACATGGCCTTTGCGGATGCCGAACGAATCGACATGACGAACGCGCAACTCGAGACGGTTTCATTCGACCGCTCAATACTGTATGAGGCAGTCTTCAGAGGCGCAACGCTATCTCACACTTTCTTCCGTGCCGCTTTTCTTGTCGACGTGAATCTGTCCAACGCACATCTCGATGAGGCTGAGTTCACACTGGCCGATCTGCATAGCGCGAATCTGAAGTCGGCCGAGATTCTGAGCTCTCATATCGATTGGACGCGGCTGTTTGCGGCGGACCTCTCGCACGCCGTCGTCTATTGCGTCGACTTTCGGGCGTCGTTTCTCGATGCGACCTGGACCAAGTCGCAGGTCGAGGTGACCAATTATCAATTCACTGGACTAGGTGATCGACCCAAAGGCGCCGTTGACTTGGCGAGGAAAATCTTACCGAGTTGCCATGCCGCCCCAATGCGTCTGACCGAACTGGAGACGGTTGACGCATTGACCAGAGAACTCTCATGGACATTTGATTTGGACCACGAACCCAACGGCGACAGTACCACGCGATATCGGGCGGATGGCGCGATTGCGATGATCGATCGCGATGAACTGCTGCGGCGCGTCGGCTATGTCGGCTCGCCTACTGGAACTGGTGTCGATGCCAAGCCCGCCGTCGCCCCGACACACTAGCCGCAATCACGGCACCCGCTTCACTTGAATAGGCACGCCGCAGATGTCGAGCACCGGCGGCGGCTTTCTGAAATAGAACGGCGAGGTCGGATGGCGGCGTAGCTCGACCGCGTCGGCGAACGTCTTCGACTCGGTGCGGATCACCTGGAACGACGGCCGCTCGGCCGCCGGCATATCGGCCGCGATCTGCACGCGGATGATGGCGTCGCGCTTCGACACGTCCTGGATCACGCCGCTCTCGACCTCGGGATCGCCGCGCTCCAGCTTCTGCAGATATTGCTGCCCGGAGAGCACGCGCCCGAACGCGGTGAGATCGCGGTCGAGCCGGCGCGGCGCCTGGCCGATCACGATGTAGAACTCCGTCGAGGCGGTGTCGGGATCGTTGTCGCGGGCGAAGGCGAAGGTGCCGGGGCAATGGATCAGCCACTCGCGTCCCTCCTTGGGCGCGCGCGCCACCGGGAAGCCGTCCTCGAATCCGACCTCGGATGCCATCAAGTCTCCGTTACCGAGTGGCGTGAAGGCCGGCGTCGCCGCCGAGGCGCGGTCGAACTCGGCCTTCAGCGGCGGCCACTTTTTCTCGAGGTCCTTGGCCGCGTCGGGATGATCCTTGGTCGAGGCGGTGCCTTCGCCGATCCCGCCCTGCGCCACGAAGCCGTCGATCACGCGGTAGAAGGAGAGCCCGTCGTAGAAATGCGCGCGGATCAGCGCCTTCAGCCGCTCGGTGTGCTTGGGCGCGAATTCCGGCGCCAGCTCGACCGCGACCTGGCCGTATTTGGTGTCGATCAGGACCAGGTTCTGCGGGTCGACGGTGCGCCAGTCGTCCTGCGGCGGCGTGTCGGCCCGGCCGCCCGCCACCGCTGCTGACAGCAGGGCAGCGAGGGCGTACAAGCCCCGCCGCACGCGCCGATAGGTGCTATTACCGTACATCATGTTGGAGCATTCCGCTTGCCCGGGCCTCTGATTGACATTTCTATGGCAGGACAGTCCGGCCCGCCAGCCGGGCACAGGGCACCCTCGCCATGAGTGAGACGGACAAGGATCCCGATCTCGGACGGCTGCGCCAGAACTTCGACCTTCTGATGCGCGCGCAAAGCTTTGGCCGCACCGGCTACATCGTCTCCGACGTGGCGCGCGATCGCGTATATTGGTCCGACTCGATGTTCGAGTTGCGCAAGGTGCCGCGCCGCCCCTTCTTCACCCGCGAAGAAGGCATGCGGTTCGTCCATCCCGACTATCGCGAGGAATTCAACCGGCTGCGCCTGCAGGCCATCGCCGACCGGCGCGAATTCGAGCACGAGATGCGCATCATCTGCGGCGACGGCTCGGAGATCTGGGAGCGCGGCAGCTCGCAGCCGCAATTCGACGCCGACGGCAACTTCACCGGCCTGCTCAGCGTCGTGCACGACATCACCGAGAGCAAGACCGCCAGCGCCTCGCTGCTGGAGCAGGAAGCGACCTATCGCACCCTGTTCAACAGCATCGGCGACGCCATCTTCCTCACCCTGGACGGCGTGTTCGTGGACTGCAACGACGCGGCGCTGCGCGTCTTCGGCGCTACCCGCGAGCAGTTGATCAACCATGCGCCGCAGGAATTCTCGCCGCCGCGCCAGCCCGACGGACGGTCGTCCGAAGAAAAGGCACGCGAGAAGATCGCCGCCGCGCTGGGCGGCGAACGCCAGACCTTCGAGTGGCGGCACATGCGCGCCGACGGCACCGAGTTCGACGCCGAAGTCGTGCTCAGCCGCGTCGAGAACGCAACCGAGCCGCTGTTCTTCGGCGTGGTGCGCGACATTAGCGAGCGCAAGCGCGCTGAACTGGCGCTGAAGGACTCGCACGAGAAGTTCGCCGGCGCCTTCAATTCGAGCGTGGACGCGATGATCGTGCTGCGCATCGGCGACGGCGTCGGCGACGGCATTTTCCTCGATGCCAATCCTGCCGCCGCCCAGATCCTCGGTATCGAGCGCAGCGACCTCGTGGGCAAGACAGTCAACGAGTCGGGCTTGATGGGCGAAGCCGGACGCCTGGCCCTCCTGCGCAAGGAGATGCTCGAAAAGAAGATGGTCCAGGCATTTCCGGCAACGCTTCGGCGGCACAAGCGGGGGCCGGTGGAGGTCGAGATCAGCGCCTCGCTGTTCGATGCCGCGGACGACACGCTGGCCATTCTGGTGATCCGTGACGTCACCGAGCAGCATGCGGCGGAGCGAAAAATCGGCGAATTGAATGCTTCGCTGCAGGCCAGCGTGCGCCAGCTGCGCGCCATCGCCGACAACCTGCCCGTCGGCATCGGCCACACCGATCTGGAAGGCCGCATCCTGTTTCTCAACAAAACGGCGGAAGGCTGGCTCGCTACCACCGTCGACAAGGCGCGCGGCCGCAAGGCATCGGAGCTGTTCCCGCCGGACTACATCGAAGCAACGGCGCCGATGCGCGAAGCCTTCGCCCGCGGCGTGTCGCGTTACGAGCAGATCATTCCGATGCCGGACGGCCAGACGCGCGTGGTGGAAGCGATCAACATCCCGGACATCGACGAGGCCGGCATCCTCAACGGCTTCTTCGGCCTCACCATCGACGTCACGGAGCGTCGCCAGGCTGAAGACGAGCTGCTCGCCAGTCACGAAAAATTCGCCGGCGCCTTCCAGTACAGCACCGACGCGATGTGGGTCTCGACCGTCGGCGACAATGTCTGGGACGCGCGGATCCTGGACTTCAACCGCTCGGCCGAACGCATGCTCGGCTTCAAGCGGGACGAGGTCATTGGCCAGCCCGTGAGCGCCCTGCGCCGCGGCGGCGGCGCGTCCAGTCTCGAAGGCTATCGCGCCATCATGGAGCGCGACGGGCATGTCCGCGACTATCCCGCCACGCTGCGGCGCGCCGACGGCAGCGAGGTCGAGACGATGGTGAGCGGCTCCCGCTTTCTCCTGGGCGGCAAGCAGCACACGCTGACCGTGATCCGCGACGTGACCGAGGCGCTCGCCGCCGAGCGCAAAATCCGCGAGCTCAACGAGTCGCTGCAGACCAGCGTGCGCCAGCTCCGTGCCATCGCCGACAACCTGCCGGTCGCGATCTCGCATCACGACGCCGAGCGCCGCCTGCTGTTCATGAACCGCACGATGGAGCAATGGTTCGCGACAAAGGGCGAAGCGGCCTTGGGCAGGGCCGTCGACGATTTCGTTTCGCAGGACTATCTCACGGCCTTGCGGCCGGTGCGCGACCAGTTCCGCAACGACGAGCAATACCGGGCCGAGGCCGTGTTGCCCTACCCCGACGGCCAGACGCGCGCCATCGATCTTACTTTCGTTCCCGAGAAGGACGACGACGCGGCGGGGCGCTACTACACGCTGGCGGTCGATATCAGCGACCGCAAGCAGGCCGAAGCGGATCTCAAGGCATCGCACGACAAATTCTCCAGCGCCTTCGAATACAGCACCGACGCGATGATGGTCACGAGGTTCGAGGACGACGTCTGGGCCGGCATCGTGATCGACGCCAACCGCTCGGCGCAGCGCTTCCTCGAAGTCCCGCGCGAGCGCATCATCGGCGGGCGCTTCGATGCCCTGCGGGCCAATCTCGATGCCGGCCGGATGGAGGAATTCCGCCGCCGCATGGTTTCAGACGGCGACGTCCGCGACATGCCGCTGACCCTGACCTTCCCGAACAACGTGACCGTCCATGTGCTGATCAGCGCCGCGAGCTTCCGCGTCGCCGGCCAGAACTACATGCTGGCGATCATCCGCAACGTGACCGAGGCCGTTGCGGCGGAGCGCAAGATCCTGGAATTGAACGCTTCGCTGGAAGACAGCCTGCGCCAGCTGCGCGCCATCGCCGACAACATCCCGGTCGCGATCTCCTATCAGGACGCCAAGGGCCTGTTCCAGTTCGTCAACCACACGATGGAGATCTGGTTCAACGCGAAGGAGGCCGACATGATCGGCCAGTCGATCCATCCCTTCGTGTCCGAAGCCTACATGAAGGCGATCGAGCCGATCCGCGCCCGCCGCAATGCCGGCCTGATGCGCTCGGAAATCACCCTGCCCTATCCCGACGGCGTGGCGCGCACCGTCGAGCTCACCTTCGTCGCCCACCGCGACGCCGAGGGCGCCCTGGTCGGCTATTACACGCTTGCCATCGACATGACCGAGCGCAAGGCGGCGGAGGAGCAGCTCCAGCAGTCGCAGAAGATGCAGGCGATCGGCAAGCTGACCGGCGGCGTGGCGCACGACTTCAACAACCTGCTCGGCGTCATAAGCGGCAATCTGGAGCTCGCCAAGGAAGCGCTGAGCGACAAGAATCCGCAAGTCGCCAAATTGCTCGAGCCGGCACGCCGCGCCGCCGAACGCGGCTCGACCCTGACGCGCAGCCTTCTTTCCTTCGCGCGCCAGCAGCCCTTGAGCCCGCAGGTCACCGACCTCAACGGCCTCGCCCGCGACATGACGGAGCTGTTGCGCCGCACCCTGCCCTCCAACATCGGCATCGAATTCGTCGGCGGCGCCGGCCTGTGGACCAGCGAGATCGATCCGGGCCAGCTTCAGAACGCGCTGCTCAACCTCGTCGTCAACGCGCGCGACGCCATGCCCGACGGCGGGCGCCTGACGGTGGAGACGCAGAACGCCCGCATCGACCGCGACTATGCCGCGAGCCATGGCGACCTTGCGCCCGGGCAGTATGTGATGCTCGCGGTGTCGGACACCGGCACCGGCATGCCGCCGGACGTCATCGCCCGCGCCTTCGATCCCTTCTTCACCACCAAGGCGCTGGGCGAAGGCACCGGCCTCGGCCTCTCCATGGTCTACGGCTTCGCCAAGCAGTCCGGCGGCCATGTCGCGATCTACAGCGAGGTCGGCAGCGGCACGACGGTGAAGCTCTATCTGCCGCGCTGGGTCGGCAAAGAGGAAGAAGCGGCGCCGCGCGTCGAGCGCGGCATGCCGGCGGCGCAGAACGAGACCGTGCTGGTGGTCGAGGACGACGACGACATGCGCTTCATCGCCGTCACCATGCTGCGCTCCCTGGGCTATAGCGTGCTCGAGGCTACGCGCGGCGCCAAGGCGCTCGAGACGCTGGACGCGCACAAGGAGGTCGCGCTGCTGGTGACCGACGTGGTGCTGGCCGGGAGCATGAACGGCCGCCGTCTCGCCGAGGAAGCCACGACGCGCCGCCCCGGCCTCAAAGTGCTCTATATGTCGGGCTATACCGAGGACGCGATTGTGCATCACGGCCGGCTCGAGCACGGCGTGCACTTCATCCAGAAACCGTTCCGCAAACAGGATCTCGCGGCCAAGGCGCGCGAGGCGCTGTCCGGGCGCTAGCGGCTCATTCCGCGGCGGAACCACCCGATGTGCGACTGGACGCGCCTTGCCCACGGCCGGCAAAGCCGCCCATAACCAAGCTCTGCCATGACCGCCGACGTTCCCAAGTCCAATCCCGTATCGGCCGCCGCCTTGCCGACCTTGCTGTCGGTGATGTTCATCAACCTGCTCGGCTTCGGCATCATCGTGCCGCTGCTGCCGTTCTATGCGAAGTCGTTCCAGGCGCCCGCCTGGCAGATCGCGCTGGTGTTCTCGGCCTATGCCATCGGCGGCTTCTTCGGCGAGCCGTTCTGGGGCCGCCTGTCCGATACGGTGGGCCGCAAGCCGATCCTGATCAGCACCGTGACCGGCAATTGCCTGTGCTATCTCGCGCTCGCCTTCGCGCCCAACATCTATGTCGCATTCTTCGTGCGTCTTCTGGGCGGCATGGCAAGCGGCAATGGCGCGGTGATCCAGGGCTACATCGCCGACATCACGCCGCCCGACGAGCGCACCGGCAAGATGTCGTGGCTGGGCGCCGCCTACAACATCGGCTTCATCGTCGGTCCGGCGCTGGGCGGGTTGCTTGCCAACCCCGCCGCCGGCCATGCCGGTTTCCGCGTGCCGCTCCTGATCGCATCGAGCCTCTCGGCGACCTGCGTCGTCGGCCTCGTCCTGTTCCTGAAGGAGAGCCGCAGCCATCGCCGCATTTCGGGGCGGCCGAGCCGCTGGGCCGTGGTGGCGAGCGCGGCGCGCAATCCGGTGATCAGCCGCCTGTTCCTCGTGACGTTCCTCGCCGGCTGCGCCTTCAACGGCATCGAGTCGGTGTTCGGCCTGTGGACGCAGGCACGCTTCGGCTGGGGACCGCACGAGATCGGCTTTGCCTTCGCCGTCACCGGCATCGTCGCGGCGATCTGCCAGATATTCATCACCGGCCCGACCTCCAAGCGCTTCGGCGAGGCACGCGTGCTGACCGCCGGCATGGCGCTGACCACACTGTGCGCCTCGCTGCAGCCCTTCTCGACCGGCGGTCCGATGATCGTGACGCTGCTCGCGATCTCGGCATTCGGGCAGTCGGTGGCGTGGCCGAACGTTTCGGCGCTTCTGTCGCGCAACGTCGATTGGGAGCATCAGGGCCAATATCTCGGCCTCAACAACGCCGTCGGTTCGCTGGCGCGGCTGGTCGGACCGTTCATCGCGGCGCTGACCTTCTCCAACATCGCCGTCAACGCGCCGTTCTTCACCGCCGGCCTCCTGGTGCTGCCGGCGATCTTCTTCGCCTGGTACGCCGCGACGCATAAGAGTCGCACCGCGTTGTCCGAGCCACCGGAGGAGCCTACGCTTCCGGAATACTAGGGAGGTAAGCGGTCATGGCGGGCACGCTCAAAGGCAAGACGGCGCTGGTCACCGGCGCGAGCCGCGGCATCGGCGCCGCGATCGCCGTCCGGCTCGGCATGGAGGGCGCCAATGTCGTCGTCTCTGCCCGCACCGCCGAGAGCGGCGAGAGCCGCCTGCCCGGCACGCTGACCGAGACCGTCGACCGCGTGAAGAAGACCGGCGCCGATGTGACCTTCGTCAAGGCCGACCTCGCCCAGGCGAGCGAGCGCGAGATGCTGATCGACAAGGCGAAGGCGATCTATGGCGGCGTCGACATCCTGATCAACAACGCCGCGATCACCTATTTCATGCCGGTCGCGGAGTTCACCGAGAAGCGCTTCAAGCTGATGCTCGAAGTGCAGGTCTACGCGCCGTTCCATCTGTCGCAGCTTGTGCTGCCGGGGATGAAGGCGAAAAAGTCGGGCTGGATTGTCAATATCTCCTCCGGTGCCGGCCTGCATCCCAAGCAGCCCTACCTGGCCGGCGCGCGCGGCGGCACGGTCTACGGCCTGTGCAAGGCCGCATTGGAGCGCTTCACCACCGGTCTCGCCTCCGAGGTGCAAAGCGACGGCATCGCGGTGAACGTCGTCTCGCCCGGCCTCGTCGATACGCCCGGCGTCGCGGTGCACGGCCTGATCAACGAGCGCACCAAGGATCGCGTGCAGCCGATCGAGTTCATCGCCGAAGCGGTCTATCGCCTCGCCAGCGGCGATCCCAAGACGATGACCGGTCGCATCGACTATGCCGAGCCGTTGCTGAAAGAGCTGGGATTGAAGCCGTCGGCGCTCATCGCCTAATCCGGCACGCCGCCGCCGAGATCGAGATAGCGATAGGTCAACGCCGTATCGGTGGTCATGATCTTGTCGCCGGTCGGCGTCGGCATGATCAGCGCCGGAATGGTCTGGGTGAGGATCAGCAGCAGGTTCTTGCCGTCGGGACCCGGCCCCAGCGGAAAGACCGTCAGCTCCAGATGATGCGCGTAACCGCGCTCGTAGTTCACCGGCATGATCTGCCACAAGCCGCAGGGCCGCGACACGATCTGGCGCACCGACTCGATGGCCGCGGCGTGATAGGCCTCGGGCAGGTATTGCAGATAGTCCTCGCCGCGAAGGTCGCGCTGCACCCGAGCCGCGAACTCGCTGCCGACCAGCCGCATGCGGATGCAGGACTCGCCGTCCGGCAGGGCCTCGCACAGCAGGAAGTGGCGCAAGAAGCGCGGCGCCCGTTCGGGCCGGAACACCGCCCGGTTTGGCGCCAGTTGGCCTGCGTCAACCGGCAGCGCGCGGTAGAACGCCTCGAACTCGACGCTCAGCGACGTGCGTTCGAGCGACCCGGTGGGGACCGGTGCGATGCTGGCTTGAAACGTCATCCCGTACACTACCGATGGACATGGCCATGCTGATGGGCGCGGATGAACGCCGGGTTGATGGGCGCCTGGGTAGAACTACCCTATAGTTGGTGCCCTCGGTTCGATGACGAAGAGCGGCAGGAGGTCTCCATGATGCAACGACGTTCCAGCTGGCGGCTGGCGATCTGTGCGGCCATCGGCCTGCTGGCGCAACCCGCCGCGGCCCAGCTGACGATGTCGCCGGCTTATCCGCCGATCACACACACCGATCCCAATCAGTCGATCAAAGGCGCGCTTTGTCCGGCGAGCGCCAAGGCCAGCGGCGACGAGCCCGCGCCCGCGGGATGGAGCATCTACGCCGGCACCTTCAGTCTGCCGCTGTGGAACGTCGCGATCATGAGCAATGATGCGACGACCGACCGCCTGCTTTGCCTTTATGGCGGCTCGGTCCAGCTCTCGCTCAAGAAGATCGTGCCGAAGGGCACCTGCACGGTCAACGCAATGAAGACAGGCTTCGCCTGCAAATAGCGGGCGCTACGCCGTCGCGGCGACGATCCAGACGGCCGCATTCAGCGCGACGCGACCTTGCACGGCCTTCGCCGCCAGCGCCGGGCGCAAGCAGTCTTCGGCCGCTTCGCGCAGCTGCGGGTTCTCGCGCACGATCTTGCCGGCAGCGCCGACTTTCAGCAGCACGCTCAGCATCTCTTCCACGCCGCCGCTCGACACGGCAGTGTCAAAGGCCGCAACGGAGATTTGTCGAAAGCCCGCATTGCTCAGCGTGGCGCGGATGGTTGCCGCATCTTCGAAGCTGAATGGCGTGCGATCGACGCGATCCTTGAAACCGGCGACGCGCACCGGGAAAATATCCAGCTCGTTTTCCTCCAACGACCGCCAGCAGGCAAACGCCAGGCGGCCCGATGGCTTCATCTGGCGATGGAAAGTCGCGAAGGCCGCGACCGGATCGGCAAACGCCATCACGCCGAACCGAGAATAGATGCCGTCGACACTGCTCGGCGGCAGAGCAAGCTGCGCCGCATCGCCTTCGACGAAACGTACTTGCTGGAGGCCGGCGGCCCGCTGGCGCGCCCGCTGCAGCAGAAGCGGCGCGATATCGACGCCGACCACCTGCCCCTCCGGTCCGACCCGCTCGGCAAGCTGAAGGATGGTTTGGCCCGTGCCGCAACCGATATCGACAATCGTCTCGCCCAGCTTTGGCGCCAGTGCATCCATGGCGCGCAATCCGAGCGGCGAAAGCTGCAGGTCGATCAGCGCGGCGGCGTCGAGCCAGGCATTGGCGTGGCGGGCATCGGGCGGCATGCGCTCTCCTAAAGCCGCACGGCACCGACCGTCATCACGACCGCGACGGTATCGCCGACCGTGATGTTGGCCTTGCGCCGCACCGCGACCTTGAGCGGCAGCAGATAGGTGTCGCCCTTCGGGAACAGCGACGTCGTGAAGGTCGCCTTGCCGATCTTGGCCTCGACCGGCACCACGCCCCAGCCATAGCTCACGACCTTGGCGATGCGGCGCAGTTCCTCGACATGCTCCGGCGGGATCGGCGCATAGAAGAACGGTGCCGGGCCGCGCCATTCGATGATCCTGGTCTTGAACGTGAACCGGACCTGCGATCCCTTTCGCGCGGCCATGCGCCCACCCCTCATGCGGTCAGGGGCAGCTTACCCTCCAGGACGGTCTGTTCCAGCACCGGCTTCTCGCCCGGCTGCCAGGCCTTGGCGCGGTGCACCACGCGATAGAGCAAAGGTCCACCGTCGTCCGTCGTTGCGCGCTCGCTGGGCCGCGCGATGGCGACAAATTCGGTTTCCAGCGCCTCTGCACCGGCGCGCACTAGGCTGTATCCGTGCGCGCCCACGTCGACGAACGACAGATGCGGCGCAACTTCGGGATTGGAGTGGCTCAACGCCTCCTTCATATCGCCGCTTGCGTCATAGGCCAGGCTCGCGCGCACGCCGTGCATGACGCTCAGGTTCATCATCGGCTGTGGCGGAGCGTCCTTCGGCCGCCGCACCAGGAGCATGTGCAAGGGATCGGTATCCGGCTCCCGGAATTCATAGGCCTCGCCGTCCCCCGGCGACGAAATCGACGCGCCCACAAACTCCAGCGCGACAGGGTCATAGCTCAGCGGCGGCAGCGCCTTGGACAACACGCCCGCGTACGAGGCATGCCGGTCACCGCAAACCGAGGTCAGTCCCGTAACACCATTGGCCTTGACGAAGTCCAGGATCTCGCCACGCTCGCTGCGATAGGTGGACCAATCGACGGCTGTCAGCATCCCGTAACCCTTGCCCGGCCACTTGCCGAATTTCTCCGGCAGGTTTTGCATGTCTAGGCGGGTATCCAGCGAGCCGACGCTGTTCCCCCAGACCTTCCACGTCGCCGCGGACGTGCGCAGACGCTCCAGGAACCAGGCCTTCTGATCCTTGCCCAGCATGGTCGCCGCCGGCTTGTCCTTGCAGAAGTTGGGTATCTGCTTGTCGCCAAACGCGATAGTCTCCGGCGGCTTTCCGCCATTGTAGGTTCTGCCGGCATCCCAGATGTCCAGCGCCTCGAGCGGAAGCGCGCCTAGAAAGGTGGGCGTGGAGAAGGGGTCTGTCGCATCGTCATTGAGCGGGTGGTAAGAGCGATAGCTGCGATTGTCGGTCAGGATGAGATCGACGTTTCGGCCATAGCGAAGCTGGCGATACACCGTCAGCCCGCCGATCGCCGCCAGGTTGTTCGGCTCCTGGCCCAGACCAAATTCGTCGAACGTCGTGACCGGCGCATCCACGACCTTCGGCGCGTCGTAGGTGTTCCAGTCGCCGCCCCTGACCTTCTTCACGCGCGCCGGCTGATATTCGAACCAGGCTTGCGTAGCGGCGACTTTGCGCGTCTGAAAATTCACTAGGCCCTTTCCGAAATTGGCCAGGCCCTGAAAGCCTTGCCACGAAAATTCGTGATTGTCCCACATGCAAATGAAGGGCCAGCGCGCCCGCGCATCCTGCAGATCGGGATCGGAGAGGTACCCCCGATAGAGCGCCCGGTAGTCGTCGACATCCACGGGGATATGAAAATCGCTGATCTTCTCGCCCTTCGGGTAGCGGACGATGTCGCGGATTTTGCGCCCCAGGTAACCCTTCGTGCGGTCTTCGGGATACCAGACCATCTCATAGACGAAGTCACCGAGGTGCAGCACGAAGCCGAACTGCTCGCTGTCCGGCTTCTGCATGTCGTCGTAGATCATGCGGCGATAGGCGTTATTCCAGCCGGTGTTCTCGTCCTGGCAGCTCACGAAGGCGAACGCGACCGGTCGCGCGTCGTCCGCGGCTGGTGCGGTGCGGGTACGGCCGATGCGACTACCCAGACCTGCGGCGTCGCTGAAGCGGTACCAATAGGTGGTGGCGGGCTTGAGGCCGGCGGCGAGCACGCGGACGGTCCAATCGTTCTCCGCCTTCGGCCTGACATGCGCGGTCGCGACCACGCGCGTGAAGGCTTCGTCTTCAGCGACTTCCGCTGTGAGCGCCGGCACGCTGGTCCCCGCCGGTTCGCGCCGCGTCCACAGGATGACGCTGTCGGGCTGCGGATCGCCGGACGCGACGCCTTGCGGATAAAGATCACGGCGCTCGGTCCACGCATGCGCCGATGCGCGGACGCCCGAAGCGGTGGCCAGAACGGCGCCCAGCGCCGCAGCAGCCTTCGCGAAATCGCGGCGGCTGAGGTTCGTCGGTTTCGATGCGCGCGTCATGCGTCCCCCTGCGTCTTGAGCGCGAGGCTATGCCGTGTCGGGCCGCGCCGTCCCCGATGGCGCAATCAACTCTATGTGTAAGGGATTACTGATCGGGAATTGGCCCGACATATGACTGCCGGTCGGGATGAGCTAGCTCCGCTGGAAGTGCCAGCGCCAAAGCCAAGGGCGTGCCAATCCGGCTCACCCAGTTCAGGGAGCGCCTCCACGGCCTTGCCTCCGCCAGTAATTATAGTGCACTATATTTATCGATGATGTTTGATCATAAGGCGAGGATGAGCGTGGGAACGTCGGCTTTCAATGGGTTAGCGGCCGGGAAACGCCAAATCGAGGACCTGACGGGCACGGCTTGGTCCTTCGATCAAATCGCCGAACTGGCCAGATCGCTCAAGACCAGCCAGGGCCCCCTTGCGAACCAGCACCGCCGCGAACTGGCCGCGGCGTTCATCGCCGGGGCGTTCGCCGCCCCTGAGCAAAATGCCGACATCTATGAAGCCGCCGCGCTCGGCTGGTTCGGCGAGCCCGTGAAGGCTAAGCGGCTGGTTGCACGCGACCTGGGAAGACTGCCGCTTACGAAAGACTTCTGGACCGCCTTTTGGGATCTCATTGAGACCTCACGGCAACTCGATCCCGGTACGCTCACGATCCGCACGGCTGCCCTCGGCATGTACATAGCGCCCGAGTTTCAGCAGCGAGCAGCCGATGCCTGCTCCGCCTTTCCAGGCGTCGCTTCGATCGCGGGTCTGGGAATTCCGGATCGAATCCGGCTCGACGATCTCAAGTCATGTCCGAGCGGTTCGCTTGGCGAGCAACTCTACCGGCTCATCGTGGACAACGGATTCGACCTCGAAGTGCTCGATCGCGATGCGCTCGCGCTCAACAACTTGATCGCACCCTTGAACTATCTGAACACGCGTATCCTGTATGCGCACGATCTTTGGCACATCGTGGCCGGTTATCAACTCACCGCCTTGCACGAGGTCGGACTTTCGGCCTTCCAGCTCGGACAATTCGGCCACAACTATTCCGCCATGTTCCTGGCCGTCGTCCTGGCAAGCGCGGCATTCGGAGAACCGGAAGGATTCGATCTCCTGCTCGAGACGATTCTCGCGGGCTGGCGGCACGGCCGCGAAACGGCACCGCTGATTCTCGTGGAGTGGAATAAGGTCTGGCACAAGCCGGTCGATGCGATTCGCCGCGAGCATGGCGTGGCGCCCTTTGCGTCGCCATTTCCGCCCGATCTCTTCGAACAACTGGCGCGCCTGCAAACAGTCGCCGCTTAGACCGGGCGCCACGGCTGGATACGCCGGCGGTGCGGCGCTATAGGACGGCATGGACACGTCGGACAACACACTGGCCTCTGCGTATCCAAGGCGCGCGCGACGGAAGTTGGAGACGCGCGAGCGGATCATAAGCGCCGCGCAGCAATTGATCGGCAGTCGTGGCTACGCCGAGACGACCATGGCGGATATTGCCGCGACCGCCGACATCCATGTCACGACGCTGTTCACGCATTTCAAATCCAAGAAAGAACTCATCGCCGCGATGACGGAAGGGGCGACCGCGCAGCTGGAAATTGCCGTGCGCGGCGCGATCGGCAAGCTGCCATTTTTCGAATTCGTCCGCCTGCTCATCGGAGGCTGGGCGCGCAGCGAGCAGGAGGGCGGCGCTCGCAATTTGCGCTATGGATATGAGTTGCGCAGCGATCCGGAAATGGCTTTTAGCTGGCTTCAGTATCAAAGGCGCGAGATCTCGCTGCTAGCGGAATACGTGGCAGCCGATTACGGCCTCGACGCATCCAGCGACCTGCGTCCGGTTCTGGTTGCCAACATGGTTTCGGTCGGCAACGTCATTGCTCACGAGCGTTGGTTGGATTCAGGCGGCGCGTCCGACCTGGAACACGATGCCTTGGCCGCGCTCGATGCCTGCCAGAAACTGATAGAGCCCGCGCTTGCGGCGTCGCGCGCCTAGACTGGCGCTCCCACGGGGAATCGAACCCCGGTTTCAGCCTTGAGAGGGCCGCGTCCTAACCGCTAGACGATGGGAGCATAGGCGGTAGAGGCGGCGCTTATACCCTTGGGTCTGCGACGGGATCAAGCGAGCGGCGCATCGGCCATCAAAACCGGCAGAAAGCCCGTTCCATCAAAGACGTAGGCGGCAAGCTCGGCCACGCCATCGCCGCCCGGAACCGCGATCAGCCAGACAAATCCTGCCTCGGCGGCGCCCTCGCGGTCACGTGGCGACGGCTGCGCCCGACCGCCGGGATGGGAGTGGTAGCAGCCGACGATCGCCGTCCCGCGCAGCCGCGCGGCGTGCAGCGCCCGGAAGTGGTCGGCGGGGGCGATCTCGAAACGGTCGGTGTCTGGCGCGAGGTTGGCGGCCGGATGCAGGTCGGTTGCACGGATCGTGTCGGCGTCCCGCACCCCTGCGATCAAGCCGCAGCATTCGCGCGGAACAGCAGCGGCGGCAGCGCCCTCGATCTGTGCCCGCAAATCCGCCGGCAGGATCAGCGTGGTCACGGCCCGGCTTTGATCTTGGTGATCAGGCGGCCGTCCTCGGTGCTGACGATGTCGATCTCGTCGCCGCTCTTGGAGCGCACATGCAGGATCAACCGGCCGGGCTCGCTCGCGATGGTCAGAATCTGCGCGCCGGGCGGCAGGCTGAACAGAGCCGCGTTGGGGTTGCCCGCGGCGCGCGCGGTGCGGCCCGAGAACTTCATAATGCCGCCGACGACTAGCCCGATCAGCGCCAGGATGATAAGCGCGGACAGCACGATGACCGCGAGCCGGGCGGCCCGGAAGGTCGCCGTGTTCCTGGGATCTGCCGGCGCTTCGATGTCTGACACGACAACCTCCGACGAAAGCCCGCGCCGCGCCGTGGTCGGCGACGAGCAGGCGGGCTGGCGGCTGGACCGTTTCCTGGCCGCCGCGCTCTCCGATATCAGCCGCTCGCGCATTCAGCAATTGCTGGCCGCGGGCGCGGTCACCCAGGCGCGCCAGCCGGTCCGCGAGGCCAGCCGCCGGGTCAAGCCGGGCGAGGCTTATACCGTCTCGGTGCCGCCGCCGGCGCCGGCCGCGCCACAAGGCCAGGACATCCCGCTCGACGTCGTTTACGAGGACAAGGACCTTATCGTCATCGAGAAACCGGCCGGACTTGTCGTGCATCCGGCGGCGGGCAATCCCGACGGCACCCTGGTCAACGCCCTGATCGCGCACTGCGGCGCCTCGCTGCAGGGCGTCGGCGGCGAGGCGCGGCCCGGCATCGTCCACCGCCTCGACAAGGACACCAGCGGCCTCCTGGTCGCGGCGAAGAACGAACGCGCCATGACGAGCCTCGCCAAGCAGTTCGCCAACCACACGATCGAGCGGGCCTATCACGCCGTGGTCTGGGGTGCGCCGCGCGCCGCCGAAGGCAAGGTGGAGAGCCAGATCGGGCGCAATCCGTTCGATCGCAAGCGCATGACGGTGCTGCGCGGCGGCGGCAAGGAAGCGCGCACGCGCTATCGCGTCGTTGAAAGGTTCGGCAGCGCCGAGCGGCCCTTTGCCAGCCTGATTGAGTGCCGGTTGGAGACCGGGCGGACGCATCAGATCCGCGTGCACCTGACGCATCTCGGTCATCCGCTGATCGGCGATCCGTCCTATGGCAAGGCGCGCCAGCCGCCGCGGCCAAAGACTCCGGAGGAGGAAGCCGCGTTCAAAGCCGCCGCCGAATTCCCGCACCAGGCGCTGCACGCATATATCCTGGGCTTCCAGCATCCCAGCCTGCACAAGACGCTGCGTTTCGAGTCGAAGTGGCCGGCGGATTTCGCGGCACTCGTCGCCGCGCTGAGAACGCTTTCAGTTTAGCCGCGCGACGTCGCCGCGCGCCGGCGGCGAGCCGCTGACGAGGGTCGCGATGGAGACCTTCTCGTGCACTTCCTTGACCTCGATGTCGGCGAGCGGTTGCGTGATCGTCTCCAGGACGACGCCGGTTGCCGGATCGGTCAGGACCCGCACCTTGCGGATGACGTGCAGCTTCATGCCTGGCTGCATGTTCTGGTTGGCGCCGGCATTGAGAAAAATCTGATCGCCGGTGTTGTCTACGATCAGCGCCGACCACGGCGCGTGCTCCATGCCGAGATTGATGTGTTCCAGCGCGTGATTGACCGCGTCCTCGCAGGCCTTGCCGAGGGGGCTCTCAGCAAAGGCGCCGCCGCCGATCTGCATGCCGCTGGCATGATAGCTCTGGACGTCGAAGCCGCCCGACGATGCAGTGCCCGTCGCCGAACTGGTGTCGATGACCTGGCCCGTGGTGGTGTCGATCATGCGCAGCGTGACTTCGACGATGGCTTGCGAGCCGCTGAGGCCGATGGTGCCGGCGGCGCTGCCGAACAGCGATGGACCACCGATGCCGAACGTCGCGCCATGCGCCTTGGGATCGAACTTGGTGACGGTGCCGCGCACCAAGACACCGGCTCCGATGAGTTGACCTGGCGGCGGCGCTGTGCCCGGCGCCGCGCCGCCGGTCTGGCCCAGCGTCTGCTCCCATTGGATCTGTGCCATGGCGTTTCGTTCGGCGACGACGAAACGGCCGTCTTTCACCAGCGCTGCGGTGAGCATGGCACTGAGGCCGTCGGCGGTGGCGGCACCCCCCATGGTCTCCGCCGCTTCGAAGCCGCCGACGGCGATGGTCTTCCTCGGACCGACATAGGGCGCGCCCGCTGCGCCGGCGGTGAAAACCACCAGTGCCGCGGCAATGCAGAGATGTCGGCGCATCCGCATGCCAGCCACTATACCCCCTATTTCTTCGTCGGAGGTTGTTGATTCTCGGGCGTTTGATCGGCCGGCTTACCGCCACCGCCTTTTGTGCCCGGCGTCATGTTTTCGTAGTGGCCGTTCGGGCTGGCCTGGTTTCCGAACGCCGGATTGCCCGCGGCGGCCGGCTGGACGACGCCGGCCTGCTCGGGATGCATGGTCCAGGGATAAGGATCGGGCTGGACGTAACGCTCCGGCAGCACGAGCTTCGACATATCGACATGGGGATCGCAAGGGATCGGCTCGGGCGACAGTTCGACATGCTGGATGTAGAACTCGGCATTCGTATCGTTGCCGAAGATCGCGACTTGATTGACTGGAAACGACTGCTCGCTGCCGGCGATCCGCACCCAGCCATCGGCCGGGCCGACGGTCATGCCGGGACCTGAATTGCCCTGATCGCCGGCGCCCGCGCCGACGCGTCCGGCCACCACCTTCACGAGCGCGCAAAAATAGCCGTGCCTGCTGCCCGTATGAACCGGCGCAAAGACCTGATCGACCTCATAGCCGCGGACATGCAGCATCCTGGCGCCGACAAAGAGTTCGGACGGTTCGAGCCTTGTCCACACCCGACCGCCGGGGACACCGGTCCAGGTCAGCCACTCGTCGGCGGCGGCAAGGCCGCCCAAGGCATCCCGGCGCGTGCTGGTGAAGTCGGTCATGGGCAATTCGGACGGGGGATGACCGGGCGGCACCAGACCGGGGCGCGGGATGTGGAAATCGGCGTTGTGAACCAGGTTGGGGCTTGCAACGGCCGGAACCGACAGCACCGCAAGCATGGCGGCAGAAGCAAGAAAGCGTTGCATGCGCATGGGCTTGTGTCCTCCGAAGTACGTCCTATCCGCATCGGCTGAGCCTTCGCGGTGTTGCAATGAGCCTCGCCCCGCCGGGCCCTGACCGCGCTACCCATTTGGGTAGTGCCGGAATATTCTCATTGCAGGGACTGGACGATCTGCGCCGTGGGAAAGCCGCCGAACCCGATACGCGTGCCCCATCTATCGCTCGCCGAAAACGAGCGCGAACTCAGCGCGCTCAGCGCCTTGATCGGCCGCATCTACGAATGCGCCATCGATCCCAGCCAATGGGACGACACGCTGAGCGAAATGGGCGCGGCGCTCAGCCCGCCGGACTGGGACGTCATTCTGCTTCAGTGGGAAAAGCAAAGCCCGCCCGGTTGCCGGTTCATCGGTGCAACGCACCTCATTCCCATGGCGCGGGAAATCTACCGCACCACCTTCGCGGGACGTCATCCATGGTCGCGGCGCATGTGGTCGTTGCCGGTCGGCCGTGTCGTCGACAGCGACGAGATCATGCCGCGTTCGGAAATCCTCGAGAGCGACTTCTACAAGACATTCCTCAGCACCTGGAATCTGCAGATCGCCATCGGTGTGGTGCTCGACCGCCAGGGACCCGAAAGACTGGCGTTGACCATGCCGGGGCCCCCGGGCTACCGGATCGACGGGCTGAAGCGCGGCATTCGCCTGCTCGCGCCGCATATACAGCGCGCCGTCCGCATCAGTCGCGCGCTGGGCGAAGCCAGTCTTCGGGTCGACGCGGCGCAAAGCGCGATGGATGCCGCGCCCAATGCCATCGTGTCGTTGACGCCCGGCCTTAAAGTGATGACCAGCAATGCGAAGCTGCATGCGCTCGTCGAATCCGGTTGGGCGAAACTGTCCGACGGCGGCTTCGCGTTCACCGATCGCAAGGCGCAGCAGCAGCTCGTCGAGCTCGCTGCCGCCGCCCCGCCGACCAGTGCCGCCTTTCGCGCCACCGGACCGGACGGCAGCGACCTGGCCGTGCTCGGCGCCCGCCTGACGACGCAGACCGCCGATACGCTGGACGGCCGCATCGAGGGCGCGGGAATCATCCTGACCATCGGCATCACCACCGCCACGCCGCTGATCGCGATCGACCGGCTGGCGGCCTGGTACGGACTGACCCCTGCGGAAGCACGCCTCGCCGCCGAATTGTCAGCCGGCCGGGCCCTGGAGGATTGCGCCGCGCGCCGCAACGTCAGCATGAACGCCGTTCGCTTCCTGCTGAAGGGCATCTACCGCAAGACCGGCGACGCCTCGCAAGCCCAGCTGGTCGCCCGATTGCGGGACCTGCCGGCCGGTTAACGCCGCCGGCGGCTCTTGAAGATTTGCGAAATCGTCACCATGTCGTGCCTGGGTTGCGGCACTTTCACAAAAATGCCGTCGTCCAAAGGGGTGCCGGGGCGTTATAGACTGGCGGCACAAAAGCCACCCGCGATGCGCTTGGGCGTTGAAAGGGCGGCGAAAGGGGTCGGTTTCATGAGCAGCCGCGGTTTACCCGCTCTGCAGGGCGAAGGCGGGCTGTCCCGCTATCTCTCCGAAATCCGGAAGTTTCCGCTTCTGGAACCGGAGGAGGAGTACATGCTCGCCAAGCGTTGGAAGGAGCACGAAGACCCAACCGCGGCGCGCAAGCTCGTCACCAGCCATCTGCGCCTCGTCGCCAAGATCGCGATGGGCTATCGCGGCTATGGCCTGCCGGTCTCGGAAGTCATCGCCGAGGGCAATGTCGGCCTGATGCAGGCGGTCAAGCGCTTCGAGCCCGACAAGGGCTTTCGCCTCGCGACCTATGCCATGTGGTGGATCCGCGCGGCGATCCAGGAATACATCCTGCGCTCGTGGAGCCTGGTGAAGCTCGGCACCACGGCGAACCAGAAGAAGCTGTTCTTCAATCTGCGCAAGGCCAAGAACAAGATCGGCGCGATCGAGGAAGGCGACCTCACCAAGGAGCATGTCGAGACCCTGTCCGATCAGCTGGGCGTCACGGCGCAAGAGGTGACAGAGATGAACCGCCGCTTGTCGGGGCCGGATTCGTCGCTGAATGCGCCGCTGCGCTCGGATTCGGAGAGCGAGTGGCAGGACTGGCTGGCGGACGAGACGCTGGACCAGGAAACCCGCATGGCCGACCGCGAGGAACTGGGTGACCGCCACGCGCTGCTCACCGGCGCGATGGGCGAACTGACCGAGCGCGAGCGCGACATCATCCAGGCCCGGCGCCTGCAGGACGAGCCGGCGACACTGGAAGAGCTGTCGCAGAAATACGGCATCTCCCGCGAGCGCGTGCGCCAGATCGAGGTGCGGGCGTTCGAAAAGCTGCAGAAGCAGATGAAGAGCGCGCTCAACGACAAGCGCCCAGTGGTGATCGAAGCCTCGTCGAACTGATCATACCCGTCATGCAGGGTTGGGCGTTTCGCTTGCGGCGCAAACGCGCCTAGCGTTGCCGCCCGATTTGGAGGCGTGCATGAAACTCAAGATGTGGCAGGTCGATGCCTTCGCGGACAAGCCGTTCGCCGGCAACCCCGCGGCCATCGTGCCGCTCGAACGCTGGATCGACGACACGCTGATGCAGCGTATCGCCAACGAGAACAATCTCGCGGAGACGGCGTTCTTCGTTCCAACCGCGCCGGGCCAGTATCACCTGCGCTGGTTCACGCCCGAAGCGGAGGTCGAGCTCTGCGGCCACGCCACGCTCGCCAGCGCTTGGCTGCTGTTCGAGCAACTCGCACCCGAACTGAAGACGGTCGCGTTCCAAACCCGCTCCGGCACGCTGGTCGTCGATCGCGGCCGCGATGGGCGTCACACCATGTCGCTGCCCTCCGATCCGGTTGCACCTTATGGCGACGCGGCGTTTCCCCGGCAAATCGCCGACGCGTTGGGCTCGGCGACGGCACCGGCAACGGTTCTCAAAGGCCGCTACGCGATGGCGGTGTGGGATGATCCGCATAGCGTACGCGGTATTGCCGGACCCGGCGACGTCGCGCGCCTGCTGCATCCGCACGGCATCTGGGGCCTGATCGCGACCGCGCCGGGCGACGAAGGTTACGATTTCATCTCGCGCTTCTTCGCGCCGGAGAAAGGCGTGCCGGAGGACCCGGTGACCGGTTCGGCGCATTGCGCGCTGACGCCGTATTGGGCCAAGCGGCTGGGCAAGAAGGTGCTGAAGGCGCGGCAGGTGAGCCCGCGCGGCGGCGATCTGATCTGCGCCGACGAGGGCGCCCGCACCGTGCTCGCGGGCCCCTGCGCGCTCTACATGACGGCGGAGATTTCGGTCTAGTCTGGCGCGCATGATCCGTATCCGCCCGGGCACACGCGACGACGACGATGCGATCTGGCGCGTATTGGAACCGACGCTGCGCGCCGGCGAGACCTATCCGCAGCCGCGCGACATCTCCCGCCAGGATGCCCTGCTCTATTGGTGGAAGCCGGAGCATGCGATCTTTGTCGCCGAGGACGACGACGGCAGCATCGTCGGCACCTACTATCTCAAGCCAAACTCGACCGGACCGGCGGCGCACGTCGCCAATTGCGGCTACATGACCTTGCCGGAAGCGGCGGGTCGCGGTGTCGGCCGCGCCCTCTGCATGCACTCGCTGGATGAGGGGCGACAGCGCGGTTTTCGCGGTATCCAGTTCAATCTGGTCGTCGCCACGAACACGCGCGCCCTGCATCTGTGGCAGTCCTGCGGCTTTCAGATCGTCGGCCGCTTGCCGGGCGCCTTCGCGCACCCGACGCAGGGCTATGTCGACGCCTTCGTGATGTTCCAGACGCTGTGACTACTGCGGGCTGTCCCAGCCGTATTTGAGGATCAGCGACAGCGTCCATTGCTCGCCCAGGAGCGAGCGCGCATCGTCGAGCTTCCAGCCTGCGGCCGTCTTCTCGAAATAGAAGTGGATCTCGTTCGGCGTCTTCTCGTTCTTGAACTTGGCGATCACGACCATGCGGTTCGGCGCGTTCTCGACCGGCGCCTTGGTGACCACGACATTGCTGATCGTGCCGTCCTGGGCGTTCATCCAGAAGCTGAAATCGATGCGCCCGACCTCGCCGCCGGCTTCCTTCGAATCGAGCTTGAACAGCGCGTCGAGGCGCGGCGTGTAGATGTCGTCCGGCTCCGGCCTTTTCCCAACCGTCGTCGTGTAGATTTGCTTCACGAATTTCAGCGGGTCGTCGATCTTGGTCGCAGCACCGGCGGGCTGGGCGATAAACGCCGCGACGAGGACGGCGGCAAGCAGGCGAAAGGACATGGCATTCCCCCAATGTGTCGCATGCAATGCTAATTCATTGACCGGTAACCGGCGACTCCCTAAAAGGAAAGCGGGCCACGCCGCCCCAACGCGGCGCGAACATTCTGGAAGGAATGTCGATATGACCGGTAATACGCCGGCCGTGCGCCCTGCACGGCCTTTTTTTTCGTCCGGACCCTGCGCCAAACGGCCGGGATGGACACCGCAGGCGCTGAACGACGCGCTGATCGGACGCTCGCACCGCTCCAAGCCGGGCAAGGCGAAGCTGAAGGACGCCATCGACCGCACCAAGGCGCTGCTCGGCATTCCCGCCGACTACCGTGTCGGCATCGTGCCGGCCTCTGACACCGGCGCCGTGGAGATGGCGCTGTGGTCGCTGCTGGGCCCGCGCCCCGTCGACTGCTTCGCCTGGGAGAGCTTTGGCGAGGACTGGGTCACCGACACGCTCAAGCAGCTCAAGATCAAGGACAGCCGGGTGCTGAACGCGCCCTATGGCGAGCTTCCCGACCTCACCAAGGCCGATCCGACGCATGACATCGTGTTCCTGTGGAACGGCACGACCAGCGGCGTGCGCGTGCCGGACGCCGACTGGATCAAGAAGGACCGCGAGGGCCTGACGATCTGCGACGCGACCAGCGCGGCCTTCGCGATGGACCTGCCGTGGGACAAGCTCGATGTCACGACCTTCTCCTGGCAGAAGGTGCTGGGCGGCGAAGCGGCGCACGGCATGCTGGTGCTCAGCCCGCGCGCGGTGCAGCGGCTCGAGACTTACACGCCGCCATGGCCGATGCCGAAGATCTTCCGCATGACCAAGGGCGGCAAGATCGTCGACGGCATCTTCGAGGGCGAGACGATCAACACGCCGTCGATGCTGGCGCTGGAGGATTATCTCGACGCGCTGACCTGGGCCGAAGGGCTTGGCGGCCTCAAGTCGCTGATCGCGCGCAGCCAGGACAATCTCGGCGTGCTCGACCGCTGGGTGCGGACGTCCAGCTGGGCCGCGTTCCTGGCGCGCGAGCAAGGCACGCGCTCGAACACCAGCGTCTGCCTGAAGGTCGTCGATCCGTGGTTCCTAAGCCTCGGCGAAGACGCGCAGGCCGATGCCGCGAAGAAGATCGCCACGCTGCTCGAGAAGGAAGGTGTCGCGTTCGATGCCGCCGGCTATCGCTCGGCGCCGCCGGGCCTGCGCATCTGGTGCGGCGCGACCGTCGACAAGGCCGATCTCGAAGCATTGACGCCCTGGCTCGACTGGGCCTGGGCGCAGGTGAAGCCGGCCTAACGGAGGCGCCCGTGGCGTTCGAGCCGCAAAACGCTTTGGAGGCGGCACTGGCGAAAGCGGTGACCGATCCGCTGGCGCGGCCGGATTTCTACCGGCTGCTGATGGAGAGTGACCTGGTGGTACTGGGACGCAAGTCCGGCGAGCCGCCGTCATTCAACATCGCCACCATGCGCCACAACGGCCGCGAGTTCCTGCCGGTGTTCAGCGCCTTGCAGCGCTTGACGGCGTTCGCCGGCGAGGGCCGCGATCATTTCACCATCGACGGCCGCACCCTGTTCGAGACGACGCGCGGCGCGCATGTCGCGCTCAACCCCAATTGCGAATGCGGCAAGGTATTGATGGCGCCGGAAATCGCCTATTGGCTCGATCCGTCGGCGCGGGCACGGCGGCGCCTGAAGGATGCCGAGGTGCGCATCGCCGAACCGGCGGCACCGCCGCGCAAGCTGATCGAGGCTCTGCGCCTGTTCTTCGCCAATCGCGGCAGCGTGCAGACCGCCTATCTCCTCGAGGCGACCCCGCTCGACGGCAGCGAGCCGCCGCATCCCCTGATCGGAATCGAAACCCAGGACGACTGGATGAAGATCGCGCGCGAGGTCAGCGAGTTGGCCGCCGCGATCGCGCCGGAGACCATCATCGATCTCGTCTCGGTCGATCCCAGGCAGCCATCCGACGGCGTCGCCGCGCGCCTGACGCAGACCCTGCCCTTCTATCGCAAATCCGCCACGCCGAACTGAAAGCCAAGGAAATCGCCATGCCCAAAGTCCTGATCGCCGACAAGTTGTCGCCCGCCGCCGTCGCCATCTTCAAGGAACGCGGCGTCGAGGCCGATGTGAAGACCGGTCTCGCCAAGGACGAATTGCTGAAGATCGTCGATCAGTATGACGGCATCGCGATCCGCTCCGCGACCAAGGTCACCGCCGAGGTGATCAAGGCGGCGAAGAACCTGAAGGTCGTCGGCCGCGCCGGCATCGGCGTCGACAACGTCGATATCCCGGCGGCGACCGCGGCCGGCGTCATCGTGATGAACACGCCGTTCGGCAACTCGATCACCACGGCCGAGCACGCGATCTCGCTGATGCTGGCGCTGGCGCGCGAGCTTCCCGCCGCCAACGCCTCGACCCAGGCCGGCAAGTGGGAGAAGAACCGCTTCATGGGCGTCGAGATCACCGGCAAGGTGCTGGGTCTGATCGGCGCCGGCAATATCGGCTCGATCGTCGCCGACCGGGCGCGCGGATTGAAGATGCGGGTCGTCGCGTTCGACCCCTATCTCTCGGCCGAGCGGGCGCAGGATATCGGCGTCGAGAAGGTGGAGCTCAACGATCTTCTGGCGCGTGCCGATTTCATCACTCTGCACGTGCCGTTGACGGCCGAGACCAAGAACATTCTGTCGGCCGATGCGATCAACAAGATGAAGAAGGGCGTGCGCATCATCAATTGCGCGCGCGGCGGCTTGATCGACGAGAAGGCGCTGAAGGCGGCGATCGACAGCGGCCACGTCGCCGGCGCAGCACTGGACGTGTTCGAAGAAGAGCCGGCGACGGCCAATGTCCTGTTCGGCAGCGACAAGGTGGTGGCGACGCCGCATCTCGGCGCCTCGACCAGCGAGGCGCAGGAGAACGTCGCCCTGCAGGTCGCCGAGCAGATCGCCGACTATCTTCTCACCGGCGCGATCACCAACGCGCTCAACATGCCGTCGATTACCGCCGCCGAGGCGCAGAAGGTGCGTCCGTGGATCTCGCTGGCCGAAAAGCTCGGCTCCTTCGTGGGTCAGGTGACCGACACCAGCATCAAGGGCGTCGCGATCCTGTACGAAGGCGTCGCGGCAGAGCTCAATCAGAAGGCGCTGACCCAGGCGATCCTTGCCGGCATGCTGAAGCCGACCCTGTCGGGTGTGAACATGGTCAACGCCCCCGTGGTCGCCAAGGACCGTGGCATCAAGGTGAGCGAGACGCGTCAGCCACAGCAGGGCGCCTATGAAGGCTATATCAAGGTCACGGTCGATCTCGGCGGCACGACGCGGCGCGTCGCGGGCACCGTGTTCTCCAACGGGCGGCCGCGGCTCATCCAGATCAAGGACATCGACCTCGACGCCGAGTTCGCGCCAAACATGCTCTACATCGTCAACGAGGATAAACCGGGCTTCATCGGCAAGCTCGGCACCATGCTGGGCGACGCGCAGGTGAACATCGCCAACTTCAACCTCGGCCGCAGCGCGCCGGGCGAAGAGTCCATCTGTCTGGTGGAAGTCGACGGCGGCGTGGACGAAAAAGTGCTGGGCGAAATCCGCAAGCTCCCCTGGGTGCGCCACGCCAAGCCGCTTGTTTTCTGAGCTTTCGACCCTAGGTCAGGACCGGCGTCGGAGGGCAAGTGCATGGTTCCGGATCAGGCGATTTATGTTCCCTGGGGCATCTGGGTTGTGACCTGGGTTGCCGCGGCGGTGTGGGCGAACCGCACCGTCGGCCAGCCGCCCATCGGCAGCCAGACGTTCTATCGCCTGGTGGAGTACGCCGGCTTCGCCTTGCTCTTGTTCTACGCGGTGCGGCGCACGCATGACGGCCACTTCGTGCCAGCGTTCGGCGGCAGGCAGTTGTGGGTGCTACCCGATGAGATCAAATGGGCGATGGTCGGCGTCGCCTCCCTGGGCTTTGCCTTCTGCTGGTGGGCGCGCATCCACCTCGGCCGGCTGTGGTCGGGGTCGGTGACCCGCAAGGAAGGCCACCGTGTGATCGACACCGGGCCCTCCGCCATCGTGCGGCATCCGATCTACACCGGCATCATCGCGGCGGCGCTAGCGACCATGGCGGTCCGCGGCACCGCGACGGCCGCCACCGGCGCGGCGCTGATCGTCTTCGGCTACATCCTCAAGGGACGCCTCGAAGAGCGCTTCCTGCGCGGCGAACTCGGCACCGAGGCGTACGACGCCTACGCTCGCAAGACACCGATGCTCGTGCCGTTCGTCGGGCTTTAGACCGTATCGAAATACTGCACGTCGGGGCGGCCGGCCATCGACGGGCCCATTTTGGGGCCGATGCTGCGGAAGTGGTCGGACTTGCCGTGGGCCTCGAGCGCCGCCTGGTCGGCATAGATCTCCATCACGACATAGGTCGTGGGCTCCGATTTCGACTTGCAGAACTGATAGACGAGGTTGCCCTTCTCGTTGGCGCGCACCGCCGCCATCATTTCCTTCGCCACGGCCTCGAACGCCTCGTTCGTGCCTTCCTTGATCTTGATCGTCGCGACGACACCCACGGCCATGTCTTCCTCCCGATTGTTAGCCAGTAAGCAACGTAAACCGGAGTTAACCGTGGCGCCAAGCGCCTTTAACCGGTCTTAACCCGGCGTGCGTCACTGTTGCGCCACCACGGCCCGCCGTGGCGTTGGGGAAACTATGTTCGTCGCGAAGCCGACCAGAGCCGCCAGAGCGCGCGCGCCGACGCGCGGGCAGAAGCTCGTCCAGGATCAGCTCGCGCTTGCCCTGCGCAATCTGTTGCCCAATGCCTGGCTGATGCCGGCGCTGTCGGCCGTCGTCTGCGTGATGTTCCATCAGTGGATTGCGGTCTCGCACCTGATGCTGTGGTTCGCGCTGGTGACGCTGGCCTGCGTGCCGCTGGCGATCGTCGGACGGCGCTACGGCAACGCCGACAACGAGACCGACCGGCCGCAGCGGCGCGTCGTGATCGCGACCGTCTCATATTTCCTCTTCACGCTGAGCTGGGCCTCGCTTGGCTTCTTCCTGTGGGTGCCGCACAACGACCTGCCTTGCCTGATCGTCATCATGCTGCTGGCGTGCACCGTGGCGGGCAACGGCGCGCTGGTCGGCGCCAGCCGGCCCCTGACCTTCGTGTCCTATGGCAGCTACGGCGCGGTGCTGGTGGCGGCGCCGCTGCAATCGGGCGGCCTGGTCTATAACGGCATCGCGGTGCTGGCCGTGCTCTACATCGGCTACATGATGTTCATGTCGCGGCAGATCTACCTCACGGCGCGCGACATGCTGCTGCTGCGCTACGAAAAGAACGACCTGATCGACGCTCTGGCGCGTTCCAAGGAAGAGTCCGACATCGCGCGCGAGAACGCCGAAGCGGCGAGCCGCGCCAAGTCGCAGTTCCTCGCCAATATGAGTCACGAATTGCGCACGCCGCTGAACGCGATCCTGGGCTTCTCGGAGATGATCACCTCGCGGCTCTTCGCGCATGTGCCGGAGAAGCAATACGAGTATGCCGGGCTGATCCACAGCTCGGGTCATCACCTCCTGACGCTGATCAACGACATCCTGGACCTCGCCAAGATCGAGGCCGGCAGCTGGAGCTTGCGCGAGAGCGAGATCGCGCTGGGCGCGCTGATCGCCGACGCCTGCGCGATGATCGAGCCCAAGGCGGCGGCGGGCGATTGCGTGATCGTGGCGCAGATCGATCCGGCACTGCCTAAGGTGATCGCGGACGAGCGCGCCCTGAAGCAGATCCTGCTCAATCTCGCATCCAACGCCGTCAAATTCACCCGCGCCGGCGGCTGCATCACCTTGTTCGGGCGGATCGAGCCGTCGGGCGAGGCCTGCTTCGGCGTCCGCGACACCGGCGTCGGCATCGCGCCCGACGACATCGCCCGCGTGTTCGAAAGCTTCGGCCAGGGCCGGCACGACGTGGTCGCGGCCGACAAGGGCACCGGTCTCGGCCTTCCCATCGTGAAGGGCCTGATCGAAGCGCATGGCGGGCGCATCGCGCTGGAGAGCCAGGTCGGCGAAGGCACGACGGTCACCGTCTACCTGCCGGCCAACCGCGTGTGCGGCGCAGCGGCGCTGAAAGCCGCGTCCTAGAGGCGCAATTCCATCACGTCAACGTCGACGCGGAAGTCGGGGCGTAGCACGCGCTCGACCGAGAACGCGTATTTGAAGCCGACGCGATCATAGAGCGCGCGTGCGTGCCGATTGGTCCGCACCACGGCCAGCCGCAGGCTGCGCCCGCCCTTGCTTACGACATGCGCGCGGATCGCCTCGATAAGGCGGCGCGATAGTCCGGTGCCACGCACCGACCACGCCAGGAAGATGAGGCCGAGGAACCAGGTGCCTTCCTCGGGATAGTCGCGGATCACATCGATGACGGCGAGAAGCTGGGCACCGTGGTGGATGGTATAGACGAACTTGTCGGCATAGCTTTTCCCGTCCGGTAATTCCTTGATCAGGTTCCGTGCCTCGCCCGCGTCCGGCGGCGTACCTTGCACCAACAAGAAGTAACCGGGATCGCTTTCGAACAGCGCCTGGATCGCGGGGAGATCGGCTTCCCCGGCCAAGGCGATGTCGAGGCCCCCGGCCCCGATATGTGTCATTGACCCTTGTAGCTGCCCGCCCGCTTGTCGAAGAAGGCGCCGACCGCCTCCTGGTGGTCCTCGGTGAGATGCGCCAGCGCCTGATAGGCCGCCGACATTTCCATGATGATATCGAAGCTGACGTTCTGGCCCTCGCGCATCATCCTTTTTGTCATGCGCAGCACATCCGGCGGCTGGCGCGCGATCTTGGCGGCGAGGGCGCGAGCCTCATCCATCAGCGACGCGGCCGGCACGACGCGGCTGACGAGGCCCCAGGCGAGCGCGGTCTGCGCGTCGATGGTGTCACCGGTGAAGAACAACTCGGCGGCGCGGGCATGGCCGATGGTGCGCGGCAGGATCCAGGAGCCCCCGTCGCCCGGCACCAGGCCGATGCGCAGGAACGTGGCGCCGAAGATCGCATTGTCGGCGGCGAGCCGCATATCGGCGAGGCAGGCGACATCGTTACCGAGCCCGATGGCAGGACCGTTGACCGCCGCAATCAGCGGGACTTCAAGATGCCACAGGCTTTTGACGATGCGATGAATGCCGTTGCGGTAACGCTCGCGGATGTGGACGCCGGCGCCGGCGAAGCTGCCGGAGCGCTCGCGCATCGCCTTGACGTTGCCGCCGGCGGAGAAGGCGCTGCCCGCGCCGGTGAGAATGGCGCAGCGCACCTCGCGGTCGGCATTGATCGCGGCGCACGCCTCGCCGAACAGCGGCCCGTCACCCTCCTCGCCCAAGGGATTGCGGCTCTCGGGCCGGTTGATCGTGAGCGTGACGACGGGACCGGATTTTTCGACCAGCAGGGCGGACATGATTTCTCCGAAAAACAGCGTGAACAGAAGGTTATCACCGATCCGAAAACAAAGCGAAAAGCTCCATTAACGGATGCGGGATCACACTCTCCGTAAGGAGACCTATGTGACGCATTTATTGGCATCGCTGGCCAGCACGATCAAACGCGCCGGCGCGGAGCTTGTGGAGTTCCGGGACGGCATCATCCGTTCCCTGTTCCCCAAGACGCCGGCCGAGTTGCGCCTGGTCGACGACCAGCTGGCGATGGCGCGCAATGCCACCCGGGCAAATGTCTATGTCCTGCCGCTTGGCGCGGCGTTTATCGCGCTCTCCGCCATCAAGTATGTCCCGCTGTGGCGCGTGATCGGCTGGCCGCTCCTGATCACTGCGATCTGGGTGGGCGGCGAGTTCTACTATCGCCACCTGCTGCGCATCGCCGACCATTCGCCTGCCGACATTTCGCGCCGCGCTCGGACTTATGCGCGGCTGACGCTGGCGCAGAGCATCGCCTGGTGCGGCATGGCCGTGGCGCTGTGGACGCCGGGCCAGGTTCCCTTCCAGGGCTTCCTGCTGCTGATCATCGCCTGCTCCTTGTCGGGCTGGAGTTCGATGGGGGCGTTTCATCTGGCGTCGGCCGCGGCCGGCATGCCGCCCTATCTCATCGCGCTGGTGGCCATGCCCGTTGCCAGCACGCGGCCAGGCACCGCCATCCTGGTCCTGCTCTGCATCGGGTTCTGGCTGCTGATGCGCACGCTCCTGATGGCGAACTACGCCACGCGCCTGCGCATGCTGAAGCTCGAGCATGAGCGCGGCGGGCTGATCGACAAGCTGAAATCGGCGAAGGAGGATTCCGACGCGGCGCGGCTGCGCGCAGAGTCGGCAAGCCACGCCAAGTCGGCGTTCCTGGCCAATATGAGCCATGAATTGCGCACGCCGCTGAATGCGATCCTGGGCTTTTCGGAGATCATCCACACCAAGGCGATGGGCTCCGACGCGGTCGACCAATATGCCGAGTATGGCGGCTATATCCACGGCTCGGGCGAGCATCTGCTGTCGCTGATCAACGACATTCTGGACCTGGCCAAGATCGAAGCCGGGCGGCTGACACTGCGCGAGACCGAGATCGACTTGCGCGCTTTGATGGAAGACACGGCGCGGATGATGAGCGCCAAGGCGCAAGCGGCCGAGCTGGCGCTGGCGGTCGAGGTCGACCGCGACTTCCCCAACGTGTTCGCCGACGAGCGGGCGCTGCGTCAGATGCTGGTCAATCTCGCGTCGAACGCGATCAAGTTCACGCCGCCGGGCGGACGTATCATCGCCTTCGCCAATGTCATGGCCGATGGCGCGCTCGCTTTCGGCATCGACGACACCGGCGTCGGCATCGCGCCGGAGGAGCACGACAAGGTGTTCGAGAGCTTCGGCCAGGGCCGCCACGACGCGGTGCTGGCGGACAAGGGCACCGGCCTTGGCCTGCCGATCGTCAAGGGCCTCGCCGAGGCGCATGGCGGCCGCGTGATGCTGAACAGCGTGCGCAACGAAGGCACGCGGATCACGATCATCCTGCCGGCAAGCCGGGCGCGCGTGCGTGCTTCGGGGCTCGCTTTCGCTCGCACCTCAGCATGACGAAACCATCTCGATCGTCGTCATGCTGAGGTGCGAGGATGAAGCCCGAGCCCCGAAGGATCAGCTCAGCGCTGCATAGCGCTTCAAGTGATGATCGGTGTTGCCGAACAGCGTGTCGATCATCGTCAGGCGCTTGAAGTAGTGGCCGACGTTCAGCTCGTCGGTCATGCCGATGCCGCCGTGGATCTGCACCGCCTGCTGGCCGACGAAGCGGCCGGCCTTGCCGATGGTGACCTTGGCCGCCGACGCCGCCTTGGCGCGCTCGGCCTCAGCTTCGCCAAGCTTGAGCGTGACCATCAGCGTGATCGAGACCGACTGCTCGTAGTTCACGAACATGTCGACCATGCGGTGCTGCAGCACCTGGAACTTGCCGATCGGAACGCCGAACTGCTTTCGGGTCTTGGAGTACTCGACCGTCGCATCGGTCAGCACCTTCATGCAGCCCGTGGCCTCGGCGCAGATCGCGGCGATGGCCTCGTCGGCGACCTGCTCGATCAGCGCCAGACCGCCATCGGCGGGGCCGATCTGGTTGGCGGCCGGGACTTCGACGTTCTCGAGCGTCACTTCCGAGGCGCGCAATGAGTCGACCGTCGGATAATCGCGCAGCGACACGCCCTTGGCCTTCTTGTCGACCAGGAAGATGCTGACGCCGTCCTTGTCGCGCTGGCCACCGGCGGTGCGCGCCGTAACGATCAGCGTATCGGCCCAAGGCGCGCCGAGCACGACCGCCTTCTGGCCGTTCAGCACGTAATTGCCGCCCTGCTTCTTCGCCGTGGTCGTGAGATCGGCGAGATTGTAGCGGCCCTTGGGCTCAGCGAAGGCAAAAGACATCAGCGACTCGCCACCCGCGATCTTGCCCAGCCATTCGGATTTCTGCGCCGCGCTGCCGCCGCGGTTGATCAGGCCGCCGCCGATCACGACGGTGGGCACGTAAGGCTCGACGACCAGCGCCTTGCCGAACTCTTCCATGATGATCATGGTCTCGACCGCGCCGCCGCCGAGGCCGCCATGCTCCTCCGGGAGCGCCGCTGCGAGCAGGCCGAGCTCGGCGAACTGCTTCCAGTGATTGGGATCGCGGCCGGCGTCGTTGCGCGTGAATTTGCGCCACTGCTCGAACTTGTAATTGTCCGCCAGATATTTCGAGACGGAATTGCGCAGGAGCGTCTGCTCTTCAGTGTACGAGAAATCCATCGGTGCGTTTCCTAATTTCGTTTGCTTGCAGCGGTGCGGGACAGCTGCCCACTCTACCGCTTGGCGGTCCCCCCTCCCCCGCAACAGCGGGGGAGGAAAGGCACCTGCTAGAGTCCCAAAACGGCCTTGGCGATGATGTTGCGCTGGATTTCGTTGGAGCCGCCGAAGATCGAGGTCTTGCGCATGTTGAAGTAATGCCCCGCCTCGCCGAGCGCGTAGTCCGGCCCGATGAATTCGTTGGCGCCGAGGCCGCGTTCGTTGGGATAGGCGTAATAGCCGATCGCCTCGACCGTGAGCTCGGTGATGCGCTGCTGGATCTCGGTGCCGCGGATCTTGAGGATCGAGCTTTCCGGGCCGGCCATGTGGCCCTTGGACTCCTGCGCCAGCGTGCGCAGCTCGGTGTATTCCAGCGCCGCGAGATCGATCTCGAGATCGGCGATCTTGCGCGCGAAATCCTCGTCGTCGACCAGGGGCTCGCCGTTCAGCGTCTCGGCCGCCGCGATCTCCTTCAGGCGCGACACCGCCTTCTTGGAGCGCGCCACGCCGGCGATGCCGGAGCGCTCGTTGACCAGGAGGAACTTGGCGTAGGTCCAGCCCTTGTTCTCCTCGCCGACGCGGTTCTCAACCGGCACCTTGACGTTGTCGAAGAAGACCTCGTTCACCTCATGCGCACCGTCGAGCACGATGATCGGCTTGACGGTAATGCCGGGCGTCTTCATGTCGATGAGGAGGAAGGTGATGCCTTCCTGCTGCTTGACGTTCGGGTCGGTGCGGACGAGGCAGAAGATCCAGTCGGCGAACTGCGCCAGCGTGGTCCAGGTCTTCTGGCCGTTGACGACGTAGTGGTCGCCTTCGCGCACGGCCTTGGTGCGCAGGCTGGCGAGATCGGAGCCCGAGCCCGGCTCGGAATAGCCCTGGCACCACCAATCCTCGCCCGAGAGGATGCGCGGCAGGAATTTCTTTTTCTGCTCGTCATTGCCGTAGGTGAAGATCACCGGCGCGACCATGTTGAGGCCGAAGGGCAGCGTCGTCGGGGTCTCGGCGTTGGCGCACTCTTCATTAAAGATGTAGCGCTGGGTGACGTTCCAGCCTGTGCCGCCGTACTGCTTCGGCCACAACGGCGCGACCCAGCCCTTCTTGTAGAGAAGCTTGTGCCAGGCGAGATAATCTTCCTTGGAGCGATCGGCGCCCTCCATGTCGCCCAGGCCCTTGGGCAGCTTCTCCTTCGCCTCGGCGATGAAGGCGCGCACCTCCTTGCGGAAGGCTTCTTCTTCGGGCGAAAAGGTCACGTCCATGGGCGGCTCCCGTCGGCTATTTCGACATTTTGTCAGGGCATGATAGCGGGCGCGCGCGGCCCTGCAAGCACGACTGTCGCAGTGCGCGATTTACCGCACGACTCTTGTACTTCAAGGCTTGGCGGAACGGATCGCTTCGTGGTGGCGGATGACTTCGGTGACGATGAAGTTGAGGAATTTCTCGGCGAAATCGGGATCGAGCTTGGCGGTGTTGGCGAGCTGGCGCAGGCGAGCGATCTGCTGCTCCTCACGCGACTTGTCGGCCGGCGGCAAGCCGTGCGCCGCCTTGTAGACGCCCACCGCCTGGGTGCACTTGAAACGCTCGGCCAGCAGATGGATCAGCGCCGCGTCGATATTGTCGATGCTGTCGCGCAGGCGCAGCAATTCGGGATCGGCCATGACAAGCCCCTTAAGTCCGTGGGGTCAGTCTTAGCGACGCGGCGGTTTGACAGCAACAGCCTCAGCATCAAACATCCGCCCCGACCAATTCCGAGGGGCATGCGATGAAGGACCTGTTCTCCCTGGCCGGCAAGACGGCGCTGATCACCGGCGGTTCGCGCGGCATCGGCAAGATGATTGCCGAAGGCTTCCTGCACCAGGGCGCCCGGGTCTACATCTCGGCGCGCAAGGGCGGCGCCCTCGAGGAGACCGCCAAGGAGCTATCCAAGATCGGGCCTTGCACCGCGATCGTGCTCGACGCCTCGGGCGCGGAGGGCGCCAAGAAGATGGCCGAGGCGTATCTCAAGCACGAGAAGACGCTCGACATCCTGGTCAACAATGCCGGCGCCGCCTGGGGCGCGGATTTCGACGCCTTCCCCGAGAGCGGCTGGGACAAGGTCATGGACCTCAACGTCAAGACGCCGTTCTTCCTGACCCAGGCGCTGCATGGCGCGCTGAAGGCAGCGGGCACCAAGGAGCGGCTGGCCAAGGTGATCAACATCGCGAGCGTCGACGGCATCTCGGTCAACATGCAGGAGACCTATTCCTATGCGGCGTCGAAGTCGGGCCTCATCCACCTGACCAAGCGCATGGCGATGCGGCTGATCCGCGACAATATCGGCGTGACCGCGATCGCGCCGGGCGCCTTCGCCTCCGACATGAACCGCGACGCGCGCGACCATGGCGACATGGTGTCGAAAGCGATCCCGTCGCGCCGCATCGGCACGACCGAGGACATGGCGGGCGCCGCGATCTATCTCGCCTCGCGGGCGGGCGACTATGTCGTGGGCTCGACCATCATCGTGGACGGCGGCGTGACGTATTCGCGCGGCTAGGCTCGCGCGGTCTCCTGCCATTTGGTCTCGTTCACGGCGAAGATCGTCAGCCAGAGCGCGAGACTGACTTCGGCGACGAACGAGACCAGCAGCAGGTAGGGAACGTCCGGCAGCGGCAGGAACAGCCCGAAACTGTCGAACTGATAGACCGCGCCCGCCGCCATCATCAGCACGCCGAGGATGCGGGGCAGGAAGCCGCCGCGCAGGATCAGATAGCCGTTGAGCGCGCAGAACACGCCGAAGAAGCACAGGCTGGTGCTGAACACATAGGGAAAGAGCTTGATCGCGCCGCGCGCCAGCGCCTGCAGTTGATGGGCGTCGAACGCCGCGTGATATTCGGGCAGCGTGAAGATCAAAAGCGGTGCGATGTAGTTGACGAGGTTCATCGCCTCGATCGTCGTCGAGATCGTGATGAAGACCAGCGCCAACAGCGCGATGCGCCGGTTCACAACCTTGAGCAACTCATAGAGCATCACGCCCATCGGCGGATTGCACAGCACCGTGACGACGGCGGCGGAGAAGCCGAGCCGGTAGTAAAGCTCGTGCGCGACGAGATTGGCCGCGGTCTGCGCCATGTCGGCCGGGACGATGAGCTGCGCGCGCACGCGCATATAGGCGAAGATCGCGCAGGCCGTGATCGCCAGATAGAACGCTCCGGCGATGCGCGCGAGCAGGCGCGGGTTCGTGGTCAAGCTGGCCATCATCGTCCTCCGCCGGCAGCGCGAGCGCCTAGGCTAGCCCCGTACGGAACGGACACGCCATGACCACAGGTATCAGCGTCCTGGCCGATGGTAACAACGATCAAGCGCGCCGCAGCGCTGCCATGCCGATCCCGGCGCCGATCAGGAGCGTGCCGGCGACGCGGTCGGTGATGCGGGCGAAGCGGGGCTCGGCGGCGAGATGCGCGGCGCGGCCGGCAAGCAGCGCATAGAAGAGCTGCACGACAAACTCGATGACGAGCGAGGTCACGGTCAGGATCGCGATCTGCGGCGCCAGCGCGGCGTGCGGGTTGATGAACTGCGGCACCAGGGCGGTGAAGAACACCAGCGCCTTGGGGTTCGACATCTGGAGGATGAAGCCGTTGAGGAAGAGCCGCGCGCCGGGCACGGGCGCCGCGTCGGCGGCGCGGACCGAGAGCGTCTTGGACTTACCGAGGAAGGCGCTGACGCCGAGCCAGACGAGATAAGCCGCGCCGATCCACTTGATCGCGAAGAAGAGGTCGTAGGACGCCATCAGGATGGCGCCGACGCCGGTCGCCGACAGGATGAAGTAGGCTGTGTTGGCCGCAAGGATGCCACCGATCGACCAGATCGCACGCGGCGCGCCGCGGGTGAGCGCCTGGCTCAGCACCAGCAGCACGGCCGGACCTGGCGTGAGGCACAGCGCGAACTCGACCAGAAAAAAGGCGCTCCAGATTTGCCAGGTCATGGCTTGCCGCTGAACTGGCGGGCGAGGCCCGCGAAGGGCGCGTCGACGTTGAAATAGGCGCTGCGCGCCTCACCGGTCTGGTCGTCCTTGCCTTCGAGCAGGTCGATCTGGTGGCCGTCATGGTTGAGCAGCGCCTGCCGCTCCTCCTTGAAGCCGAGCATCGAGAGGATGAAGCCCTCCTCGCTCAGCGTAACGACGACATAGGCGGTGTCGAGCGATTTTCCATCGCCGCTGTTGCGGAGCGATTCCGCGAGGCCGCGGGCGATCGCCGCTTCGCGGTCGGCGCCGGCCGTGTCGCCGGCCTGCTTCAGGCAATCGCTAACCACGAAATGCATCGGGATGGTCACATAGTTGATCTTGAACATGGCGCGGGCCGATGCGACGGCGGTGGTGCAGTCCTTCGCCTGGAACGCCTGCCAGGCGGCGGCGAACAATGGACGGGTCTGCATGGCATAGGGGTCATAGGTCGCCGATTGGACATAGGCGAGGCGCAGCGCGGTGTAATCGACGGTCGCGTCGCCGGCATCAGCGCGGGCAACGAGGTCTTCATACGTCGGCGCGTCAGCGGCGGACGCGCCGGAGGCGAGCACGGCAGCAAGGCAAAGAACGGCAAGACGCATGACGATCCCCCGGGGGCAGAAACGATCCCGCGTTCACGCTCGCCGGGCAATTCGTCCATATTGCGGCCGCCCAGGCGCAAAACACTCGATCTTGATCATTGTTTGCAGGATTCGGCCCAATTCTCCCCGGGGCTCACAACACCCGCTCCGTCTGCCAGATCGCTTCGATGTTGTTGCCCTCGGGGTCGAAGAGGAAGGCCTCATAGCTGGTGGGGCGGCGGTAGCCGGGCGGGCCGTTGTCCTTGCCGCCGAGCCGCAGTCCCGTCTCATAAAACGCATCCACCGCCGCCGGCGTGTCGGCGCGGAAGGCGACGTGGAGCCGAAGCTCGGTGGCCTTCGCTCGCCAGTCCGCCGGGCCCTCGCCAATCCAGAGGCGGATCGCCGTGCCGGGGCGTTGGAAGGTCACCGCCTTGAGCTCGGGCTGGCGCTTGACCACCACGATGCCGAGCGGCGCGAGGCACGCTTCGTAGAACGGCACCATCACGTCGGGGCGGTGACACTTGATGCCGAAGTGGTCGAGCACGCGCCGCCTCCTAGAGCCGCGTCACCGTGATTGTCTTCGGCCCCGGCGTCTTGGCGCGGACGTGGAGGATGGTCTGGCCCTGCCATTCCGGATCGCAGTTCGGCGCGTCGACCTTGGCGCCGTTCGGGAAGTGGATCAGCGGCACGAAGATCTCCGTCGGAGCGGCGACCTTCGGATCGGCGTCGAACACCAGCGTGAAGCTGACCGCGTGCGGATCGAACTTCGCCGATTTCGGCTCGCCCTGGATGCGGCGGGCATAGGGGCGCGAGAAGCCCTTCACGGCGCGGCCGCCGGAATTGGGATCGTTGGGGCCGGTGCCCTGGTCCTTGGAATAGATCGAGAGGTCTTCCTGATTCCAGTTGTCGCCGGTCGCGGCATCGTTGCGGTTGGCGGCGGTGTAGTTCCACTGCGTCGAGGAGATCAGCAGCCGGTCCATCGCCTCGTACATCAGGCGCAAGGCGATCTCGTGCTCCTTCCACGGCTTGGACGAACGGTCGCCGCTCGCCCACGCGGCATAGGCGGCGCCTTCGTTGAGATCGAAGGGGATGCCGAACTCGCCGATCAGGGTCGGGGCGCTGTCGGGGCCAAGGCTGTCGGCGATCTTGGCGATGTGGCCGAGTTGTGCCGTGTATTTGCCGGCGACGATCTCCTGCGCGCCGCGATCGTCGAGATCGGTGCGCAATTCCTTCGGGCTAAACTTCTTCGAGCCGAGGGTGAGGATGTCGTACCAGTGGCTGGCGTTCACCGTGCGCGGCGGCGCGCCCGGCGCGAAGCCCTGGCCGGCGAAGGCGCGGAACGGGCTGACCTCGGCGAACACCATCCAGTCCTCGCGCACGGCGCGGATCGCATCGGCGACGCGGTGGAAGAACGGGTTCATGTAGTCGGCTTCGATGGAGAGCTGGCGGCCGTCGCGATGGGTGAAGAACTGCTCGTTCGCCAGGGCGTTGCGATCCTTCGAATTGTAGGCGCCGGCCTGCTCGAACGGACAGGGGCGCGTCCAGATCGAGATGCCGTTCGGGTTCAGCGTTTCCTCGCGCACCACCTTCATGGTGCGGGTCTCGCGATCCATCCCGAGGAACGGCACTTTGCGCGGCACGCCGATCGCCATCAGCATCGCGTCCATCGGGCTGATCGCGAGGCCGGGGCGCAGATCCGCCATGCCGGTGGAGTCGTGATGCTGGCTGCGGGTCAAGGGCTCGCCGATCCAGCCCTCGCCGGGCTCGTTCAGCGTGTCGAAGCCGATGACGTGGGCCAAGTCCTTCACGCGCAGCGCGATCTGGCGCATCGCGCCGATGTAGTGATCCTGCAGATAGTCCTGGACGTTCCTGCCGTCGATCTTGAAGTCCGGCGTCATGTCGCGGCCGGCGAAGAACAGCGTCCACATGATGGCGTTGGCCGGCAGGCGGTAGTTCGACGACCAGCTCATCTGCGGATAGGCGTCCTGGCGGCCGCCCTTCGTATAGTCGTATTTGTGCTGCATCACATGCGCGGCGCCGGCGGCGTGGAATTTGGTGAAGTCGAGGCCGACCGCCTCGAAGGTCCAGCCCGGCGCGCCGTCGCCGCCCGACATGCGGCTCCACACGTCCTGATGGAAATCGACGAAGACGTAGAGGCCGTACTCGCCGGCCTTGCGCGCGACCTCGGCGAAGTAGTCGAGATAGGCGGTGTCGTACTGGCCGGGGCCGGCATGCTCGACCGCTTCCCAGGTGGTAAGCAGGCGCAGGCAGTTGAAGCCCCAATGCTTGAGGCGGGCGAGATGCTCGTCCGCCTCGGCGAGCGGGAACGGGCGGCCGACGAACGAGACGGTGCGATGGTCGAAGAAATCCGACGGATGCTCGGTGCCGCCATCCGGCCACGGCACCTTGCAGTCGCCGCCGAGATTGACGCCGCGCAGGATGACGCGCCGGCCGGATTCGTCCACGAACCAGCGGCCTTTCATGTCGAGTTTCTGCATGGCGTTTCTCCAGCGGCCTTCTTATGATTGAACAGAACAAAATCGGTGGTCCATGTCCACGATTGCTCCCAAACGCGAAGTCAAAATCCATCCCCTGAACGTCGGGTTCGAGTGGTCGATGCCCGAGCCCAAGGACCTGCGCGCGCTGACGCCGGCGCAATATCGCCAGTTCGACGCCGAGGGCTTCGTCAAGCTCGAAGGCGTGTTCACGCCGGAAGAGGTCGCCACAGTGATCGCGGCGATCGACCCGCTCGAGCAGCAGAGCGAGGAATTTCTGCGCACCCAGGGCGGCCGCGTGTCGATCTCGGAAGCCGATGTCATCACCTTCACCACGCATATCGTGAAGAAGTCGGATGTGCTGAAGCGGTTCTCGGCGCATCCGAAAATTCGCGACATCTGCCACGACCTGATCGGCGGCGACGTCAGGCTCTATTGGGACCAGTCGGTCTACAAGAAGACCGGCAAGGAGCAGGAATTCCCCTGGCACCAGGACAACGGCTACACCTTCATCGAACCGCAGCAATACCTGACCCTGTGGATCCCGCTGGTCGACGTCGACGAGAACAATGGCTGCCCCTGGATCGCGCCCGGCGTGCACAAGCGCGGCACGCTGGAGCACTGGCTGACCGGCATCGGCCTCAAATGCATGGAAGACGCGCCGGACGCGGTGTGCGTGCCGGGCAGGGCCGGCGACGTGATCGCGTTCTCATCGCTGGCGCCGCATCGCACGGGGCCGAACCTGGTGAAGGGTACGGTGCGCAAGGCGTACATCCTGCAATATGCGCCGGACGGGGCTCACACGGTGCGCAGCGGCGTGCGCGTCGAGCAGAACGATCCGGCGCGGCAGTACATGATTTCGGAAGCCAGTCTCTGATCGTGCGTGCTTCGAGGCTCGCTGCGCTCGCACCTCAGCATGACGAGAGCGGAGAATTTGCAATAACGTCATCCTGAGGCGCGAGCGCAGCGAGCCTCGAAGGATGCGTGCTAGGCGCCGTCCTCGTCACCGTCGAACTCGAGCCACATCGCGTTGAGGACGGCGAAGGCGACTGCGAAGCCGAGGCCCAGGATCCACGAGAAGTACCACATGGTGCTCTCCTAATAGGCGCCGTGGTCGTTGGCGATGTCTTCCGGCCGGACGGGGCCGCGCATCACGCGGTAGACCCAGCCGGTGTAGGCGAGGATCAGCGGCAGGAAGATCAGCGTCGCGGCGAGCATGACTTCGAGCGTCAGCTTGCTCGATGACGCGTCCCAGACCGTCAGGCTGGCGTTCAGATTGCTCGACGACGGCAACAGGAATGGGAACAGCGCGAAGCCGGCGGTGGCAATAGTCGCAGCGCAGGTGGTCGCGGAGCCCAGGAAGGCGAAAAGCGGAAGACGGTGGGCGAACAGGATGGCTGCAACGGCGCCGAGTATGGCGCTGAGCGGCGCGAGTTCGAGCCAGCGGTTGGTTTCGTAGTTGATGTCCCAGAAGGCGCTCTCATGGACCACCGTCTTCAGCATCGGGTTCGAGGGACCGTCATGGGGCATGACGCCCTGAATGGCGAAGCCCTCGAAGCCGAACGACGACCACAGGCGCGCGGCAATAAACAGCACAATGAACGCGATGGCGAAGATCGGAATGAGGCTGCGCGCGCGTTCGGCGACGGCACCCTGCGTTTTCAGCGACAGCCAGGTGGCGCCATGCAGCGCGAGCATGACGAGGCTGATGACACCCACGAACAGCGCGAACGGGCTGAGCAGCGACAGCAGTGTGATGTCGGAGTGAAAGCGCAGGTCAGAGTCGAAGGTGAACGGGACGCCGAGGAAGAGATTGCCGAAGGCAACTCCGAAGATCAGCGACGGCACGAGCCCGGTCGCGAACAGGGTCCAATCCCAGGCACGGCGCCAAAGCGGGCTCGCCAGCTTGCTGCGATAGACGATGGCGAGCGGGCGGAAGATCAGCGCCGCCAGCACCGCGAACATCGCGAGGTAGAAGCCCGAGAACGACGCGGCGTAGAGCGCCGGCCAGGCGGCGAAGATCGCGCCGCCGCCCAAGATGAACCAGACCTGGTTGCCCTCCCACACCGGGCCGATGGAATTGAGCACGACGCGGCGCTCGATATCGTTGCGCGCGACGAAGGGCGAGAGCACGGCGCTGCCGAGATCGAAGCCGTCCATCACCGCGAAGCCGATCAGCAGCAGCCCAAGCAGCGCCCACCAGATCAGGCGGAGGAGTTCGTAGCTCATGACATAATCGCTTTGCGCCCTTCGGGCGCGGGCACCTCGTTGCGCAAGCCGGGCGCGGCGACCGGATGGCCCAGGACCCCGTCGGGGCCGAGGCGGATGTATTTGACCATCAGATAGAGGTCGGCAACGGCGAGGCCGGAATAGAACACGACGAAGCCGAGCAGGCTGAACAGCACGTTGTGCGCGTCGGTGCCGGAGACGCCGAGGAAGGTCGGCAGCACACCCTCGATCACCCAGGGCTGGCGGCCATATTCGGCGACGATCCAGCCGAGCTCGGCGGCGGCCCAAGGCAGCGGCAGGCTGAGCAGCGCGGCCCAGAGGAACAAGCGGTATCTGTCGAGCTTGCGCATCGCCGAGAAGTAGAAGGCGGTGCCGAACAGGAGGATGAACCAGAAGCCGCAGGCGACCATCAGGCGGAACGACCAGAACAGCACCGGGACGTCGGGGATGGTGGACTCGGCGGCGCGGGCGATGTCGGCGTCGGTCGCGTTCTCGATGTCGGGGCGGTAGCGCTTGAGCAGCAGGGCGTAGCCTAGATCGGCGACGTGGGCGTCGAGCTGTTTGCGCAACTCGGCGTTGCCGCGGTCGGCGCGCAGCTTGGCCAGCGTGGTGTAGGCGATGAGGCCGTTGCGGATGCGGGTGCCGGCGAGCTTCACCAGATCGTTGATGCCCGGGACCTGCTTGTCGATCGAGCGCGTCGTGATGAGGCCCAGCACATAGGGAATCCTGATCGCATAGTCGGTCTTGCGCCCTTCGCGGTCGGGGATGCCGACGAGCGTGAACGAGGCCGGCGCAGGCTCCGTCTCCCACATCGACTCGATGGCGGCGATCTTCATCTTCTGGTTCTCGGACGCGGTGTAGCCGCTCTCGTCCCCCAGCACGACGACACAGAGCGCGCCGGCGAGGCCGAAGCTGGCCGCGACCGTCATCGAGCGCAGGGCGAGCGGACGGTGCCGCTTCTGCAGCAGGTAAAGCGCCGAGATCGCAAGCACGAACATCGAGCCGGTGACGTAGCCGGCCGCGACGGTGTGCACGAACTTGGCCTGCGCCACCGGATTGAAGAACACGGCGGAAAAGTCGCTGACTTCCATGCGCATCGTGTCCGGGTTGAACTTGGCGCCGATGGGGAACTGCATCCAGGCATTGGCGATCAGAATCCAGAGCGCCGAGAACTGGCTGGCGACGGCGACGGCGGCGGTGACCGCGAGGTGCGCGACCTTGGAGAGGCGATTCCAGCCGAAGAAGAAGAGACCGACCAGCGTCGCTTCGAGGAAGAAGGCCATCAGGCCCTCGATGGCGAGCGGGGCCCCGAACACGTCACCGACATAATGCGCGTAATAGGCCCAGTTGGTGCCGAACTGGAATTCCATGGTGACGCCGGTGGCGACGCCCATGGCGAAGTTGATGCCGAACAGCGCGCCCCAGAACTTGACCATGTCGCGCCAAATGGCGCGGCCGGTCATGACGTAGACCGACTCCATGATCACCAGGATCAGCGACAGGCCGAGCGTCAGCGGCACGAACAGGAAATGGTAGAGCGCGGTGATCGCGAACTGGAGGCGCGAGAGCAGGACGATATCCACGCCTGCTAGCGTACACCCACGATATGGCTGGAGACAGCGCCTGCGTCACTGGCGACCGGGTGCGCCGGGGCGAAAAACATGAAGTAGAGCACGCCCAGAAACATCAGCTTGGCCGAGACGACGCCGAAGATCTCGAAGCCGAGGCTATGCCCGGCGTCGGCGGTCGGTCGGAGGCGGTGGAGCGTTGCCATGTGGCGCATCATGTCCCAGCGACAGGACAGTACAATACGATGTTCTACAGACCGTTAAAACGGAACCACCATTCACTTTAGGTTTCGGGCATGCTATGGGCCCTGCCGGGTGAAGGGGTGTGGGGTCATGGCTATCAAGAAGCGCTGGATTGCGCTGGGCATTACGGCCGGCGCGCTGGTCGTCGTCGGGACGGTGGGCGCGCTCCTGTTCCAGCAATACTGGTACTACATCCCCGGCATCATGGGGCGCTGGCGCGACCCGGTGCAGCCCAACCGGCCGGTGGTGTGGCAGGAGGGGCCGGCGACGGCGCCCGCGACGCGGCGGCCGAACGTCCTCTTCATCCTGGCCGACGATCTGGGCTTCAACGACCTGTCGTTCAATGGCGGCGGCGTGGCCGGCGGCCAAGCGCCGACGCCGCATATCGACGCCATCGGCCATGAAGGCGTGATCTTCACGCGTGGCTATGCCGGCAACGCGACCTGCGCGCCGTCGCGCGCCGCGATCATGACCGGGCGCTACGCGACGCGTTTCGGCTTCGAGTTCACGCCGGCGCCGCAGGCCTTCGAGAAGCTCGTCGCGACCTACGACTATGACGGGCGCAAGGGCTATTACGACAAGGAGCATGAGAACGAATTTCCGCAGAACGCCAATCTGCTGACGGTGCCGACCGGGGAGATCATGCTGCCCAGGCTGATGCATGACGCGGGCTACCGCACATTGTTCCTCGGCAAGTGGCATTTGGGCGGCACGCCGGGGACGCGGCCGGAGGACAAGGGCTTCGACGAGACGCTCGGCTTCCTCGAAGGCGCGGCGATGTATGCGCCGCCGGGCGATCCCAGCGTCGAGGAATCGCATCAGGACTTCGACCCCATCGACAAGTTCCTGTGGGCCAACCTCAACTTCGCGGTCGAGAACAACGGCAGCCAGCACTTCGCGCCGTCGCGATACATGACCGACTATCTGGGCGACGAGGCGGTGAAGGCGATCCATGCCAACCGCAACCGGCCGTGGTTCATGTACCTGACCTTCAACGCGATCCACACGCCGTTCCAGGCCTTGAAGAGCGACTACGACGCGCTGCCGCAGATCAAGGACCATCGCCTGCGCGTCTATGCCGCGATGCTGCGCGCGCTGGACCGCAACGTCGGCAAGGTGATGGACGAGCTCAAGCGAGACGGGCTCGATAACGACACGCTGGTGATCTTCACCAGCGACAATGGCGGGGCGCAGTACATCGGCCTGCCCGACATCAACAAGCCCTATCGCGGCTGGAAAGCGACATTCTTCGAAGGCGGCATCCATGTGCCGTATTTCATGCGCTGGCCGGGCAAGATCCCGGCGGGGTCGCACTACGACAAGCCGGTGGCGCATGTCGACATCTACGCGACCTCGGCGGCCGTCGCCGGCGCGCCCTTGCCGCATGACCGCATCGTCGACGGCGTGAACCTTCTGCCGTTCATCGCCGGCGAGAACGCCGGGCGGCCACATCAGACGCTGTTCTTCCGCTCCGGCTCCTACGCCACGCTGCTGGACGGCGATTGGAAATTGCAGGTGATGGACAAGCCTTACTCCAAGCTTTGGCTCTACGACCTTGCGAGCGATCCGACCGAGCACCACAATTTGGTGACGCCGGGCACGGGCGAGACCGCGGTGCTGCTCAAGGAACTGCGCGGCATCAGCGCGCAGCAGCACAAGCCGCTGTGGCCGTCGCTGCTGCTCGGGCCGGAGACCATCGATCACCCCCTGTCCTATCCGGATCACCCGGATGACGAGGTGATCTACTGGGCGAATTGACGTAGGGGCGGCCTCCCCTACCCTTGTGCGTGAGACCGGCTAAACTCCCGGAAAATTCCGGGAGATGCCCATGTCCGCGACCATCGCGCCGATCAAGGACGACGACGCCACGATCAAGACGGCCATCGAGCAGGCGCACCTGCCCAGCCTGATCGCGGCGCTGGTCCACATCACGGGCGACGAGCGCCTGGTCGGCGGCGAGATCAAGCCGGTCTACGACTTCTTCGGCGACGGACAGGGCGGCCTCACGCCCGAACAGATCGCAGCGACCAAGGCCAAGGCGTTCGCGGCGCTCAAGGGCCTGCGCGACGGCACGGCGAAGGTGGCGCCGCTGTCCAGCGACACCGTGCACAAGATGATGAGCTTCGTCGCCGGCGCCGAGATTCCGGAGCGCTACATCGCCTTCCTCGAGGAAGAGCTGGCGCTGGACGACAAGGACCATAAGGCGGTGCACGGGCTGGACGCGATCGCGGCGGGCAAGAAGCACGACTTCCGCGTGCTGATCGTCGGCGCCGGGATGTCGGGCCTGCTCGCCGCGATCCGCATGAAGCAGGCGGGCATCGATTACGTCGTGGTCGAGAAGAACAAGGATGTCGGCGGGACCTGGATGGTGAACTCCTATCCCGGCTGCCGCGTCGACAACCCCAACCATCTTTATTCCTACTCGTTCGAGCCGAACCACGACTGGCCCTATCACTTCTCGACCCAGCCACTGCTGTGGAAGTATTTCCAGGGCGTCGCCGACAAGTATGGCCTGCGACCCAATATCCGCTTCGAGACCGAGGTGATCGAGAGCGTCTATGACGAGGGCGAGGCGCTGTGGCACACGCGGGTGCGGCATGCCGACGGCAGGCAAGAGACGCTGGTCTCGAATGTCGTGATCACGGCGGTTGGGCAGCTGTCGCGCCCGCGCCTGCCGGACATTCCGGGCGTGAACGACTTCAAGGGCAAGTATTTCCACTCCGCGACCTGGGACCATTCGGTGGACCTGAAAGGCAAACGCGTCGCGGTGATCGGCACCGGGGCGAGCGCGTTCCAGTTCGTGCCGGAAATCGCGCCCGAGGTGCGCCAGCTCTATGTCTTCCAGCGCACCGCGCCATGGCTGGGGCCGACGCCGAATTATCACGACAAGGTCGATGAGGGGAAAAAGTGGCTGCTGAAGCACGTTCCCTACTACGCCAAATGGTACCGCTTCTGGCTGTGGTGGATGCTGACCGACGGCATCTATGAGTTCGTCAAGGCCGATCCCGGCTGGACCTCGCGCAAGGATTCGGTCGGTGCGCAGAACGACATGCTGCGCGAGATGCTGACGCAGTATACGCATAGCCAGCTCGAAGGCCGCGCCGACCTGCAGGCGGCGGCGACGCCGAACTATCCGCCGGGCGGCAAGCGCAGCGTGCGCGACAACGGGGTGTGGCTGGGCGCGCTGAAGCGGCCCAACGTCGAGACCGTCACCGATCCGATTGCCCAGATCACGCCGACCGGCCTCAAGACCAAGAGCGGCAAGACCTACGATGTCGATGTCATCGTCTACGGCACCGGCTTCACGGCGAGCGAGTTCCTGGCGCCGATGAAATTCAAGGGCAAGGGCGGCGTCGACCTGCACGAGCAGTGGAACGGCGACGCGCGCGCTTACCTCGGCATCACGGTGCCGAACTTCCCCAACCTCTTCATCATGTACGGCCCGAACACCAACATCGTGGTCAACGGCTCGATCATCTTCTTCTCCGAGTGCGAGATGCGCTACATCCAGGGGCTGATCGAGCTCCTGCTCAAGTCCAACGCCGCCGCGATCGAGGTGAAGAAGGACGTGCACGACGCCTTCAACGTGAAGGTCGACGCGACCAACCAGCAGATGGCCTGGGGCGCACCGCAGGTGACGAGCTGGTACAAGAACAAGAAGGGCCGCGTGTCGCAGAACTGGCCGTTCCCGCTGGTCGATTACTGGAACGCGACGCAGGCGCCCGATCCCAAGGACTTCGAGCTGCACGGCGCCGGCTCCAAAGTCGCGGCGCAGTAGGAGAGGCATCGTGCATTTCATCGAAGCGCTCCACGCGCGCAAATCCGTGCGGGCGTTCAAGCCCGATCCCGTGCCGCGCGAACTGGTCGAGGAACTGCTTGCCCTGGCGTCGCGCTCGCCGTCGGGCACCAACATCCAGCCCTGGAAGGTGCATGTCGTCGCCGGCGAGGTGCGGGCGCGGCTGGAGCGCGAGGTGCTGGCGCATCGCGAAACCAATCCGCCGGACACCGGCGCCGAATTCCCGCGCATGAACAAGCGCAAGGAGCCGTACCAGGGCCGCATGCGCAAGCTCGGCAAGGACATGTACGGCCTGATCGGCATTCCCAAGGGGGACCAGGCGGCGAACTGGGCGCAGTGGGGCCGCAACTACAAATTCTTCGACGCGCCGGTGGGGCTTCTCTTCACCATCGACAAGGAACTCGACCGCATGAGCTATGTCGATGTCGGCATGTTCATGCAGAGCTTCATGCTGGCGGCGAAGGTGAAAGGCCTCGACACCTGTGCCCAGGGCGCCTGGAACAACTATTGGAGCGTGACGCGGCGGGTGCTGAACGTGCCGGAAGACGAGTACATCATCGCCGGCATGTCGCTCGGCTATGCCGACGACAGCCATCCGGTGAACACGCTGATCGCCGAGCGTGAGATGGTGGAAAGCTTCGCCACATTCCACGGGTTCTGAGTTCCGGGAACAAGCGGCGGCACAGGCCGTTATCGAATGGCAACGTCCGCCAAGGCCAGCTCATGTCTGCGTTCCTGCTCTATATCATCGGCTTCTTCGTGCTGCTCGGTGGATTGATCTACGGCGCCTATCTGATCCATGTGCCCCAGACCTGGATTCTGGTCGGGACGCTGATCGTGCTCGGGCTTGGCGTCATGTCCGCGGTATCCCATACCAAGCGCCGCGATCCGCCGAGCGAGGCGCCGACGCCCTGAATGCGCACGGCATGGCGCTTCGTCACGGGTTGCGATAGCTTCGCGGCGCTTCTCGTGATGAGCACGCCGTGCACATCGTTGCCCCCGACTATCTGTTCGCCGAGCGAACGCTCTGGACCGTCGTCTTCTGGGCGAGTTTCCTGCTTCTGTTTGCGATGACGTCATGGGTGCAGAGCCGCGAGCGGAACGTCGCGCCAGGCGACAACCGCGACCGCGGCAGCAAGCCCGTCATCTATATCGTCTCGGTGATCGGCATGGCCGGCGCGTTCGCGGCCCCGGCCGTGTTGCCGGCGGCGCGTATCGCCCTACCGGCAACCGCCGTGTTCGCCACCGCGATGGCGATGTTCTGGTTCGGGTTCTTTCTTTATCTGTGGGCCGTCCGGACATTGGGGACGTTCTTCCGCACCTCGGTGCAGCTCCTGGAAGGTCAGCATCTGGTCAGACGCGGGCCTTATCGCGTGCTGCGCCATCCGGCCTATACCGGCGGCGTGCTGCTGTATGCCGGAGTCGGTCTCGCCATCGGCAACTGGATCTCGGCGGGCATCGCGCCGCTGGCGGCGCTGCTCGCCTACGCCTGGCGCATCCGGGTCGAGGAGGCGGCATTGCGCGAAAAGTTCGGCGCAGAGTTCGAAGAGCACCGTAAGCGCACCTGGGCGATCATTCCGCTCCTCTGGTAAAGCGCGGCGCGGCGCCCGATAGTACGGCTTCTCACGCACGGGCGGGCGCATGGCGGACGGCAAGCTGATCGCGATCACAGGTCCCGCGGCTTCGGGCAAATCGACTCTCACACGCGCCGTGCAGGCGGAGTTCACGCGGCGCGGCGAGCTTTGCCTCATTCTCGAACTCGATGTCTTCGGGCGCGGCGTGCCGCGCGACTGGGTGGCGTTCAGCGAGCGCCGTGGCGCGCAGGCAGGACGCGGGTTTTCCTATGACCGCGGCGCAGATGGCAGCGTGGCGCTGACACTCGGTCCGGACGGGCGGCGCGTGCTGGCGGCGTTCCACCGTGCCGTGGCGGCGAGCGTGCGTAGCGGCATGACGGTCGTGTGCGAAACCATCGTGTACGACGAAGACGATTGGCGCGACTGGTGCGAGGCGCTAGGCGGCATCGACGCCTGCTGGGTGCGGCTCAGCGCGCCCGTGGCGGCGCTGGAAGCACGCGAACAGGCGGATCGCTCGCGCGTGTTCCAGGGCCTGGCGCGCGGGATGAGCGCAAGGCCGTCGGTCGGGCGTTACATGATCGAGGCCGACACATCGGTGGAAGGCGCCGAGGCCATCGCGGCGCAGATTTTCACCACGTCTCCCTGAACGGCCGGATTTCGACGTTGAAGCTCCAGGCGCTCTTGTCCTGGTGCGCGAGATGGAAGACTTCGTCGGCGATGGCGGTGCTCTTGATGAAGAAATCGGGCGGCGCGTCCTTGTAGCGCTCGCGGGCCCAGGGAACATCGATCACCGCATCGATCACGACATAGGCGACGTGCACGCCTTTGGGGCCGGCGTCGCGCGCGATGGCTTCGGCGAGGATGCGCTGCGCCGCCTTGGTCGGTGCGAACCCCGCGAAACCGGCGCGGCCGCGCTGGGCCGAGGTGTTGCCGGTGGCGATCAGGGCGCCCACACCTCGCGCGATCATGCCGGGGACAAAACGCTGCGCGAGATAGAGCAGCGCCATGGTGTTGGTCTGGAAATTCGCGTTCAGGACTTCAGGCTTGATGTCCAGGAAAGTGCCAAAGGCACCGCCGACCGCGTTGTGAATCACGACCGACGGGGCGCCGAGGTCGCGCTCGACGGCGTCGGCGGCTTTGGCGAGGGCCGCGGGGTCGGCGACGTCGCAGGGGTACGCCTTGGCGCCCGGGATTTCGCCTTCGAGGCCCGCGAGGCGGTCGGCGTTGCGCGCCAGCATGGCGACACGATAGCCGCCGGCGGCAAAGCGGCGGGTGAGCGCGGCGCCGGTGCCTGGGCCGACGCCTGTGACGAGGGCGATCTTGTCGGTCATTTCTCACACATCTCCCGGCATCGTCATGGCCGGCCCTGTGCCGGCCATCCAGGAACACCCATGCAGCATGGGTGTTCCTGGGTCCCCGGGACAAGCCCGGGGATGACGATTGTGGTTTGGTTCAACGCAGGAAAGAAAGAGAATCCAAGTCCATGATCTGGTCGCTCGCGCTTTGCAGCATGGCCATGAACATGTCGTCGCCGCGCGGGGTCTGGGTCACGATCATCGAGGCGTAGAACGCTACCATGAACAAGCCAAACGTGTGGCTGCGATAGTCGCGCCAGCAGGTGGCGAAATCGTAGTCTTTCACACCAAGCGCGCGCAGATGGTCGTGGTATTCGCGCAGTAGCTCCTGCTCGCGGGCGCGACGCTCGTCGCGCGCAAGCGCGCCGGCGAGGAAATAGGCGACATCGGTGACGCCGCAGCCGAAGGCGAGCGACTGCCAATCGAGCACGGTGAGCGGACGGCCGCCGGCCGGCGTCGCGAACATCATGTTGTCCGGACGGTAGTCGATGTGCACCAGCGATTTGGGGCCGTCGTAGAGCGTCGCATAGCGCGCGTAATTCGCCGTCAACGTGTCGCCGATCAGGCGCGAATCCGCCGAGACGCGCTCGCCATAGCGGGCGCAGAAGGCCCGCCACAGCGCGATCACCGCGCCGGGATCGGCCGAGCCGCGGGCGCCGGCGGCGCGCGTGCCGCTGACCCAGGCGAGGTCTTCGATCGCCGCGTCGTCCCAATGCGATCCGTGCAGATTGGCGGCCTCCCGCACGGCGAGACGAGCCTGGTCGAGCGTGCAGCCCTTGAGCTGGTCACCCTGCTCCGCCGGGCTCAGATCGTCCATCATCAGCACGAATTCGCTGGTACCCGGATCGACGTCGGTGAAGTAGCACTTCGGCGTCGCGATCAGCGCGGTCGGCGCGAGATGCTTGTAGAAATTCACCTCGCGGATGTAGTTGCCGAGCGCGACGCCGGTGTTGAAGCTGTCGGTCTCCGGCGACGGGAATTTGCCGACCAGCGAGGCCGGCGCACCGGCCGAAGCGCTCGCATAGTCGAGCACGAATTTCATGCTCTGGCCGATCTGGCCGGTGCCGATGGGTTTCATCGTGAAGTCGCGCACCGGTGCGTCGACGCCACCGGCGCGCAGCACGGCCGTGAGCCAGTCCGGCGTGATCGCGTTGGGGCGCAGGATGGGGATCGTCACTTATGACTCTCTCAATTTGTCATGGCCCGCAAAAAGCGGGCCATCCAGTTTGGCGTGGAGCGAAACAGGCAACAGATGAGGCTGTGTCACCTGGATGGCCCGCTCTTGCGGGCCATGACAGTTATTGTTTTGTGGCAGCAATACTGACGTCCTAAGCCGGAAGCTGGTGAACATAGACTTCGTTGAGCGCGATCTTGTCGCCCCTCAGCACGACGAGATCGAAGCCGCGCATTTTGCCGCCGGCGCCGTTTTCGCCGATGGCGCAGTACCAGCGGCCGCAGAAGCCGTTATGGGTCGGCCAGATCTCCTCCGGCGTGTAGGTCATCGGCGGCGTCGCGCCGAACAGGCCTGTGAGATAGGCGCGCAGCGCTTCGTGGCCGGTGATGCCGGCGGCGGTCTGCGGGTCCTTGTAGACGCAATCGGAGGCGTAAAAGCCGAGCAGGCGCGGCACGTCCTTGTCGGTCCAGGCCTTCAGCCAGTCGGCGTTGAATTTCTCGAGATCCATGCTGGCTCCTAGGCGCCGAGGACGCGGACGCGGTGTGCTTCGGTGAAGAGCTCGGGCGGCGGCACCTCGGGGCCGGCCATGACCGCGACCGCGTGCATGCCGAGCGAGGGATCGGCGGCGCTGGCCTCGTGATAGCGGCGGCGGCGTTCGCGCGCGGCCTCGGAGAACTCCATGTCGAGCGCGGCCTGGAGCGCGGCGGCGAAGCGCAGACGGCGCATGCGCTCGGCGCGCTCTTCGGCGTAGGCGCCGAAGGATCTGGGCGACCAATCTTCGGTGCTCTTGAGGATGTCGGAGACGATTCGGACATCACGATAGGTGATCGAGAGGCCGAGACCGATGATCGGATCGTTCCAGCCGGCGGCATCGCCGATGAGCGCTACGCCGGGCGCGAAAGGCTCATCGGTCCAGGAGTCGTTGTTGAAATAGCTGAACAGCGGGCCGGCCGGCGTTGCGGCGGCGAGCGCTTCGTTGCCGGGCGCCGACTTCATGCGGAACGCGTCGAGGAAGAGCCGCGCGCCGTTGTCGCCGGAGAACCGCTTGCGCTGCTCCAACGCATAGCCGCCGTAGACGCGGACGCGGCCCTTGCCTTGCGGGAAGGCGAGGAAGGCGAAGTCGCCTTCGGTGCCGATGGCCTGGAGATCCTCGGCCCAGCCGCCGGCGCCGTCGACCAGGAGGCCCGCAAACCAGTGATGCGGCTTGTCCTGATGCAGCTTGATGCCCGCGGCCTCGCGGGTCGGCGAAAGGCGGCCGTCGGCGCCGATCACGAGGCGGGCGGTGGCGTGATGTGTCTGGCCCTCGTGCTCATAAGTGACGTTCGGCGGCGCGTTGGCCGTGACGCGGACGCCGCGCAATGCGGTGGCGCCCGACTGCTTGGCGTGGTCGAAAAGAGTCTGGCAGTGATGCGGATGGCCGATGCAGAGCGGGCCGGGCACGTCGGGCGCGAAGATGGCGAGCGGCAGCGCGCGCTGCTCCGACGTCGCGGCGTCGCGGGTCTCGTCATAGGTGACGTGGCGCGCCAGATGATGGCCGCCGGCGGCGAGGAGCAGGCCGTAGAGGCCAAGGCGCCGGGTCTCGGTCACGCCCCAGGGCGCGATCCATTCGCCGCGCACGCGGTCTTCGTATTGCGTCGACTGCTCGAGCAGCAACACCGATTTGCCGGCCTTGGCCATCGTCGCGGCCAGGGCCGAGCCGCCGATGCCGCCGCCGATGATGATCAGATCGTAGGATGTCATGCGGTTCCTCGTTGCAGGGAGGCTAGAGCGGTTTGCCGATCTACGAAATCGGCAAACCGCTCTAGCTTGTTGTTTTGTCGCAATTCCGGACGGAAAACCGCCGCACACTTTTCCTGGAATTGCTTTGCCATGGCGGGCACAATCGCCAAGTGAGCCAAGGCCTTCCGGTAATTGACGTAGCGCCACTCTTCGGGCGCGATGAAGCGGCGCGGGCGCGCGCCGCCGACGCGATCGGCCGCGCCTGCCGCGACAATGGGTTCTTCTACGCGACCGGCCACGGCGTGGATCCGTCGCGGCTCGATGCGCTGGCGCGCGAGTTCTTCGCGTTGCCGGAGCCCGAGAAGCTGGCCATCGCCATGGCGCGCGGCGGCAAGGCGTGGCGCGGCTTCTTTCCGGTCGGCGGCGAGCTCACCTCCGGCAAGCCGGACCGCAAGGAAGGCATCTATTTCGGCAGCGAGCTGCCCGACAGCGATCCAAGGCCGATGCATGGCGCCAACCAGTTTCCGGCGCGGCCGGTGGGATTGCGCGACGCGATGCTCGACTATCTCAGCGCCAACACGCGGGCGGCGCATGCGATCCTGGAAGGCATCGCTCTGAGTCTCGGGCTCGACGCGCAGTACTTCCGCGATCACTACACGCGCGAGCCGACCATCCTGTTCCGCATCTTCCACTATCCGCCCGACGTCGCGGGATCGGAGCAATGGGGCGTCGGCGAGCACACGGACTACGGGTTGCTGACGCTGCTCGCGCAGGACGATTGCGGCGGGCTTCAGGTGAAGTCCGGCGCGAGCTGGATCGAGGCGCCGCCCCTGCCCGGCACGCTGGTGTGCAACATCGGCGACATGCTCGACCGGCTGACCGGCGGGCTCTACCGCTCGACGCCGCATCGCGCGAAGAATCTGAGCGGGCGCGAGCGACTGTCATTCCCGTTCTTCTTCGATCCGGGCTGGGACGCGCAGATCGTGCCTTTGCCGGCGCACGCCAAGGCGCAGGACGACCGCGCGACGCGCTGGGACAAGGAAAGCGTGCATGATTTCTCCGGGACCTATGGCGACTATCTGCTCGGCAAGGTCGGAAAGGTGTTTCCGGACCTCAAGCGGGCGGTGATTGCGTGACGGATTGCCTCTCCCGCCCTTCGCGGGAGAGGTCGGCGAGCGAAGCGAGACGGGTGAGGGCCAACGCCGGTGCTTCACGCCAGTGCCCCTCACCTAGCAAAATCTAACGCTTAGCTACGCTACGCTCCGCTAAACGTAAGATTTTGCGTCCTCTCCCGCTCGCGGGAGAGGTAACGGACGCAACTGTGGGGACATAACGTATTTCGGGATTGTAGAGACTCGGTTCAAGGGGTGATCGGAAATAAATCCGCTTACGGACTATCCAACAGGCGACACGCAGGAAATCGCAGAGAACTGCGTTTTCTTGGCGAAGTGCTGTTGGATAGCGAACGATGCTGCACCGCGAAGCCGCAACTTTATTTCGGCGAAAATAAATTTTTCAGAGCGCGATCGCGATCTTGCCGAAGTGGCGGTTGGCTTTCATGTGGGCGAGCGCGTCCGCGATGTCGGTGAAGGCGAAAGTACGGTCGATGGGGAGGCGCAATTCGCCGGCGGCGAGCTTGTCCCACAGATCGGCCTTCATGCGGCGGTTGATCTCGCGGACCTCGGCGCGGCCGCGGGTGCGGAAGGTGACGCCGACATAGGTGATGCGGCGCAGGGCATGGAGATCGAAGTTGAACTCGGCCTTGTCGCCGCCGAGACGGCCGACATTGACGATGCGCCCGCCGATGCGGGTCGCTTGCATGGCGCGGTTGAGGCCGGCGCCGGACACCTGGTCGACGATCAAATCGACGCCTTTGCCGCCGGTGGCGTCCAGCACCTGCTGCGCCCAGTTCGGATCGCTGGAGTCGATGGCGAGCTGCGCGCCGCATTCGGCGAGGCGGGCGCGGCGCGCCGGATCGGTGGAGGAGCCGATGACGAGGCCAGCACCCATCGCGCGCGCGATCATCAGACCCATCAGGCCGACGCCGGAGCTGGCGCCCTGGATCAGCACCGACTGGCCGGGCTGGAGCGCGCCATGGGTCACGACGGCGTCGTGTATGGTCTGCAGCGCAACGGGCAGCGATGCCGCCTCCTCCCAGGACATTGCGCCGTCCGGCAATGGCAAGGCGCGGCCGGCGTCGGTCACGGCGTATTCGGCGAAGGCGCCGGCGCCGGAGCACATCACCCTGTCGCCGGGCCTGAGGCCCTGCGCCTCGGCGCCGGCCTCGACGACCTCGCCGGCCCATTCGACGCCGAGCGCATTGCCGGTGCCGCCGGCACCGCCATGGACGTGACCGCGCAGCATCATCAGGTCAACGCGGTTGAGCGCGGCGGCGCGCACGCGGACGAGGACGTCGGCGGGGCCGGGCTTCGGCATGGGGAGCTCGGCGAAGGCGGGACCGTTTTCGGTGAGGGCATAGGCTTTCATCAGATCGTCCAGCCGCCATCGATGACCAGGGTCTGGCCGGTGACGAAGGCGCTCTCGTCGCCGGCAAGATAAACCGCCGCCGCCGCGATCTCCTCGGCTTTGCCGAAGCGTCCCATCGGCTGACGGGCAATGAAGCCGGCCAGCGCCGCGTCGGGATCGGGCTGCGCCGCGATGCGCCCGCGCAGCGACGGCGTGTCGACGGTGCCGGGACAGATCGCGTTGCAGCGGATGCCCTGGCCGACGAAATCGGCGGCGACGGATTTGGTCAGGCCGATGACGGCGGCCTTGGTCGTGCCATAGACGCTGCGGTTCGGCACGCCGGTGATCGAGGAGGCGACCGACGACATGTTCACGATGGCGCCGGCACCTCGCGCCAGCATGCCGGGCAGCGCGGCACGGATGGTGCGCACCATCGAGAGGACGTTGAGGTCCCAGGCGTTCGCGAACGTCGCGGGGTCGGAGTCGAGAACCGTGCCGTTCGGCACCATGCCGGCGCAGTTGAAGAGCACATCGCAGCGCATCAGCGCCGCGAAAAAGGCGCCGACCGCGGCCTCGTCGCGCACATCGAGCGCGGCGCGGCGGATGTTCTTGTGGTCGAGGGTGGCGAGGCCGGCTTCGTCGATGTCGGTGGCGAGGACATGGGCGCCCTCATCGGCAAAGGCGAGCGCGGTGGCGCGGCCGATGCCCGCCGCGGCCGCGGTGACGACGGCGGTCTTGCCGGCGAGGCGCATAGATGAAGTCCTTTCGCGCTTATCGAGATCAGGCGGATGGGTCACCCTTCGAGGCCC
>JADMIO011560657.1_pt1 | contig 83773 bp, 89 predicted proteins | sample 8958161 | NCBI WGS metagenome assembly JADMIO01 (sample SAMN16585339, study PRJNA669376) | soil metagenome | isolation source: Crop rotation soil | place: USA: Cullars Rotation, Alabama | collected 2011 | reverse complement strand
CTTCACAAAAATTGGTCTATGTTCATTAGTTCCAGAGCAGCATAGTAGCTCAAACCCGATGGTTAAAATAAAACCAAGTCCACCAAACCATATCCTACATGTGCACGTTGCGACAGAAGGACGGTGAATCCAGAAGAACACAAGGCTAGAATATCAGTTGAATGTAGCGTCCAACTAACCTGTAGCTGAGGACAACACCGAACAAGATGAGGTACAGGAAGTATAGATTGGTGTTTCTGATGACTCCCCTGTGCTTGGAGAAGAAAGCAATGGCACCAATGGGTATTGTCATTACTAACAAAATGCACACCAACACCACAAAGATGACAGCAACCAAAGATCCAGGAAAAATATAAATTTCATGCAAGTCTACAGCAGTCATTACTAACAAATTGCACAGTGATTACCGGTGAATCTCCAAAGGATAGAGTTTGATGTGTACTGCTGCCCATTGAGTGTGATTTCTACTGTCACAACATCAGGAAGATCTGCTCTGTTTGGAGACAAGCAGCTCATTTGCTCCGAGGAAGCATAAACAGCTGGTACCACTTTCTTGCCAAATCTGCAGGAACTAATCACAAATAAGTACTGATTCAAAGAATAATAATACAAGTTTCCGGACTCTATAAAATACAGCCCGTTGATTGTCACATTTGTACCACCAAAAGAAGAGCCAGAAGATGGGGAGATTGATACCACAGCCGGGCTATCTGTCATCCATTAGGTTCACAATGGAGTGACTTACTGTAGAAGGTGAAGGAAGAGCTGTTCACACGTGTGAACTGCTGTCTGTTGTTTGAAATCTGGACAGTTATTGTATTGTCTGCAGCCACAGCTCTGCCGGTACACTTTAGGCTTTCCGTGACACACTTCACCTCTGGAAGCATTAATTGACCAGCAATCAGAACAGACCTTGAGCTGATACAAATACTGCAGGAACTGACACTCCAGTGCTGAACATGCAGGCTAAATCGGAGCTCTTGACAAAGTTGTTGCCGGTTACTGTGATCTCAGTGCCTCCTTCATATGGCCCAGCCTTGGGATTGATATCCTGAATCACCTCTGCTGCATACACGTTGAAGTTGAGTGTTTCAGAGACCAAAAGAGAGTCTGTCACAATTGGATCTCGTTCGGGAGCAAAGAACTCCGTTGTACCTCCAAGAAGCATATCATTTCTTGAGACATTAGCGTTGTTTGAGCAATGCATTACTTGTAAATGGTCAGATCTGCGGTAGTAATTCCTGCATTATCTTCAAAGGGCCAATAGGCATTAAGTCCTGGTTCGTCCCCTTGAAGCCTACATGTTTAGCTATCTTCGACTACGCCAATACTACCTCTTGTACATATTGTCAACTATTTCCTGCTGTGTCCTTACTGTGGACCACAGACGGACCTCGTCCAACCATCCCTCCAAAAAAAATGAACTGTACAGAGCTCCAAGGTACAGACTTGTTGGTCCACCCTCTAACAAGTTCAGCCGATGGATGGAGTCCAACGTACCTGGATCTATTTGATAATTGTATGTTTGATTGTAGAGCTCTCCATTGATATACAGCTTGTACTGTCTGATATTTCCATCCCTGGTAAGAACGAGGTGGTACCATTTGTGTTCTTGAATTCCAACAGGAAACTTTGCCTTTTGATTTAGTCCTGCTCCATACTCGTGTCCAAATATAATCTCTCCGGTGGGACTTATCTCAATGTAATACATACAGTTGGTGTCGAGAGATTCACCTGAGAGATTCAGTTACTATTGGCACGGACAGCACCTGGAAAGCAGTCTTCGATGATAGAAGCTCCTAATTGGCCAACAGGAAGTCGATTCAATTTGAACCATGCTTCTATGCTCAAATTGAACTTCAGATCGAAAGCACTGTGGTACGCGTGGGTCATATAGTCCACCTTTCCATCAAATTTCATTGCGTATCCAATCGTCTTTGGAGCATGAGGATGACATCTGGTATGATTACCTTTGGTAGTAATTTGAACTGCACAGTTGTATTCTGCGCTGGCAGTGGAGGAGTTTGACAAACAAAGGAATTCTGCGATATGTATTGTCCCGGTACATCTATGCGCCGTCAGCAGCAGAAATGACCAGCGCAAAAGAAATAATTACCTTCATTTCCAAATTTGCAGCCAAGAAGCATTCCATCATAGAAATTGGTGCCATTAACAGTCACACTAGACGTGTCAACAACAGAATGCCGCTGTGGTACCGTGTTGATCCATAATCAGGTCCATGTTGCGGTGATATTGATGTCACAACTGGGGATGCTGATCCCGATCAAAACCTCACATTCCTTTTGACGAAATACCTGCAAAGAACAACAGGATCCTGTTGGATAAGGTCCAATTCGATTGCACTGCCAGGGCAACAGAATCACCTCGATAGAGGTTATTAGCATCGGGCACAAAAGGAGGCAGTTGGGATTTGGAAGGGGTGATGCACTGCACGCGGGTGGATGATATGAAGGTTGCCGGAGATACATAACTTCTATTTCCAAATATACACAAAAGACCACCGTCATCCACAAAATCCTCACCTAAAAGAATCAATTGGAATATAATATACTTGCAACCGGTTACGGTGATGGTAGAGTTTCCCCTTTCCGTTGCCCAATTGGGAGTGGAATCAAATATACGAACTGGATAAGTAAGATATTAACAGCGGATAACTACCCGATGAGATAAAGCGGAAAGATAGAAGGAGCAGAAAGAATCTGGAGAAGTCGGCACGGCCAGACATCCGCAAAAGAAATTAGAACGTTTTCGTTGGAGGTACCCGACTAATGGTTTGACGTGTGACGTGGAGTTCAGGTAATTTCATTTCTACTCTAAGAACAGTTACAGGAGCAATATCTACAAATACAAACAACTGTAGAAGGGAACCTACACATGGTTTGACTTGTGTTTGAATTGCAGTTTCAAGCAAATGTCAACGCTTGACAGTTTTTTGATTCTATTGCTGGTCCTAAACAATAAATTCGGTGCGGATTATCTGATTGGGGTGTTTTGATGGTTATTAGAGTCTTGCCTGGTTGAGATCTCAATTATTCCTCTATTATCTCATATGATGCCGAAATCCTACTGAATTATTTGACTTGCAATGTTTATTTGCTGTCAACTGGCTCATGATCAACAGGAAAGTGTCCACACATAGCACACAAAGAGCCATCGTATGATATGTACTTGGTGCAGTTGCACTTTTTCTTGATGCAATGAGCTCTTGTTGTTCCTCCGAGGTCAACAGAGCTCGCAGCCATCTTCTTCTCTGCTCTGCTCTGAGTCGTCTGAATGATTCGTCGTTGTTCTCCTGAGAAAAGTCACAACTCAATGGAGTCATTTCATACCTAAAGAAATGACCTCTGGAATCGCATTCAAACTGCTGCAAAATTTGACCTTATCGTAGTACTCATCATGGCGCAACCAGATAGTGAGAACTTCTGGATGCGCTTCATTCGTGTAAGAGAACTCGATTCAAAACCGCAAACCGTGATCTCCAACTTGATGAATAACAATTTCACTCCAGCTTCGTGTACCTACATTAAAATATTATGTCCACCACTCTCAGATATATCCTTCGATTAGCAGATGTCACTGAGAGGGGTCGCACTGAGTTCAATTGGCGGCAAAGAATTGCGCGGGAAGTTCCTCGAAGAAACGCATTACGGGAAGGTAAGACACAAACCGCAGTACTGCACAAGTGCAGCTGGCTAATGTAGAGTCATTTCAAGATATTACAAAATGCTTCCTCGAAAATTGTCCACTGTGGAGCTATTTTGTATAACTGTACGGGTTGGTCGTAACTTCTTGCAGCGGTTTGGTTTCTACCTCAGCAGGATCCTCTGTAAGAAATGGAGGCGCAAATAAAGAAGATGAAAGTATCTGAGTTGAAGAAAGAGCTCACTAAGGCTGGTTTGGGAACCACAGGTGAAGATATTTCAAAACTGCTGTCACATCTACGCTGCAGTAATTTTAGACAAGAATGAACGCTTAATCTTTCCTAATACCATTTCGAATAACGCGATGAGGGTTGTTTGCTTAGACAACTTCCAAGGAACAAACCACAAATCTTTTTTGTTTTCAGTGCTTATTGCATCAGGGCTGAAGGCAGAACTTGTGAGCAGACTCCTTAAACATAGGCAACAGACCGAATCTAAAAACGAAGGAGCGGATACAGCAGAAACTGCAAATGGCAAGAATAAGAGAAAAGCAGAAGAAACTGAGGAAGACAAGAATGTACTAAAGAGATCAAAATCAAAGAATGGCTCCCAACCGCTGCTCAAAAGAAGCGGCTCGGTAAGAATCAATTATGATACTAGATGATCTGATGCATGTAAAACTTTGAACGTTCATTCACATTTGTAGGTCTACGAGGTAGATACCTCTTACGTTCGTGTTCGAGAGGGACCACCCGACGCAGCCTTAATGAAGCTTGTGGATGAAGAAAAGAACCTTGTATTGAACAAGAAGAACTTGGAGGTAACATGCTCGCGTTTTGATACCCACACGATCAGGTTACCAACAACAGCAACTCATATTATTACTACAGTATGGATTACGCAGTAGGAAATGTGCAGGTCAATTCAGGGAAATGGTACTACGAAGTAAAGCTGCTGATGTCTGGACAAATGCAATTTGGCTGGTGCAGTGCAAGTTATCATCCTACGGTAAGGTGAATGCACACGGCCTGTGGTAATAGGTTTATAGCGTGGTACCGGATCGTATTGGGGCTATGACTGCAGCAGACAGCAAAAAATGAGTAGTTCTATTGGGGATGCCGATAATAAGTTCGGCGAATACTGCTCTAATGGAGATATTTTAGGATGCTCCCTTGATATGGAAACCAAGACCATTCAGTATTGGAGGAACGGAAAAGATTTAGGAGTAGCATTTTCAAACGTTGCTCCAGGTATCTTCTGTCGCTGTGCTGCAGCTGTTAAGTATTATAGAGCCTGGAGGAAGACTAGTACCGTACATTGGGTTGTCTCGAAGGGTATCAGTCTTGTTCAACTTTGGGCGAGAGAAATTCTCTCATCCTCAAGATGGATACAATATGCTGCATTGTTTTTTGACTGAAAGGGAAATTTCCAAACTAGGACAAGTTTTTAATCTGTACAAAGGTTCGAGCTCTGCAGATAATTTGTTAACTTTTACAGATATTAGCGAGAAGGAGGCAGAACAGAAGGATGCAATGAAGGATGATGAGAATCCTCAAGAACGAATCTTTGGTAATGGGCTGCTTCAGCTGCAGAAGGACCTGGGTGCCACTGGTAGGCCAGTACATCCTCTTGTTTGACATGAAAGATGAGGAGGATCCTATCATGTTGATTATCTCGTGGAAATTGAATTGCAAAACTGTGTGGGAAGTTTCCAGGAGCGAATTCATGAATGGTTTCACCATTAACGGGTAAATCCACTCAACTTGCCTGCATTGACGCAACCTCAGATGCTCATCGATGTCTGAAATAACCGCAAAAGTAAAGGAGTGGAAGGAAGAGCTAAGGTACCACCTCATTCTGCTAGGTTTCATCACTGAAGGGCAAACGATCTCCAATTCAAGAAGTTCTACAACTTTGTATTCGACTATTTACGCGAGGACAAGACAATTTTGGGTATCTATTCTCCACAGTCAGTGCTCAAATTGTAGGAATTGACGAGGCTACCGCCGTTTGGAACATTGTATTGAAGGAACAGAAGTGGGGACTCTACCAGCATTGGCTTGATTTCTTAGCAGTATGTCCATTGTACAGCCTGCGCTGATGCTTCAGGCTGAAAAGAAGAAATCCATATCTAGAGATGCCTGGCAGCAACTGTGGCATTTCATGCAATCGTTTCCCAATGACCTAAAGGAATATGATGCCTCTTGTAAGGGATTTTTTTTGATTGATTGCTGATCCGCTTCAGCTTCCTGGCCGATTATTTTCGATGACTTTGTTGATTGGATGAAGGCAAAAGAGAAGGGAAAGAAATAATGCCGATTGCCATTCGTACGGTTATGCAGCACTTCACCTAACGGTGTTGTGAATAAAACCACTTGCTGCTGGCTCAGTGAATTCAACCAGTCTTTGTGAACTCGAAGCGGTGGTTGACAAATGAATGACCTTTGAATTCAATGGAGTCAACCACAAGTTGTTGTGAATCCTGGAGGAGGAGCGGCACAGACCCAAGAGACGAATGCCTCTTGGGAATCCAGGCCGCACCGCCACTTTACGTAATTCCAGATCAAAATTCTCCGGATTCACTACTGGCGCCAACTTTTACTAACGTACCCACCAAATCTCCTTGAAAAGACACCCTCTATTCCCATAACAAACGAATCTCACATTCATACGAGCACCATAACAACATGGAGTCCATCAAAACGGCCATTCATACCACAGTTCAGAAGGTTATGGGCGACCCAAAGATAAATCAACTTGAAGAGCACGTGATCGAAGACCCCAAAGCTGGAAATTACCTCACCACCAATTATGGAGTTAGACAGGCTGATACAGATAGTACACTCAAAGCTGGACAGAGAGGACCAAGTCTCTTGGAAGATGTGCATTTCCGAGAGAAAATCACGCATTTCGATCACGAGAGAATTCCGGAAAGGGTGGTGCATGCCAGAGGAGCAGGTGCACATGGATATTTCCAAGTATACGAGTCACTTGAGGAGTATACCACAGCAGATTTTCTGAATCATCCATCCAAGAAGACTCCGGTGTTTGTCCGATTTTCTACCGTGTTGGGAAGTCGTGGATCTGCGGATACTGTGAGAGATGTTAGAGGATTTGCTACCAAATTCTACACAGACCAGGGCAATTTCGATATAGTTGGAAATAACATCCCAGTCTTCTTCATTCAGGACGCTATCAAGTTTCCTGATATTATTCATGCAGGAAAACCTGAACCTCACAACGAGATTCCTCAAGCTCAAACAGGTCACGACAATTTCTGGTAATTCCATGGTTTGCAGTCAGGATATCAATCTCTGCAGGGATATTATTTCTCTTATGCCAGAAACCAGCCATATGATCATGTGGGCCTTATCTGATCGTGCTATTCCAAGAAGCTTGCGTATGATGCAAGGTACTTTGCAAATACTCTCTTTTTTTTTTTGAGCCTTTGCACAGTAGGACTTCTTCCAGTACTATCTACTGTAAGCACTGATAGCTGATTTTCTTCAGGATTTGGTGTGCACACTTTCATCTTGAACAATAAAGCAGGGAAGCGGAGATTCGTCAAGTTTCATTGGCTTCCAATCTTGGGCACTCACTCGTTGGTTTGGGATGAAGCGCAGAAGCTGCAGGGAATTGATCCGGACTTCCATCGGAGAGATCTTTGGGATGCGATAGAAGCCGGAGCTTATCCCGAATACGAATTGGGGCTGCAGATCCTTGAAGAAGAGGACGAACACAAGTTTGATTTTGATATTCTGGATGCTACCAAGATCATTCCGGAGGAGTTAGCACCCATCAAGCGAGTCGGTAAGCTGGAACGGGTTGCTGTTTGGATTATACTCACTTAGGTAGGAAAGATGGTGTTGAACAAGAATCCGGACAACTTCTTCAGCGAGACGGAACAAGTGGCCTATTGCACTTCTCATTTGGTACCCGGAATCGAAACAAGCAACGATCCTCTCTTGCAAGGTCGCCATCACTCTTACGTGGACACTCAAATATCGCGCCTTGGTGGCCCCAACTTTGAAGAAATCCCAATTAATCGACCAGTTTGTCCGGTGACAAACAACCAAAGAGATGGCGCCCACCGAATGACCATCAACAGGGGACATGTCAACTATTTCCCCAATAGATTTGGATGCCCTGCAGTGGCTTCTGCACAGGAAGGGGGTTTCGTGCATTCTGCAGTCAAAATTCCGGAGGCAGCTAAACTCAGAGCAAGAGGGCCCAAGTTTGCTGAGCACTTCAAGCAAGCTAGACTCTTCTACAACAGCTTATCATCCTGGGAGAAGAAGCATCTAATCGCCGCAGCCCAATTCGAGCTTGGACATGTGGATGATGTGGGAGTAAGGGAGAGGATGGTGGATCGCTTCAGTCACATTGATATGGAGCTCGCCACCCAAGTTGCCCAGGCTATTGGAGTCGCACCGCCCACTCGTTATAAGGGCCCTGACGTCACCACTCAATCGCCGCCTCTGAGCCAAGCTGTTACTGCCAAAAGCTCCATCAAGACTCGCCGAATTGCCTTCTTGGTCGGGCCCGGATACAACTCCACACAACTCAAAGCGGTTCGGGCTGCTTTGGAAGCCCTAGGAGCTCAAGGAATCGTGGTAGGACCTCACAAAGGTACTTTAGATGGCGGAGATACAGCTCAATTTTCCTACTTCACCACCCGCAGCGTTCATTTCGATGCCTTGGTTCTTGTTGGAGGAAAGCAATACGAAGCACTTGGCAGCATTGGAGAGGCTATCGCATTCGTGAATGAGGCATTCAAGCACTGCAAGCCCATTGTGGCCATCGAAGAAGGAGTGAACTTCTTATCTACTTTCCGCTTCCCTGGCATTACATTGGCTCAACCCGGACAACCCCACGTCTCTTCTCACGGAGTTGTTACCTCCGCTTCCTTTGAGCCCGTGTCCCTCGAAATCAAAGAAACCATTTCGTTTGGCAAGGACATGTTCAATGCAATTGCTGCTCACCGCCATTACGAGAGAGATATTGCAAGAATACCATGTTAGAAAATAGAATCCTTTCTGGTGGAATAAAAATTGACAATCCAATAATCTCCTCGGCCAGACCTTTTTATCGTGCGGAATGTACAATTACAGAGTCACGATAGTGGGGCTGTTTCACAAATTAATGTTGTCTGCAGCCCTTCAGGTCAAGTTGCAACACCTCACACTTTGGCTCCAATGATCCTTCCGGATTGTGTAAGCTGCCCCAGCCTTTCACGTGGGGAGGATTTGCACTAAGTAGAGGTCTCCTGTCTGGTGGAGTATATACATCATCCAGATCAAGCGTAGTGTGCACTTCTCGGCTGTATGCGGATAACAACACAATTCCAAGAAGAATGGTCCCAATTATGACGCTACCAATTCCAATAGCAAGTCCGGTTGTGTTCATTTTGATGCAAGAGGGGTGGGGTTGATCTCCTCCGCAGTATCTTTTATCCCACCAACTGCGGTGAGAAAAGTCAGTGCAAACCTCATATATTTCGTCGTTCACCGTCTGGAAGCAGTAACATTCACCACAAGGGAGTACAGATATCTTTACCAGTTACTTGAGTCAAATACTAAATACCGGTTGTGCACAACGGGATTTGCATTCTCTCCCGTCTATTTCTTCCGTTGTGCGGCAGTCGCAACACTTCAGTACTACCCCTTTCTCGTCATCAAAAGTATCGTTAAAGGCTGGACAGAAGTGGTCGTGCTTCTCGTCCGACATGATGATCAGCGGAGTCCCAAACAAATAGAACACTATCACCACCAATACCAACGCAACCATCACCACCGTAGTCTGGAACTTGGGAGTCATTTTGGCAACTACAAAAAAGCCATTGTTCAACAGAATTCACATCCATTATTCAACAAAATTCCATCGCTAAATTGAACTAAACACCTGATTTATGCAAAGAAGCTGAGCGTTGACATTTGGTTGAAACTGCAAGTCAATCGCAGTTGCTTGGCTGCATTTCTATTGAGGTGACAAAAGAAGATAGGAAGTGGCTGATATTCATCAGAATTATTGAGGAAACAATATTGCGATACAAGAATGCGCTTATGCAATGTATGAGGATAGAGTGTGATTGCAGAATTCCGGAGGCTGGAACACAGAGATGTCCACACCATATACAAAATCCTAGCAGAATTGTGATCTCCACGTAGATATATCCATACCTCATAATCAAGCGTCCACTGGGGCGTATCGTAATAGGTGGGATAGAATTCCCTAATGAAGAGTTAACACCTCCTTCACGAATTTGAGGCAAAAATGTACCTGACTGGTTTCACCGGGGTGGCAACTGTGGAATAGTATACTGCCTCCACGTACAGAAGAACATCATATCTGCACTTGTTAGTACAGAATACGTAACAGAACTCATCAATATTAAACAAGAAAGATCACGTAGGACGAAAATATGATAAAGAAATAATACTGGTACTAATTCATAACTAATTCTTATGTCCGGGTACAAATTGAATTACTTCGAAGCTTACTTGATCCATTCGTCACAAAACACTCCGTTAATTGTTGCGGTTCCATTATTATAGACCAACCAAGACCAACCAAAAGCGCTCAGTGAACCACTCAATACTGCTGCCGTGCAGTGTTTCCTTATTATTGTTAATAGCCCGAAAACAATTGCAGGAAGAAATAAAGTGCAAAAGGTACAAATGGATCCGGAAAGTTGCGAGATGCTGTTTCGGTGCTTTACCTGGAATTGTCTATGTAATACTTTATTCCGTGTTTGTAATCGAATATTCTCGTCTCGATTTGGTCTTGGAAGAAAAAATCTATTCTCTCCAACTGGTTCTGATAGTCGAAATACCAACTTCTCACCGGGTCATCCCTATTTGACGAATATGTGCTCGTCTGAAATTGCTGCCCGAAAGATGGACCAAAACGTTTTTGCTTCTGTTGTTGGGCAAAAACTGTTAGGGCAAATAGGACAATGAGAAGCCTTCTATGCATTGTATTACCACCGCAATAAATAATCACAGAGTGAGGGTGGTTTTCCCCGGTCCCACCACCGAGGGAACCAAAAAGAGGGGATCCTGCTTGGAGGTTGAGGGTAGACAGGTAGGGTGGTGGTGTTGCAGGTGAGGTATGGGGTTAATGAGCGATCGGAAGTAACAAGGTGTTGATGGATGGGACCTAGGAGCTGTCCATAGCGGATGGTGAGGAATTAATGAAGCTTGTTAGTTTGTTGCTTTTTACAAACTGTTTGCCCAAAATCGTGAGTCAATCTGGTCCACACAGTCGGCTCTAATGACAGTAAGATTCTTTCCACTGACCTGTCCATTGAATGATTGTGCTGTCACTGCTATCTCATGGCTTAGGAGGTTTTATCCTCAATGAAAATATGTAAAATATCTGCAAATACAAACAACTGTAGAAGGGAACCTCAAGATGCTTTGACTTGTGATTGACTTGCAGTTTCAAACAAATGTCAACGCACAACTCGTTGCACAAATCAGTGTTTTTGATTACATGCACCCACTGAAAAGCAGTGAATCCAGTCAAGCATATTAGGTCCCTAGAGTGAATGTCGACACTTTACATTTGGTGATAATGTCTACACTGTTCAGGAGTGCTTAGTGAAGTAGGTTGTGTGGACCTCCTCCATATTCAAGTAAAATACTATTCCCTGAAGTGGTTCATTGTAAATGAATTTGTAATTCTTACCCGGTAGTTGAGACTAAGTCGGTTTTGTGCTGAAATGTAAGGATACCCAATGACTTTCAAACATCCGCTGTTCAGGGATTTAAAGAACGCAATGCAATCTTCTACAATGAATTAGCATCGCTGAAGGCATGTCAACCAGTGTCTGCAGACACAGGAATTGCAAGAGAAATGTAATGGGATGCATCTGTCCTTGAGCGTCTGCTCATCGCACTGAGAAGTTAGTGAAAATTCCGCAACAATTAAAGGGCATTACTTAGTAATCCTCGGAAAAAACATGGTTTTTGTTTTCGTCGAGCTGGCTACAGTTCCCATGACGCACACGGTTATCTGTACAAGTAAGCTGCAAGTGCTGCACCATCTACCATACATTGGAGAGATCGCTTCCATGCTGAAATGAAGAGAATTGTTCCAAAAACTCATCCACACTACGGTGATCAACACTCAAGCCTGATACTAAAGAACTACCTCATTGGACGCAATGAGGTAGACACAATTGGTACTTTCTGCAGCAAGGCAGCCTGTGTAGATTGCAAAGGATACTGTTGCAACAAAAAAGCGTGGACTCTAAAAGCATCATTTTGAAGCAGCAGAAGGTAACTTGGGAATTTATCAACTGTACCTGTCATCTTGCTCAAACAGTAATCGGCATATCAACTGAGTCTCTATCCCGTAATCTTCAACGGTTCTCCGCAAATTGACTGCCGCTGTCATAATGCATCTTTCCCATTTACCTTGCAATTTGTCTCGCAACAGTTCCAGCAGAGATAATGTGACGCACTGGACAACATTACCAACTCGTTGGACACTTTCATACCTCCAAGTTGCGTGTCCACAGCCAATAGATCAGTCTCAAAAGTCTTGGGATTCGAGCAGGTGATCGTCCAGTGTACGGCGCAGCCACTAACAATAAGAGTTCATTGATATTGTACTGACAACAATGAATGAAATCACTTACCTTTCCATTGAACTCCAAAATCTGTTGGTAAGCTGCACATTCTCACGATGGAATCGCGCTTGTTTTCTGCTCCCTCCTCACGCCAGAATTGCTTATAAATTTCACCCAATAGAGCGGCTTCAATAGAAACATCGCTTTGGAAGCCCGTGGAACCATTCCAATCTGCATCATCAATTACTCCCCAATTACTTACAGATTGCTGCGCATTTTAGAATGTATGCACAGATTATTAACCGTAAAACGCCAATCTGCTTCTGCGGTCCAAAGGAATTCGATCATCTTCAGAATCTTGTGATGTTGCTTTATAATACCATCCAAACGTTTTAACTCTTCCCTCCAACTCACATCATGATCCTTATCTTTGTGATTCCATCCCCAACGCTTTCCAAAGATATTTTTCCACAATTGGTTGTTATTTGTCACTCGATTCCATCTCTTGCAAACACACGCCACAGTTATGAGTTCATGAGCGTTGAATAATGAAAATATGTGAAAGAGCACATCATCGTGAACCTCCATCGAAGATCAATGGTCGACGTTGCTGAGGTGTTCTAGGCTGGGAGTGAATGGGAAATGGAGATTGGGAATCAGGCGTCCCAAGAGATTGAACTTACACTTTGGGGTCAAATAAATTCAAGTCAATTCAGACGCATTGCGGTTTTCAAAGCACATCGTGTACAGAGATGAGTTGCACAGTGCATCTGAAGACAAGACAGTTCGAAGATGGACACTCGATGGACAACCACTGCAAGTCTTCATTGGACACAATAAAAGTGTTTGGGATCTTGCAACATGGAATGATGCTTTATTCAGTTGTGGCAATGACAATGTTTTTCAATGGACAGGTGAGTGAGTAATCAGCGTTATCTTATGACTCACATCAGAGCCAATTGAGTGGAATAGCTCAACTCACAAACTATTTCATCAATCCAAGAGACGACACATCAAAGAAGTGATGTTGCTTTTCAATAGCAAGACTTCAAGAGCTGACATAATTGGATGTGCAGTGAGGAGATTACCACGAAAACTCATTTCAATTATCTGCCAATTCATTGCACAAACAAGCATAGAGGATGATGAAGACATTCAAGAGCCTTCCACTACCAAACGACAAAAGACATAAATCATTAAATGACAAGGTTCTTCTACCGCTTACATTCGAACAAGTTCTACTTCGAAATTTAAATATCAAACAACTCATTTTCTTTTGCTTCCAGTGAGTGTCGAAGGATCTGTAAACACATTCGGACGAAGATTACAGGAGAGCTGAGGATCAGACTGAGTACCGTAAAAATCTTCTTTATTTTTAACAAATAGCTGCGCTTCCTAAATGGCGGTTCCCATTCCAAATGGTACACTTATCTCCAGGTCGCCATCTCTTTTGTCCTTTTGTGCTTTCATGTAACATGCAACAGCCGCAAAAATCTGAGAGGTAAATAACAACCAAATTAACACGTACATCTGCCATCATCAGGATAGCTGCCCCCACCTCAATGGCGATTGAGCTGCGGCAATACTTGATCCGCTCACTAGCTTTGTTAGTGACTGAAATGAAGTGTACATACGGATAATTCTCAAAGTACGCCCAGCTCTTAAAATCACACATAAAACTCGAGTGCGCACCACCCATCAACACCGCCATTCCATGAGTAACCAGGAGAATCATACACAAAACCACCGCGATCATTGAGCCAGCTCGACCCGGAGCAACGCTAAATGCCACCACACTACCCAGCAAAAGAGTGTGTGCCACAAATGCCGGAACCGCAAAGTAATTATTGAAGAGTCCAAAACCTCCGCCGGATAGCACAACCCATCCGGTCTTCAGATATCAGAAGAGAGAAGGCTTCAACTAATTACCAAAAGGAGAGGAACGAACAGCTTGTGGTAAAGAGTGATCTTGGTAGTGATGTGCATCTTAGGTGAAGATAACTGCAGTGTGGATCAAAGGAAAGCTAAAGTATGCGATTTCACATAACTGAAATTTCTTGGCGGGCTTGCGCGAAAGATCATTCCGCCCCCCTGGAGACAAATATCATGATATTTGGAGTGGAATGGCACTGTGGAAGTGCGTTTTGCTAGGCAGCACTTTCCTCATAGCGGTAAGTTGCACAAAAAATAAATATACCATTTTATGTATTCACGGAGGTGATATCTGCTGATATTGCAAAGTTTCCTCTATTTGATTTGGGGGAGTGGAGATGGGTTGTGGCTAGTGCGAGCGTGCTCCTCACGCTCTTCTTCCTCGTGCATATCTACTTGCAGGAAACCGTACGATTAAGAACGAAGCTGCTCCAGGTAATATTACAATATCCATCCGTTACGAGACGCACTGATCGTGGATAAGAGAGGAGGAGTAGAAAGCATCCATTACGTAGAAGCAGGTAGTTGTGCAGTGATATCCATGGATTAGTTTGAAAGGAATCAGGAAATGGATGGAAGATTGCATTGCTACATTATGTGCCCACGCATCCTTGTGCCACACGCAAGAACTATCCTGTAATCGCTGTGATTCTTACGTTAAGACAATATTTAGGTGTTGATGTGTCACGGGCTTTCTGCCAATAGACTTGCTTATGATGCCGCAGAGGAGTCTTCTCTTGCCAGATATCTCGCTGCCAAAGGTCAACAGCAGAACACTATGGTGTCACCTGACTTTTGCAGGATACGATGTGTGGGTGATGGAAATGAGAGGGTCTCATTTGAGGTAGTCTAGCTGTCAGCAACTCTCGTTGAATTATTAGCTTCCACAGCCGCTATTCCACGGACAAATTGTGCAGGTACAACTGCATGTACGCATTGACGGTCTCAGAGTGTGGGACTTTGATGATTATGTAACAGAAGATGTGCCAAGAGGTACAAAGTCTTTTCCGGTGAAGCTAACTTTTTCAGCTATTGATTTTGTGTGCAAAGTTACACAGTCAGATCAGGTCAGTCTTTGATAACTTCCCTGAGATTCTTGTAGGTGCATTTCATTGGACATTCAATGGGAGGAATTCTGTTGCTTGCATATTTGAGTTTGGGACCGCAAAATGTAGCAAAAATCCGCAGTGCTGTTACAGTGGGTACTACTTGAATGGAAAATGTATTCATGTTGTAGGTTCCTCATTGAAATACGGCTCTAAGAGTTGGTTTAACTCCTTCATGCCACTGCTCAGATTGAAGCACTTAATACCTGGTAATTGTCGCAATTGCAGCAATCGCTTACCGACAAAGACACTTTCCAAGTACCAAATGGAACTTTTAACTCACTCATTGCTCCATTTATGGTAACACTGTTGATTTCACTGCTCTGTTTCAACAAGGTAGGGTCGCTGGATCAGTACTCCGTTTGAAACATTTGAAATGTGGCCTGGTAACATGCACCCTGAAGTCACGAGGCATACGTTTCGCTTCGGGTATCACCACATTCCACGTAAGCGTTTTCTTAGGCATAATACTTAACCAGGTCAGTGCGGCTGTTGCTGCATTTAACCAGTGCCATAATTGGGCCAAATGGTCTTACTGACCGCACTGGTACGTATTTGGACTAAATCAGTGAGTGTTTTACAGGGAACGTATCTTACCTGCACCAATTGGCTGACTGTGCAAAGGTAAACCTTTGTTGGCACCTGTTCAAACTTCAGTCAAATCCCAATATGCCAGGGGTATTTATTACTACGGGAGATAAAGACTTCCAATGCCCGCCAGCTGCAGCTCAAAACACATATGAGTTCCTCCTTCCACACTGGACTCACAACAAGGTGCTGGATATGCCTGTTTAGTTACTCAACAGCATTATCAACTCACTGTACGAAGCTGAAATTGCGCATATTTGGAAGAGAGTATGGAGAACAAGAGTCGTATGGGCATTTCGATTTACTGATTGGAAAGAATGCAAAACGGGAGACATTTCCAGGTTCAATCACATCGCGCAGATGCTCACATGCGTAGAAATGGAAGGTTGGCTGGACCAGTTTGATAAGAATATGATCCTGGAGCAGAGGTGATGAAAATGAGATGGTGTGTCATCTCAAATCACAGTTCTCAACTTTACAGTTACTTGCAAAGATGGAACAGAGAGCGTGCTGAATTACAAATAAGTTCCATCGAATAAATTTTGATCTTCCAACAGTCTGGAATTGCACTGAGAATATCAGCAATTACTTGTCAATAAGGTCTGTACCTAGAACCATAATATGCTCCCGCGATTTGTCCATACACTGCCCCGACTGTATCTGTGTCCCCTCCCTCCATCATGGTGATTTAAAGCTACATTTTTTTGATACCAAATTAACAGCCATAAGACAGCCTTTCTCGAAGTTGGTTGAATGATAGAAAGCCCAAAGAGCTGCTTCAAGAGTCCGAACCACTTGGAGCAGTTAGGAGTTAGGTTGCACCACAGCTACCTGAAGATGATGCCACCACTTGATTCACAGTCAAGGCTTTGTAACTCCCTACACTGATTAAATGCTTGCAAAGTTGTACCAGCTGCTAGACTTGCTATTGATGAAGTCCATTGGCACTCATGGTAATTGGTAATTGCAGAAAAATCGGCAGCTAATATTTCTTCTTTACTAAAACCCTGCAATGCCCCTTTTGAAATGCTCAACTTTGTCCTATCATTTAGTACCTGCTATAATAACTGCCATCAGCTGCGCTGCATGGAGGCAATCTAAAGTAGAGTGTGTAGTCTGAGAACTGCATCTCAGTAAATTCCACAGGCAAAATTTCTCTTCAATACCTCTGGGCAGCAAATTCTAACAGCTGAGAACTCTTGGCGTACATCATTGCGACTGGAGCTAACCGCATAATCCCACCGTTGCTGATCAGAGTTGGTGATCTACTGCCGTGTTATCTGTACCTTCCAGCAATATCGCTTCTTACAGGGAGTAGTGGCTGACTGTTCCACTTGGGACGAGATATAGCCATTTTTGTCTGAAGTTTTAGCACTGTGTCTGACAGCTTTTACCTGATTCCCAATATCAAAACATTTTCCTTGACAATGTCATAAACTACTCATTCACCGAGTTTTCATTCATAGACGCGAGTTTTATCCAACCTGTGCTGCTCAAGTATCCTTCTTTCCACCACCTTCTATAATTCAATAATTGTGAGACTGGATCGAATGATTGTTTCTTCAAAATCAAAGATCAATATTGATCTCTCGTTCTTTCAGGATACTTCTATGAGAGAATGAGCTAAGCACAAGGCCATAGATGTGTCTGACAATAATCATTCATAGATCCAGATATGTGTTGTACCATCTACAACAATTTAGATTTTACTATGGAAACAATAGATAACGAGAAGGGGATATTGTAGTTCGGTCACCAGAAGGATATGTTCGGAATTTGTGAAAAAGCATATGTACCTGTCCATTGACCAGGTTTTAACTTATGAGGATTCGGCATCGTTCTATAGGAATCAACTAACGCTAGAAGATCAATTGAGTAGCAGATTGAGGTATTCATGCGCAAAATAAGGTGAGAATTACTCTAATATGACTTACTTCCATATCGTTGGCTCAAATACATCTCTTGTTACATTACAATTCACACGCGGACAAGTTTCCACACAAGCTCCGATCGCATCTCCCACTGCAAGGCTGATATCATAAGATCCACAGGCTCACCACTCACCCCAGAAGACACCCAATGAATTTGTCCTCCACATCTGCACCAACACTTGATCCTTCCATGGATTCACTAAATCTAGATATTTCCATAATATCTCAGCGTGATGTGCAATAAACTCATTAGATATTATTGAATAGTTAATACTGAGAAGGAAGGAATCGACCAAAAAATTAACTTCATCACTCAGCAGAACTTGACCTTGACTTATGATTGACCGACAGGTTGTACTCTGGCTGCTTCATTCACTTATGTGATCTGTGGAAATGGTTTGTGACCTGAGCTGTTCCATGAAGTTGGCTGTAAAGTTTATTCAACAGAAGCTTGAGCTGGTCTCACAAAAGTCAAAGTACAACTGAGATCATACAGTTGGCATCGAAGGAGTCACACAGCATGTGCACTTCTCTATACTAGTATTTGTGGAATCTATTTGATGTCAAATTTATTCACACCCAAAGTATTTACCTGGTGGATGAAGGATATCTTCGGGTAATGAACCTGTAGCTGCGGAAATTTATTCAGACTCAATTCCGGTCCATTGGGAGTGATATTTAACACACTCATGAAGAGTGCTGAAGAAGGTAAAGTAGAACTAGTTATATCAAGCATGCGCAGTAGGGAATTGATATTTATGAGTTCAGATGAGTCGGCAGGTGTTTGTGAAGATAAAACTCCGCTCTATGTAGCAGCAGAGACAAATCGCACAGAAGTTGTACAAATGCTTCTAAAGACTATGGTAGATGTGAATATTGGACAAAAGAGCACTCACCAAACTCCATTATTCATTGCAGCATCCAAGGGACATCTGGAGATTGCTCGCCTGCTTATGGATCACCATGCCGATGGTAATATCAGCGAATCTATCGAAGGCAGAACACCTCTTTGGGAATCAGCCTCCAATGGACATCTGGGTATCATGAAGGAGCTGACTTCACACGGTGCCAATGTGAATACTCCAAAGAGATCGAATGGGAGCACCCCTCTTCATGTTGCTTCTCTTCTTGGCCATTTGGATACAGTCAAGTGTTTGATTGAAGCTGGACCAGAGCTTGAAAAGTCCACCAACGATGGAAGCACACCTCTTTATGTGGCCGCAGAGAAGGGCCACGTCGAGGTGGTGAGAGTGTTGGTTGGTGCTGGTGCAGATGTGAACAGATCCAGGATGAATGGTGTCACTCCTCTTTATGTGGCTGCACAGAATGGGCATTTGGATGTGGTGAGATTGCTGTTGGACTGCGGCGCAGATGTCGACAAAGCTATGAATGTTGGGGCAACTCCTCTGTATGTTGCTGCGTTCAGTAGTCACTCGGAGGTGGTTAAGCTGTTGATCCAGTCTGGAGCAGATGTCAACAAAGCTAAGAACGATGGCCTTACACCAGTTTTTGTAGCTGAGGTAAAGTTCTTTTTTGTACCTGCTGAGAAGAACAGGCAGAAGTTGCTAGGTTGCTCATCTCATCTAATGCAAATATCAATTTGCAGAGACCCATGGACAAAGCGACTCCCCTACTTATCGCATCCTGGCACAGTAAAGTCGAAAAGACTAGGTACCACATGTTGTGAACAAGTCTTGTTCTAATGCAGTCCAGAGTGCTCATTGAAGCCAATGCTGATGTCAACCTTGCGAATGCAGGAGGTGTAACACCACTGAATGCTGCAGCACAAAACGGTAACTTACAGATTGCAAAGCTGTTAATAGAGGCCCACGCAAATATAAACACAACTGACAACAATGGTTGTACTCCACTATGGCGTGCAGGTACAACACCCGTTACAGTCTAACTCATGGCTGCAGTCAGAGGCAATCACATTGAAGTTGCAAGGCTGCTGTTGGAACATGGTGCCAATGTCAAGTCACACGAGAATGAACAAACGGACGAAGTGATGCACACAGCCTCCTGCGATAACTGCAAGGGAACAATCAAGGGGATCCGTTGGAAGTGTCGCCAATGTCGCACCTTTGATCTGTGTCACAAGTGCAGACAATTGAATGTACACTCCGAGCATGAGTTCAACAAGATCGAGAAGTCACTGAACTCTACTTCTTCCCTGATCACAAGCCTCGTACATTGCTCAGACTTCGAGATTGCAACCATTATTCATAGAGCTGATGCAGACACGAGGTTGGACATTCGTATTGTTAATAACAAGTCACAGAGCTAATTTTTGGGGACGCAGTGTCGCTACCATTGCAGCCATGTATGGCAATGGCACAGTATGGGCAAACTTGACACGCCAATCTTCGCCAGAGGAAACAAGAGATTCTGATGGACATGCATCAGCTGATGTAGGAGACGTGTGCATTTCTGAGGAAGTGCCGGTGATGTACAAAAGCGAGTTCCCCAATGAGCTCCGTAGCTCTTCGGACAACAATCAAAAAGGCATGCAAATTACCTTAAAAAATCTTACACATTTAGCACGCCACAACAAAACAGAGCTTGAGAAATACGGTATTGTACTGCGCAAGCAACTGGGGCAGGGCCACTTCGGTGCTGTCTGGAAGGCTACATACCATGGTAAAACAGTGGCATTAAAGCTGCTCAAGGTCTCAAGTGTAATATGGGCTACCTCACATTTGTAGGAGGCATCAACAGAAGAGCTTCACGACCTGCTTGAGGAGCTTAGCATGCTTGGATCCATCAAGGTACTGTACACGCAGACAGTCCATTGACACACCTACAGCATTTTAATGTTATTCAACATATTGGCTTGGTGGCAGAAATACCTGCCATTGCAATGGAGTATGCACGGCAAGGGAATCTCAGTGACTTCCTCAAGCGTAGGGACAAACCTGTAGGTAGTAAATGAACGCGAGATCTTGCTGACATTTAATAGATTGGAGCGTTCGAATGAAGTGGATCATGCAGATTAGCAATGTCCTTGTGCACTTGCACAACAATAATATCATTCACCGTGATTTACGATGTGCCAACATTTTGGTAGCAAGGTTTAACTCCCAATTAAATCTTTAGCTCACGGAAAATTTGGATGTCAAAGTTTCAGATTTTGGTGTGTCGGTTTGGAAAACCACCGGCAAGTTTAAGAGGAAACCATTTTACAAAGGTGACAAGGGGATTTACGAGTTGCAAGACTTTGAATATTCCTTCACATATGGCTTTGATGTCAGGTTCGGGAGAAACATCAACTCACTTAGCGTTGTAGGTTATTGGGCATTTTGATGTACAAACTGCTTCTGCATGGCCAGCAAGTGGATCTGGATATGTACGATTGGAAAACCGACAACATAAGACTGCTTGACTTGCCTTGCGATCTACCTGAGTACGCGCAACTTATTCAGATGTGCTTTGACCCCTCTACTGCTTCGGCTCCCCTAGTAGCTGCGCTCAGTCGCTCCATCAGCATACACCATTTCACAGAAAGAGGACACATTTGTTGGTCTAACGTAGTTGTAAACGAGCAGTTGGTAGCATTAGAACAAGGCAACTTGGACAGCAAGATAGATTCACTTCTAACCATTGGGTTGTCTGAATTCAAAGATGACAGAATACTCCAGCTCGTGGTTACATTACTCCACGGCTCTGATGTCATGGTACAAAGGCACGCGATGGCTGTTGTGGCAACTCTTCCTCCACAAGAAATATACACCAGGGTGTTGAAACTCTGGAAATCTCAAGATGTACGAGGATTGGACGTGAAAGATGTTCATGAACAATTAGAATTGTTTCTGAAAGCATTAGATAATGGATCAGTCATAGCAGAGCATATTGACAAGAACATGGGCTTTCTGGAAGGGACATATGACGAGGGCGTTTTCAAGCGCCTGCTGGAGTTGTTGCATGCACCATCTATGCTGTACAGAAAAACAGCAGCTCAAGCGCTTCGAAAGTCTTTTCAGTGGAACCAGAAGCTAGTGCCAGTGTTAACTAAGGCGCTGGAAAAGGAACGCCACCCAACAGTTAGAATGGAGATAGTAACTTCGCTGTCGTACGTAGATCCACAGTAAGAAATGTTCTGAGTGTTGTCTCACAAGCTTCAGCACAGAGGAGGGAAAGGAAGCGACCACAGTTTTGATCAATATTTTGGAGAGTGAGAAAGACATAAAAGTACGAAGACGGGCAGCTGCTGGCATCGGAAAGCTGCTTGGACCAACTGCGCCAGAAGATATCCGCTTGAAAGCTGCCACTGAACTGTGTCAAGGTTTTTACGCGAAATAATTTTAAACTCAGAATTGCAGTACTCATTGGGGACAGCGAAGATCTGTATGTGGCAGTTGGACTACGGGACCTCGGAGTACGTGAGGCTGAACAGACTCTCGTGCTGCTCAAGATGTTGGAAAATCACCCAAATGAGGAAGTGAAGAGGGAAGCAGGCAAGACATTGGATTACTTTACAAAGAAGTAAAGTAAAAGGAAGCAAGTTCTATGATGGCATTTCATTTTAATAGTGACTTTATAAATTTTTACACGATCCTGTACAAACATGTCCTGTGGTTTATGTTTGTCATAAGGTGTCTTTGAAACAGTAATCTGGAATCCATATACTATCCTGCCGTCATATAAAAATGCATCCAGCACTGGGTGTGTTTCGTTCTTTGGTACTAGTAGGGTATTTCTCAACTGAATGACTTCAAGATCATCTTCATTCTTCCCAATCAATGCAAGAATGAATCATACACCTACCAAGTAGGAGAATAAACCATGTACTTCAAGTTGAATAGTTTCTTTGCGTTCCCCTGCAGCATTGTATGTATCTACAGTTATGCCTCCTCTCTCAAGCAATTTTGATGCAAAGTAACGCTGGAATGCATATCCAACCTCGGCGGTTGCTTTTGGAACTTGGCCCATAAGCTGCAACAATCAATGAACAGCAGAATTGTCACTGACCACTTTTATATCCGGTAGTTTGAAACTGCGTCTAAGTTAGCAATCAATGCCCTCTGGAGGATAGAACTGACGAGTGAAGTCAGTGGTAGAAAGTAGTTTGCTGTCCCACGTCGTTCAGCAAGCAACAAGCCACGATCCAAAAAAGCAGGTTCCAGTTGGTCCACTGGCATTGGATCAACTAATACGTGATAGAGATCATTGTAGTGCCTCCTCAGTCCATTTGTAGAGGTTTGTTCTCGAAGCTCTGTAACATAGCTAGCATACACTGCAGAGAATCGGAACTGAGCGCTCTCCTCATACTTCTTGCGGCCGGTCTATTCTGTCAAATGAACAAAAGTAGCAACTCACATCATTTCCAAGGGCATGGATGCACTTGCTCAGCTCGGCACATTCACGGGCACAGTTTCCAGTCAATTCCTTGTACTCTTTTTGTGTCGGTAGATCAGCAATGCCCACAGAGGAGAACCACTGATCCATCTCTGCTGCAGAATAGCGGCCAATTCGTGTTTCAGGGACACCCTTCTTTGCAATGTGTGAAATGAATTGGCTATTTCCTGAACCAGCAATCACATGACAAATATTCTAGGAAATTAACTAAACTTACATTATTTCTCACCAGATCAGCAAAGTACCACAAGTTCTGGAAAGGAAATGAGTTCTTTGCTCCATGCATGTTATACAAGGTATTCTGGCGGTCCAAGATTATCACCATGCTAAATGAAATTAGACTTGATCACAATCCTTTGTACTTTGGAGTAGATGTAAGGGTGTAAACAAGGTTTTGAGCTGATGATACTGTGGCAGTATTGTCGCTTAAACCTTGTGTAATCACTTGAGCCAAGTTCAACTTCAAATTTGAGAGAGATTTGATATCTTTGGCATGTCCACCAAGAGACAAAGCTGCAGCTCGCAAAAGATAATCTGATTGGCCAATAAGCCCTTCTTGTCGTGCCCAGACATCACACGAAGGCTAAACGTCAATCGTAATATAAGACATTCATACCAGATACAAACATGGTCTCCCAACAATCTTACATCTGGCTGCTAGGTAATAGCAAACATAAGACTTTCCCAGACCAGAGGGTCCGGAGAGATAGATGCTTGTCTATACTATCAACAAAGTAATCAAAAAAAAGCATACTTGACCGCCCTGAATCTTGCCCCAGCAATCAATCATATCCTGTGCCATTAATAATTCCAAGAAAAACAACACCTGACGCTGTACATATCTTCCATTCAAAGTAGCCTTATCAAAGCGCTCGGGATAAACACCCAAGTCTGGCAAGCTGATTAAACAAACGTTATTGAATGGTCCAGGAAAGTCTGGGGCATGAAAAGCTGAATCATTAAATTGTGTGAAGATGGATTAACCTGGGATAGTAGATATCAAGTGATCGTACGCCGTAGTATCCTCGAGCTTAAGGCTCTTCATTTTCGTTTCCAAATCTGTATGAATTTCAATTTTGAGAAGGAGCAGAACGTCCACTTATGGAATATGGTGAATACCTTCTGGTGACTGGAACTCTTCCTCCTTTGTGAGAATGAAGTAAATTTTGTCCCTTTCAATTGACTCCCAATCAACTATCTTATCACCGGCACGATCGTAGATTATAACATCGGTATCTGGGGGAAGCTCAAGCCGCTCTTTTGCTTTCTGCTTGAAAGAGGCGAAGTTTTCCACCGTGGTAAGGGCAACCTTTACTCCACCACTCTTCTTTCCATTCAAACGGACCGAAACGGACATCTAGAAAATTTACGTCATGATCTAAACAAAATAATCAATGAATAGACCCCAGTTCGTCAATAGAACTGCTGACAGGGTTCACAATAGCAATGTGGGGGTAGTATTGCAGAACCAAACTCAATATTATTCCATTCTGGTAAGTCTATGATGTGCCCTTAGGATTTCTTGACTGATATTATTGGAAATATCAATAAGTCCGGAATTAATTGAGGTCGCACCCCATAAGTGTATATATATCCGTGCCATGGAATACAAGGTGGCAGTAGTTGGCCCCTTGCAAGTGGGAAAGAGTTCTATGGTTGAACAACTCATACACAACCAGTTTGTTGATTGCTTCGACCCCACGTACGAGGTTACAAGATGTTCTTAGTGGGATCTAAATATCCACAGGAGGAATACTATAAACAAGTTACCATAGATGGAGAAACTTGCATTCTGCTTATTATAGACAGGCCGTACGAAGAAGATGTAAGGAAAGAAATGTATTCTCTAACACAGCAAGTGTGTGAAGAAACACGAGGGCCTCGGTGTTCAGGGATTCCTTTTATTATACTCTATCACCTCCCGCAGTTCTTTTGAAGAGGTGAAGGGGTTAAGAGAACAGATCATCCAAAGCAGAGGAAAAGACATTCCGGTGGTATTGGTTGGCCACCAGTTGGATTTGGAAGATAAAAGACAAGTGGCAACGGCAGAAGGAAAGGAGTTGGCAAAGACCTTGGGGTGCTCCTTTTTTGAAGCAAGTGCAAAGTGCAGGATCAACGTGGAAGAGGCATTCTTTCAGTTGGTTCGTGAAGTGAAACAACCGTTGGGGCCAAAGCAGAAGGGTATGATGGCCACACTGAAAGGTCTACTCAAGCGATCCTAATTGTGCAATTCAGTTCATTAAATATGTTACATGGCATAAAATTCTTGCATGTACAGGCAAGTGATGAGTGGGGGACCAATGCACATGGCGAACCAGAAAGCCAGGTTTCCCAATCGCGTGCCCTTGAGTAGTCGGTTGCGCCCAATAAAGATAAGTGGCAGTTGTGACATTTGGAACAAAAACAACCCTACAGGAATTATTACATAAGCTGTAAACGCTTACATGGCCGGAAGAGTTTAAATGTGACTCCCATAACGAGTTCATGCGCAATGCTGGAGAACACAAAAGTGACAATAGCAGATTTTGTCTGACTCAGTTTGTACTTCGTAATTGCCTCGCCATAGACGTGTCTGAGTAGCCATTCGTGCACTAACACCGGTTATTCAAATGAGACACGATTCTTACCTGGCTTATTCCACTTACGTGCAAACTCATCAAAACTCGTGCTAAAGATGTCATTAGCGTATCAACTTCGACTAGCCTGTTCCACCAATCTGAGTAGAATTCTCTGTCAGCAAATCTGATCGTGGTCAGCACTGCCTGGTTGACACTTATTGTTACTTGGTAAGCTCGGCAAAGCCATTGCAAATTATATCAAATACTATGTAGAAGATAAGTAAGAAAGAAACCATCACTACAATGATCAGACATTTCTCAGAGTGATGTACCAGGAATAATAAGATTTGCTACACTTTTCCACATCGGGGTTTGGGGAACGACCACAAGAGTCTACTTTGTCAAAACACTGGCAGAAATCCGTACCGGTTGAATGTAGAGCTCACTCAGTACATGAAGCACTCCCCAAATGCCTATCAATGAGAAGACCTTTTCCAACACATAAAGTTTCCTGTGTATTAGAACAACCTGGTTGTGCCTACCGAATTTTGTCTGTCGTCGGGTAATTCAATTCGTAAACAAGCGTCGGGATCAGTAAAAAGTAAATAAAATTGCGTGCAGTCAGGTTGGCTGGATATTGCACACCTTCTGTCGTGGTGCCAGCGTCAGTGTTATCATTTTCTGCGGAGTGAGAACAAGCATTGAATTGCGTACTTTTCTTGTTAGCCAAATCCCGTGAAAACTCTAAATTTGTGACTACGTAGGAGTGCATCTTCATCATTAGAATGAGTGCCTCCATTATGAAAAAACCAGTTTGAACAACTAATCATGTTAGCTGCCATTGTTAACACAAATGCCTGGCCACTTCAATCCCAATGGCGTTACAATCGTGTAGCCGGCCATGAAGGACATCGTTGCAGCGTGAAAGAAGAGGACGATGGATTCAGAGTACCATCCTGTGTTGTAAGGTGAGTGTGAAATGATTTCAATTACCCTTGCTGTGTCCTTTAAACAACAAGAAAGAAGTGAATGACATCACTACCAGCAGTAGCCAGGCAGGTAGTAAGTCCTGCCTTGCATTGTAAGCACACATTTGCATCCTTGTTACCTTCCAAACATTACCCTAACAGTCTCAAGGCCAACTAAGCTTCCTTCGTGCACAATTTGTTGTATCTGGGTTGAGAAGAAAAAGTATGTCAGAGCTATACAAGCGAGGTTGAAGAATCCTCTGAATTCGTTCTGATTCTGCATATCATCAGCACGTAGATGCTACACATTAGGGAAGGGCAATACATCACGAAACATGGAAAGTAGAAGTACTCACAATGCTCTTTGAGTCCTTTCCATCCATTGAATCAAGCCGTGAGGTTCTTGGACTGAATACATTCCTTGTGATGAACCTTCGTACTTGGGGAGACAGCTTTCCTACATTTGCACTTATGGTTTCCACAACACTAGTCGTGGTTCGGTTCTCCTCAACGACCCCTCTACAAAAATAAGTCCATTCGATACACATACGAATGTTTGGTATATCAACAAAAAAAATTCCAACTCCATTTCGATTCATCTCTCACTTACCCGCCCTCCTTTTCTTTCACGATTCTTTCCCTACGCTTCACTTCTGTGACTGATTCCTTTAGTATCGGACTCGAATGCGTCGTGATGGGGTTCATTTTGAAAAAATCTTTCTTGGTTGGATGTGGCACGTAAAACAAGTGAACTTTTGCAGTCAGAAGCGAAACTTTCCGCGGAATTGCACAGACTGAGTCCCAGAAAACTCCCAGGATGATTTGGAGAAATTTCGGGTGACAAGTGACACCCATTGCAGTACAGCAGTTTCCAAAACAGGCAATGGGTGAAGGTAGTAGAGGATGGTAAATGTTGTCTAAATGACACGGGTTTATGAACAGTATTTTTGCTGAGATATCTCTCTTCACTGATCGAATTATCTATCTATTCGCAAGATATCATCGTCCATAAGCGTGCAAGGATTGAGTGCACATAAGTATTCTGCGTTTAGGTAGAGAACGTCCAGCAAAGCCTCCCTCAACTGCTGCACGTCTTCCTGGTGGATATTGGTACCTTCAAAGTCTCCTTCCTCCGGACCAAAAGTAACGCATACCACGGGTTGCTCTCTATGCTGTCTAGAGAATGGAGTTATCCAGCTGGCCTTCACCAGCAACGCATCTGTGGTATGGGTTGTCTCATGAATGTTTCCCTTATGGCGATCACGCAGGTTCGATGGGGCACATACCTCTGCCGAGATGGAATCTTCCACGTAAGAACCAAGGAGCAGTTGCTGCATCGGATACAAGATCCGCTCTCGATGATGCTGCGAATGGTCTGATAGGTGGAAATAGGTGGTTTACCTGGTTCAGCTTCAGTTTCTTGTGTTGTTTGATTACTCTTCCATCTTCAGGAAATTTTACTCGCGCATCATCTGTTTGGGTGCTGGTTTCTTTCAAATTTGAAGAGTTTCCAGAGTGTTGTTCCTCTACTTCACTTTCCTCTTCTCCTTCTTCCTCTATTTCCATTTCATAATGCTGATAGGCACAACATCCATCGGTAATTATGAATTCATCCACCACTGCAAAGACTCGCCCTTCTTTCTCTTGTTCGACTGATCTCCGGAAGTTAATGTGATACTGGTGCACATGTCCTTCCTCATTCCCGTTGCCCATTTCTTCTTCCTCATCCGAGTCCAGCTGCTTATTTGACAGAATCGTTTCAAATTCTGTTTCCAGCACATCTTCGCCAATTATCTTTGGATTCCATGAAGCTAGTAAGACGTTATTCACTGCAAGGTTCCAACTTTTGTTGAGCCTCCTGCACTTCTGGATATCATCTTCCTCAAGAAATTGAAAAATTCTGGACAGCACAGCCTCCGGAAGCGATGCTATATTATCAAAGGAACGTCTCATAGCTAAAATTATACACGAATTCTCAACTTTCAACATTCTATTTTGGGTTTTCAACTGCAATAGACAAGTACAACAGATATTAACATTGAAATTTCCAGGATACTTGCAGTTTTTTCTGTGTATGTAATTGCCAAAGCACGAGTGAGGTCATGCAGATCCTGACTTAACACCAGTGATAATAGGCACAGGATGTCACATCTCACCAGTACACACCATCAGGCATACCCGTGGGGGTCTCTTGTGACATTCTCCATTGTCATCGAAGTAGTAATCCACCAAGTGGCGAGTGAGGTCGCTGTTCAGTCCCACCCAATCCTGCGCAAAGACCTTCTCTGTCTGGTTATCAAGACTGCCATTCATTACTTTGTGTTTGACCTGCCTTCTTACAACGCGCCATACAAAGGGTGAACGAAACATTTGAAGTATCTTCCATTGTGAGCGTGCGTAAGTCTCATTTTCATTGAGCCCCTCTGTACCACGTCGACAAACGATTTCTTTTGTTCCAAATTTTTTCAAATTATTTCCAATTGATTCAGTGATGGAAGACATCGACACGAAGTACAAGAATGGCTCCAAGTTGGTCCTCGAAATAAGAGACCAATTGGAGCAGCTGGAATCGGGGAATGCGAATGAGCTGCTGGAAGGAAGAATTTCCACCAGCATCAATGAGTTGTCCAGGATATCGGGTGCATTGGAACAACTCATGTCAGGACAAACTGCAACTAAGACGGAATTGTGGAGAATGTAAGTATTATGAGATATTTTGCAACGGAGTTATGTATCACTACTTGTGCAATTATTAATACTGTGCAGAAGAATAAGTCAATTGAAAGATGAGTGCAGAACATTTCGTTCTTCGTTTGGAACCTATATTGAGAAGAAATATGAGAAGGAAAGATCTCGCCTTTTGGAGCGGAGAACAAAGGTAGGATGTTCCAAAAATGTTTCCAACATCACCTAGACAATATCCTCTGATAGAGCAGAACAACTGGTGCAGGAAGGAGACTCTCTAAACAGATCAAACGTGGTGGCTAGAGATCTCGAGAGTCAAGCCAAAGGAATTATCCAAGGATTGTACCAACAGAACGAATTAGTGAGGGTGCGTTATTGCTGTAATGTATTGTAATCTTGGTCCAGGGCATGCTTGATAAAATGTACAGCATGGGAACAACGTTAGGCACTTCTAGGTGATCATTCTCTAAAATTATTATTTGCTTACACATGCTAGAACATTGATGAAAGTAATCGAAAGGAGAACCTTTGTGGACAAAATAATCGTATACTCAGGAATGGTATTCACACTATTATTTATTGGAGTGTTGTATTATTATGTTAGAATGTAATGTAGCACCAATAACCGCCTACCTGTATGTGACACTGTATGTGATAAAGTGTTGACGGAAAATTAGTCATACGTGATTTAACCGAAATTGGTGAGAGCATAAATCTCAGGTGCAACTTTGTGTTGGACTTGGTTTATTTTGCTTCGTTGGCATACTCTACAAAATCATCTATCAGACTGGGCCAAGCGTCACCAGGATCATAATTTTTCATGGAAGGCTCAACACTTGTCGCAAACAAACGCAGCATCTTCCATTCATCAAGAGACACTGTGCCTTTCCTTGCAGCCAAGAATTCTTCCCACAAGGCCAAATGCAAGTTTGTACCCTTGAGTTTTCTTTGGAATCAAGCTCAATATTCAGTTCATACCTTGAGCAGTAACTTTGTCAATTGGACCACAACTTCCCAGGGCAATTTCTTCTCACCTTTGGACAGCAAACTATTGAAAGCCTGAGTATGGAAGCTGGAATCTGCTTGCGTCACTTCCAGCCGCTTGCTGATCTCTTCCAGCCGTTGTTCTGTTGACATTAATGCTGCTCCCTGTAGTGGAGGATCTAAAAGATTAGGTACAAATGTTGGTGAACAAGTGCCTGAAGTTATCACTCTCTTCATATTGATCTCTACAATCCTGAATGAAAGTTGCTCTCGTTGTTGCTTTGCAGCGCTCCAATAAGGAGCCTGACAACTAAGGGTCTCCAATATATCGGTTAGACTGGTGGCTGTACATAGTTTTTCGCAGTCTTCGCGCTTTTTAGATAAGACCCAATGAAGTAATCCAAATTACCTGAAATGGAAGCGGTGGTGGTTCTTCTCCCTAGATTTACTTAATTGAAGCAGGCTGGCCATTACCAGCAGTACTCTGAGACATGATTCTGCGGGTTGAATTGCAGTGTGCCCACTGTAACCATGACAAGATGTGAGAATAGCTCTCCCCTCTAGGATTATTAGCGCTCGTGGGCTTTGCATTCAAACTGCTAAGTACCTGCAAGCTGCAAAATATCCCGGAGCATGTGAGCATATCCGAGAGGAGTCACATCAGTGTTGCCAACTACACTTTGAGCCAGCTCGAATTTGATGGTTACCTGGATCTCCAGCAGCAGAATCAAATCCAGAAAAAACAATTACCAGTTCGGGAGAAAACTCCTACGGTTTTGAGCTGAAACCTACTGCAACAATATTCACCTTTACGATCGGGATCACCACATACTTGAAAGCTGTTAAATAGTCTGCATCTGTTCTGTGGGCTCCTGATTGCATTAAATCCTTCTTGCTGCAAACAAAACCTGAAGATCCTCTTTTCTCGAGTCCCCATGCCACATTGACTACTTTCCCAGCAGCAAAGCTTTCACCCACCTCGCTGGGAGCTCCACTTGCTGGATAATAGCCTCCACCATCGTGACGATGCAAACTGACACAAAGAACATTTGGATCATCCAGAAAAATCTCCTGCAAAGGGGTGAGCTAATAATGATTAGCTTGCATTCACCTGATTACCATCGCCGTGATGAACATCCTGCACTGTTAGAATATAAATCTGTAAGTTCATGTACCCAATCTATCAGTGCAACTCTTTTGATGCCCAGCTTTTGAACAGCATAACGTATGGCAATGGCTTCCATGTTATAGAATCCAAACCCAGCTGCTCTGTCAGCTCTTACGTGATGACCTCCACCTTAATTGAATAAGATGAATTTCAATGATTGTGTACCTCCCAGCATCATTCCATTTCTTACCTTTCCACTCACAACATCTTTTACCAATTCTATGAGACCTGCATTGTGAGAACTGATGCAATATTAACAAATGCCTCCTGTTTCCAGCTTTTTTACATAAGCTGTGTGTTGACATGCCCGAGTATCAATGTCTGAACCAACCGTAACCCTCTGATAACAACAGTTTTCCGATGCTTTGGTGAGATCAACTGGAAGGATTAACCGAGTTACGATTCACTTGTACCTGATCTCGAATCTTTTAGTCCAGTTGCCGTGGACTCAATAAAGTTTATGTAACTATTATCTTTAAGAACCTAGCATAAGTTCTTGCGAAAAACTTACTTTGGCTTGTGGACGAGTGAAAGTTCTTGTATATTTGCTTCTCGCCCGATATATCGCTCACAACGCTCCGAAAGACGCTGCTTCTCGAAATTACTTATAATCTGCCTTCAGAAATCAACAGGAAACCGAGAAACCACTAGTTACTTGTGTGGACTGGATTCAAACTGCTGATCTTGTTGATGGCACAGATGGAGGAAGAATCTCTCATCAAACAGGAGCCCGGTCATGTCCGGGTGCTTAGTGAGTTATCTGGGGCTTATATTTTTTTAAAAAACCCAGTAATCTTCACCAAATTATTTTTTTTTTTTAAAAATCTTTGAAAAAAATCTGCAGTGCGGGTACTTGGACCAGGCCTAATTGAATCGATCTTGTGAATCCCAGAAATGGAAACAACAAAAGATGTGCGAAATATCTCAAATGATATCACGAATATCCGATGAAAAAGACAAGTTACTTTATTTTGGTCCAGCATGATATTTCGAAACGCACGCAGTGCAATATACATTCCACCTTTCGAAGTGTCCACAATACTCTCCTCCAATTGCCGAAAAGTACTTCTCCTCTTCCGTTTGGAGTCTTACGTCCGTTGTGCCTCCACAAGTGGAATATTCCACTACGGCACCTTGCACTCCTGTTTTCAGCTGCTTGCCACATCCCTCTTCACATGAATAAGTAAAAGATGTGTAAAATTACGTACTTATAGGAAACTTTTCGTATGTTATGCAAGGAAATTCATGTGTCTCCTTGGCGGGTGCAGTTGATGCTTTCTTAGTGCTCTCCTTCTGTCGTCTGCTCATCACTGTATGTGTGTGTTGAATAACTCCAGGGGAGAAATGAAGAGTTCAGATAATTTCGTTTATTTCAACGGAAATGCCATGAAGTGACACGACTCAATGAAATCGTGAAGTAATAAGAGTGTCATGCCTTATCGTTTATTAGGCGCAACATCAGTTCAAGTTCTTGAAGCGAGCTGCTCTGCAATAAACGGCTGTTCTTCTTCCGTCAGATCCAATAAGGGAGCCTTCTTGGCATTCCTTTTGCCAATGACAACCGCAGTCACTATCACTGTGATCATCACCAGAAACACGATGGTAGTAAGAAGTATGACAGCCCAGTCATTACGCTGTTACAGTAAGTTCACAAGGATTAATTCCTACATGGTTGTAAGGCGATGGTTCTGGGCCTGGAGCACTCTCATAATAATTACCCATTTGATTCAGGGGCCATATGTTGTCATCAAAGTGGACTGTACATGTTAGTAGAAGTACCAGATTGAATTTACATGAGACTTCATCGTATGTAAGTGTGTCGTTGATATTCGAGCTGAATTCCCAGTTGTCCAATCGAATATCTGCTTCATATCTCTAAGCATATTAGCCATCGCTGCAATTGGTAATTACTTGAAATTCACGCGGTACTGATTCAGTACCCATGTAGGCCTCCCTCCAGTTGAATCGTGTACGGGCAGTTGTTGGTAAATAGCTGAAAGCTCTAGTGTCACTAGACTTGAAACTTTCCAAATTTGCAATAAAAGGGTCCCAGTCCTCAACGTTGCCACCTGATAGCGGTGAATGACGCGTGAGTAAACAGATACCGGTGAAAGATGCAGTCTCAAGAGGCTTATTCTTTATTCCACCGACAGATATAAGTGCTCCCTTACCATGATATCTGGACTGAGGTCATTAATGAAGCTGTAATTTCTACCTAATTTTGGATGCAAAGAGGCTGCAAGCACTGCCACAGAGGCCATCTGTCAAGACAAATATCTTGCTGTACTTGTGGCGAGTTGGTGCGCCAAAGCCATCAAAGAAAGACAAGCAATTCGGGAAGTACCATTTCTGTTTTGGTCAGTGCAGGGTCTGGAATGCCGGTATCACCGCTGTATAATCACTTTTTAGGCCTCCCCTTGCATACAGAAATTCACTGTTGTACCAAGCGTTCTCCCCTTTAAATTGTGCTGCTGGTATAACACCCGGATTAAGATAGTTCTTCAACTGTCATTTCAGGATGTGCAAATTTGAAACCTCTTCAGGTTCGAGTGGATAGATAGAGTCGCTGGTCTTTGATTTGCGCATGTCATAAGGTTCAAACAGATGGTTGCTCCCTTGCACGTTCCATTCCGGAAACAATTGCAAATGGCTGGCCTGTGCCAAGCAGATTATACCACCTCGACCATTATTACACACCAAAGCAAGTATACCTCCATTTGATCTAACATCAAGCACGAGTCTCGAAATGTTAGCTGCTTTCGAATGAGCAACGCAGTCATCGATAGTTTTCAAATAAGATACCATTATTTCTTCCGTACTTATCTTATTAGAAGGTCAACAGGTGAACACTGTACTTGTTTCCGCTGAAATGAGGCTTAAAGGTAGTTATAACCAAAATATCTTGTCGGTGCCCTCGAGGGTTCGTGTGTGCCAAACAAGTGACAGTTCCATCCTTGCTTTGCGCCACCACCTTAAGAGTCGAGGCTGCAGTATTTAGCGGGGCAGCAACAATAACAGTACGTGATCTCTTTCCAGAGACAGCCCGGTGTAATGGTGCGTGAGGCCTTGACATTTAGAGGCCCATTTGCGACCACTTACTTCACAATTAGTTCCCTAAGCCGGTCTCTCTCACGGATGGGATCTTCTGTGTGCACGGTCCCATCTTCTACAGTGCGATAGTAACGATAACTAAACTCCGATCCCTTGGCAAGATCAGTACAGGTGCTTTCACTACATTGCGAAAGATTTGTCGCCATTTACCACTGAAGCAGCATGGGGTTGTGCACTGATGTTTTTTGGTATGCCAGCAGCGAAGTCGTTGATAGTTTGGTAAGTTCTGGGCAAGAAAAACAGCGTCGGGAAAGTAACTGAAGCGTCGACTCCCTCGAATTCATAAGTTTCGTTGGCAATTGTGCGCCAATCCACATGAAAGGCAGGCATTGCAGCAAATGTCTTGAGGGCATAATTGAATCTTAACTAGTGTTAAAGGCACTTCTTGGCCGATTGCAATTGTCGAACAAGTTGATAATCACCTGGCACCTTGATCTCTAGAAATCCCCAGACGATTTGCGAGCTCCTGATGTGGTAAGCACAGAATTTACAATAATGTACCGCAAGGTACTGAATAACGGGCTTCCCGCCAATCGAAATGATTTTCTTTCCAAGGTAAGGTGATACATCCACACCAGTCAGTTGACTATACAGATCAGACAAATGCAATGAAGAGAGATGTACCTATAATTGTACGCTTCCCTGAGCACTATGGAGCTCGAAGCACGAATCACCTGAACCGGTCAGACAGAAAATTAAAAGATTGCAAGTGCTCACGTGCCTGTCGATCATCCTCCACACTCGAAGCGATGAAGAATGGCCTGATAGCAAAGATGCTGTAATGATCAGCAACCGGTTCACTGTCATATCGCCAAAGTACCTGGAGTAGGGCACAGGTGGATCATACAGAGTGTGTGCATCACCCAAGGAATAAAACAGATCGGATATCTCGAGATGAAACTGCCAATCACTGGCCTGAGTTCTTGCCTCTATTGCATCCAATCCCTTTCTCAAGTCCACCTTGATATTGTAAGGAGCTCCAGAGTCCACGGATAGATCCGCAAAGGAATACATATCCACCAACAGCCTGAGTTGAGCGAGGGTATCTCTCTTCCATTGGATATTGAAAGGAACGCTTTGGAAGCACTCGAGGACTTTATCCGCGTAAGCCACCGTCCAATTCACTTCTGCCAACGGGGAGAAATTGCAAGGCTGCGAAGCCGCGGCAATTATGAACAAAGAGAGAAGAAGGCCATTCATCCTCCTGAGAAATACTCACTCTCTAAGTAAAAAATCGAGATATTTTTAAATGTGCGGCGTATAATGCGAGTGGCGTTGAGAGAGATTATACATGTATAGAAGCATATTATTTATGTATAAGAGGAGGCACTCACCTTCCGATCAGAAAGCACAAATCCCCAGTCAGAAATTTTCGCGCCACCATTGAAGAAAATTGACCACGACTTTTTCACTCGGTCAACAATAAGTCAGATGCCGCTGTTGGCAACGAATCAGTATATTCCACTGTTCCTGCTTAGAAGTTCTCTTTGTGCAAGAAGAATTGTACATCCATGGTGCTGTGCTTGATGCACATCTGTTGCAGTGACTCACCGATAGCAGCTGTGCCACAAAACACAACCCCAATGCGAGAGTTTGGCTGCTGTGTCCTACAAAATTACTTTGATACTTACATTTCGTTACCGCACGAGCTGGAATATCTGATCCCAGTCAGGACGCGAGTGCCACACCCATATGCGAGCCTGCAGTTTGATATCTTGACTGAATTGAATGTAGTTTTGTTGACTTGAATGGCCGAGTGTCATATTATTCTCGCCAAATATTGACTTGAGTGCCAAGTCTTTAAGTTCCACGCCTTCTGGCAGTCCCGTGATGTACAAGTTTATTTCGAAAAACTGCCTTTCTGACCAAAGTAAGGTTGGAACATGATAACCATACCATCTAGATTATGCACCTCATGATCGCGGAGCACCTCGTGCTGTAATTGCAGAAGTAATTTGCTGAACCAATTGAAAGAAGCCAGTTCAGAATATCTGCACACCCAATAGAAGTAAATCACCCGACATTGATCAGAGGCACCTCCTAAGGATATGCTCTTTTTCCATTTGTATTTGAGCACAGACTGCAGTATTGATGCAGAAGGTGTCAGTCCTATTCCAGCGCCTACGGTACTTATTTGAGGTATTTCAGATCAATACCAATTAACATGACAACAGGATATTCGTCATAGTGTTGACTCGGTGCAGCGTGTGGTCCATCCACAAGCAACAGCGGCTTTCCAGTAGGACCTAGATATTTACCTTCCTTAGAATATGCATACAGCAGTCTCCTTAATTCTTCGATGATTTTCGCTCGAGTTGATGATGGTATCTTGTCGCATTGTTCCTGTCGTGTGAATAAAGTACAAACGAGCCCAACCTGAAGCGTTGGACACAGATTTAAATGTTCTTGAATAAATTGACGTTGCTGAGTCACTTGGTCATCATGCCCATACAGCGACAACGTGAATTCTCCTGGCTTGATGGAGTTCTTCACAGCCATTAGCTCTAAGAATTCCTTTAGTTGTTCTTCATTCAGTTAGTTCAAAAAAGAGTTGTGCCAGATACCTGTCCAACCTCCCTTGGACACTCTTATGTGAAGAGTAATGTATGCTTCCTCACTGTACAAATCAATTCAACCACAGTAAAATAGTGCCTCGGACTAGATACGGTAAAGGGGTGCCATTCATATTTTGAAAGATATGGACAGTTGAGGTACACGTATTGTCCCTCTTTGTACTGTGAGATGTCAGGAGTGTATAATCAATTGGTACACGAAAATCTTGTGGCCTCTCGGGTTTCAGCTTTACACATAATACTGGGTCTATCCAATCAATTTGACAAAGATAAATTCTCCCTCTACTCCGATAAAACCTCCACACTCTATGCTGTTAAACACCTGAGTGAGCACACAAATGCCTGTCCGCTATGTAGAGTGCAAGAATGCCTCCTCCCCACAGATAAAATCTTGGTCCATGCACTAATAGTGTTGCCAAGAAGAACACAAAACAGTGGTGGCTAAACCAAAACACTTCATATCCAAAGTGTTTCACTGCTTTGGAGTTGGCAGCGGTGAAAATTAGAAACATACATATGACTAGTACTGGTCCTAGCACATGTTAGTAATTCAAATCATACTTTGGCAACCTGTGTACCATGGTTGAGCACCAAACGCTGCGAAGGCGGCTAGTCTTGACTCCAAAGAAGACGCTACATTCAGCATGTGAAATGAAACATGACCCAAAGCACTTCCTCCTATCACCCAACCAATCAGCTTGTGAAATTCGATGTTTTTCTGCAATGGCAAGTATCTGTACATTTAGTTAAGAATAGGAATGAGCACACCTTGCAAATCTGTACAGAGTTGAATGGGTGTGTCTCATGTTATTCAACTGGTTAATGAATGCGTGCAGCACCGGTAGCAATATCAGTGCGCAGTTGAAGTTCAGAAGTTGTCCATTAGCCTGTGACATTTAAAAATTTGATTGAAAAATTGAAGTAGCTTACCTTTGCGAAGGGTGCAAAGAGGCTCAGATCTCCACGCCTTTGATACCATCTGCTGAACGCTTCTATGAACAAGAACAAGTTAACCAAGCCATAGATCCACACCAAGACTACAGCACTGAGAGTTCCTTGACGGCTGTGCCTTTTCAAGGCCTCTATCCATGATAGCTGCTCGTCTTGTTGCGAATTAGACGAGGAAGGGACATGAGGAAGCTTCATGTCTTGTCCACCAGCTGCACAGCGCACAATCCCACAAAGAAACAAACAAATCCCTGCAGTAGATGTGATGGATGATGTAAATAGAATGGAAGAGAGACCAACGTATGCGTATCCTCTCCATATGTGGATGAATTCCAGCAGCCTCCAATAATCCTTCCAAATAGGAGGCTCCAATATTAATATGATGATCCCTACTGATAGGCAATAGCAGCCAATCAATACATTGCATTGTGATTCAAGAAACGGGTCATTAGAAGATGCCCACAGAAATGTGAAGAGTCCAGTAGTAACAAGCAGAAATACTACAGTAGTAGCCATGTAATATCCCCACAACGATAATGCGAGGGATATATTAGTCTCCCCAGGATTGTTGGCTGTGCGCTGATTCGCATTTAAGATTTTGGATTTTCGTTTCCTCAATTCCTGATCAATTCTGAGATTTAATTGTACCATATATAAGTACCATCTATCGACTGAAAATTGAAAAAAAAATTGAAGGAAAATATTTGAAAAAAAGAATTTTGACTTTTCTGCGAGATCAAAAAAATCAACTTGAAAAGTAGCATTAATTGAACTAACGGAAGAAGTTTCATCTGTAAGATATCCCTGAATATGAAACGATTTACGGATTCCAACAAGCATTGTCTAGAGTATCCACTTCTGTTGACAAATATTTTATCAATCAACCTTTCTTACGTCCTCTCGTTGAAACGGCAGCCTTTGATTTGGTGGCAGTAGTTTTCTTCGCGGAAGGAGGCTTTGCGCTTTTGCTCTTCTTCTGGGGTTTTGGATCTCTCGGACCAAAGTAGTGGCTGATCGTATTTGCGGCTTTTGATATCCATTCCTCGCCATCATTGTCCACTGCAATTTTTAACGTTTCAATCTGCCATTATCTACCTGTTGGGATACTCTCCACAATGAGCGAATACTTGCAAATATTAAAGCCATCGTAACCCCCACCAATGTACTTAATCTCTTCTTCTTCACTGTTCTGTTCCTAACATGCTTAAATTGCTGGAGTGCTGATTGGAGCTTTACAAAGTGTCGCACGGTACCTGCTTTTCCTCCTTTACAAACTCCACTTCCTCACTGTCCACAAACTCTTGTGTGTTCTGGCTGGGAGTGATCAGCCAATTGCCGAGTATTACACAAGTACCTCCCTTCAACCTTCTCACTGTCTTCAAGATGTTCCTTGACCTGTTGTTCACGATTCTCGGACTCCACAGCCCTTTCTACCTTTTCATCCTTGCTATGTTCATCATCACTCAGCACAATTACATCTTTCGTCAATTCAGCTGCACTTTCTTTTTTACTTTTGTCCTTCTCACACCCCTGACAAATCAAGTTTCCAGTTGTCTCATCTATCAAAGATTGGCTATCAACTTGTAGACAATACCTCTCCAAAACTCAGTTGAACCACACATGATGCATTCTGAGCCAATCACATTATCTACTTTCCTCTTCTTCTCTGCATGTTGTTAGAATACATTTGCTCTGCATGAAACCTGGTTGAGAGGGAGGCTGTCTCTCAGCATTGCCCTTCTTTTTGTTCTTGACAATAAAAGGATCACGCTGAAGGTTCGGTGACTGTTGGCGGTTAAGATAACATGAACTTCGAAACTGCAGTTCCAATACAACCGCTTAAAACAACCAGAAAACTCTTTCCTTACCTTTATCATAACACAATAACGCGGAATAGTTGGAAGGAATTGATACGTGAAGTGAAAAGAGCCATCTTTGAGCATTGAATCTCAACGCAGCATAATTGCTTACTTCTAGAAACTGTGGGCGCTGAGGTATCAATGCTCTTTGTGCTCAGCACTCCCTCGTTACTATCATCAAATAATCCAAAGTGCACAGGTAACATCTCACGCAGATGAGATAGAAGTTCCTGAGCAGGGAGATGAGATTCAAAATAGGTCATTCAAATGCCTGAAATTTAACATCTGTGAAGGATAGAGGCTCGTGGAGCAAAAGTATCAGAGGAAGCACGATAGCCTTTCCGATCCGGAGAAAATAACAGTTTCTTCTTGCAAACGCTGCATAACCACGTGATTTGGGTGGCGACTCTTGCTTTTTTATCTCGTTCTCACTCTTTTTTTCCTGAATGGCCTCATCCTCTGAATCCACCAGATTTATAATTTCCTCCTGTTAGAGTAAAGCCGTGAAACACCAAAGGCCACCTGTTTCTTCTTTTGCATGACTCCATCGTCCTCCATCAGTACCCAAGTTGATATTTATTGATATTTTTGTTGATATTTGGTGATATTTCGTGATATTTGTTCGGAAGACTGTTTGAAATAGTACCATTATAACAACCTTAACATACCTTCCTCTCGCATGGAACATGCAGATTATATTCGCGTCATAAAGGGAGACAGTCCACTTCGTTGCTTGGCCGTGTGGAAGGATTCTCTCTGGAGTTCATCCGACAATCGCACCATCAAGCAGTGGAATAAGAGCGGACACTGTATAAACACACTGGAAGATCCAAACCAAATTCCGTTCATTGATGGTTTATTGGGCTGGAGAGACCATCTTTATCTTGCCTTGAATAATGGCAGTATCAGAGTGTTGAATCCAAAGGGAGAATGCGTGAGAGATCTTAATGGACACACGTGGCATATCTACGCACTTGCTGTTTGGAGAGATTCAATTGTGAGTTGCTCGGAGGACCATACAATTCGAATGTGGAATGAGAACGGACAATGTATTCACCAATGGAATGCACCGGCGTGCCATGCATTGACAGTATGGAAGGACTTTCTCTGTGGCACTATGGGTAAATGGATACAAGTGTGGAATGAACCTGGACAATGCCTTAATATCCAAACCAGGGGACACACTAGCTATGTTGCATGTCTTGTTGCACATGGAGATCATGTTTTCTCTGGATCTCGTGACTTTACCATTCAAAAATGGGACATCCAAGGAAAGTGCATATCAGTTTTCAAGGGACATCGAGATTTAGTTCGCCATCTTGTAATTCACAGAGAATCACTGTACAGTGCATCTGATGACAAGACAGTTCGAGGCTGGACACTCGATGGACGTCGACTTCAAGTATTCAAAGTACATTCTGGTCCAGCCTGTATGCTTGCACTGTGGAATGGTGCATTGTTCAGTGCAAGTTACGACAAGACAATTATCCAGTGGACAGGTTGGTGACAAATGATATCATCTAATTCGTTTAGAACCAACCTCGTGGAATCACTCAACACACAAACTCTTCCATCAATCAAAGAAACAACAGATCAAAGAATTCATTATGTTGGCTTGCATCACCACTTCAAGATCTGAATCCATAAGGAAGATGCCTTGGGATCTGATATGGATTGTTTGCAACTTAATTTCGCAATAACATTGGATGTGCTCAACAATTGCTGTTCTTTCAGTTTTACGTCAGGACATCTTTCTCAAAGATCGCACAGAGTTTCAATAATGGTGAATAATTGCAACTGTGTATATTGCAGCTACTGATAGCTAAAACATTGAAAACTTGTGCAGGTCAGCAGCTGACAATAGCCTCAGAACATGCATTACATTTCATCCAAATCCTCAAAGATGGTCATTATTGCGCCGCTGTGACGTTCCTGCAAACAACTGATTGAGCAAATCTCGCATTCCATGGAACAACCAGTAACGATTTGTTGTAACTGATGAGATTCTTGTCGTAATACTCCTTCATACAGTCCAGGTTGTAGTCCAGGTAACTCTTTTCATGTCTTGGATTATTGTACCTTGTCTCTGTGTCCACGTAAAAGAACTCTTGTTGCCTGAAAATGTCTTGTAGGAGAAAACCAACGTGAACGGTCCAAGCGTGCTTGTCACAGTAAGGGTTCAATGGAAAGTAATGTCGTATCGAGTCCCTGTGAAAGCAGAGAAAACTTGAATCGCTGAAAGTGTATCCACAAAAGTCACACCCACACTTTGTGAGTTGCCAATATTCGTAGTAAGGATGTACGACACTAAGTCCGCTCCTCATCAATTTCTTCAAAAAATTCGTAAGTCCAGTACAATCCATAGTGAGGTCTCCGTCTATGAAGCAGTAATACATGGGATTGTTACCCATTGCCAGAGATTTGAGAAGGAGCCTGTTTCTACTCTCTGCGTAGGAAAGGCGCGACACATCCAGGTCGAATTTGTTCCCTTCTTTATAAGTTGCAACCATATACTCCACGCTAATGTCTTCAAGACACTGCCGTAACGTAAAGTTGAAATCCTCATGAAGTACGTGGAACATAATATTTGTCTCTATGGAAAGCGGTTGCGTTTTGGTTACATTGGGCGAAGTGGCGTTTGTTGGAGCAATTGCATTCGTTGTTGGAATAGTAGCGTTCGCTGTTGGAATAGTAGCGTTAGCTGTTGGAATAGTAGCGTTCGCTGTTACATTGTCCTCTGATATCTGAGCCACTTGGGTGGAATCATTTCTCTCCATACTATAATAGACCACAGGCACACTCGCAAGTAGAGTCAGCAATATAATAGAAACCTTCAATTTCCCAGAAAGCATAACCCTTGATCTTTCGGTTTTCATGAGCTAAAAAGGTATCCTCACTTTCGCACCTCAGAAAGTGAAGTTGATTTGTCAACAGACGTGACAAGGCGAGAATGAACAACGCGGAACTTATCGTGCTAACTTGATTACCCAGGAGGAACTCTTTTTGCGTACTTGATAAACACCCGGAAAATGGTTACTGATGACTTAAGGCAAAGCAGGTTTTTGATTTGAGGCTGGAAGGAGGAGCTGACCTGACAAATGCTACTGGGAGCTTTCTCGAATGATATTTATTTCAAAAATGTTAGGCTACACTGCTGCCAATTATGTAAGAAATCGCAGTGGGTTCTGATGTTAGTTGAGTTGTGAGCGGAAGGGAATTAATATATCCATTAGTTCTAAGGTTGTGGACAGATCTACAAATTGATGCTCAACACCTTTGAAGTGAATAATGAAACTGATCAAGTGTACCAGGAGGAATGAACACAATGTCCCCAGCATGAAGTAACGTCTCCACTCCACCTATTGAAATTTTGCTTTTGCCTTTTGTAATAATGGTGATCTGCCCTTGTCTGTGAGTGTGATCAAACACTTGACCAATCACAGCAGTTCCATTTTTCAGCACAAGCTAAATTTGATTACTTTCAAAGGAAATTTGATGACCTGAACACTTAATGCATCTCCGTAATTGTAAAGCTTCACAAGTGTACCATTGCTTCCAGTAATCCAAGGTAACTCTTGCTGCAACAGCGCAACAGAATCAACATACCGACTAAATTTCATGAATGAAGCTCACGAACTGTTTACTTCAGCGGGTCTGCGGAACCTGGTTGAATAATTCGGAGGCCATTTGATGTGTCAATTAGAGTATTGAAATAAGCTGCAACAGCTTCCTGAAGAGGAGCATTAAATCCTTCACAGAATTGAGTTAACCTGATCAGAGACAGTTGTCAAGAAACGGAAACCAGTGCTGTACTGCTTGTATGCATTAGAGCGAACGGGAGAGAATCCTCCTAACGGGAGACCTCTAGCAGTTGCATTAGCAATTATTTCATTCACCACTGTGGTGTCAATAAGCGAACCGGAACAAAGTACCTTGTTTGAAATAGTCAGAGTTCATGCTTGCGTTGAGAGAGAGAGATAGATCATATGGTCCAAGATGAACAACATCAGGTCTACATTCTAAAATTCCCTTAAGAATGTCAATTAACGTTCAGTATTTGTGTACCTGTAGATCCTGCACTGCTGCTTTGGTTTCAATCATTACAATGGCAAGAGCTGATGGATATTGCCTTACTGTATTCAGAAAATATTTTACTTCAGCGGCTGAGTTCACCGATGGAGCAATGATTCCAGAAGCCCCTTTGCGTGTTAACAATACAAAATCGCACCCACCCGCTGCAAGGAAAAGAGGGATCCAAGGGTGGTTGTATCTTCCAATCCGTACAAATATATTCGCTGTGCTAATGCATGTGACCATGCAGAAAGTTTCATTCTACCTGGGCACACTTCTAATCAGATCAATCACTTGATTTAGATCGAATGTACCATGCTCTTTGTAGTTTACTATCATTATTATCTCATATTACCTGCATCTATCCATGTGGCTCCATAAATTTGGTTCTGACAGGTTAGAGTGAGCACAGATAATATTCACTGTGATGACATGGCATTGAGAAGATGGACACTCATCAAGTATTCATTGGACATACTAATTGGATACATCCACTGTGTCCCTTGAGTTTGTGCAAATGCTGTCCAGGCTCATTCCATAGCTGAATGTCTTCATCTTCTAAGGTACAGAGAACATCATTCCAGCAGCCAATGAATGACAGCAGGATGTCCCACTGGTGAATGCATTGTCCACATTTGTATTGTATCCCAAACAACGCAGAGCAACTGACAAGATGATCTCTCCAAACAGCAAGTGCCTGAAGTTAATGCAACAGATCTTGGAGTCAAAAGAAGCAAAGACAATACCACCTACCTGTGTTTTGTATTACCTCGGATTTCCTGCCTAACTAGTTTTGCTCCATGCTGAGGTCCCATGCGGTCCCTTCGAGTCCTGTTTTTGACCGTGTGGAAGCTTCCATTTCTGAGCCGACAAGCAGAATCTAAGAACAGTACATACTTGATGGCATAGAAATCAAGAATCATCAGGCAATCTGTCACCAAGCAAAAGGAATCACTTCCACAGTGCGAGTCCATTTCTAACAGTACCTTCACAAGCGTGCAAACTGCACATTATAATGTAATGTTGGCATTAACTTGTTGCTGGGATACTCCATATCAGTTGTGAATTCGTAACCATAGGAATACTGTTGGTAACATAACATCACTTCTCACACTGCATCTGGTGGTGCGCGTCTAATTCCTTTCCCTGAGCATTGTAGTTAATATTTCTACCGAAGTGTACTTGTTTTTTGCAACCAGCTGATGACGATCAATTGAGAAAGCAACCAGAAGAACAAAGGTCCTTGGTATCAAGATGTCGTATTACAATCCTTATTACGTCCACTGTATCCACCTGTAAGATGAGGTGCGCGAGGTATGCCCTCTAACTACTCCTCCAGTAGTCTCCGCTGTGAACCATACCAGTAGAACTTGTGGAGCAATATCTAACGCAGAAGTAAGGGTACTGTGACAGAACCCACAAGGTTGATTTCTGCCACAATAAACAACTATTCTTGCCTGTCGGGTTCCATACCAGCCGAGAATCTTGTATATCCAGAATCTTGTAATACATTACTATGCATCCAGATATCTTTCATTGGAGTACTTCTTGGAACAAATAATTGGACAATTCACAAGGTTGGTGGGAGGGTGGCTGTAGTCTACTCCTTAATCTTTTCAATAGGACAAAAGCCTTGTGTAACACTGTTCCGCAGATGTCAGTGACCTGCTGCCTGAGACAACTGTCCTCTCAAACAAACACAGTGAGGAGCAAGAATACTCACTGACGATACAATGAATGCCACGGTAAGGAGCGCAGTGGGCAACGAGTAAATGAACTCGTTCTGTATGATAATGAAATAGTATCATCACACTTGAAGCCCAACCTTTTCGTGTCGACACAGCTGAAGCGTCGACAAAAGTGTGAGTTCTGACGGGAAAGGGGCACGAGCTAGCCGAAGGAAGGTTGTGCAAAACACTCACTAGAAATTAATCCCAAAAGTGAATGACTTTGCACAACCTTCCTCCCGCAGTTTTTGTTATCTGGCCGTGTTGTCTTTGTAGCGAAATAGAAGCACATTCTTCGGAATAACCTACCGGTAAACAGCAAAACCAATCTAAGGCATTGGATCAGAATTGGAACGTATCACTCCGAAGGTAAGAAGTGCATTTTCCGCCACTCAGCAACAGTCGTACTGACTCCTGGTTAGCACACCGAACGAAAACCGTCTCACCTGATACAGTTAGGTATGCTCGATTTGCTTGTATCTTGTATCGGAAGTGGGATTCCAAGAAATGAAGATGGGAAATAGACTTGGGGTTTCAAGCAATCCAGGTTGAGTGGATCCTTCAACATCAACTCGCATCAGTAGTTTAATCGGAAGAGGAGAAATTAAAGTTGACCAAAGGCGATCAGGAGAAAAGCATTCGTACAAATTATGCGGAGGATCACAACTATCCCTTGTGTTCTTGGTACCTAGTTTTCTCCTAGCACTGCCAAAGCTATTGGTGTCACTGGTACCATTACCAAAACTAACAAGGCCTATCATATTGGCTTGGAGAAGGTATTCAGAAGCTAGAGACATTGTTGTCAGTTGTCCATGATTAGCAGGAACTACGGACACCTGACAATCTTATGTTTCGTTATTAGGATTCATCACTGATCATGCTGTCAATGTTATTAGTCGTCATATTTACATCAGTTTCCTCCCCTAAGTCTGAGGACCAAGTGGAGAGTGGACTCTTTCTGGATGTTGTAGTCGCTCAAAGTCCTGCCATCCTCAAGTTGCTTTCCAGCGAAAATCAGTCGTTGCTGGTCTGGGGGAATTCCTTCCTTGTCTTGAATCTTCTGCTTCACGTTCTCGATGGTATCAGAGCTCTCCACCTCGAGGGTGATGGTCTTTCCAGTGAGGGTCTTTACGAATATTTGCATCGTGTGTGTTGCTTGGAGCTCGAAAATATGCTTTGATAGAGTGACTGCACCAGCGACTTTTCCTTGAACCATTCCAGAAAGGTTCCGAATTCTGATCCCAAGACCCTGAAGCACCTTACTGAATGGGATTGTTGCCATCATCTGTCTAGTTATTGTGAGTAATCACATTCACCATGACTGTAATGCTTACAGAAGACAAAGCAATGTAATGCTAAGAAGGTTATTCAGCAAGTTTGTCCAATCGACAGACCAAGAATCTACCTCAGCATGTCCAAATCTCAAGATTAATTTCCACTTGATACATTGAGCCAATTAAAAGTTGTGTTCCACTACTTTTTCACCTTCTTCCTGAACAAATTCAAAAAGGACTTCTACCATATTGTAACGGCGTAACAGGAAGCCACTCATCCAGAATTCTGCCTCCATTGTCTGTTTCTTGGAAATCTCGGGCGCTTCTACGCGAATGGTTTGTACTGTTGCCAATGGTGACATGGGCCTGGTTTCTCATTGATTGAATACCACAATTTTAGGGTGACTCCAAGCTCGAAACACTGAGAGGTTAGGACCGAAACTTTACGAGTGTAGTAGTTACCTCTCTTAGAAAGAAGTCTTCCTACTGTTCATTTCATATTCCAAAGGTACGAATTCCTTAATACGCACACAAATGGTGCATTCAGTCAGCACATTCTGCTGAATACAGTGCCGGTTATCAACCCTCTTAGAAAGTTGAGTAAAATAACGCGAGGTATGGTACACATGCTCGGGTAAGAAAGACCAAAGTTCTTAATGAACCAGCGTCTCCTACCTGGTAGAGCTTCTCATGAAATTGTCTGGTTCCTCACTCCTCAGTAATGTCTTACACTGCTTCTGATAGAAGCGGGCTCAAACAAGAGGCACTCTCCTGTAAATTCGAGGCCCTCGCTTCACCGTCTGTACCATTTCGTGACATTGTGGTTATGGAAGAGGTCCACTCATTCTGGCAACAAACAAACGAATGCTCGTGTAAGTAATGGTGATTATCCTTGTAGGAGTCCTAGACCGTCTTGTAACTGAAACTGGTATTATCCAGCAACGGATAATAACCTGCGAAGAAGAAATAAGAGAAACTGACGTTATTGCACCCCACTGGTTCCACCATAAAATGTGATGCATGTCAAAGGACCAATTCAAGGGGGTGGGAAAACAGAAGAAACCCTTGCGTGGAGAAGTCTAACTTGTGGAGTATCGGGTGCTTACCTTGGAGGTAAAGCTGTCAGAGGTGCCAACTGCTTCACCAAGAGAATGGTCAATTTTTACAGCCAGGTAAAGGGCTCTCTAAATCCAATAATATAGCCGCCCGTGAAGGTCTCTCTACCTCCAGACCATGAATTACTTTATGCTAGGGCAATAATCGCGTTTATCCCTTCCCTCAAACTTGCAATATTCCGAAACCAACGACCTTTTAGGCTCTACCAAAGCAACCGAAGGACAAAGGAGAAGTAGGTGCTGTATTATTTCTGGATTTGAGACTACCTGGTTGTGGAATATTTGGATAGGCTTATTCTTGGTCTACATGCAAGGGCACTTGGTATTCCAACATTCGTTCGGCACCGATACAGCTGGATGGATATTCTTGGAGGCCACTCCACGGACCGACAGGTTGGGTTTGATAAGACCTTTATGTTCAGAGGAAGGTTGCACAAAGTCATTAACTGTTCACATAGTTGGCTTGCAATAACCCTGCGCAACCTTCCTCTACATGTACAACTGTTCCTGAGGTACTCGCTTCGTCTGGGGCCTTGACTGGGAGCTCGGGCAACTGGGGAAGAGGAGAGGATCCTACGGCAAGGTTCTCTCCAATAGAAATAATGCCACCAAAGGTTTGGCCCACTCACTTATTGTCACTGATACCGCTGTCTCCTCATGCCTCAACAACTAAATGCTAATACATCCATTAGAACTTTGGGTAGCAGTGGGTCGACATCTTCGAAGACAACGCTTTCACCGCCAAAGTAGACATATTAGCTCCAAGCCACCAGCCGTGTATGCCGCAATGAGCTGACAGAATAACCGATACAGCGGAGTAACCAAAGCAGTTCTTTTGAACGCGCCCGTAACAGGCAACCATTCTTATCAAACCAAAGCATGGAATGAGTGGAATATGGCAGTGGGCGGATGCTTCTTTTGGTGGCTTTACTTAAGGATTGCCCTTTACACCGCTCAAAGAACGTTCTCTATGGTACTCTTGGAAGCCTTGATGACAATGAGTGTAATGGTTGCACCAGCTGGAAGGTGTTAGCAAGTTACTGCTCTCGTCCTTCCGCTCCAGGTTTACAGCGGCATCAAACCGCATTTCTACTTTCGCCGGAACCAAACAAACTTTTTGTTATCGGATGATATTGTTTCATACCCACTTGAACTCAATGGCAAGGACTGCCAGACAGTATGCACTTTAGTTCACTGCTAAGTGAGCGTCTGTCTAACGGCATGACTTCCTCTTTTCTAGGTGCAACTATATTTACGCAGAGTGGCACTAAATTCAACCAGATTACCTTCCAAACTGTTACCGGTGTTAACACCCGCTTAACTTTGAAGACAACGCACTCATCCACTTGCACAAGTTGAAGGTTACTGAACTGCTTCTCATTATAATGACTGCTATCTTCACAGGAGATTTCCATGTAGGTGGGTCACTTCCGAATGTTTGACATTTGTTCTGAGGGTACAGAGCCAAGGGAGTGCTCAACTCATTTGGATCATAAAGTTTTGCAAGGTTTTCAACTAAACTTCCTGCAGAACAACATGCGTGAATGGCTTTGAAAAGGAGAGGATGTAGCTCTTTGAGTCTTCAACGCGCTTCAGCAACCAAACTAGCAGTTGTTCTGTAAAATTCAGGCAATCCCATGGATCCTTACAACCGCTCAGTACAAGCAACATAAAAACATACCCATTTGTCTTTTGCCAGAGACGGAATTGCCGAAGTGTTAAGACTCTCAATCTTTTGGACATACCCCTTGGAGTCACGAAAACCGCAAACTATTTCGGGCACACCAACTTCATCAAGTAAATACACTTGCACTTGATTCGCCTACCAATAAATGACTGAATCCAAAATTTGAGAAGCTTGTATCTTCTCCACGTATGATCAGCCTTCCCTGAGTCCACTAGTTTATCTGTTGTATCAGCCGCAGACACCGAACAGCACTTACATGTCTTAAGCTCAACGTAATTGCCTAGTGTAATATCGCGCACAGTGTCGGTGGTTTTGCTCTCGCCTTTCTCATCATTCTCAGCCTTAGCTCGAGAGTGGTTTTGCTGGTCCTTTGCTCGATAACAATCAATCTCTGCCCCCAAAATAATCCTCCGCAATGAGACTTACACACTTCAACAAATACCGCACGTTGCCCAGCTTGAATCTGAGTATGGAACAGAACTCAGTGTTTGGATTCACTGGTCCTTGTAGTCCAACAGTGCATGTATCTTCAAACTTGTACCTTTTTGCAGTAAACGAGACAGAAATACACCCGCATTACCCCCAGTAAGTTGCAAGCTTCTGTTCTTCGTTCTCTTGATCGCTTCTAGCCTCCATGACATCTAAAAACAAAGTGTTGTGCTTCCTCTTGATCCCAATCTTCCATTCGTTATTGCTGTAAGGAGTCTCCATGATTTTGTTGAAATTGTTTCTGAACGAGACTACATTCACGTCGTCCAGCTCGATAGGGATAAATATGGGAATAAATCTTCCACTACCTTTATTTTGGCATCTTGTAACGTCTCCAATATTCTGTTTAAGTCCCCTATTACGTTTTTCTTAGGAACAAAGGATTCATAACCTAGATTTGCATAATTACTGATTTGAACGAAGATGAACTTGCCTTCATTTAAATTACAGGGTAAAATTGGGTTTTTGTATTGCCTCTACGAATAATTAGAACCAGATACGAATTCTTACACATATGATGTAGAGTTTTTGAAATGTACACGTTTCAAAGCAATTCAAAACGATAAACGATGCATTTTTAGCTTCTATGTAGCGGTGTAGTTTAGTTGAACAACTCGCAGGACTAACCAGTTGCGATTTGCCACCGAAGACTCTATTATCTTTCTCATCAATCGCAAAGGAACAAATCTCTACTGGCTGCGATATAAGCGGCTTGATTTTCTTGCTTTTACATCCATCGACCACATCCCTTACCTTCCTCCATCAGATATGCACATTCATCCAATTGAACCTTCAACGACAGGCTATTTGGCTGATCCAATTTTTGTCTCTTATCTCTATGAACATCTCTTTCCATTTTCACACTGTGGACTCTTGGCAACAGCAATGTCAGTGTTGATGGACAACAAAAAACACACAAAGTGTAGGCAAACAACAATGTTACGGAATAGCTCTCGCGATAACAGTGTGCACACTGCTTTCAACAATTCTTCCTCATCAACCCTGCAATTTTAACCAAAAATTCAATCGGATCTGCATTATCTTTCGATTCCAAATCCATTCTTATTCTCTTCGTTGAAAATTACAAGTTCGGGACAATTTGGATAGGCCGTACCTTCCAAATTTTTTTCGCGGCTGGGAAAACCCTGGGACGAATCAACGTCGACTTGGAAAAGCTACCAAAACGCGGGTCGACGTTTTGTTAATATCCTATTTTCCGAAAGGTGAGGGCTGGTCCGAGATGTCTTTCAAGAAAAATCAGTATTGTGTGTTCTCTGGTCCTCCACTCACACACGTATCTCTAGCATCATCCAAACATGTCTGAACCAGCAGGTATCACCCTATTAATATTCTACAATAACCACCCGCTTACCCTTCTCGTTTTTGCTTGCGTGAAATATACATTTGTAAACGATATTTGATCCCCCCCAAGCGGTTTTTGCTAATTGCTTCGTAGTTATTCGAATCAAACCCTATTATTACATCCATGTGTTGGATAATAATACGAACGTTACCCGAGTGGAGTCTGGACCACAAACGTTCACCCGACAAGATCATGAAAAGGTTGTGTCTGGACCTGACCCCATGATTATGATCCCTCCAAGGTGAGCAGGACGAAATTTTTATCTCGGTCTCACGTACCTTTTAGACATTACAGCGTGATTGCTAACCCCATCACGCGCGATGAGAAAGGAAATATTGTCAAGGATAAGGATGGTCAAGTTAAGCTTAGACACGGAGATGAGGAGATCAGATTTGAGCAGGATCCGTTCCCTCTCTTCCCAGGCGAGAAGCTATTCGGAAAGGTCACTCCACTTCAAGTGGTTGCCCCACAAACTGCATTGAGGATCAAATGCATCCGAGACTTCACAGATGAGGAGGGAACCACTAGACGAGCTGGAGATGAGTGGCTGTTCGAGGGACCAGGAACATACATCCCTAGGATCGAGACACAAGTTGCCGAAGTTGTCCGCGCACAGATCATCAAACCCAACCAAGCCATCAAGATTAGGGCACGAAAGACCACAGCCGACAGGAGTGGAAAGGAGAGAACCGCTGGAGAGGAGTGGTTGGTCAAGTCTGCTGGAGCATATCTTGCAGGAGTGGATGAGGAGCTTCTCGAGACTGTGAATGCTTTCGTCCTCACGGATAAGAAGGCCATTGCTCTGAGAGCCATCCGAACCTTCACCGACGTTTTTGGAAAGGAAAGAAAGGCAGGAGAGGAGTGGTTGGTCACATTCTCGGATGCTGAGACACACATCCCCGACGTTTACGAGCAGGTTGTTGGAGAGGTTAAGATCACAACTCTCTCTAACCGACAATATTGTGTTGTTCTCGATCCCGTTGGAAAGGACGGAAAGCCAAAGCTTGGACAAAAGGAGCTCAGAAAGGGAGAGACCTCGTTCTTCTTGAAGCCTGGAGAGCGACTTGAGAACGGAATTCAGAACATCATTGTGCTTGCTGAAGAGGAGGCACTCTTGCTCAAGGCTAAGGAGACTTTCGTCGACGAGAAGAAGCAAACACGACAGGCCGGAGACAGATGGATGCTCTACGGCCCTGCTGACTTCGTTCCCCCTGTGGAGGTTGATATTGTTGAGAAGAGGAAGTCCATTCCTTTGGATGAGAACGAGGGTATCTATGTACGAGACATCAAGACTGGTAAAGTCAGATCCGTCACGGGAGAAAGCTACATGCTCAAGCCCAATGAGGAACTCTGGAAGAAGGAACTCCCCAAGGTTGTTGAGGACCTCTTGTTCAAGGACAGAACGGATGAAACTGTTGGAGAGCGAGACAAGACCCGAGTTGTCACCTACAGAGCCCCACACAACTCCGCTGTACAGATCTACGATTACAAGGAGAAGAAATCGAGAGTGGTGTTTGGACCCGAACTTATCATGCTCGGACCCGACGAGCAATTCACCATCATTTCTCTCTCTGGAGACCAACCCAAGAGACCCCACGTTATCAAGTCCCTTGCTTTGTTGCTTGGACCCGACTTCATGACTGATATTGTCATTGTGGAGACTGCTGATCACGCTCGACTTTCTCTCAAGCTCTCTTACAATTGGCACTTTGAGATTGATAAGGCCAACCTCAACGACGCCGCCAAGATCTTCCAAGTCCCCGACTTTGTTGGAGATGCTTGCAAGGCCATCGCCTCTCGAGTCCGTGGGGCTGTTGCTGGAGTCTCTTTCGATGCTTTCCACAGAAACTCTGCAAAGGTCATTAGATCCGCCGTTTTTGGAACCGAAGAGAATGGCAAGGTCCGAACCCAATTCCACTTCAACTCCAACAACTTGGTCATCACCAACATTGATATTCAATCCGTCGAGCCAGTGGACCAGAGAACCAGAGACTCTCTGCAGAAGTCCGTCCAATTGGCCATCGAGATCACCACCAAGTCCCAGGAAGCTGCTGCCAGACAGGAGTCTCAGAGATTGGAGCAGGAGGCTTTGGGTCGATTGGAGAGACAGAAGATTTCTGACGAGGCTGAGGCTGAGAAGGCAAGAAAGCACCTGATTTCATTACAAGCTGAGAGCGCTGCTGTCGAGTCTACCGGTCAAGCCACCGCCGAGGCCAAGGCCAGAGCTGAGGCCGCTGCAATTGAGGGTGAGGCTGCAGTGAAGCAAGCACAATTGACCGCCAACGCTACCAAGATTAAGTCCGAGGCTGAATTGGCTACCACCAAGGCTAAGCAAGTTGCTGATTTGGAGCACCAGAAGTCCCTCAACGAGTTGGAGATCAACAAGGCCCGATCTTTAGCCGACATCGAAGCCACCAAGTTCAAGCAGATCGTTGATGCCATTGGAGCCGAAACCATCAGAGCCATGTCAGAGGCTGGACCTGCCATGCAAGCCAAGTTGCTGGGTGGACTTGGACTCAAGAGCTTCCTCATTACCGACGGAAACAGCCCCATCAACCTCTTCAACACCGCCAACGGTCTCCTTGGAGGACAGGCCCAAGAGTAAGCGGTTATCTTCTTTGATGTAGAAATAAAATTGATTTGCACAGCTTCAAGTCCCAATTTTAGATCATTTTTTTTTTACTTTGTGCGCATGGACATGAAACCCCAACTCCAATCGCTTATCGCAGAATACCTTCTGTGCAGCGACCATCCAGCAACGTTGGAAACCTTTGTTGAAGAGAGCAAAGCAAAAGGGAATGTCGTGGAATTTAAAACCGGACACAATGATTCGAAGCGGCAGGAGATATCGGTAAAATTGTTCGTTTGTTACGCACTGAATAGCACAGAGTAAGCTACTTGATGCGTTTGATTGCGGAAACTACACAGAATTCTTTGCGTTATGGGAGTTGTTCATTCCGGAAGTGTTAAGGTCCAATGATACAGTGGGACAAAAGCTAGAATTTTATATTCATATTTACTTCGCTGTCTTCCCTATTCACCCTATATCTCTCACGAAGGTATTGGCGGGAATAAATAATATTCTCACAAAATTCCAACAGCATCATAATCAAGAGCTTATTCCTGCTATGGCCGATTTTCGCAAGTTCTTGGAGACCAAAGGTAGTCTTGTACTCCCATTTCAACCATTGTAACCGTTAATAGGAGCTGACTTGAGCCGGTAAGAAGTACTAAGGTCGGGAAATTAAATCTTGCAAGCACCCCCACGTTTCTTTCTTACTACGCGCTTCCATTTGTTGGCGATCCGAAACAGCATCCATCATTTCGAGACTTGTTCGAAGAGGAATGGGCAACATCTGTCAGAGCCAAAGCAGAAGCCTTTGTACTGGACTCAGTGAAGCCAACATATCAACCCAATGCTTCTCAATTGTATAAAATGGTAAGCTATGCACAGTCACAGGCTGCAACATTGAAGTTTTTATCCCAAGACAACCGGGGAAGAGAAGCCAACAGAGTATCCACAGCTTCACGAAGTGCAGGTACGCGTTCACTCGCTGACACCAATAAAATAGATTCCGAGGCTCTGAGAACACTCCAGCAACAGAAGAAGGAGCTGGAAGACATTTCGGCTCAAATGTTTGAACTTTTGGGCAGGGTAGTGAATGAGAGAAAGGTTGCACGAGGTGCAATATTGTTGCTAATAATGTGTAGTTACCAACAACAGCAGTTTTAGGGCAGTTCTCGTCTCGATTGAGCAAATTTATTCCTTTGAAAAAGCAAATTCCAGGACTGCAAAAATCTGGAAGCCTGACAAGCAGGTAATTTGAATGAAAGCGCGTTAATTCGTACAAGGCAACAATATTTAGCAGCGTTGGATTACCGGAAAGTTGTCCTAGATTTGCAAAGCAACACCATGGATTCAACAAAGAAGGCGTTGTTATTACAGGCCCTTCGCTGGGTAGTTTTTGGGTATTTCTTACTTGCTGATCGTTCAAGCGAATTACAAAGTCGCAAGAGCGGAGGGTAATTGTTGCAACTTACGTGCAAGCAGACCTCTTGGGATGTCACTCCAGAGTAAGTTCTTCCTGCAATCTTAATCATAGCTAAACACTTTATAGTCCAATTTGTTGGCACAACTTCTGAATGATGAACACAATTTAGTCCGAGAGTACGCTGTTCGCTTCATAAATGCTATGGTTGGAGAGTTCATAGGTAGAAATTACATATTGGAAAACCAGGAGGCACTCCAGCTGTTGATTAAAATACTGTACGACCATTCTCAAGATACACAAGAGAGACAGCTCGCTCTTGCAGCAGTGCAGAAACTCAGCTTGAGGTGATTACTGCTCTGCATTTCAGGGAATCACTAATGAACTTCAGACGCACCGCAGCAGAGCAAATGATTGAGCTTGATATGGTGAAGTGGCTTGTGTCCATTATGAGCGATGTGGAGACCTTGAGTGAGTATTCCTTGGAATATGCTTCCGCCCTTCTCATGAACTTGTCTCTAAGGTAAATGTGCGTTGTACCTCGAGCACTGACAATTCTAAGGTCTTCTGCCAAAGCCAGATGTGCAGAGTGTACCACGTCTAGTTGCGACATTTTGGGTACTCTAAACGAGCTCTTGGAGCATCAGAACAGAAGGGTAATGGTTTGTAAGCTAGTGGTAACTTATCGCCAGGTGAGGACTTATGTCAACGGGACTTTGTATTCAGTATTGGAAGTGGAAGAGATGAAGGAAAGGGCCAATGCCCTTGGAATGGAAGATATTCTGAAATATCTGATACACAGCAGCGATGAAGAGTTCAGACAACAACTGGAGTTCATTTTGGATAAACTGCAATCAGGTAATTCCGGACTTCTTCAAAACTAAGTGCCACAAGAACCGGAAGAGCCTGGAGACTCTGAGGATGAAGACGGGGAAGAGGACGACGAGGAAAGTGCATTGGTTGAAGAAGAGGATCAAGAGGAGAGTTTACCCACGAGTTCCAAGCTCCAATTTGCAGAGGGCGAAGAGTTGCTCTGCCGCTCTTATCTTGCCAGTGAGGTAACCCATTCTGAAATTACATTGGTGACTGTTGCAGTCAGATGCTTCAGCTGAACTGGAGAACGTGAGGAAGTCGATTGAACTTGACTCTTTAAGGGTAAGAGTAGTATGCATTGCACTAGTATTAGCTATGTAACGCTGTCTAGCAAGTTGTAAGGTCCCAAAAAAATGGAAACCCCAGAGATAGACCAACCACTCCTCTTCAAAGTCTGTTCGCAATATGCTGAATTTTAAATATTGAACAGGTGCAGTACAACGAAGCAACAGTACACGAGGTTCTTCAAGGGAAATGCCACAAACAATGCCAGCGAGGTAACGCAACTTCAAATCAAGTATTGACTCTGTTAAGTGGAAGAAACTCCTCAAGGGAAATGTCACCAATGACTGCCTCCAGAAGACAGGAAATAGTGCCGGAATACAAGTGAGAGATTTTATCATCTTTAATTTTGACCTGATCAGCAGTGATCTTTCCGCGGTCTTCACAACACGGGAAAAGATTCCTCGTTCATCGCAGAGCCACACTCGCCCTCCTTTGTAGATGGAATGCCTCTTAAATATACCGGTTAATTCCAGTACTGGTTTGTGCATCCAACCTTCACACGTACTTCAGGTTGGCGATTGCGGAGTTCAGGTGATCCAAAGTTGTTGGTGAGCCACGCGAATCAGATTTGTTCTGTGAAGGTTGATGCACATCTTCAGTTTTTCCGTCAAATGGCATCGTCGGCGCAAGTGCTCCCATGGAATTCCGCTCTGATTGATCCATTAGAGATACGTGTGTGAGTGGAGGACCAGAGAACACACAATACTGATTTTTCTTGAAAGACATCTCGGACCAGCCCTCACCTTTCGGAAATGGGACAGTAATAAAAGGAAGGTCAGATTCCAGCCTATTATACCATGAGTTGTGAGCCAGTGAGCATTGGCTGTTGGTGTTAAGATCTCGTGCTGTCACTTCATTTGAAGGAAGACGGAATTGGGATTGATGGAAGGAAGATTGCACAAAGTCATTCACACCCTGTAATAATCGACTTGCGAAGTCTTTGCGTAACCTTCCTTCAAAGTACAAAAAAAATATGGCAGATTGACACTGATTGATCGAAAAGGAACAACTAAACTTTGTGGGACCTCACTAGAAAATCGTTAGTGATGTTTCTGACAGTTCAAAAATTTGCAGCGATTCTATCGATAGTGAGTTTTGAAAGGGGTATAGGAAGGTGTAACTCTCTTTCCAACACCTATTTTACCCCCTGATTTTTCTGACGTTTTTTCCAAACGATTTTTTACGTCAAATCGTTTCTATTGCACGCAACGATTTTCCTAGTGAGGTCCGTGGACAGTTGCGTGTCACAAGTCATGGGCAACTGTGGTTGTGGATGCATGAAAGCTGATAGTATTAGCTATCTATGTGCAAATTGCGCTCACCAACAAGCAATATATCACCGACCCTCTGCAAACTGATTCTTCTTTTGCAGCGAAAGACAGAGACATTCAGTCATCCTGTCTGCCCTTTCTGACCACGGTAAGAGTAGTCATTAACAGCAGTACCACACCTTAGTGCACTGCATTAGTATTCACCTTTTGCGGTATTTCCAAGCTCCATTGCAAAAATCGCCACCAGCTGCGTGGAAATTAGTACGATTGAATGGGTATTACAGGCAATGGATACTCCTCACCAACCTTGTGATCCAAACCTTCTTCTTAGACTTGGAATCAGCGAGCGAGATAAGTGTCCCTCGAATCACTCACAAATACCTAACCTATTAAGAACAAAATCATGCGGCCATTTACCTTCTTATCTCGAATCATAACCCATTGTCCAATCAGAGAACTCTTCAGGGATGTCATTCCAACGGGTCCCTCAAATTGTAGCCTTGATGATTTGGTTGTCTTGGTAGCCTTTCGACATGGGCGGACAGCAAACTTCTCATACTGTATTCAAAAACTGCATACGAACCTTGAGAAAACACCATTATAAACATTTACAGCATATACCTTCACTCTTTGGCCAATGAAGAAACAAACCATTAGGACCTCAGAAGTTCGTGAACTCCTCCATCCCACGTACAGTCTGTCGTTGTAATTCTTCAGCTCAATTCCTCTGTAAAGTGTCAGGTAAGATAACAGTGAAACTGGACGTGTTTTTATATTCTTGTACCTCGATTGCCCATGCGACTCAAATCTAGTTGCTCGGCCCGATTATAGCAGCAGTTACTAAATGGCTGCACAAGGATTCAGAATTACGGATTGCACAAGGACAGACTTGGCGGTTGTATCCAGAAGAAGTTCGTAATGTGCGTCTAGAGCTTGGGGTAGGCTTGCACGGTACTTTGCTTCATCTGCAAGGATGATTCAGGCCAATAGTCTTCTAAGGATAGAATCTATTTTCCCCTTATTAATATTGGTTGACTATCTCAAGTCGGCTCTGTTGTCAGTTCCAGCAGGTACTGGCGTCGCTTTAAACATCACTAGGCTTACCCAAGGAGGGCAGGGGGGATAGCGTGCAAGGTGAAGGGGTGTCAAATGAGCTGGCAGGGGCGAGGCAGGTACAAATAGAAACTACCGTCTGAATCTTCTCGAGAAAGGAAAATATGAGGTACTATTGCGGTTATCTTGGAGCATATAACGCACAAACTCAGCTACAAACCAAGCACTTACCTAATCGTCGCAACCTTGCCGTGGCACAAATGTAAAGTCTGAGTAGTAATAAATACATCACCAACTGCTTCTCCATTTTCCATCTTCGTAGCAGGTCTTCTCTTTGGCGAGCAATAAGTGGAACTTTTACCCTTTGGGAGGAAGGTTGCACAAAGTCATTATCATATTGCTGGAGGTCACCCTTGAAATAACCTTGTGCAACCTTCCTCCGCAGCTAGCCTTGCAAGCCTTGTCGGACTCAATCAGTTGGACCGAAATTGACCACTCTCTGAGGATGGAGATCAGTTCACTGGAGACTGTTATGTCTTGTGTGTTCGAGTACTGGCAGATCATATCGAGATGTGATTAAATGTCTGCAGATTACCAGAGAAATTCTCAGCTAATTAGTATCTGCTAGATCCAACAGATTTTCATCTATTGGAGGGATCTGGCGCAGTGACAGACTGTAGCCAACCCTTTCTCCGGAAAATGTCTGGAAAGTTCCGGTTACCCCTGGGATTCAAACAGTTGGTCTCGGCTTGCTTGGGGCATCATTCTCCGTTGACTTATTGTTGAATCGGTTTGTTTTCGAACGATGTCCCACCCCACTCATGTCCAAGAGCGAAATCAGGATGCCACTTTATATGTTGGAGATATTGACGCACAAGTGGACGAAGCACTCTTGTGGGAGCTAATGCTTCAAGCAGGACCAGTGGGTAAGTTTTGAATCTTCGTTTATGCTGAAGAATTCAGTTAACGTTCATATTCCCAAAGATAAACTCACTGGAACACATTCTGGTTATGGCTTTGTGGAGTTTCATTCTGAGGAGGATTCAGACTATGCTATTAAGGTTATGAACATGATAAAGATGTTTGGAAAGCCGATTAGAGTAAACAAGGCTTCTCAAGATAAGAAGACTCTGGATGTGGGTGCAAATCTATTTATTGGAAACTTGGACCCTGATGTGGACGAAAAGCTTCTTTACGATACATTCAGTGCATTTGGAGTCATTATCGCAACACCAAAGATCATGAGAGATCCAGAGACCGGCCAATCCAAAGGTTTTGGTTTCATCAGTTACGAGTCCTTTGAATCGAGTGATGCTGCAATTACTGCAATGAATTCACAATTCTTGAGTGGCCGACCGATCAGTGTATCATACGCGCTCAAGAAGGACTCAAAGAGCGAGAGGTTCGTACCCACAAAACTGTGTAATAAGTGCTGATGTTTTCAGGCACGGTACTGCAGCAGAGCGTCTTTTGGCTGGAAATAATCCGAACCTGAGACAATTGGGAAGGCCTCATCAAATGTTTGCAGCTGCACCACCTCCACCTCCAGGAGCAATGATGGGTTTTGGTGCCGTGCCCCCTCCACCACCAGGTAAAGTCCTTTCGTGCAGTAAAAAATTCCGAACAAGTGTTGATCTTATTCAGGTATGATGCCACCAGGATATGGATTTCCGCCACCTCCTCCACCTGGTTTTGCGATGCCTCCAATGATGCACCCAATGCACCAGTAACGCTGGTCCCAATAATTTAATTTGCAGGATTGCTCACAAGGGTGACAACTGTGCTAGTTCTATGTTAGAGTAAGAGTAAACTTTGAAGGATCATGCATACCTCACCACTAATTACACAGGCCTCGTTCGTCTCATTGCTCCTTTATTCAAAGTTCTGGAACCTTAACCGCTGTTGGTCGGCTCAAATGGTAGCCAGAATATTCCACTACCTTTAGGATTTTTCTAACATCGATTACTATTGAGGTCGTTGTCCACAGATCTAGAATAATCAAATGTTCTCAAGTTGAGGATTTTTCAAAGCTGAGAGTGGAACTCGAAATACCCTGGTGATGTCTCAAGCAAAGGAAAAGTCAGGAGGTGATTTGCAACTTGAATTTGAAAGGGAGAATTATGGTATCATCCATGCACGCAGGACTAAGTTCATTAGACTCTGAATATGAACAGTACATTAAAGCTAATCCAAAAGAATTTACGGAGTCAAGTTCTACAATGAAAGGAAAGCTTTTGTTGGCCGTTCGGTTGCGATAAAGCCACGGCCGATACCAACTCAGGCTTCCTTCACTGGAAAAGATCAAACGTCCAAGGGAAAGATTTGATAAACAATTTGTACTTGGTCAGCAGGAAGGATTTTGTAAAATGAGGTAACGTCCTTCAATGAGAGCACACCAACGTGTCCGAAAATATCACGTTTGATTGTAAAGAGCTTTGATAAGTTTTGGTAAGTGTTGCACGAAAAGTGGATCGCCACCTTGAAGCTTGATAGGTGTCAGGACGCCAAAGAGAATTACGCTTGCCCTTGCTCCATTGTTAGTACTTCTGGACCGGAATAGAAGTACCACCTTAATACACGGTGCCACCGGTCCGAGCTGGAGAAGGACCGCTGTCATAAATCCTTTTGGTACCTTTTATCTTCTAGTGTTGGGACCGAACGGCTGTATGTACCTCACTACATCACCAGCTTTCGCCATATTACTATCCTCACGGTTGCCCGTGTGTCGGTGAAACCTGAGCAACAATACTGAGACTTAGAAGGTAAGGAAGGCTGCACAAAGTCATTCAATATGCATACAAAAAGGACTTCGCTAGTGAATACTTCGTGCAGTCTTCCTTGCTAACTTCCAATCGTTTGGTTGTGGCTCACTTTTGTCGACAAGATTTTGATCTTTTGTCAAACTCATCAGGAGCAACGGCCACAGTGGCACTTGGACTTATTTTTCGTTTCATATGGATATTGAGTGGATGGAACGGACTTTGTAGCGTCAAAAATCATTGCAGTCCAGAAATGATGAACGAATTGATGTGGATCTATGCTCAACTCAACAGGTACATGACAATCATAGACTTGGCATGTCTATGGAGGAAAGAAAGTTCGTTAGTGCTTTGGATTTTACAGGCGGCTGGTACCTGTTACCCAGATATCTGTTCGCTGAAAGCATACGCTTCGCAATTAAAGATGGTATCTATCAACTCTTAAAGGTAGTAATTTCCAAAATACCTAGGTTTGCTCTTGTTACAGTGTACACATAATAAATCGTCCATCAAAATGGATCACCAAGCAACAACCAAGGTACCTCCCAGTTTCAAATTCTGCTGTGCTACCTACTAAGTATTCGTAATTCCTCAATGTAATCCTTGCGGGACTACAGGCAAGTTGTCATGGTGACATGGGCGGCGCGAACCAACTTCTCATACTGGCTATTTAAGCAAAAATCCTGAGAAAACTGTATAAACAACGACTGCAAGTCACTACCTAGCTTGCGTGGTGGTCTGGCCTCGATTTGGAGCACTTGGTTGGAACCCACTTCCAAAGGAGAGAGCACAGAGTTGTGGTGTTTTGTCCGTGCATTCTGTACTACCCCCCCAACGATGCTTTTGGAAGTCTGTCACAAAAGGAGTCTTGAGAAGGTAAGAGCAATGAAAGTATACCAATTCCTCACTCTTACTTGTACTGTTCCAAGCAAGAATTACAGAATTCTTAAGGATTCCTCATTGGATAAATACTTGGCAATAAAGTATGTCACGACCAGGCATCCTCTGAAATGATGTTACTCCCAAAGGATCCGCCAAAAGAGGTATGATTGCGGTGTCCACATTTTGTCCCATAACAATCTGATTCTTGCCCCGATGAAGCAGGGCCAGTCGTTACAAGTATGGCTGGATAACAACGGGGGAATCCGAATTGGTGCGTTGAGCTCCTGAACAGTAGTTGGTTGTAAAGAGGAGAGATGCTACGTACCTAACTATTATCAGTGCGGTTTGCCGACGCCTTGTGGTTCTCTTCCTGCTTGTCAAATATTGGCTGGACAAAGGGGTTCGAGAGTACAGATAAGAAGCTAAGTTAGAGGGCACTGCTGTTGGTATTCGTTACGGTACCTCCGACAGATAATAAGTTTGAACCGCCCTATGATCTATCTCGAGACTCCCAAACGCAATGGAAGGCACCTCGCTTGCGAATATTCTCAGCATTGTTGGGTCCACTTGGACTTTCTTCACGTCGACCTGCGAGGCATTCATTCTTTCAGAGGAAAGATTGCACAAGGCATGCCGAAGATGACTCGAAATGACCCTATGCAGTTCTTCCTCTGGAGAACTAACAATTGGTAGTTGTCTGGAGCGGGCCCGGTTGCGTTGGGGGTTGTTTGGGATAGGAAACGAAAATTAAAGTCAAAATCTTTCAAATTCCTACCGTTTCTCTGTACACGTGTATGCTGCAATCAAGGTAACATGTCAGACTGCGTGCAGTAATAAGGTCGCAGATGTGCATTTCCTTTGCGTTGTTCGAAAATCCTCCAGGACTTCTGCCATGTGATGGAAAGAAGGACTGCGCAGTTTGGAATCATGCGACCAACAAAGCTTAGTCGGTTGTAAAAGCGGACTGAAAAGGTTTAGTAAGGACACAGGTGTTCTCTACTTTCAAATTTAAATCATTAAGTTCCACAGACAGCTTGTTCAATCTAACTTTCAAACAACTTACTACTAAGCTTCGGATACAATCGTGGGAGATTCTCGAGCAGTGGTGTTAGGTGTTGCCTTCTTCCAATCAAAATTGTCGTTGCTCTTCCATTTAATACTTCTTCTGGAAATTTTCCCTGTCAGTGGATTTGCTGACACCCCAGCAGAGGAAGACTGCACAAGGTTATTTCAACTCCATAGGCTACACATAGGGACGTAATGACTTTGTGCAGCCTTCCTCGCCAGAAAAGTCTTTTGAGAACCCTTTACGTACTTCAACTTTCCTTCAGAAATTCTGCATCGTCTGAAGAGGGGGGCGGTAGTAATTCTGCGCCATATACGAGATACAGTGGAACCAACATCGCCGTTCAGAATCCGCCTACTTCCATTGAGGTCCCTCTGTATCTCTTTTCGCCACTAAGAATACCTCAGATGGATTATCAGCTAGCCCCCCTCAACCCGCCTTCGATTTCTCATGTAAAGATAGAACAAGAAAATGTAAGAAATTCTCAATTAAGAAGTAGAGTCAGAATCAAGCGTTGAAATAGAATGGGATCTAGATAAAGCATTTAAGCTGTATTTTTGGGTAGCCTTGTTTGCTAGAGAGTTTCAACAACAGCTTGTTGAATCTGATGCAAATCAATAATCGTGTTAGCTGCACCAGCTAAAGCAGCAGGAACTCCATTAGCAGATCCAAAATAGATTGAAGCATTTGGAATAGCAAGCTGGTATGCTGGAAGTCCAAGGGCATTACAAGCTGGTCCTCCTGCACCAACTCCAGTGAGTGGAGTAGCTCCTCTAGCAGCATTGACCTACCTGTGGTAAGGATAGTCAGTGAATTGCAATTACTTGTGCCGTTGTAACATGATGATTGGCAATAGCAGCTGTTCCAAAAGATATGGCTGCCGTTGGGTTTGCTACTCCACGAGTAAAGCTCATTGCAAGCATTGCCGCAGTGCCATTGCTTCTTCGGGGCCAGAGCTTCACAATTACTACAATCTGTATGGTAGTGCCAGCACCAAGCCATGTTAGTGCATCCGCGTGCAAGTCAGCCACTGTTTCATCCCATCCAACCTGCATTGGTAAGCTTATGACTATGAATTGTACCTCGACAAGAACAGTAGGCCAAGGATTTCCAAGAGTATCACACGGATTTGCTGCTGGCTTGGGAACTCCACGAGGAAATATGCAGGTATCTGGCTCTCGAGGAACACCACCAACACCACCAATGGACATTGTTGGGCTTGCTCGTGCGCGCACAGCAGGGAGATTAAAAAACAACCCATGAAGTTCTCCCGCTGCAGCCTCATGTGGATTTGAAGGAACTTCGTAGATAAATACTGTTCCAAGCTTGCCAGCCTTCTTTCGCCATTCGTACTTGCCCACTTTCTTTTCTTTGTTCAAAAACTTGGCAAATTCTTGTAACGAAATGTTCCACCCCACTTCTATGCGACTTGTTGTTGGAATAGCTTGCAGTTCATTGGAGAGCTTATTATTTCAACAAAGGTTGATTTTGTTCTTACCTTTGCCTCCTCCTTATCTCCTTTGAGTTCTTTCTTGCTTTCTTCCCCGTCTTCCACATTCGTTTCTTCTTTCTCGTCTCGCGTTTCGGCCGCTGCACTAAGAGAGCGAAAGTTGATGAGCTTTTTGATTCCTTCATCAATATTCCAAGTCGGCTTCGAATCGTTCTAGCGTTTCAATATTTCCTCACACAACCCACCTGTGAGCTACGTTTTCTCTTTGAGCCAAGATAAGTCGATGCTTCGCGTTCACCACCAACATTTTCCATCATTTTGCACAACTGACCTTCAAGTTGATACCCAAATTCCCACAGATTTCCCCAGATGATTAAACTTTTTCAGAGAGCAAAGGAAAGCTGACAGTGGCAAAAATGATAGAGTTGCAGCACTTGATCGGCGGAGTCTTTATCATCCTATCTACCGAATAAACACACCACGCGCGGGTGTATCATCAACAGTCACATTGTACCAAGCGTCCATCTCGTGTCCGAGTTCTGTGCCAAGGTAATCAAAGAATTGTTTGTGGTGAGAGTCGTTCTCCCAGAAACCTTTGGGTGTTTGTCCAAACCTCCACATCATCCAATCATGTTCGGGATACACTGTCTGAAGTGCTTGTGAAGGAGAAGTGTTGTAATGTTGAGTCAAGAGGCCTTTTCCATGATGGTTTATGCTATCCACTGTTACATTGTACCAATCATCCATCTCTTTGTATTCCAATTGTGTACCAAGCCAATCAAAGAATTGTTTGTGGTGAGAGTCATTCTCCCAGAAATCTTTGGGAGTGTTTCCAAATCGCCACATCACCCAATCATGTTCGGGATACACTGTCTGAAGTGCTTGTGACGGAGAAGTGTTGTAATGTTGAGACAAGATTCTTTTTCCATGATGGTTTATGCTATCCACAGTCACATTATACCAATCATCCATCTCCTTGTATCCTAGTTGCATACCAAGCCAATTAAAGAATTGCTTGCCATGATCATGATTACGCCAATGGCCGGTGGGAATTTGTCCATCTAATTTCCAACAAAGCCACTCGTGTTCAGGATACACTGACTGCACAACCTTCATAGCATTATCCAATAGATTGGTGCACTGTTACCTTGTACAAAGAATTATCATAGTACTTTCTCAAGAGGGTACTACCTCCATACTTCTCAAAATCTTCCTTTCGCAGCTTGTACCAATCATCTGATTGAGAAAACCCTAGTGCCTTTCCCAAGAATCTGAAGAACGCCAAACGATTTTCTCTCTTGGTCCACACCGCGTTTCTAAATGCCTGAAAATGTCAAAACACATGTCTGCGTCGAAACTAACATTGCTCTGGGTGAGACTTTGTGACGGGCAGATTTCCTCCCACTTCACATCTTTCCGTTCTCTCCAATACATCGGGCTCTTTAACTTGCCGTTTGGAGACTTTCCAGCGTGTTTGACAGTGATGATGCTTCCGATTGCTGGTGGATCATCCAACTCTGTTTGAAAACATTCGACCATCACTTTCAGTCCACACGGCCTGAAAAGAACATTAGAAGGACGCAAGGGAAATACGCACTGTTGACAGAAAAGACCAGTTGCAAGCACTTCAAGCACTCGAACTTCAGAATCAGTGTAACTCTAAAAATTAATCAGTCTTCGACGATACAATCACCGTTTTCAACAAACACAGCAATTGGTACCTTGATTTTAAGAACGGAAAATGTTCTGCCTCTCTGGTATGAAGTGTCGGGACAATTTGCTACGAGACCTTCCCCTCCATGCTTTGACACCAATGCTAACTCTTCAAGCAAATGTCCATTTCCTCTGCATATAGTATGATCAACCACATGAACATGTTGAGGGAATTCAAGATGACGCAACTGCTCCATCCTCTCCGTGTGTGAGACACTCCGTGAAGATGGCATATCAAAAACGTAGTATTGAATTTGCTGCCAATCCGCTTGGTTCGATTGCAACATTGACATTAGCTTCTCAAATGTTCCTCGTCCCATCCACAGTTCTCCATCCAGTGATACACCACAAGGAAGTCCATGAAGAAACTCCTCTGGTGCTTCAATTCGATTTCCTTGTCTGGACAGCAGTTGTTTCCCATCCCAATAAGCACGAACACCATCCATCTTCTCAGAGAGCCACCTGCTTGAGTTAGTAGCTCTAATTGGATATTTCGGATAGAGACATGGGAAAGAATGCAGTAGTGCGTGGTGTGGAACTCACCACCCAGTCAAATCTCTACATTCATCCCAATTTTCTGCTAAAGCCAGCTCTGGGACAAGTCCTCCTGCAAAATTGGGGTCTGTGACTGCATCAAAGCAGTTACCTTTTTGCAGGTGTACTGGCATTTCATTCGTGATTGGTACTGCTGCAGGTGCCTTTGGGATGACGTCACTCCTGATTTGTGTAAATATTTGTTACAATTTCACAATAGTGATACCTCATCTGGTAGATTGTGGCTTCCAGGCTTTCTTTTTTAAAGTCCCACCAAAATGGTACTTCAATCAACGTAATGCCTGCCTACATAAAAGAATCAGTATGGGTGAAGAGTCGCTTCTTTAGTTGCCTGCTTGCAAGCCTCACGTTTTTCTTCGTCTCTCTTCATTTGCATCAATTTATCGAACACTGAGTAGATCTGATGAAAGTGCTGTTCTCCCTTGTTACACATAAGTGACACTTTGGGAAGATTCACTTACTTGATATTCAAATGCCAAGTGTAGTCTTCGTACAAACACGTCTAGCTCCATAGCTCGTCCTGATGGGTGCAAAAGATTAGGATGTTTGAAGTCCTCTTTGACATCTGTGAAGTGTGAGATACAAAAAACGTGATCTGTGCCTTCATTTGGCAGAATTTCTTTAACAGCTTCGAAAAGTATACGTTGCGATGACCTGGCTGGACCGACTGATAATCGCAATAGCTTGTCTCCATCCCAGTTGTGCTCTGGATAAACTCGCATCAGCATCGCCACAAAGATCTTTGAACTCCTACACAATCTGAACAGAATCCATCTGATGTACCTGATGTAAACCCCATGTTTTCTTACATCTGTTTTGGATATGCGATACCAATCACTTGGTTCTCTTATTGACAACTTTCCACTCAACCAATTCACCACTCGTTTCTGTTCACCAGGGAGAGTTTGTAGCTTCTCCCAATAACCTTTGGGTGTATGCACAAACCTCCACATCATCCAATCATGTTCAGGATACACCATTTGCAATGCTTGTGAAGGGGATCTATTGTAATGGTGGCACAGCAGTCCTTTTCCATGTTGGTAAATGTCATCCTGAGACACGTTGTACCAATCATCCATCTCTTTGTATCCCAGTTGTGTACCAAGCCGATCAAAGAATTGTTTGTGGTGAGAGTCGTTCTCCCAGAAACCTTTGGGTGTTCGTCCAAACCTCCACATCATCCAATCATGTTCGGGGTACACTGTCTGAAGCGCTTGTGAAGGAGAATTGCGATAATGTCGATGTAACAGTCCTTTTCCGTGTTGGTAAATGTCATCCTGAGACACGTTGTACCAATCATCCATCTCCTTGTATTCCAGCTGTGTACCAAGCCGATCAAAGAATTGTTTGTGGTGAGAGTCGTTCTCCCGGAATCCTTTGGGTGTTTGTTTAAACCTCCACATCTTCCACTCATCTTCAGACCGTGAAGCTTGGGTTTAGTGGTGGTAGTCAAGAGAGGACCACCTAATGTCGCTGGAAAGGTAATTTAAAGGGACAGATCGTCAGATATTGCAGTGGCAAACGGTGGTGACCATCTTGAATTACCAGCATCTGAGACAGTCAGCTTCAGGAAGCATCACACTAGGGTAATTCTGCCAGTCTTCGGTAGCTGAAAAGTACCGGGTGTGTGAATGGAACCAACTGCTTTTCTAAAAGATGAACTTTCTTTTTTGGGTTTCTCCCCTTGGAAACCTGCAGATTATCTATGATTATCCATGACAGACACTTTTAGATAAGATCTAGATTTCAAGGTGAGAAAAGGCACAACTGACAACACTGGTGGTCGCAGCTACTACTAGTAGGCAGAATCGAAGTGTTGACTCAGTTTGGTCACAGAGTCACTCTAGTTACAACAGGTCCAGGAAGTGACACGGACAATAGGGATGTGCTAACAATCTGTTGCCAGCATCAGCCTACTTCCATTTCTCGTGTCTACAATATCTATTACATCATTTGTGCATCTCCAGATTGTGACACTTTGGCACCCTTGACAAGTAGGGTGATAGAATGTACCCTCTGGCTTGTTTACTCCTGCTGGCAACCCTCCAATGTTATACCGGTATAATATACATCTATATCACAGATATCCAATATCTATGGCTACTCACAGTGCTGTAGTGTCTGGCTTCAGCATATGCTTTGGCTGTAGTCCTCCCCCGTCTTCTCCCTGTGGAGATGGAAACATTCAGTCGTACAAGGGTGAGACTTGTGATGACGGAAACACCAATACTGGAGATGGTTGCGATTATCCTTCCTGCAAGGAAACCGCTGGATGGTAAGTCGTGATCATATTGCTTAATGTATTCTAGGAAGTGCTATCCTCACACTGGATATCCCGAGAGCCAGTGCGCTCGTTGCGGAAACTCTATTAAAGAATCCTTTGCGGAAGAAACTTGTGACATTGGGGTAAATACTTCTCCTGGTTGTATAGACTGCAAATTAACACCTGGTTGGACCTGCCAAAATGGAGTAAGTTGAATTGATGATTTTCGAGTAATATTTGGGAGTATTGCAAGGTGGTGTGTGGGGATTCGAGGGTAATTCAATCTTACGAGTCTTGTGATGATGGAAATACTCGGAGTGGGGATGGTTGTTCTTTCAATTGCACCACGGTGTGTATTATGCAATATCTTCTTCTTATCTCGTCTAGGAGTTTGGTTACACCTGTAACTCCACCGGGGGTCCAAATTCTTGCAATACAACCTGTGGAGATGGAATTTTGGTCACTGCTAAAGAACAATGGTAACTCATATATATATATCTCTTTGCATTTCTTACATTGCAGTGATGATGGTCCTGCTAATGCAACACATATTGGGGACGGATGCACCACCAATTGTATTGTGGAGGCTGGGTGGTCATGTTCTTCAACTAGTCCCAGCTATTGCATTCCGGGATGTGGCAACAATCAGATAGATGGAAGTGAACTGTGCGATCATGGATCGGCCTTCAATGTCTCGAAGACTGGATGTAATGATCGATGTACTGTGGTTCCTGGCTGGAGCTGTACAAATAACCTATGTGTAGTAAGTGCAATGTTGTCTTTATTACTGAAATTCGGTAGGAAGTGTGCGGTGATGGTATTATCTCGATGTCACAACAGTGTGATGATGGAAATGTTGATTCTGGAGATGGATGCAGCTCTGCGTGTCAATTTGAAGCAGGCTGGAATTGCACTTCAAACTCTCCGACACAATGCTACAAATGTGGTGATTCCAAGGTCCAATCGTTGGAGGAGTGTGATTTGGGTATCATATCCTTTATCACTGACTAAGCTGGCGTAGGGCCAAACAACGGGGTTCCCAATAGTGGCTGCCTTTCAAACTGCAAGATTACTCCAGGTAAATGCGCACGAGGTAAAAGTGCTGAGATCCGAAGGGTACACTTGTCTCTACGACAGCAATCATGTTTTGGCTTGCTCCAAATGTGGTGACTCTATTCTTGAGGGAGCAGAGAAGGTAATTCGTTTTGATACACTACTCAACTTCTACTAGTGTGACGATGGGAATGAGCAGCCTTATGATGGATGCACATCGTGTCTTGTTGACACTGGATACAGTTGCAGCGCACCCACTGCTTCAAATTCTAGTATCTGCACACCGGTAGTCTATCTCTGGTGCAAGCTAAGCATGAAGGTGTGTGGAGATGGTATCATTTTATTCGGCTCTGAGCAATGTGATGATGGTAATACCATTGGTGATGATGGTTGTGATGCTTCCTGTCGAATTTCGCTGGGCTATTCTTGCTCTGGTATTTATCTATAATGTGTGTCATTGACACCACTAGGTGAACCATCCACATGTATTGAATCCTGTGGAAATTATTACACGACCAAGAATGAGCAGTGTGATGATGGCAACAGAGCCGGTGGAGATGGTTGTGATAATAACTGTAGAATAGAAGCTGGATGGGTATGCTACCTTAATCCAAGCAGCTGCACGAAATGCGGTAATGGTCAAGCCCAAGCTCCTGAAGAATGTGATGATTATAATACTGCAGCCGGCGATGGCTGTTCAAGCAATTGCACCATAGAACTCGGTATGATCTGACTGCAGGTTGTTACTCATTCGCTAGGTTTTACTTGTGACACAAGCAATGTTACCCTTCGTTCTACTTGCCACTCTAATTGTGGCGATGGTATTGTGTCCGTGTCAGGAGGAGAGGCATGTGATACAAATGGAACCGGTGAAGGATGCGATTCCACTTGTCGCATTATTGCAGGTAATGGACACCCTGCAGTTATCTTCTGAAGCTAATAGGGTTCATCTGCACGATTCCAAAGCCTCCAGGCCCAAGTGTATGCGATAGGCCACAAGTATTACAAGATTCAACGATAATGGCCATTTCTATTGCGTGCGGCTTAGGAGGGGTTGTTGTTGCAGGTACATTCACACGAACGATTCAACTGACAAGAGGAAGCTATTGTTGTTGGTCTTATCGTGGCACGGCGAAGAAAAATGAGGCTAAAGAAGGCAAACTTTACCGAATTGGCATATGGAACTGATGCAACCGCAAGTCTTACTCAATCAATTTCTTCGGGCGACAGAATCAAATTACAACGCTTGGAGGAGTTGATAACCGGACCATCCGCAATTTATGAGTAATTTCGCGAACAGATGTTTTACTGAACCGTCAAGGTCCCTCGCTGTATTTCGTGATGTTACCAAAGTAACCGAAATGGACAAGACTGCCAAATCGCTCGTGTATGTATACTACGCCAACAACATGATGTTAGATGCCTTGTACGCTGTGGTAATGAGTGAAATTGCGACCAATGCGAAGGAGGAAACAGTCCTAAGGTATATTGCCCAACTGCAATGTTGATTGTACAGAGCCAACTCCTTGTCAACCAAAATGTTTGGTGTTTGGAGCAAGATATTAGGTCTCAACTATTTGTGGAACACTCTCTCATTGAATATTAATGAATTGAGCGTTATGTCTGGAGGAGGCAGGAAGTCTCGCTTTGCCGCTGAGGAAGGTCAAGCATCCATTATGTCGTTTGAGTAAGATTGGTTGGGGTTGAGATCACTCATTAACTTTAGCTCAATGGAGTTGGATCCATCCAGGGCTATAGATGAAGCGTCAGACTTCGAAGCAAACACTCTTCAGCTACAGCTCATCACTCAAAAAGTATTCAAGGCAGTGATCAACTCAGATGCCAGCATCCCTGTGGACTTGAAATTATTCTTCCAAAAGCTGGCTCAGGTGGATCAATCTTTCAAGTTTGTAACATTCTGTAGGGTATCAAGCAAATGTATCCAACAGACGCCGGAGCTCTCACTCAGAAGAGTATTGGAGCTTTTTTCTTCTTGCGTTTTATCATTCCAGCAATTACTATGCCCCGTAAGCTGCTGTTGTATCAGAAAATTCACAGGCACAGATATATATGGACTCCTAGAGGCACCCCCAAATGAAAACACTCAAAGATCACTCATTTTGCTTGGCAAAATGCTGCAAAATATTTCCAATGGCACCTTACCCGGAAATAAGGAGGAATACATGCTGTCTTCCAACAGTAAGAAAACTTTGCATTCATATCTCTAATGTTCAGGTTTCATTTCCGCGAGAATTGCAGAAGTAGGTGCATTCTTTGATAAATTAGCTGCACCCGGCGACGTTGTTTCTGTTGGACCGTCACTGCCTGTCCCCTCAGCAGGTACCAGCAGCAATTTGGCAACCTAAATGTGTAGCTCACGACAATGCGCTCCTCTATTTACGAAAGCAACTCCAATTCAGCAGCAAGCAATTGCAGGACATGCCAATGAATCAGCAGCTCCGAAATGACATTTTCAGCACATTTGAGTGAGGAAAAAACCTCCACACCTGTAATTTAGTTACTATCAACACGAATCTTTTATGCATGCATTGACTTGTGATTGACTTGGCAATTTCAATGGTCAACCATTTGTCAAAACTGATTCACGTGTCAAAAGAAATTTCCAATTCTGTGCCCCCTGGTTGGCCCAAATTTTATTATTATTATGTACAGTGCACTTCTCTTGCTGTTTGTTGGACTGTGTTCTGGTCAAGATGGAACTGTGGTCAATACAAATGCGGGATGGGTGAAAGGATCTCTGCATCCGAATCACTACGAATTTTTGGGTATTCCTTTTGCTGCTGCTCCCGTTGGTGAGCTGCGATGGAAATCGCCTGTACCTCATGAGAGATGGAATGGTGTTCGCGATGCTACCAAACTGGTATGAAGGATATTAGATGTATTTGCTTGCTTACTTGGGTAATTTGTATGAATCAAACTACAATATTAGGCGTTTATTCGTGTGATTATAGTTTTCACTCATTCAGGGAGCTTCGTGCGAGCAATTCGCAGATAGATTTGTGGGCAAGGTTAGTGAAGATTGCCTGTATTTGAATGTAACCCAGCAATCGTTCCTTCTCTGAAATGTTTCAGGTTTATACCCCAAAAGATCTTAAAGTCCAAGTTCCAGGCAAATATCTTTCCTTCTTTGCATTGTAACTGGAGCAGTCATGGTTTGGATATACGGAGGAAGCTTTACGAGTGGTTCTAGTACATTGTACAATGCCACACAGCTGGTGCTTGCGGGACAGCTGGTGTTGGTGACACTTAACTACAGGCTGGGACCTTTTGGTAATGCACTGCCAATTGTATGCTCGCAGTTAATGACATAGGGTATATGGCGCTTCCTGCTCTTGCAACTGAAGATCCAGCTGGATCTACTGGCAACTATGGCATACAAGATCAAAGGACTGCATTGCAATGGGTACAAACGTGAGCGTTTTATTCTTGTTTTCCTGATATTGGAAGGAACATCGCCAACTTTGGTGGAAATCCAAACGCAGTGTGATTTAAACCTATCGGTTCCGGTTGTGACAACTCGCAGCACAATATTTGGAGAATCGGCAGGAGCCATTAGCGTTTGCATTCATATGGCCATACCAAGGTACTTCAGCTCTTTTTCAGCACTCATTGCTTAGGAGTGGCGGGCTGTTTAATGCAGCAATAATGGAGAGTGGAATGTGCAATTTCGTAAACACTTTGAAGTTTTCTGAAGAACTTGGCGCGAATACAAGCAAGGTATCTTGGTTATTATTCACGTTGTAATATTGGTAGATTGTTGGATGCGACCCTGCAGACTTGGAATGCTTGAGAGCCGTTTCTGCTGAGAACATTCTTCGGGCTAATCCTAGTACTGGACAGCCTCATAATAATTTACATTGACAGGTGGTAAATTCTCTCCTACTATGGATGGAGTTGAAATGACGCAAATGCCAATTACCTATATGAAGCAAGGAACTGTGAGTATCGCATACTTTGCGTTTTGAACTTACTGAGAAAGTGGAATCAAGTCCCACTTTTAATTGGAAGCACATTGAATGAATGGAGCGCGTTCGATTGCCCTGTCTATGAAAATATCACGGCAGCACAGGTAGTACCTCTACCGACTCATTTGACTTACTCAGTTTCAATACATGGTTCAGAAATTCTTTGGACCACAACTGGCCAATGAAATTTTGAGTCTTTATCCGCCTAACAATTATGCAACTCCTGTGCAAGCTTTAATTGATCTGAACAGGTGCAGTTTTCAAATGTTAATAACATTGACAGCGACTACATCATCAAATGTCCATCCAGACAAGCAATAAGGTCGATACAAAAATACGCGAAACTGTTGACAAAGTAGAGCAGTAGTTGCGGCCGGTCAGGCAGGTTATTTGTATTCGTTCAACCACAAGTCAGGTACTACCAGCACAATCTCAATTAAGTAATCAGGATACTCCAAGGGAAATTGCTTAAATGTAAGTGCTGTCACATCCTGTACGACTTAGATAGGACAGGTTGCTCATGCTACGGAACTCCCATATGTATTCCCAAATATCGCATTATTTGTTAACTACACGTTTTCTCCTGCAGGTACCACTGCAGAGTTTGAGTTGGCTCACAAAACCCAGAGCAAGTACTATCTAACAATATGCTCAATTATTGGACAGCGTACGCCAAGGTAAGTATTGGTAAAATCGTACCGCTGACCAGAGAAGGGAAATGCCTTGCCCGGTTGGCCTGCGTACACATCTGATGCTGATCAAAACCTGATACTCGATCTACAGCTCTCCGTCCAAAGTAATTACAGGTACAAGGGAGGTTGCTGTAATGATTGAGTATTGAAGGAAGAAGTACTGCGACTTTTGGGACAAAGTAACACCCAATGTTTATGCCATGCTGTGACAAATCCATGCGTGACAGTGGATCAATGTATTTTATTTTCTTTATGTTGGGCATCTTGATGGTGCTGCAAGTCTGTCACACTGTTGAACGACTGTTGGCAAGCTGTGCAGTGATACCATTTTCTTCTGGGGTCACTCTGATGTATGCTCTGATATTGTTAGGCGGCTCGCATTACAGCACCTTCTTCCATCGGCTGGATATGAGCTTGCGTTTCTTGTATACCCTGTGCGCAAAGGGTATGGCATTCTCTTCTATCTCAATGACATCTTCATCCTGGCTTTTGGGTGAATAAACGTCTGTATCCTGCCAGAGCTCGAATGAAGATGATGCAGCAGGAGGAGAGTGTGAGGGTTGAGGTGTGAGAGGAGTTGGTTGGCTTGTTAGTAGTGCAGTGTTGAAATTTGGTGAGATATTGGTCTGAGTTGCGTACCGTTGATTCTGTACATACAAGTGAAACAACCTGGAGAGCAGCAGCGCGTTGCCCAGGCGAAGACCGTCGCTCTCCTAAAAGCTTAACAGAATACGGCAAATGTGACCTGATCTTCTTTGGACTTTGTAAGATCTACATAATCGCGCTCCATCTGTTAGCATCATGCCCTCCCTGCAAAAGTGAACTGATTCTTGGAGCACCAAAATGATTGCTAATGTGGAGAACAGGGAGCATCACGTGGATAGTTCCTGGAACTTGTGGGTGTCGGACTGTCCCCAATCCTATACTCGTGGATTTTTGCAGATATTTCAGGTTTTTGACGTGTCCTTGCACAACGTATTTCTGAACTCAAGTGATTCAGTGCGGCTCTTCAGCCTGCAGGTAAAGGTACTGAATGTCACTAAAACGGCTGTATCCTGCGCATCCTTGGAATTTTGCGAAACAACCGGACACGTAGCGCTACTGAGAAAGATGGATACTTTCTTGCGCTTGTGAGCCACATTTTGTAAGTCGATCTTTTGCTTCACTAGCTGCTGACAAAGTACAAAATGGTCGCCCAGATGACGAGCTAAAAATCACCACAGCAGCCGGTACCAAAAGTGTGTTAGAAGTACCGAACAAAATGCCTCTGGAACACCCAAATAGGCAGCTAATTGAACATGAGCGACCGACAGTTACACCAATAAGTACCCGTCCAGAGGGAGGTGAATCCACGCTCTCTCCAAACTTTAACATTAAGCTTGGTTCATCAATTCCGATACCTTCTTGCAAAGGCCGCAGAAAGTTTTCTCCTCCATCGTTGTTCTGAATCATTTTCTTCGAGATCTCCAATGGAGTGAGGAGAACCTTGGCTACAATAGATTTCAATCCAGTGAGACATATTTCTCCACCTGCACCCAGGCAAGTTGTGGCAGTGACTATGCTCAACCACATTTTCCCCGTGATGTAATTCGATAGGACTTTCTCAACGTGAACTTCCAAGCCTGAAAGAATTTAGTGGGGGTAGGATTACCATAGCTTTTACCTCTTGCCACTATGTGTTCTGCGAACCTAAGTGCGATTGCTCCAAAAATTCCGCTGAAGGATCAACAGGTGACACTATTTTGAGTACCTGTACAAATCCAACACTCCATAGCGCTCTATTGTATCTGACAATGATACATTTCTGTCCACCTGCAACTCTCAACGTCACTGTGTCAAGCTCGCGGCCAATTACCTCTTCAAATTTGTGTGCAAAAGTAGTGGCCCCTTGTCGAGTTCGAACAGTGTCCCAAGGATGTGAAACAATGGTGCCCAGTACTACGCCAGCACTTCCTAAAAGTACCTCAACACATTGCAAACCTTATCGTGTGCTTTTTTTTGCAAAATCTGCAAATGATCCTTGATCCGCTTGGAGCAATCGCAGATTGGAAGATCCAGATATTGGACTAGCAGCGGCGGTGCATCTATGGTGTCTACCTTGCAGCAAATATGGAAGGTTGGTGAATCTATTGTCAAACCACGAATGTCCCACTATCATAAAGCCGTTCCTTGCTAAACCTCGCAAAAATGAAGTCTGGAGATATTGTAAGGTGAATTTAATGTACTTCATCCTTACCAGCAGTCCTCGCAATAATATGGTCACTTCCGGTAGCTGTTCCTCAATCTGTGATATATATTGGAATCAAACAATAAATACGTCTTCCATTCAGAACGTAATGGAACGCATGTGCCTTGCGCTAAAGTAGAGAGTTTTTCCCTCCAAACCTGTGGCATATTGTAATCTCTCAGCTGCAATCCCGTCTTCATGTTCTCCACAATTACCGAACAACCACTGAGTCCGAGAATGAACGCTATCTTCTCCGTTTTGGAGGCATACTTCCGCAGCTCGTCTATGACCCGATACATTGAATATGCGATGAAATATCTACTCTCAATGGATCCCCACGAATGAGGCACTCACATGTACGGGCCGAACGAAAATATACGTTGACTTTACTCAGGATCGACCGATTTGTGGCTTCTCGACACCTCTCGACACCTCTCAGCCTTTGTGCATGTACATTGTGATCCGGTCGATTGTTTCTGTCTGGAGGTACTGATCCACACTCTCTAGGCCTGGGAATATTAATTCGTGTCAGGCAGATATCGCACCTGATTTGTGGACAGCAAACAAGAGCGATTTGTATTGCAAGAACCCACTTTCATTCAGCTTTGCTAAACCAGTCACTAATCGCGGGAGTAGCTAGAACCTGATAGCAGTTTCTTGTCTTTGATTTCTTTGATCTTCAAGTACAACGCTTGCGCATCTGAAAGTTTTATGGCATGTTTCATGGCTGAATACCTTTGCAAAAGTTGAGGTAGCTCTGGGTAATCTGTTCAAAGCTCTGGAAATGTCAAAGAACAACTGACAATATGTACCTCACTCCAGTTGGGGTATTTTGCAATGAAATGCTGCTTTGCCTGCTCCCAGTTTACTCAAAACGGACAAACAAGTTGCCTTATCATCCAGCCGTACTGCCAGTTCTAGAAGCTTCTCCCCAGGAGTTTTATCCCTTCAAGTGTCAAATTTGTAGATGCAGAAATCGTACGTGATTGGCATGGATAACCACTTGATTGCTGTAAATTGTGGCGCTGTGACACGAATCCTGCGGTTTCAATGTTGAATGTCTAATCGTAGACATAGTGTACCGGTTAAAGATCCGATCGCAGATCATGAATCCCGCTTGATCAAATGGATTCTGAGTGACTCAGTTTTCGCATTGCAATGTCACTTACCAACTTGAAGGAAGCCTGTTGCGTTTTGTACAGGGAGTTCAAGTGAGGAAAAACAGCAGGAATTTCAAATGTGTTAAACTCGCGAATATCCAATTCAACTGCTGACTGTGTGTTCCTACCACTTCAGCACATTGAGTTTAAACTACAGACAACCTTGCTCCAATGAGTACGAGTTTGTGAAATTCTGGCGAGGACTCTTTCTGCAACATCTGAAAAGAGAGACAGATGTCCACAGCTACTCCAGTAAATAAGCGCATGTCCAAGTGTATCTATCTCCCATACATGGAAAAATGTACTGCTGATCATGCCAAAGCTTCCAAAACTGATCACTATTACAGTCAACTGTGATTGCAAAGTAAAGTGACCTGACTGCTGCGCCAGCAAAGAAGTGCGCCGAAGCGTCAGCATATTCCTGAAAACATTGAGCAGAAAATTTTTCTGACATCCACCTTGGTGGCGAGGCGCCACTCATTTTGATAGTAATACATGATGACAAAAAGGCCACTCAATTGCGCGTAAACAACGGCACTTTTCCAGTCCACTTAGAAATTCAGAGGAAACCTTGGAATATTGTTACCTTGTGGAGTGAGCGCCTTTTCATTGCTATTGAAAATTCTCGGAAACGGATATGCCACAATTTCCCAATTGTGGTCTGAATTCAAGATTAATCCACAACACTCGTTGGCAATCTCTGACAAAAATTTAGAGGCGCTAAATCGATTTGATGCCTGATGTGGGAAGCGACTCTTCGGAATAGTGCAAAAGAACAAGTTCCGGAAATTTTGTTCTGGATCATTAGAAGCAATCGTCAGTCAGCTTACATGACATAATTTACTGCGCAATTGGCTTTTAATTCTTCCAAAGAATTCCGATTCAAAAATTTCTGAATGCACTTTAGGTTGTTGTGGTCAATGCACAACTACCTGCACCTTGAGTGGATAAGTTCCTAACTTAATTAGTATGAGAAGGGAAATGCGCACCTTCTTCGGGCGCTTCCTCTAGTGCTTTCACAGCATTTTCAAACTGCACAAGATTACAGACTTATCAGAATGTGTTACCTCGATTTTGAGTTTCATGTACAGCGGCTCATACTTTGCCTTCAAAAGATTTCAGCATTACGGTATAATACCATAATCTTGCCTGATGAGACATCCAGTCGTCCTTTTCAAAAGCCATGATTTCATAATAGTAGCTGTTGGCAGCTGTGTAGTCCACTATGCGCCTGAGTTATCAATGGTGTTAATATCTGCAAGTGCACGAACCTGTGCTGCACCAGTTGCAGACCAAACACAAGATCCCTGTGTCATTGGGAATTGCTCACTTGCATGTGGTGTACCTGAACGCATAACTTATCCACTTCTTGGCTTTGTACGCTTCCTGCTCCTACACACTTTACAACCCGCTAATGAGCGATCAAGTGGCTTTGCTTACTTTGAACAATCGTTTAGCGCCAGTGTGAAAGTGCCTGGAAGCTTCTTTGTGCACTCCGCGCAACAATTTCCTAAGAGTGTTGACTGACCATTCCAGCATGCTCACCTGAAATTGATTGGGACTTTGGAAAAATCGATGGTCTGTTTCCATACAAACTGTTGTGGCAAGAACGCAACCATAAGCGGCTAATATTGATGAGAGCAAATATGAATTCCAGACCCTACCTGCAGTTCGTTGTCCTCGACTTTCTGAGGTTCTTAACAATACCAAAACAGCGTACTGACCTGTTTGAATTCTTGCAGGCGATAGATGTGAACGTTTAGGAAATCTGAAAGTATCAACACAACAATGTCTGCAGTCTATGACCTTTGGTAGTGTCCAGCTCCTTATACTTTGCATCATCTAACACTGTCAGCATTACAATGATCCATCAACTTCTAACAGCAGCTTCAATGCAATGCGTAATTGAACCTGCCACTATCACGACAAAATCCCAATCCGAATCCTTATTTGCCACACCGTACACTCGAGATCCATACTGCGAGAGTATCAGGAGATAATCATGAATTTGTGCACATTATGCAAAAGCGAGTAAATAAAGAGGGAAAAGGCACAAGGTAATTGCATTAGTAGAACTACAATGGAAATTAACAGCCTATCATGAAGTACATGCACGTACTGGTTGATATTCTCTAATTCGCACGTTTTTTGCTACATTTCACCTGATACACATTCAAAACTTGGGATTCTCCCACTTCTTCCAATTGCTTGTTCGCCAGGACATCTTGCAGGTTCACATCCCGGTCATCACGCTTTTCTGACGGATCTGTTGGATTTTCTTCCATTTATTCAGCAACCATCCACTTCCGCAAATTTACCCATCATTCCGATTCCCTGCGCTATATCCTTCAACCGAGGTGCATATGATGCATATGCAAACAAATCGACAACGGGTGGAAGTTGCGAAATAATTAGTGTATTCCCGAGTATTACCACTTGTCTGTGGACGGTTCTATACACTTTCCATTCGCTCGGAATTGAATTGATGAAACAAAGAACTTCAAAGAAGGACCTAAAACGAGTGCATTTGTTTTATTTGGCACTCCTTTGTACATTCTACAGATAAAAGTGACATTCAATTTCATTCGGTTTTCTGTTTCTTGAAATATTTGCTGATATTTGGAGAATCAGGCTCTTTTCTCTTCTCCTCGCCGCAGTGCTTCTTCACTAACTCTACTAATACATCTCCGTGACAAGGTTTCGGTTTGCACCAACATCCAAGAGTTTTTCCTTTCAATTCGTGCAAGGCTCCCATCAATTCCTCATCTGCTTCAACGTACTTCCTGTACTTCTCGACTAACGATTCCGTTGGTCCCGAATTTCTCCTTGTGAAGGGATTGTGCCACTTGCTCTGGGGCAAGTTCCATCCTCCACGAGATATCTGCCTTCCGATGTACACATCGCAGTCTTGGACCACTTTGCCTCCTTTCCGTTGGATCTTCACCACACGCGGCGAGTCACACATCACAATAAATAAAATAAATAAAAGTGCCGCAGAGAAAAAGATGAGAAACAGATGTGAAGAAAACGCAAATAACAATCTGCGAAAGTTCCTAGAAGCGGTATCAGAAAGATTACAGTAGGTTGTGCAATTTCATTCCATTTGAGAAGTGTGATGGAATGGTTTTTGAAAGCTGATAAGCACCTGATAGTGGTTGATAACCTGAAAACTGCAAAGAGAACTGCTAGTGCAAGACTAGTTTGTCTAATCTCCTCTTGTGTTGATTCTGAAAAACATTTCCCCCATGTTCACAACCAAGTACCATTATCAGTAACATACTTACACATTGTGATGGAACAAAACCATTCATTTTTGTTCATTACACATGTGATTTTCAAATTGTTTCACTTTGTTTCACACTGTAAGTACTTTGAAATGTCCAGTTGTAGATTTCACAAGATAAGTATTTTGTTTGCTTATAAAAAAACAACAGAAGAACTATTGGTATTGAAATACCTTCTCCATGAGCAACTGTCGATAACGTTTGGAATTATGAAACCCAAGTATGATTTCAACCTCACTAGCAGTCAATATGATGAAACATTGTTGAAACCACTTTAAACTTTGCTAAACTGGGGTTTGACAAGAAAGTAACTCGGTAACATGAGGCTGTATGTTTGACATTTTATAAATCAGTTAACAAGTTTAGTTCTTAAATGTGTTGAAAACAAAAAGAGTTTGATACAGCTCTGTTACCTTCCAAATAAGTTGTTATTAAATGAGGGCATGGAATAGGTGTTATGGAGCTGTTTGGTTACTAAGGCAAAAATTCACTCAGGTTGTCAGGTCCAAATATCTTTGCAAAGTCAATGTATTCACATCTCGGGTGTTTAAGGTAGGTTGGTTAGGGGTTAGGGGTCAATCGGCGAAATCTTGCTGCCGGGACGCCGTAATGTAAGTATCTGGACTGATATTAGGTTATCTTGCATTGTAATGCTTGGGGTCCAAATCGAATGCGTCACAGAATTGCCACTGCCGCAAGATACGAACCTTAACAGGGTAACATCGTAACGAGTTTCCGCAATGATATGGTCCCCATTGATTTTTTGTTACATGGTATATAAACATCACATACAGTTAATTTGAACCCTTATCTAACCATTTTGCACTTATCGAGTTGATTTATTGTTAAGAAGCAATATCTTTGGCACTTTCTTTCAGTATCAGAACTGTCGAATTTTTGACAACAATTTTTACCACACATCATACATTATAAGTAAAAGATTTTTGAAAAAAATCACAGGTCTTACCTATCAGTATGTTGTTCTATTGTTATAATATTACAAATATTTGGATTTTTGCATACAACTTACTCAAGTAAATCAATAATTCACATTGTAATAAACATCAATACTTGTATTAAAATATTAACAATAAAAATAACAATAAACCATCACTCATATTCTGCCAATTTAGCCTTGAGTGATTTGACTTCTTCTTCCAATAACTTGATTTTCTTATGTTGTTCTGCCACAATTTCCCAAGGTCCTTCAACTGGCACTATTTATATCAACAATAATTTTGAATTACAACATACCTGAAACAGTATTCCTTCTTACTACCTCTGAACTCTTTCTTTTTCTTGTTTCTACCAAACAATTATATTTATTCAATTTAAACTTACCCTTTTTCTTCTTGGTTGTTGATTCAACACTCATCAACTCCTCTAAATCATCATGCACTTCTCTTCCTAAATTGCAATTACTTTGTTTGTATTGAAATTATTACCTTCTTCATTTTGCAATATTGGGGTTAGGGGTTAGGGG